>Ga0187812_1000935_pt1 | contig 10114 bp, 12 predicted proteins | sample NC_S_2_FD_130582 | JGI IMG/M metagenome (GOLD analysis project Ga0187812, IMG submission 130582) | Wetland sediment microbial communities from Neuse River Estuary, North Carolina, USA - ASW-S_2 | ecosystem: Environmental > Aquatic > Freshwater > Wetlands > Sediment | place: USA: North Carolina... | reverse complement strand
CGGCAATGCGCGGTTTGTGTTTCCGATTCCCAAAGCGCTGGAAAGCGAGAACGCGGCGCCGCTGCTGTGCGGCGGCATCACCGTCTACAGCCCGCTGCGGAGGCACGAAGTGAACCCATCGTCGCGGGTGGGCGTGATCGGGGTGGGCGGGCTCGGCCATCTTGCCATCCAGTTTGCCCGCGCCTTCGGCGCGGAGGTGACGGCGTTTTCCACCTCCGCGGACAAGGAAGAAGAGGCGCGGTCGCTGGGCGCGCACCGCTTTGTGAACAGCCGCGAAAGCAAGGCGTTGAAGGAGATGGCAGGCACGCAGGACTTCATCCTCAACACGGCCAACGCCGACCAGGACTGGTCGGTCTATGTGAACGCGCTGCGGCCGACTGGCACGCTGTGCATGGTGGGCGTGCCGCCGGGGCCGATGACGCTGCCGGCGTTTCCGCTGATTTCAGGAATGAAAGCGGTGACGGGGAGCCCGATCGGCAGCCCGTATGCGATCCGCGAAATGCTCGACGTGGCCGCGCGCCACAACGTCAAGGCGCAGACCGAGCTCTTCCCCATGGCGAAGGCCAACGAGGCCCTCGAAAAGGTGAAGAAGAACAAGGTGCGCTACCGGGCCGTGCTGGGGAACTGACGAAAGACAGTGGTTAGTGGTCAGTTGTCAGTTATCAGACTACGTCGGGAAGCTGCGCCCGGCGACCTTCGCGATATTCTTGAAGACAGGAGTTTCCTCAAAGACCTCGCTATGTCCAAATACAAATACTCGACCCTTGCCGTTCATGCAGGCCAGCATCCCGATCCGCAAACGGGCGCGGTCAACGTTCCCGTTTACCTGTCCTCCACCTTCGAGCTCACCGGCATCGGCACCGACCGCGGGTGGGACTACTCGCGCGCCGGCAACCCCACGCGCGACCGGCTTGAGGCCGCGCTGGCGACGCTCGAAGGCGGTCACTGCGCGCATGCCTTCACTACTGGTATGGCCGCGATCTCCGCGCTGGTTGCCATGCTGCGCTCGGGCGATCACCTGATCTGCTCGCGCGACGTGTATGCCGGCACGGTGCGGCTCTTCGACCAGATCGTCGCGGGCTACGGGATTCAGATCGAATACGTGGACACCAGCGACCTGAAAGCCGTTGAAAAGGCGATGAAGCCGAATACGAAGCTCGTGCACATTGAAACGCCCAGCAATCCGCTCATGGTGCTCACCGATATCGAAGGCGTGTGCAGAATCGCGCACGCGGGCGGCGCGGAAGTAAGCGTGGATAACACCTTCCTGTCGCCGGCGCTGCAGAGCCCGCTGGCGCTGGGCGCGGACATCGTGATGCACTCCACCACCAAGTACCTCAACGGCCACTCCGACGGCCTGGGCGGCGTGCTGATCGGCTCCAGGCCGGAGCACAAGGATCGCTACCTGCTGATCCAGAAGGCGGCCGGCGGCGTGATGTCGCCCTTCGAGTGCTTCCTGGTGCTGCGCGGCATCAAGACGCTGCCGCTGCGTATCGCCAAGCACGAGGAGAACGGCCGCGCCGTGGCGGAGTTCCTCTCCACGCACCCAAAGGTGAGCAAGCTCGCCTATCCCGGGCTGAAGAGCCATCCGCAGTACGACCTCGCGGTGAAACAGCAGAAGGGCTTCGGCTCGATGATGAGCTTCGAGCTGAAGAACCGCGAGGAGGCGGCGCGCTTCCTCAAGGCCATCAAAATCTTCCTGAACGCGGAATCGCTGGGTGGCGTGGAGTCGCTGGCCTCGCACTCGGCGACCACGACCCACGGCTCAGTGAGCGAGGAGGTGCGGCGCACGATGGGCATCAACGAGGGCCGCATCCGGCTCTCCATCGGCATCGAGGACAAGGAAGATTTGATTGCCGACCTGGAGCAGGCGCTGGCGGCGGTGTAGAGATGGATGATGGCTCGCTCCTGCTCGGCATCGATACCTGCGGCCCATCGGGCTCTGTTGCGCTGGGCCGGACAAGTGGGAGCGGCGTCGAGATTCTGGGCCAGAAACAGCTGGCCGGGCGTACTTACTCCGCCACGGTGATTACAGCCATCGGCGAGCTGCTTTCAGGCGCGCGCGCAAGGCTCGACGAGCTTTGGGCGATTGTTGCCGTGAGCGGCCCGGGGAGCTTTACCGGCGTGCGCGTGGGGTTGAGCGCGGCCAAGGGGCTGGCCGAGGGCGCTTCCCTTCCCGTGCTGGCGGTTTCGCGGCTTGCGGTTCTGGCGTTCAAGGCCGGGGTTCCGTCGGCGGCGCTGGACGCGCATCGGCACGAGCTTTTCTTGCGATTCCCTGGACCAAAGAATGAAAGAGCGGAGCTCCTGGCCGGGGAGCAGGAGCTGGCGCAGCTCAGGCCCGCGCCTTCGCGCGTTGCTGTCTGCGACGAGGCCGCCGCTGCCCTGCTTGCCTCCGCCTGGCCCGCGGCGGAGCTTGTGAAGGTGGCCGCGCCGTCGGCTGCCGATGCACTCCAACTTTGCGCACCGCGCGTGCTGGCCGGCGAGTTCTCCGACCTGGCGCTGCTCGACGGCCATTACCTGCGACGCTCCGATGCGGAGATCTTCGGCGATCCGGGAGCACGGCCGCCCTCCCCATGAGCGCACCCATCGCAAATGTCGAAATCCGGCACATGACTGCTGAAGACGTTCCGCGCGTAATGGAGATTGCGGCCGGCTTGCCGCAGGCACCGCATGATTCGCGGGAAACATGGCTCAAGCTGCTCGATGCGGGCGCGGCGCCGCCGCGCCTGGCGCTGGTGGCGGGGCAGCGGTCTTCGGGCGTGCTGATGGGGTTCTCCGTTGTCAGTCTGCTGCCGCCGCAGGCCGAGTTGGAATCGATTGCGGTCGAGGACGCCAGCCAGCGCCGCGGGACCGGGCGGCGGCTGCTCCTGGCGGCCATCGACGAGTTACGAAAGACAGGAGTTCGGGAGCTTTGGCTCGAAGTGCGGGTCTCGAACCATGCGGCAATCGGTCTTTACCGCAGTTTGGGGTTCGTGGAGTCCGGGCGGCGGGCACGGTACTACGCTGATCCGGTTGAGGATGCGGTATTGATGAGCCTGGCGCTCGCTTGATCCGGCCACGCAAGCCCTTTCAGAGGCGAAAATCAGGAGCCGATTTCCGGTTCCGCCCTGACCGGAAGATTTTCACAGCCTCGTTCTTCCCTCCGTGATTTTCCCGCTTGCCGAGGGTCCGCCGACGGCGCTATATGTTATTGTTCGTTAAATTACGGAGGTGCCGGATGGATGAAGTAAAGGTCGCTACGCTGGGCGCAGAATTGGATCGCCTGCACGCGGAACATCAGCGCTACGCTCAGCGGTTGGAAGAATTGCTTCAAAAGCCCTATCTCAGCGTCGACGAGCAGCTTGAAGAGGTTCGTTTGAAGAAGCTGAAGCTGCACGCCAAGGATTTGATTTTCGCCTTGGAACGCAGCGTGCCGGCTGTGGCGTAGGGTTTCTAAAGGCAGATTTCGCGGCTTTTCGCGAGCAGGCAGGCTCAGGCGGTCCGGTGCGGTAAGTGTGCGCCCGAGTTGCGAATCTCCATGGCGGCGCCAGGGTTGGCCCGAAACCGCCCTCCCCCGAGGCGAGGCCCTCTGCTCCTGTTCCCACCCGGCTATTCCCACAATAACTTCAGATATTCTCCGCAGCTTATTGCGGCCCGGCAACTGGCGCGCCACCGCCCCGCATTTTCGCCGGTTGCCCCGTATAATCGTTGGGGACAATGGTACGCGACGGATACATCTATGGCTTGAGCCTGCTGGCAGTTGCGGCGGCGCTGCGCTGGGCGACGGGCGACTGGGCGTGGGGTGTAATCCCCATTCTTCTCGCCGCTTTCTTTCTGTGGTTTTTCCGCGATCCACCGCGGACGATTCCGGCCGGGCCCGGCCTGATTGTCTCGCCGGGCGACGGCAAGGTGACGGAAACCGCGCGCATCAACACGCCGGAAGGCCCGCGCCAGCGCATCAGCATCTTCTTGAGCGTCTTCAACGTGCACGTGAACCGTGCGCCGATCGGTGGCGTACTGAGTCGCGTCGCCTACCAGAAGGGCAAGTACCTGAACGCGATGAACCCGGCGTCGGCCGAGCGCAACGAACAGAACGTGGTGACGGTGCGCGGCACGGGAGCGGATGCGGGCGTCGAGGTAACCTTCAAGCAGATCGCCGGGCTGCTGGCGCGGCGGATCGTGTTCCGACCACGCGAGGGTGAGTCGGTAGAGCGGGGACAGCGCGTGGGGCTGATCAAGTTCGGATCGCGGGTGGACGTGGTTTTGCCGGCCGAAGCGGCGCTGCGCGTGAAGGTGGGCGACCGCGTGAAGGGCGGCGCCAGCGTGCTGGCGGCGATGCCCACGGGAGAGCGCGCATGAATCATCTGCCTCCCGAAGAAGCTCGCATCCGCGCCAAGGCCCGGATGCGCCGCGGCATGTTTTTGCTGCCGTCGCTGTTTACCGCGGGCAACATCGGCGCCGGGTATTTTGCCATCACCCAGACCATCGACGCGCTGAACAGCAGCATCGAAGCGCACACCCACCTGGATTGGGCCGCCATCGCCATCCTGCTGGCCATTCCCTTCGACGCCCTCGACGGACGGATCGCGCGCATGACCAACACCACCAGCGATTTCGGCCGAGAGCTGGATTCCCTGGCGGACGTCATCACCTTCGGCGTGGCGCCCAGCCTGCTGGCCATGATCTGGGGCTTTCACTTCCTGCCCGACTCGGTCAACCCGATGCTCCGGCAGCGTCTGGTCCAGGCGGGAGTGTTCTTCTGTTTCCTGTTTTTGATCGGCGGCGCGTCGCGGCTGGCCCGTTTTAACATCAGCCCGGATGCGCAGCCGCGCAACCCGGGACGTCCGGGGCGCAAATACTTTGTAGGAATGCCGATTCCCGCGGCGGCCGGCCTGCTGGCTGCAACAGTACATTTTTTCGGTGGCTATCCGGTCGAGGCCTGGTGGGTGGCAATCGTCTGGGTGTGCGTGGTCGGATTGTCGGGGTTCCTGATGGTAAGCACGTGGCGCTTCTGGTCGGCCAAGGAGATCAACTTCTCGCGCAGCCATCCATTCCAACTTTGGTTTTTGCTGGCCATCGTCCTCTACGTGATCGTGAAGTTTTCGAGCGGGGTGCTGTTCTTTGCCGCGCTGGTCTACATGTTCTCTGGAATCTGGGCCCGCGCGGCCTATTCGTGGTCGCGGCGGCGCCGCCACAGGCCGGTGAAAGCGCATCCCAATCCTGCGGCCGAGCCGCACGAATCTCACCCCTGAAGCGGTTACAGATTTGGTGTACCCACTGAATCGTCTCCCACCCTTTTTACGATGAAGCTGTGAAAAGGATGGGCCCCTGGCAAATGGGTATAGCTATCATGGAATCGATGTAACGATTTCATCTCAACGAAAGAAGAATGCAGTGTACAAGATTGCGATTGCCGGAGCCTCAAGCCTGATGGGCCGCGAGATCAAGGAGGTCCTCTCCGACTCGCCCCTGGCGGCGGCCAACTTTGTGCTGCTCGACGAGGAGGAAGCGCAGGGTCAGCTCGACCAGGTGGGCGACGAGGTGACGTTTATCCAGGCCATTTCGGCCGGAGCGTTTGACCACGCCGATTTCACGTTTTTCTGCGGGGGCGAGGATTTAACGCGGCGGCACTGGCGTAACGCCCTGCGCGCCGGTTCCACGGTCATCGATTTGTCGGGGGCGCTCGACCAGGAAACGGGCGTTGTGGTGCGCGCGCCGTGGCTGGGGACGGAGAATGTGGCGGTGGACCTGTTTACGCCGGCGGTGGTTCCGGCGCATCCCGCGGCGCTGGCTTTGGCATTGCTTCTGGAGAGGATGCAGCAGGCCTCGCCGCTGCGCTTTGCGGCGGCAACGGTTCTGCTGCCGGCCAGCGAGCTGGGAAAAGCGGCCATGGACGAGCTGCACCAGCAAACGGTGAGCCTGCTCAGCTTTCAGACGCTGCCGCGTGCGGTGTACGACACCCAGGCGGCTTACAACCTGCTGAGCGGGCTGGGCGAAAGCGCCAAGGTGGACCTGGGCTCGACCGAGGCGCGCATTCGGCGGCACTACGAGACGCTGACCGGCGGCCGCGGCCCGGACCTGGCGCTGCAGGTGCTCCATGCGCCGGTCTTCCACGGGCACACGTTTTCGATCGCCGTAGAGCTCGAGCGGCCGGTGGAGATCGCGTCCATCGAAGAGGCCCTCGGCGGCGAGCATGTCGACTTGATCATGGAAGAGACCGATTCGCCCTCGAATCTGGCGGCCACTGGGCAGAACGACGTGCTGGTGCGGCTGCGCCCGGAGCCGGGCAAACGGAGTCCGGCGCAGATTTCGCGGCTGTGGCTGTGGGCGGCCTCGGACAATCTGCGCATCGGCGCGCAGAATGCCGTGGCGTGCGCGCTCGACCTGCGGCGCCTGCGGCCCCAGGGAACGGTGCAGTAGGCGGCGCGGGATGGAGACCGAAACACGCAGGCCCTATCATGGTTGTATTGGCACGAATCAAGCGCGCCCTGACAACAGAATCAACGAGGCCCGGCCATGACCGCTCTGCAAGATCAGCTCGATGAGATCACTTCAAACACGCGGCGCCTGGTGCAGCCGGAGCGCATGGCGGCCAGCGAGCGTGCCGTCGAAGAGCTGTTTGCCTCGGGGATCGAGCAGCGGATTCTGCCGGTGGGCGCCGCGGCCCCGGAGTTCGCGCTGAAGGATGCTTCGGGCCGCCTGGTGCGCTCGGCCGATCTGCTGGCGCTGGGGCCGCTGGTCATCAAGTTCTTTCGCGGCCGCTGGTGCCCGTACTGCGTCACCGAGCTTGAAGCGTGGCTGGAGCTGCACACCCGCCTGCGCGAAGCGGGCGCGCTGCTCGTCGCCATTAGCCCGCAGACCAGCCGGCAGAGCGATTTCATGGTTGGGCAACACCACCTTCCCTTCCCGGTGCTCAGCGATCCGGGTTGCGCGGTCGCCGAGAAGTTCGGGCTGGCCTATTCCCTTCCCGAGTACATGCGCGATTACTACCGCTCGATCCTGGTGAACATTCCGTTTGTGAACGGCGACGATTCGTGGCGGCTGATCCTGCCCGGAACGTTTGTGGTGGGCCGCGATGGCCGGATTGCGTTTGCCGAAGCCCATGCCGATTTCCGCGTGCGCCCCGAGCCGGAAGAGGCGATTGCGGCAGCAATGGTCGCAGCAAAGGTCTAGACATGTTCACAGGCATCATCGAGCAGACGGGAACGCTGGTCAGCCTCACCGATCGCGGCGCCCATCGTGGCGGAGTCCGGCGGATTACCGTCGAGGCGCCGGGCATCGCGGCGCGGCTGCGCGAAGGCGATTCGCTGGGCGTGAGCGGCGTCTGCCTGACGGCGCTCGATCCCGATCCAACCTACTTTCATGCCGACCTGGCGCAGGAGACGCTGGACCGGACCTCGCTGGGCAAGCTGGCCCCGGGCGCGCAGGTGAACCTGGAGCTGCCCACGGCCGCCGGCAGCCCGCTGGGCGGGCATATCGTGCAGGGCCACGTAGACGGCACGGGCGTGATGACCGCGCTCGTCCCGGTAGTTCCCGAGACCAGCCCCGATTTCGACCGGCAGACCACCGACTGGACGCTCAGGGTGCGCGTGCCCGACAACGTGCGGCAGTGGATGGTGCCGAAGGGCTCGGTAGCTGTGGAAGGCATCAGCCTGACCATTGCCGATTTCGACGACGAGACCATCTCCATTGCGATCCTGCCGCTGACATACTGGCGGACGAACCTGCACACGCTGCTCCCGGGCGCGCCGGTGAACATCGAGGCCGACGTGCTGGTGAAGCTGGCGGCGATGCAAGCGCAGACCAGGAAGCTCGAGTTCGAGCTCACAGCGGAGTGGCTGGCCGCGAACGGGTTCTGAAAACAGTGGTCAGTGGTTTGTGATCAGCGGCCGGTCACAGTCATCTTGAATAGAAGTCCGCTCACAGAATTCAGGTGCCAGGTCTGTTGGCGATGTGAGAGAATCGACGGCAACCGGTTCCCCATTCCCCTACTTCCCTTTCCGAGGAAACGATGCCGATTCCCACCTTCGTGAGCCCCTTCTCAGTGGATGTTGAACACAAAGGCGCGCAGGCCATTGTGCATTGCCACGGACGGCTGGTGGCCGGCGTGGGAAACGTGCTCTACAAGCGCGTGCACGGGCTGCTGCCCGAGGCCAAATGCATCGTGCTCGACCTGACCGATGTGGCCTTTGTCGACAGCATGGGCCTGGGCACGCTGGTGCGCATTTACGTGTCGGCCAAGGCGGCCGGGTCGCGGGTGGAGCTTGTCAACCTGGGCAAGCAGATTCGCGAGCTGCTGGGGATCACCAACCTGCTGTCGGTGTTTGGCGACATGTGCGAAAAGGGTGTGGCGATAAAATTCTGAGCCGGGACGGGTGGGCTCGGCAGCGCGGGTTCATGCAGAGGCGAGATGGTCTGTACCCAGTGCGGCGCCGAGATGGACCAGACCGACAAGAACACCTTTACCGGGCGGGAGATTCGGGATTACGAATGTCCATCGTGTGGCCACACTGACTGGGAGGATTGCGGCGTCGCGCTCTGGCAGGTGATGCACGATGCGCGCGAGGAAGATGAGGCGCAGGCCGCTCTTTCCACCCCCGCATCCTCAGCCGCGCGACCCACTCCAAATCCGCCGCGGTCTTTTTGGCAGCGCGTGGCCGGCTTGTTTCGCAAATCAAATTAGTGTCGTGTCCCCGAAACCGGCAGCATGTGTCTGTCCGTTGACTTGCTGACTCGCTACCGCCGCGAAGCGGCGGCTGACTTGCTGGTTTTGATGAGATAGCTTTTGGAGTTTGTATGGATTACTGCCCTGCCTTGCGGGGCACAATCTCCGGCGGCGCGACCTCGACCCATCGCGCCTTCGATGCATCGGACCTGCACTCCGCCCACACCGTGTAAATCTGGCTGCGCGGCACCAGCGTTGTATCCACCAGGATCGCGCTGCCCTCCTCCGCGCCGGTGTAGCGCCGGCGGCACCAGTGGATGAAGGGTTCCGCATCGCGCCCCTTGCGCATGGTGAACCAATCGACGATATGGTATGGCGACTCCAGGCGAAGGCTCTCGGGAGTCCACCAGTAGCGGATCGGGCCCTTGGGCGAGAACCGCTCTTCGATGCAGGTTCCCCCGGCGGTCTCCATCGCGCGCAGGAACTCCTGCCACGTAACAAGCCGGCCCCGCGATTTCATGAGCAGCCGGAAAGAGTGCTCGCGATGTTGCCGGTACCAGCGTAAGGCAATGCTGTAGGGATACGCGAAACATGCGGCAGCCGCGAGCACGGGAACCATCGCGATCCCAAGCAATGCGGTCAGGGGATCGGTACGATGGTCGGGCACGTTCTCGGCTTCTGGCATCGGCATCGTTGCTGCTCGTAGCGGTTATGGTTTTGCGGGGAGCTTCGGCGGCACGGTCACGAACTCATCTCCGCAGCGGGCCAGGATCTGCGCGCGGCGGTCGGTGAGCAGTTTGATCTGCCGGGTCAGCTCAATGAATTCCTTTTTCTGTTCGGCCGAAAGCTCCGACGGCGCGATGGTCGCTGCATTGCTCGCGGCAGGAGGTTCGTCTGCGTTCCGTGGCGCGCCGACGGGTGCGCCTTGCTGCGCGCCGCCGGCGGATTTGGTCAACTCGTCGAGTCGGGCCTCGAGCGCGGGCAGCTCGCGATCGATCAGCACCGGGCGGATGTCGGGGATTTTAGCGCGGCCTGTGGCGATCAGGTTGCGATTGTTCTCTTCCCACGCAGGCAGAATGCCCACTTGGCCCACTTCCACGCGGATGCCGGCCGGCCCGTAATCGTTGCGCACCGCCGAGAAGAGGGCGATCACGGAATCGCGCGGGTCGCCGTTCGAGTCGGGCATGAGGCCCTCGATGTAGGTGCGCGACTGGTTGGAGAGGAAGTTGCCGAGCGAGTAGAAGATGACGGTATTGCGGCCGTCCTGGGTGCGGTAGGTCTCGATGGGCTGGAGCACGTGCGGATGTGCTCCCACGATGACCGACGCGCCGGCCTCCATGATCTTGTGCGCCAGGTCCACGTCCTCGGGCAGCGGGGCGGTGGCGTACTCCGCGCCCCAGTGGATGGAGACGACCAGCAGATCGCACTGTGCGCGGGCGGCCTTGACGGCGGCGAGCACGGTAGCCTCGT
>Ga0187812_1000934_pt1 | contig 10116 bp, 7 predicted proteins | sample NC_S_2_FD_130582 | JGI IMG/M metagenome (GOLD analysis project Ga0187812, IMG submission 130582) | Wetland sediment microbial communities from Neuse River Estuary, North Carolina, USA - ASW-S_2 | ecosystem: Environmental > Aquatic > Freshwater > Wetlands > Sediment | place: USA: North Carolina... | reverse complement strand
CATTGGTATGTGCCGATGCCGAAGCTTTTCAATCTTTTAAAATTCTCCACGCTTAAAGGCGCGACATTAACATTCAATCTTCTAATGTTGTTCCCTGAATAATTTATTTTATAGATTCTATCGATAGCTTCGCCGATAAAATCAAGAGCCGCCATTTTAGGATGCTCACCGGCTACAAGTAAAATTCTTTTTTGCCCCTGCTGAACTAATATTCTTGCTTCTTCTTCAATTTCATCGAGCGATAAATATTTTCTTTTTAATTTACGATTATCTTTTCTAAACGCACAATAGAGGCAGTTGTTCACGCACAGATTAGAAAAATACAGCGGCGCAAACAAAACCAGCCTGTTCCCGTAGATAATTTCTTTTACTTCTTTGGCTTTACGGTATAGTTCGTCTAAGATTTCTGGTGAGCTAATATTTAACAAGGCTGCGCTTTCGCGCAACGACAATCCTTTTGCTTCCGAAGCTTTATTCAAGATTTCAATCTGAAAGTGTTCATCATTAAGCGATTTGTCTTCAAGAAGCGAATTGATATAATATTCATTTATGAAATACATTTCCTGTTCCTTGCCTTTGAGATTTTTATTGCTTTGAAATGTTTTTTTGTCTTTTGTGTTAAAAGTAGAATGACAATAAATATACCATATTAATTTCTATATTATCTAAGAAATACAAACACATTTAGCAAGCATTTCTAATAAAAGAGAAGCGTTTTTCCTAAAACTAAGCATTTACAAAAATAAAGAGGTGAAATACGGTTTGTTCTTTTAAGCTTAAATTATTTTATTGTTGGAACAATTTTTGACCTGAAGAAAGAAAAAGTGTGCTTATGCGACAAGAATTTGACTCAATAGGTGCTTTATCATTACCCGATGACGCTGTGTACGGAATTCATGCTTTCCGGGCATTGGATAATTTTCCCATGACAAATGAACGGGTTAATCTCCATCTTATTAAGTCATATCTTTTGGTTAAAAGCGCGGCTACGGAAACTAACTTCAAACTGGGTTCTCTTTCTAAAATGAAGTACGAATCTATTTCCAGAGCAATTGATATCTTAATTCAAGAGACAGAAAGCGCAATTAAACGAGAATCCTTCTCAATCTACGAAAAAATTATTGTGGACCCATATCAGGGCGGCGCAGGAACTTCATTAAACATGAATATTAATGAAATTATTGCTAACACAGCCCTTCAAATAAAAGGATTAAAGTACGGCGCCTATGACGTTATCAATCCGATTGATGACGTTAATATGTCGCAGTCCACAAATGATACTTATCCGACAGCATTCAAAGTAGCGGCAATTTATTTATTAAGAGAATTAACCGAATCATTCGCTGCATTACAAAGAGAATTACAAGAAAAAGAAAATAAATTCGGCGGCGTTCTAAAGTTGGGTAGAACTCAGCTTCAGGATGCTGTTCCAATTACGCTGGGGGAAGAGTTTGGAGCTTATGCGCAAGCAATTGCACGTGACCGCTGGCGCCTTTATAATGGTGAAGAAAGATTACGTTCGGTAAATCTCGGCGGAACCGCAGTAGGAAATTTTATTTCAGCTGAAAGAAATTATGTTTTATCCGTTAATGCAGAATTAAGAGAGATTACCGGGCTGCCGATTGCAAAAGCAGAAGATTTAATTGACGCGACTCAAAACCTCGATGTTGTTGTTGAAGTTCACGGTTTAATTAAGTCTGGTGCAATTTCCATTATAAAAATTTGTAATGACCTAAGATTATTATCAAGCGGACCCTGGGGAGGGATTGGCGAAATAAATTTGCCAGCCATGCAGGCGGGTTCAAGCATAATGCCGGGTAAAGTCAACCCGGTAATTTTAGAGAATGCAATTCAGGTTGCGGAGCTTGTTAAAGGGCATGATGTTGTAATATCAAATTTAGCCGGAGCAGGAAATCTTGAACTGAATGCCTTTCTTCCTCTTGTTGCGCATTTGTTTTTAAAGTCATTGGAGATGTTGAGAGACGTAAATTATAATCTTGCGCAAAAATGTATCTGCGATATTACGGCAAACGTAGAAAAATGCCGCCAGAATTTATTTAACTCAACTGCAAGTGCCGCATCACTAATTACTAAATTCGGATATGATAAAATTGCAGAGGTCGTAAAGTATGCAGAAGCCAAAAAAATTCCATTCGTAACAGCATTAAAAGAAAAAAGAATACTTAATGATAAAGAATTATTAGAATTTTTATCAAAACAAATCGGGAAAAATAATGAACAGCATTCCAAACTCTGAAAGAAGGCACATAGTATTTGTCGGAAGAAGAAATGTAGGCAAATCTTCTTTGGTAAATGCATTTATAGGGCAGGATTTATGTATCGTAAGCGAAGTTGCGGGAACCACAACTGATCCTGTGAAAAAAGCTATGGAGCTATTGCCATACGGACCGATTATTCTTGTTGATACTGCAGGCATAGACGATGTTGGCGAACTTGGAGAAAAAAGAATAAGCAAAACTATAAAAGCGATTGCTTCGGCTGATTTTGCTGTTGTAGTTTTGGATGCGCGCGAACAGCTGTCGCCGAAAGAATGGGAATTGTTCGGCTATCTTAATAAAATTTCTGTCCCTTATGTCATCGCAGTGAATAAAATTGAATTTGGGGTTAACCAGCTTCTTCTTTCGGAAATAAAATGGCTCAATGCTACACACTTTGAAGTTTCTTGCGCCGAGAATGTTGGCGTTGATGCTCTAAAAAGAAGAGTGGTGCGAATGCTTCCCAACGAAATTGGTCCGCCGCTAATTGGTGATCTTGTAAGCCAGGGGGACGTTGTAGTTCTTGTTGTTCCAATCGACCTTGGCGCTCCAAAAGGAAGATTGATTCTTCCGCAAGTACAAACCATAAGGGAGGCACTTGATGAAGATACGATAGTAATAGTTTCAAAAGATAAAGAACTGCGTTCGGTGCTTTATAATCTAAAAAATCCTCCCGATCTTGTAATTACCGACAGCCAGGCAATAATGCGTGTTGCGGCAGATGTTCCAGAAAATATAAAGTTGACTACCTTCTCAATTTTAATGGCAAGATATAAAGGCGATCTTCAAACTTTTATTAAAGGTTTGCAAGCTGTGGATATGCTCCAGAATGGAGACAAGGTATTGATAGCGGAAGCCTGTTCACATCATGCACAAGAAGACGATATCGGCAGAGTAAAAATTCCAAGATGGCTGCGCCTTCATACAAAAAAGGATTTACAGTTTGATGTAAACAGCGGAATAGAATTTCCAACTAATTTGACCGACTATAAACTAATTATTCATTGCGGCGGATGTATGCTGACACGACGCGCAATGCATATGAGAATTAAAGAAGCGCAAATCATGGATATCCCGATTGTAAATTATGGCATATTGATTTCGTATCTGCATGGAGCAATTCCCCGCGCTCTAATCCCGTTTGAAGAAGCAATTGAAGAATGGGGGAAAATAAATTAAAAATTATTTCACTATTACAGTTGCCTGCATTACAGTAGGATGGATTTTACAGAAGTATTGAATAGTTCCTGCGCTGTCAAAAGTAAAGCTAAAAGTTCCGCCGGCAGGAATATTTCCGCTGTCAAAATAACTTGTCTGATTGCTCGGCGTACCGCTTGTTACCGTGTGTGCAAAACCATCTTTGTTTGTCCAAGTAATTTTTGTTCCAACACTTACTGTAATACTTTGAGGATTAAAAGCTGTATTTTGCATCCAAACTTCATTAGCTCCCGGGCCTGAAGGAGGAGTATTAGTCGGACTGCCGCTCTTGTTGCAGCCGCCGATAAAAATTATAATCACACCAATGACGAAGAAAAAAATAACTCCGGCTTTAGCTTTCATTAAGAATTTCCATTTCATCTTATCTCCTTAACATGAATTAATTATTTAAAAAAATAGCCAAGTAAATACTGCGATGGAATGATAAATAACACAGCTGTAATCTAAGTGTGAACTGTAGAATTTTTAGATAAAGTATTTGTCAAAAAACAATTCCGATATAATTATTATGAAACCTATTGAAACTCGATTCTGTCATTTCCCCAATTTTTTAATAAATTTGTTCTATTAAAAAATTCACTTTAGAAAATGCTTACTCACAAAACGGAAATTAGAGTCCGGTATGCGGATACTGATCAAATGCAATTTGTTTATAACGGAAAGTACTTTGAGTATTTTGAAGTCGGCAGAACAGAAATGCTTCGCGATAATGGTTTGCCGTATAGTTTAATTGAAAATAACGGCTACCAGCTTCCGGTGCTTGAAACAGGCGCAAAATATTTAAGCCCAGCATTTTATGACGACCTGCTTATTGTCGAAACGATAGTTCAAGAAAAACCTTTGTTTAAGATCCATATCGATTATAAGATATTAAGAAAGCACACCGGTGACTTAATTGCCGAAGGTTTTACAGAACATGTTTTCATTAATAGAGACTCAAAAAAACCTACAAGACTGCCGAAATTTTTTAACGATGCCATGGAACCATTTTTTTGAATATATTGCAGCACCTAATTTCTCTCATTAAATTTTTATGATGTTCGATAAACTTAAACAGCTTACTAAAGACACAGGCATATACGGCATTAGTACAATTGGAGGTAGAGTTCTTACTTTCCTTCTCGTTCCGTTCTACACGCATGTTTTTGATACGAGGCAGTTTGGGATATTTTCAACTCTATATAGTTTTATAGGCATACTGAATGTTTTAATGCTTTACGGGATGGACGCATCATATCTTAAGTTTGCTTCTAATCCGGTTATCGGGGATGAAAAAGATAATTTTTCTACTCCATATTTATCCGTACTATCAGTTGGATTTTTAGTAAGCGGAATAATCATCCTGTCCAAAACATTTATTTATTCTCTTTTAGACGTTCCCACAACATATTATTATTTAATTTACTACATGGTGGGAATATTAATACTCGATGCAATTAGTGTTATCCCATTTATAACACTGCGGCTTGAACACAAAGCAAAAAAGTTTGCTGCATTCAAAACAATAAATATTTTGACGAACGTTTTTCTAAATATATTTCTAATTGTAAAATTAAAATGGGGTATTGAAGCAGTATTCTTCAGCAACCTAATCGCTTCTCTTTCATCATTTATTTTACTTATGCCGGAAGTCGTAAAAAAAATAAGAGCGAAAATAAATTACGAATTATTAAAGAGATTGTTAAAATTCGGTTTGCCGTATTTTCCGGCGGGCATTGCTGCGATGCTGATTCAAGGAATAGACCGTCCGATTATAAACCATCTTACAAATCTCGAAACGGCAGGTCTCTACAGCGCAAATTATAAGCTTGGAATTTTTATGATGTTATTTGTAAATATGTTCCAATACGCGTGGCAGCCTTTTTTCTTACAGAATGCTCAGGAAAAAAATGCAAAAGAATTATTTTCAAAGGTGCTTACTTACTTCACGCTTGCCGGAAGTTTTATACTTGTAGTACTTTCATTATTTATAGATGACGTTGTGCGGATAAGGATTTTAGGTCATTCGATAATTCAAGAATCTTATTTAGGCGGGCTGAATATCGTTCCCGTAGTATTATTTGGTTATATGTTTTTGGGAACGTGTACTATTTTTACCGCAGGAATATTTATCAAAGAAAAAAGCATTTATGTTCCGTTTGTAACTGCGGTTGGCGCTATTGTAAATATCGGTTTAAACTTTTTATTGATACCGGTAATCGGAATAATGGGTGCCGCGCTTGCCACGCTTCTGGCTTATCTTGTAATGGCTTTCATTTATTTTTTTATCACTCAAAGATTCTACAAAATAGATTACGAGCTTATGAAGCTTGCAAAAATATTTTTGTCCGTAGCGGCTGTGGCTGTAATATATTATATGCAATATATGGGCAATCATTTAACAATTTTAAATAAATTTTTAATGCTTCTGCTTTTTATAGTTCTATTATTGATTCTTGATATTGGACGGAAAGAATTAATCTTCTTAAAAAATAGATTTGCTAAAAGAAAAATTAAGAATGCTTGAAAGAAAATTATGTCTGAAGAAATTGTTGTAAAGATAAAAAGAATAAACACCGGGTTCGATGACGTTGAGCTTCCTGCTTACGCTACCAAAGGAAGCGCGGGGATGGATATACGAGCGACTATAACAGAAGATTTGATTATTAAACCGGGAGAAATTGTTTTAGTTCCGACAAATCTTTCAGTAGAAATTCCTCTTGGCTATGAACTCCAAGTACGACCGCGCAGCGGTCTGGCAATTAAGAACGGAATTGGTGTTCTGAATTCTCCCGGAACTATCGACGCTGATTACCGCGGTGAAATAAAAATTATTCTATTTAATTTCGGCAAAGAAGATTTTAAAATATCCCGCGGCGAAAGAATAGCGCAAATAATTCTGTCGAAAGTTTATATCGCTAAATTTATTCGGAGTGATAACCTTGCGGACAGCGCTAGAGGAGAAGGCGGTTTTGGGCATACCGGCAAGGGTTAGAGCATAGCTTATTTAAAAATAACCTTTCTTCATTTTTAATCCGCTCAATCACATAAAAAAAAATTTAACAGATTCAATCTGTTTTTTATTTATTAATTCATTAATATTGAAATAGAAATTAGTTCTTCCTCACCATAGCACACAGAAAATTTTAAGACAAGGCTTACATTAATGTCAGATTTTGTTCACTTACATAACCATACACATTACAGCTTGCAGGACGGCGCCTGCACGGTTGATGGTTTAGTAGCAGCCGCCAAAAAACACGGGATGAAGGCAGTGGCTCTTACAGACCACGGTGTAATGTATGGCATAGCCGAGTTCTATAAAAAAGCAACTAAGGAAGGAATTAAACCGATTGTCGGGATGGAAGCTTATGTTGTTGCAGAAGGCAGCCGGTATGACAAAGGCAAAGCAGAAGAAGTCAACGGGAAAAAAAGAGCAAAGCATTATAATCATTTAATACTTCTTGCGAAAAATAATGTGGGGTATAAAAATTTATCAAAGTTGTCAACCTTGGGACACACGGAAGGTTTTTATTATAAGCCAAGAATTGATCTGGAACTTTTAAGAAAATATCGCGATGGTTTGGTCTGTACATCAGCCTGTGCCGGCGGCGTTGTTTCTTCTCATTTGGTTAACGGCAATTACGACAAAGCCCGCGAAGTAGCAAAAACATATAAAGATATTTTTCAAGAAGATTTCTATCTTGAAGTTCAAGATCACAACATGGACGTTGAAAAAAATGTTCTTGAAGGAATGCCGAAGCTGTCTAAAGAACTTGGGATTAAATTAGTAGCTACTAACGATTGTCATTACATTGAACAGGAACATTCAACAGCACACAATATCCTGCTGCTTCTATCAGATAAGAATGGAACTGATTACCGGAACTTACGATACGGCACCGATCAAGTTTATTTTAAATCCGCCGATGAAATGAAGAAGCTTTTTAAGAATTATAAAGGCGCAATCGAAAATACTTTAGAAATAGAATCCAAAATTGATTTGAAAATGGGCTCTGGAAACTATTTATTTCCAAAGTTTCCTATACCGGAAAATTCTCCGGCAAAAACTCTTGAAGATTATATGGAACTTCTCGCAAGAGAAGGATTAGAGAGAAAAATAAAAAATATTAATCAAGATATTGAAGACCGGTTTAATTTTGAGATTGCTACTATTAAACAAATGGGATTTGCCGGCTATTTTTTAATTGTGCAGGACTTTATTAATTCATCTAAAAAAATGAATATTCCTGTTGGACCTGGCAGAGGAAGCGCTGCCGGAAGCCTTGTTGCCTATGCGCTTGGAATAACTAATATAAATCCTCTTGATTACAATTTATTATTTGAAAGGTTTCTTAATCCTTCAAGAAAATCAATGCCCGATATTGACGTTGATTTTGCAGATGACAAACGCGGTGATGTTATAGAATACGTCCGCAATAAATACGGCGCAAGCTGTGTAAGTCAGATTATAACATTTAACAGACTTTCTTCAAAAGCAGTTATTCGCGATGTTGCGCGTGTTTTGAAAATCCCAATTCCAACTGTAAATAAAATTACCAAATATATCCCCTCAAAGTTTGGAAAAGTTTTCAGCATAGATCAGGCGCTTGCTGAAGTCCCTGAATTGAAATGGGTTAAAGATTCTAAGGAATCCGACATACAAAATTTAATTAAGTACGCAAAAGTTTTGGAGGGCATGAACCGCAACGCCTCTAAACATGCCGCCGGCGTGGTAATTACCCCGGATGATGTAAGCAATTATGTTCCTCTTGCAAATGCTGTTTCGCAAAACGACATCGTTACTCAATTTAATATGAAAGAAATTGAAGGCGCCGGTCTGCTTAAAATGGATTTTCTCGGGCTGCGGACCTTGACGATTATTAGAGATGCTATTAATCTCATCAAAAAAAATCATGGCGTTGATCTTGACATCGATAGCGTTCCCCTCGATGATGAAAAAACCTTTCAACTTTTTTGGAAGGGACAAACGACCGGCATATTCCAGTTTGAATCCGGACCGATGAGGGAATATCTTAAAAAGCTTAAACCGACAAGCCTAAATGATCTTTCCGCAATGAACGCGCTCTATCGCCCCGGTCCGATGGAATTTATTGACGATTTCATTGACCGGAAGTTCGGCGTGAAGGAAGTTAAATACCTTCATCCGGTCTTAGAAACAATTTTAAAAGAAACTTATGGAGTAATAGTTTATCAGGAACAGGTTATTCAGATTGCGAATAAAGTCGGCGGAATGAGCCTTGCCGAAGCCGATATACTTAGGCGTGCGATGGGTAAGAAAGATTTGCAGGCAATGGCTCAGCAGAAGACAAAATTTGTTGAAGGCGCCGAGAAAAATTCAATTCCTAAAAAAATTGCGGAAGAAATTTTTGATGCTATAGATAAGTTTGCTAATTACGGATTCAATAAAAGTCATTCTGTTGCCTATAGCTTCGTTGCATATCAAACCGCGTATTTAAAAGCGCATTATACCCCGGAATTTTTAGCCGCCAACTTAACGAACGAATTTGGCAACAAAAATAAAGTTTCAAATTTTTTAGAAGACTGCCGCAAGCTTAAGATCGAAGTTCTTCCACCGGATGTAAATAATCCAACTGTTTCGTTTGATGTAGTCGGCGGTAAAATTAGATTTGGAATGTCTGCCATAAAAAATGTGGGCATCAATGCCGTCGAAGAAATTATCCGGTCTAGAAATAAACTGGGAAGAGATTTTACAAGTTTATTTGATTTTTGCTCAAATGTAGATACACGGATTGTGAACAAAAGAACCTTGGAAGGACTTGTAATTGCAGGCGCATTTGACGGCTCAAACAAAAATAGAGCACAGCTATTTGAAGCGGTTGAAAACGCATTAGAATTCGGGCATAAGGCAGCGCATTTTCAAACCTCAAGTGAAAACAGTTTATTCGGCAGTGTGGATGAAGTTATGAAAATTTCAGAACCAAAACTTCCCGATATTAAACCGTGGACTGAAAAAGAAAAGCTTGCAAGAGAAAGAGAAGTAATCGGTTTTTATGTAACCGGTCATCCGCTGCAAAAATACGAAGTAGAATATAGATCTTTTGCAACAATACATCTTGGTGAGACTGAAGAATTAGAAGATATAAATCTTGATATGGTCAGAGCATGCGGAGTAATAACCTCGCTCGAAACTAAAATTGATAAAGCAGGCAGGGTTATGGCTTTTTTAACGCTGGACGATTTTTCCGGATCGTGTGAAGCTTTGGTATTTTCCAAAGCTTACGAAAAATTCGGAAAATTTTTAAGTGAAGAAGAATGCGTTTTCATAATCGGCAAGCCAGAAAGCAGCGGCGACGCAATTAAAATTCAGATTGAAGAAGTAATTCCTCTTGAAGCTGCCCGTGAAAGATTTACAGAAAGCATAAAAATTTCATTGGAGCAAAATGAAAATTCTCCCGGAAAAGTCGGCGAATTAAAATCGGTGCTTGAAAAACATAAAGGCAGCATTCCCATTTATCTAAGCTTAACAAGCAATGGATCGAAGCCGAGGCTGTTCTTCTTAAAAGATTTCCGTGCGAAGATATCAAATGAATTAGTAGACGCGCTAAACTATATACTCGGTGAAGACTCGGTTATATTTACAGGAAAGCGTTAGTTCTAT
>Ga0187812_1000930_pt1 | contig 10132 bp, 6 predicted proteins | sample NC_S_2_FD_130582 | JGI IMG/M metagenome (GOLD analysis project Ga0187812, IMG submission 130582) | Wetland sediment microbial communities from Neuse River Estuary, North Carolina, USA - ASW-S_2 | ecosystem: Environmental > Aquatic > Freshwater > Wetlands > Sediment | place: USA: North Carolina... | reverse complement strand
CGGGCGGTGGCGGCGGCGATGTCGTAGCGATCCGAATACTGCGCGGCAGCTCGTTCCTCCAGCCGCAGATATAGCTCGGCGAGGAAGATGTCGTCTTCTGACGGGGCTCCGTTGGTCTGGTCGCTGCTCATGCCGTCGCCCCTCCTTCCTCGGCGGGTGCTATCAACCCTTCAATGCCATCCTGCGCGAACGAGTCGCATTCCTTCAACTCGGCCAGTAGCTTCTTGCGGGCGCCGTGAAGCTGCGCGGCAACCGTGCCCGGCGCTATGCAGAGTACTTCAGCGATCTCTGACTGCTTCATGCCGATGCGCCAGTACATGAGCGCGATCAAGTGCTGACGCTCTGGCATTTCAGCGATCAACTGCCAGCACCGCTCCAGCCTGATGGCTGTGAGCGCGTCACGCGCCGTGTCCGGTTCCGGGGCTCGATACCGTTGCTCAATGTCGCCCTGCATGCGCCGTGCCATCTCGTTATGGCGGAACTCGCTAACCGCTAGGTGATGCATCGTGGCTCGAAGCCAGGCGCGCAGTTTATCTTTATCCAGATTCCGAAGGGCCGACCAGGCTCTCGCCGCTGCCTGGAACGTTTGCTGAACAAGGTCATCTGCAAGAGCCCGGTCTCCACGTGTGACGACGCACGCATACCCGAACAGGGCTTTCGCGTTGGCCCTGAAACAGGCAGCCAGCTCGTCAGCTTCACTCGGACTCATTCGTAGGTCCACATTCAGCCTTCACAGGGACGTCTCCGCCGGGCCTATTACCCATCGTTATCTGCATGCCACCGACCGCACCAGCATGTCCCAAGGAAACCACGGTTCCGGACGGCGCGCGGTCGAAAACAGCAAGGAGCATACGGTGCCGGATGTGCTCTGCTAGCAGGCTGTATACCAAGAACATGAGAGCAAGCGCTACCAGCATCCACCCGGAGGGGCGGCTAAGCACGAGCGCCACTGCAACGTCCAGCCGCTTACCCGCGAGAAGTCGCCCGATCTTGTGTCCTGTCACGATGCCTAGTCGAACGAGGCGCCTCGAAGCTTTACGTCCCCCGGCGGATCAATTCAGGCGAACGCGAGATCAGTACCGACGCCGAAGCCCTATGGCGCGGCACTGGCCTGGAACAACCACCCGGGCGGCGAAGATTGTCATCGCGGCCCGCTACGCTTAAGCCAAGTGCAAGAACAACCCCGGGCGCATCGCATGGGGCGACGAGCACCGGGGTTCTCCTGAGTTGGCACTTGGACGATACCCCGCATCCGGTTCTAATGGCAGATGCCTCGGCCGTGAGATACGTCTCGCTCCCCATGCCGCGCCTGTGCTCCTTCATGTTCAAGGAGGTATGGATGCGGCTGGTCAAGGCGCACGTCACGTATTACAGGTCGGTGGAGGATTCGGAGGAGTTCACCGTCGAGCCCGACGTCACGTGCCTGGTCGGGAAGAACGAGTCCGGGAAGACCAACGTCCTGCAGGCGCTCTACCGGGCCAACCCGGTCGAGCCCGGCGCCGGGTTCGACGAGGATCTCGACTTCCCCTCGCGGTTGACGCGACAGCGCGGCAAGTTCAGGGCCGAGGAGACGATCCCGGTGGTGACCGCCACGTTCCGCTACGACGACGGCGAGCTCGCGCAGATCAGGGACGATCTCGGCCCCGGCGCCCTGACCAGCCCGGAGGTCACGGTGACCAGCGGCTACAGGAAGCCGAACACTTTCCGGCACAGCTACGACGAGGCCGCCATCGTCAGGCACCTGTCCTCGCAGCTGAACCTGACGGAAGAGGCGACCAGGCTCATCGCCTCCCAGACCACGGTCGCCGGCCTGCTCAAGGCCCTGAACGGCCTGGAGGAACCGCCCGCAGAAGTGCAAGCCGTGGCCGCGCGGATCCGCGGCTGGCGCGACCAGAACGTGAGCTGCCATCTGCCTGACACCTACGCCGCCCTCATGATGCCGAAGTTCGTCTACTTCGACGACTACGACTCCATGCCCGGCAAGGTGTCCATCCCCGACCTCATCCGAAAGCGGGACGCCGGCACTGCCAGCCGTGGCGAGCAGGCCCTGCTGAGCCTTCTCGCGCTCGCCGGCGTCAAGCCGGAAGACTTCCAACAGGCCGACCAGCACGAACGGCTGATCCGGGCGCTCGAGAACGCCGCCAACGTCATCTCCGACGAGGTCTTCGAGTACTGGACGCAGAACAAGGAACTCGACATCACGCTAGAGATCCTCCCGCCCGAGACCAGCGCCGCCCCGCCCCTCAATGAGGGGCCGATCCTGCAAATCCGCGTCCACAACAGGCGCCACCGCGTCACCGTGGCGTTCAGCGAGCGGTCCCGCGGCTTCATCTGGTTCTTCAGCTTCCTCGCCTACTTCAACCAGATCGAGGATGCCGAGGCGGGCGACCTGATCCTGCTGCTCGACGAGCCCGGCCTGTCCCTGCACGCGCGTGCTCAGGAGGACCTGCTGCGGCTCATCGATGACCGGCTCGCCCCCCGCCACCAGGTCCTATTCACCAGCCACTCGCCGTTCATGGTCCCGGCCGACCACTTCGGCAGGGTCCGCACCGTGATCGACCGCGACAACGGGGGGACCAGGGTGTCGTCGGAGATCTTTCACGCGGACGAGGACACCGCGTTCCCGCTGCTGACCGCGATGGGCGTCGAGCTCACCCAGACCCTTTTCGTCGGCCCGAACACCCTGCTGCTGGAAGGCCCGAGCGACCTGATCTACCTCGACGTCCTCAGCGACCTCAGCGAGAGCCGCCGCTTGCCCGGCCTAGATCCGCGGTGGGTCAAGACGCCGGTCGGCGGGGCCGGCAAGCTGTCCACGTTCGTCACCCTGCTCGGCGCGAACAAGCTGAACATCGCCGTCCTGGTGGACTCAAGCACCAAGGACACCGGGGCTGTCCGGCGGCTGCGGGACAACGGCCAGCTCACCCGCAACGGGCTGGTCGAGATCAGCGAGTTTGTCGGCGGCGGCGACGCCGACATCGAGGACCTCTTTGAACGCGACTTCTACCTTGAGCTAGTCAACCGGGCCTACGCTGGCGAGCTGAGCCAGCTGGTCACTCTCACGGACCTAGCCCCCGGCGACCCCCGGATCGTCCGTGTGGTCGAGGGCTACTTCCGCCAGCACGGCATCGCCAGCGGGAGCTTCAACCACTACCGGCCCGCGGCTGTCCTGCTCCGCGAGCAGGCCAGCCTGGTCCCCATGATCGCGGACACCACGATCACCCGGGCCTCCACGATGTTCGCCAGGCTCAACGGGCTGCTGCCGTGACGAACGCGGACCCGCGGGCCGTGCCCCTCCTCGGGGAGTCTGAGGGCATCCCTGTCTCCGGCCTGGGCGATCGTCGCCGCGGGCAGGCCGGCCAGGACGTCCTGCCCGCAGGCACCGACGGCTCCCGGGCCGGAGGGAAGCGATGACAGCCGCGAGGCCCGCCCGCGTGGCGGCACCGGGCTCGGCGTCCTTCGACCTCCATACCCTCGGCTGGCGGGCGTTCCAGGACCTCTGCGCGGCCGTGATACGGACCGTATGGGGCCAGTCGGCGCACGCGTTCGCCGACTCCAACGACGGCGGACGTGATGGTGCCTTCTACGGCATCTGGCACAACCCGGCGAACGGGGAGGCCGCGCGGGACCTGCCGGACGGCCCGTTCGTCCTGCAGTGCAAGCACACCAAAAAGCCGGACGCCACCCTGTCTGAGTCAGACCTGGAAGAAGAGTTCGCCAAGATCCCGGCCCTGGTCGCGGACGGCCTCTGCCGCAGCTACGCGCTCATGACCAACGCGCGCGTCACCGGCCGCTCAGAAGCCCGGATCCGCAGCCGGCTCCTCGCCGCCGGGGTGGAATACCCCCTGGTCTTCGACGGCCACTGGATATGCGACACCATCGCCGAGCACCAGAAGCTGCGCCTGTTCGTCCCGCGCGTCTACGGGCTCGGCGACTTGGCGCAGATACTCGACGGCCGGGCCTACGAGCAGGCCTCGGTCCTGCTAGAAGCCGCCCGCGACCAGGTGGCCGCGTTCGTGATCACCGAGCCCTACCGCAAGGCAGCCCAGGCCCTGAAAGACCACGGATTCGTGCTGCTCCTGGGCGACCCGGCGGTGGGCAAGTCGGTCATCGCCATGATGCTCGCGCTCGCGGCCGCGGACAACTGGGAGTGCCTCACCGTCAAGGCCCGGACCGCCAGCGAGCTGGTCGCTCACTGGAACCCCAACGAGCCGGGCCAGTTCTTCTGGGTGGACGACGCTTTCGGAGCCGTCCGGCACGAAGAGCAGCTCACCCAGGACTGGGCGAGGAGCATGCCGCACATCAACGCGGCGATCGGTAAGGGCGCGCGGGTGGTGCTGACCTCGCGAAGCTACATCTACCGGGAAGCACGGCCGCTGTTGAAGGAATACGCCTACCCCCGGCTCCGGGAGCAGCAGGTGATTGTGGATGTCGAGGACCTCACCCTCGACGAGCGCAGGCACATCCTCTACAACCACATCACCGGAGGTGACCAGCCCGCCGAGGTCAAGAAGACGATGAAGCCGTTCCTGGATCAAGCGGCCACCGCCGAGCCGTTCCGCCCGGAGATGGCCCGGCGGCTCGGACTGCGCGCCTTCACCGGCCGACTAACCCTCACCGGCCCCGGCATCACCGAGTTCATGACCCACCCCAAGCAGTTCCTACGGGACGTCTACGGAGAACTCGGCCCCGACCAGCAAGCCGCCCTTGCCCTTGTCTACGCCGCGGCGCCAGACGGAAGCCTGGCGAGCCCGCTGACCCTAGACGAAGCGCAGCGCGACATCATCGTCCGGGCCGGCGCCACCCCGGCCGGGGTGGCGCGGGGCCTGGAAGCCCTCACCGGCAGCTTCCTGCAGGTCACCGCCCCGCCCCTTGGCCAGCCCGGCTGGGCCTTCCGCCACCCGACTCTCTGGGAAGGCTTCGCATCCTGGGTCGCCACGCAGACCCACCTGCTCACCGTGCTCCTCGACGGGCTCACCGACTCCGCCCTCCTGCGCAGGGTCGACTGCGAAGACGAGGACGCCGAGGAGAAGAACGGCACCCTTCTCCGCGTTCCGCCACCGCTCTACCGCCCCGTGGCCGAACGGCTAGCCAAGATCCTCCGAGAACCCTTCACCGGCGAAAAGTGGAGGAACCGCGGCGGCCTGTCCGTCTCTACGGACAGGTACAACGAGCACAGGGGCAGGAAAACCTCAGTCCACATGTTCCTGTCACGCAGATCCAGCGACTCGTTCCTGCGCACCTACCTGGACGTCGACCCCGGCCTGCCGGACAGGATGCTGAACTTCAACTCCTACCTCAGCGCGGTGAGCCAGCCAGACGTTCTAGCCCGGCTCCACCAGGCCGGCCTGCTCAGCGAACCAGTCCGCCTCCGGGCCGTGGAACGCGTAGCTGAACTTGCCGTCGGAACTCCTGACAGCGGCTGGCTTACCGATAGCGCGTGGGAAATCCTCCTGACAGCAGGCGAGCGGGCAGCGCTCATGCAAAAAGTACGGGAAGAACTCGTTCCCAACCTGGAAGACAGCTACTACTTGCTCGAAGACGAAAGAGAGCCCGGCTACGACCCGATAGGACGCTCCCTGGACGGATACGAGAAAGCGTTCGAAAAAGAAGGCGACCGTGTGACCGCTGAAGTCTTCGCGGAGGCCGCACGAAGGCGCGCCAGCGTGCCGGAGAAGGATTGGGACTACGATTATCCCGGCGAGGAATACCACCGGCCGATCAGTGGCACAAGCCTGGCGCCCCCGGCCGACAGTGGCCGCAGTGTCTTCGATGACATCGACCAGTAGGCTCACGGACCAAATCCGCCGCACAAGGCAGCGAGATGACTCGCCCGGCGGTGCGCGTCTCATCCGCTGGCGGCGATCGCTGGCCTGAACGAGGGTGCTCTCACACCCGGCGCAAGACGGCAACGACCCTGCCCATGATGGTCGCGTGGTCACCCGGGATCGGCGCGAACGCGGGGTTGTGCGAGATAAGCCAGACATGGCCGTCCTGCCGCCTGAACGTCTTGACGGTTGCCTCGCCGCCGTCCGTCGTTTCGCTCTCGAGCATGGCGGCGACGATGTCGCCGTTCTCGGCGTCGGGCCCGCGGCGGACGACCACCCAGTCGCCCTCGGCGATGGCGGCGCCGATCATGGAGTCGCCGACCACGCTGAGCATAATGAGCTCCCCGTGTCCCACGAGCAGCCTTGGCAGGGAACGATGTCCTCGGCGAGTTCGGCCGCCATGATCGGGCTGCCCGCAGCGATCCTGCCCACGAGCGGCACTTGGGCCAGTGCTTCCCCGCCAGCCTGGTCCGGCCCCTGCTCGTCAAACTGCTGCACGGCCCGCCCTTGGCGCCCACGGACCATGACGGTCCGCGGCCGACCAGGCTCGCGGACCACCAGGCCCTGCTCTTCCAGTTTCGAGAGCTGGTAAGAGACGCTTGACGTGCTCGCCAGCCCAGTCGCCTTGGCGATCTCCCGCATGCTCGGTGAGTAGCCGTTGCGCCGCACGGGCTCGTCTATGACTTGCGCAATCCTACGTGGGTGCGACGGCGTGGCCGACTGTAGCAGGCGGGCAGCAAGGAGCGCTGCCTGCGCGTGCCGGACGTCCTGTCAACCGCCCGGACTATGGCGAGACGCGCCGATCGAGCTGGTCCCGCCTGTCTAGAAGGAGCTGGTGGAGGCGAACGAGGCCCATCGCTCGGGGTGCCCCGGGTATGTGTTCCGGACGGCGCGGCAGACCTCGCGCATGACCTTGGGGGTGTCTTCCGGATGCATAGTCGGCATCCCGTTCCCGGCGCTGATCAATTCGTCGTACATACGGGCGGCGAAGTCTGCGGCGTGGTCGTCGGCGACCGGCCAGAGGGTCGCGACGACGTACCCGCATCCGGCGATGCACAGGGCGGCGGCGGTGGTGACGGTCTCGTCGGGGATGGCTGCTGCCCCGTGGTGGGTGGAGCAGGCGGACAGGAAGGCAAAGCGGGCACCAGGCAAGCGGCGTTCCAGCAGGCCGCGGATGGTCAGGCGGCCGTCTGTCAGTTCGATGCCGCCGTTAACGGGGGTGTGCTCGTCCGTGGTGCCGTGGGCGGAGAAGTGGAACCAGGAGTGCGCCATCATGCCGGCGAGGACGGCCTCTACTGTCGCGCCCGGCCCGGTCAGGTGCGCTGCGCCGGGGAAGGCCCGCATCAGGTATTCCGCCTCCTCGCGTGCACCGGGCAGCGGCCGTTGTCCGGGGGTTTCCGGCATGGACACGATCAGGGGCGGCGTGGTTACCTCGTCTGCGGCAGGCTCGCCGGACCCGGCCGGTGCCAGGGCGCGCAGCCTGGCGATGTACACCGACTCGGCGCGGTCGATGACTGCCTGCGGTCCCGGCTGGCCGTGACGGCCGGCGGCGTGAAGCGGCAGGAAGACCGCCGGGCCCGCCGGGCACCAGTGGACCCGCGGCGTGCTGCTGCTGACAGGAGCCTCCGCGGTGATGCCGAGATGCCGCAGGACGGGCTCGCACACGGCGTCCCAGAGCCATGCGAGCCGACTCGCGATTCCATTGCGGGCGGCGGAGCCGACCCAGCCTGACTGGACTGCCTTCTCGGCTGTGTCGCGGAAGAACTCGGCGGCGTCCTCGGCGTCCGGCCTGGACAGGGACGGCAACGGAACGGCCTCCGCCCCTGCGGAGGTCACGGTGATCGCATCGCAGCGGTACTCGCTGATGTTGATGATCACGGCCGAGCGCTGCCCGACGGCCTCTTGCAGCCTGGCGAAGCCGGGCAGGCTGAACAGGCCCGCGCATCCGGGCCGTGTGCGGCTCTCGCTGATCAGGCTCTCAAGTCGGCGCGCGAGGGTGCTGCGCTGGTCAGCTTCGCTTTCCCGGTGCGGCGGGCGGTGGGGGAGCTCGAATTCGTCGGCGCCCAGGTCCGGCATGACGATGCTGTCGAGGTCGTGTCGGAGATCTTCGAACTCGCGGGCCAGGTCCGGGTCCGCCTGGTGCAGCAGGGCAAGCTCCACGCTGTCGTCGACGTGGCGGTCCAGCAGGACTCCGCGCCCCCGCTCAAGGAGCTCCACGGCTGTTTCCGGCTGCCCGGCGGTGACCGCCACGGCTGCGGCGTCGGAGGGGAGCCCTGCGTACTCGGCGAGCATCCGCTCCTGGTCCCGTCGCTCCATGCCCCGCCATGCCGCCGAGTCCAGCAGTTCGACCGCGAGTGCGTACAAGCTCAGGCTCACGGCGGTCTCGCCGCAGCGGGCGGCAAGGACCGCGCCGGCCTGCGCGACGTGGAGGCGCCTGAAGACCGCCAGCCGGGCGTCGCCAGCGGCCAGCTGGTACGCCTCGATGGCAGCCGACGCCGCCCCCGGGACCCCGGTGAGGTCATACCGGACGGCCAGGGCGTGAGCCAGGCCCGCAGCGAGCAGCGTCGATGACACGTCGGCCGGCTCCAGGGTCCTGACCGCCCGGCATCGCGTGACCGGGTCATCGAGAACAGCGGCGTCACCGCTGAGCCGGGCCAGCGTAGCTGAGGCGATCGTGAGGTTCAGCAGCCGGTTCGAGTACTCGCTGTGTTCAGGCCTGGTGGCGTCGGCCGCCTTCCGGGCGAGGCGGACCGCCTCAGCCGCCAGCGCTACGGGCTCGCCGCTGCCCGGCAGGCTGGCGAGGGCTTCGAGGATCGCGCCGTGATTCGACTCGATCACCGCGCGATCCGGATCGTCATGCCGCAGCAGGCTTGCCGCCTGCGCAAGGCTGGCGGCTGCCTTCTCCAGCTTCGGGACGGAAGGCAGGTAGCACAGCGCCTGCGCGTGCAGGGTAAGGCGCATCGGCCGGTACGTGTGGCCGGGCGGTGTGGCCTCCACGACCTGGCCAGACAAGACGGCGGCCTCATCGAAGTCAAGCAGCGTGCCGCGCAGTTCCCCGCGCCGGAACAGCCCGTACGCGAGCCCGAACAGGCACGTCGCATATTGAGCGTGGCCGGGGCTGGCAGCGGCGACAGCCTCACGGCCCGTCCAGATGGCCTCGTCGAGCGTGGCCGGGTCGCCGTCGCGCTCAAATAGGGCGAGCAGCACGGACACAAGACTGTGCAGCCGCTCGGACTTCCTGGAATGCCCTGCGGGAGTCTGCTCGGCGGCACGCCGCACCGGGCCGAGCGACGCATCCAGGTACTCGGGGTTCCTGGTCAGTTCATAAGCACGGAAGAGAGCCGAACCATAGTCCGACTCGATGACCAGCGAGTTCTCCCCGCCGGGCAAGCGCTCGTGCATCGCCTCCATATGATCCGCCACGACAACGTCCAGCTCCGCCCGGCTGCGGCCGGCCGAGCGCAGAAGGCGCTCCAGCCGGGCATTGCCCAGGGAAGTCAAGACCAGGGACCGGTCGGCTGAGCCATCGGGATGCTTCTCCGCCGCCTCAAGGACCGCGACCGCCTCGTCCAGCTCAGCAACGTTGCGGAACATCGCTCCGCTGTGAAGCAGCGTTATGCCCAGCTCCAGCATGCCCTCGCCGTAACCCTCGTGGCCCCGGGGCGTCAGCCGGGCACGCTTCTTCCTGGCCTGGACGGCCGCCCGTATCACGGCCCTATCAGCCGTACGCTGCGCCTTCAGCAGCAGCGCTTGCCCCTTCCGCTGGAGGAAACGGACCTGCTGATCGCGAGTACGGAAATGCTGCTCGTTGGCATCAAGGAGATCCAGCGCACGGTCAACGGGGCCGTCCGAGCCGTCCGCCTCCGCCTGCTTGATCAGCGCATCGGCCAGGTTGACCACAGACTTCCAGTACTCCACGTGGGGCCCCCGGCTGCAGACGCTCATGACCTCCTCGAACAAAGACACCGCGTCGGCGATACCTTTCGAGTCGCCAACAGCCAAGGCGCTCTCGAGCATCTCGGCGGCGCGTCCGGTCAACTCAGACAGATCTACCTGTTCTGTAGCCCCCTGCTGATTCACCCGGTAACTCTATGAGCTTCTGTGACTCGCCAGTTCCCCTCAAATGGGGACTGCGCACCGGGCAGCGTGCCAGAGCTCCCGCCTATGTCTGCTTTCACGACCACAGCTGAGTGCGGTTCGTGATCGTGGTGCCAACTACCGTGAGCAGGTTGCAACTGTCGTGAGCAGGCTCAGCGCTCTCAGCAAGTATCCGGCCCAACAGGTGGGATAATTGAGGCCATGGTGTT
>Ga0187812_1000929_pt1 | contig 10135 bp, 6 predicted proteins | sample NC_S_2_FD_130582 | JGI IMG/M metagenome (GOLD analysis project Ga0187812, IMG submission 130582) | Wetland sediment microbial communities from Neuse River Estuary, North Carolina, USA - ASW-S_2 | ecosystem: Environmental > Aquatic > Freshwater > Wetlands > Sediment | place: USA: North Carolina... | reverse complement strand
GCCAAATCGAAATGCCTGAACTCGAAAAGCAGGTCTGGCAGAAATACAAATCCTCGCCTGACTTCGCCTTCATCGCCATCGCCCGCGAACAGGATAAGGACACTGTCCTCAAGTTTCAGAAGGCCCATCCGGGCCTTACCTTCCCGCTCGCATGGGATCCAAAGCGCGATGCCTACGGGCTCCTCGCCGCAGCCGGAATTCCCCGCACCTATGTCATCGACCGTCGCGGAATCATCGTCTATCAGAGTCTCGGCCTCGGGCCGGATGGCGTTGCCGAAGTCGATCGAGCCATCCACAAGGCCCTTGCACAAAAGTAGGGCGGTCCCTCCTTGTGACGGCGGATACAGGTCTTCCTCAGGTTTCTCCGTTCTTTCGCCACTTTTCTCTGTCTTTCGCCCTTCCGCCCTGCTACAATCCCATCGAAATCCAGTCTCAGCCCCTCGCTTTTTCTGCCGCGAAAGGCAAAAAGGCGCCGGGCGAACCTTTGAGGAGCCCCTTTTATGGCTATCGTCGACGACCGCGCTAAAGCGGTGGAACTTGCCCTGGCACAGATCGAAAAACAGTTTGGAAAAGGGTCGATTGTCCGGCTCGGCTCGCGCGAGGCGCTGCTGCCGATTGCCGTGATCTCTACCGGTTCCATCAGCTTCGACGCGGCCCTCGGCGTGGGCGGCATTCCCCGCGGCCGCGTGTCGGAAGTCTTCGGGCCTGAGTCCTCCGGCAAGACCACCATTTGCCTGCAAGTCATTGCCGAGGCGCAGAAGGCCGGCGGCATGGCGGCCTTCGTCGATGCCGAGCACGCGCTCGACCCCGGCTACGCCAAAAAACTGGGCGTGGATACTGACAACCTGCTCGTCTCGCAGCCCGACAGCGGCGAGCAGGCCCTGGAAATTACTGAAGCCCTGGTCCGGTCGGGAGCGATCGACGTTCTCGTCGTAGACTCTGTCGCCGCCCTCGTCCCCAAGGCCGAGCTCGACGGCGAGATGGGCGACAGCCACGTAGGCCTCCAGGCGCGGCTGATGTCGCAGGCACTGCGCAAGCTCACCGGCACGGTTTCCAAGTCGCGCACCGCGCTGATTTTCATCAACCAGATCCGCGAGAAGATCGGCGTGATGTTCGGCAACCCGGAGACCACGACCGGCGGCCGTGCGCTGAAATTTTATTCTTCGGTGCGCATCGATATCCGCCGCATCGCCGCCATCAAGGAAGGCGACGCCGTCACCGGCAACCGCACCAAGGTGAAGATTGTCAAGAACAAGGTGGCCGCGCCCTTCCGCGAAGCCGAGTTCGACATCCTCTACGGCGAGGGCATCAGCCGCGAGGGCGACGTGCTCGACCTGGCAGTCACCCACAACATCGTGGAGAAGTCGGGCGCGTGGTACAGCTACAGCGGCGAGCGCATCGGCCAGGGCCGCGAGAACACGCGGAGCTTTCTTAAAGAAAACCGCGACGTCTTCGCCAAGATGGACGCCGAGCTGCGCAAGAAGCTGAACATTGGCGCAGTCAAGGCGGAGGTGCCGGAGGTGCCGGTAAATGGGGCGGTAGAGGCGAAAGAGGCAGTGCGGCCGCGGCGAGGATAATTTTCTTTGCTTGCGAAGAGAACGGCCGAGAGAAATCTCGGCCGCTTTTGCTTTGTGCGATTTCTGTGTACGGAGCCACTCTCGCGATTCCTGAGTTGCTGCGAGGTTAGGCGCGTGTGTACCGGTCGGTAATTGCAGAGGGGCCGGCCATCCGCCCGCGATCTGGCCCTGTAAGGGCCGTCGATGTTAGCCCAAGACAAGTTCGCGTCAGCGAACGCAGTCCTGGGGTAGCTGCAAAATAGGATTGGCAGCCCCGTGGGGGCGGCGCAAAACCGTCAACCTCTCCTTACTTCCGGTTTGCCGACCACTCTGCCGCAACCCGCTGCGTCATCGGCCCCGTAGGGGCCAGGGAATTTAGCCCAGGACAAGTTCGCGTCAGCGAACGCGGTCCTGGGTTAGTTGCAGAAGATGATTGCAGCCCCATAGGGGCGGCGCGAAACAGTCAAGCAGGCCGATAGTTCCGAGTTGCCGACCATTCGCCCGGAACCCCGTTTATGCTGAACGTTGACGTTCGCGAATCTTCGGTCTTGTACTGCGTTTTGTGGAGAGAATGCTTTCATGGGTGTTTGGGAAACGGACATTTTTGAAGACGACACTGCGTGCGATGTCCGCGGCCACTATACGGATTGCCTGGGGGAGGGGCGTCCGGGACCCGAGGCTACGCAATGGGTTCTCACCGAATATCAGGACTTGCTGGACGATCCGGGAGAGGCAGGAGTGATCTGGCTCGCGCTAGCCGCTGTGCAGTGGAAACACGGTCGGCTCGAAGCGGAGACGCTGGAGCGAGCTTTGCAGGTTATTGATTCGGGATCTGACCTCGATCGGTGGGAAGCCGGTAGCGAGGACCTTACGGCACGCAAAGCTGTACTCGAAAAGCTTCGTAGCCAGATCATGTCGCCACAGCCTGCCGAAAAGAAAGTTGCGCGGCGCGTGCTGGCCGAATGCCGCCTGAAACGAGGCGTTCTCCTGGCTTACAGGCTTGGATCGGGGGCCAGGATTATCTTTCGCGTGATGAATCGCCACACCGATCAGGGAGGAACCTATCCTGTGTGCGAAATCCTCGACTGGACAGGGAGCGACGTTCCGGAAAAGGCGGACTTGAAGGAACTGCGGATCAGGCGCAGCAATCGGCCGAACTATAAGCACACCATCTCCGAACTCATGATCTGTCACCTGGACGAGAATTCGCCGCGTGTCGAGAAGCTGGACTTTCGCCTTAAGCCCGCGCAGAAAGGGGCAGGCGCGACCGTCGTTCTGTGGGAAGGACTAGACAAGTTTCTGGCCGAGTGGTTTCTGCTTGAGTGAAAAAGCGCATTGTTCCTGTATCACCGCCTATCCTGACCTGGCGTATTCCAAATCACCCTGGGGCGGATCACAATGCGCTCGAAGGGCGCATGCAAGGCATTTCTTGGGCAAATGGACTGGTTGGGCAATGTCCCCTGAGAGAATACTTTTAGATTGAACCACCACGATTTTCCCAACGGGAGCCCTTTGTCCATTCAGAACAGCTTCGAGCCGCCAACCGCGAAAATCCGCCTCGGCATCCTCCTCTCCGGCCGCGGCTCCAATTTTCTTGCCATCGCCGATTCCATTCGGACCGGAAACCTTCAGGGAGTAGAAATCGCGGTGGCGATCTCCAACGTCGCCGACGCGCCCGGCCTCACCGCTGCGAAAAACCTCGGCCTTCCCACCGCTCTCTGTATTTCGAAAGGCCGTCCCCGCGCCGAGCACGACGCCAATGTGCTCGCTTGCCTCAAGGAACATCGCGTCGATCTCGTTTGCCTCGCCGGCTACATGCGCCTGCTCTCGCCGGCATTCGTCGCCGCATATCGCGATCGCATCGTCAATATTCATCCCTCGCTGCTGCCGGCCTTCCCCGGCCTCGATGCGCAGGAGCAGGCCTTCGCCTACGGCGTGAAAGTCGCCGGCTGCACCGTGCATTTCGTCGACGACGAGCTCGACCACGGCGCCATCATCTTGCAGCGCGCGATTCCAGTGCTGGAATCGGACGATGCGCACTCGCTCGCCGAGCGGATTCTGGCCGAGGAGCACATCGCCTACACCGAAGCCATCCGCCGGTTGGCAAGCGGCCAGTACGAAATCCGCGGCCGGCGCTTCGTAAAGCGCGCCTAGAACTGGTTCAACTCACAATCAGCCGACTCGCTGACTTGCTGCCTCGCTGGCTCGCCGACTCGCTGACTCGCTGCCTTTCCGACTCGCTGCTTTTTTCTGTCAAGCCCCCTCACTCCGCGCTCCGAATAAACTCGCTGACGCAACCTGCTCCAATGAACCAACTTACCTTCCACCAGCCTTCCAAAAATTTTCTCCTCGCACGTGGCCGATAATTTCCGCCTTAGCGCGCATAATGGAATTCCTTGAACGAGAGAAAGAAAGAAGGCGGAAGGCGGTGCCACATGATCCGCTCAATTTCAAAATCCGGCACTTTTCCGGAAATCCGGTGCGGAAGATCACTCTCTGCGCGCTATTTCTCTTTAGAATCAATCACTTACCATATTATCAAAGAGTCAACATGGGCCGTTAACGAATTGGTAATACCCATTAACCAATTAAGCAAAATCCCGACCCCATATACCAATCGGTAACTGGCCCCCCAGATCTTTCAACGGTTTACAAATATGTACTGATCGGTAAACTTTCCCACGCCGCCAGCCGGCCAGATACTCATCCGTAAACCCCTCTCCCGCGCCTCACGACTGCCTCCAGAAAAACCACGCCGCCATGCCCAGGCCGATCACCACCACCAGCGCGCGCAATACCGGTTGCGGCACGCGCCGCGCCAGGCTGGCCGAGGAATATCCGCCGATGGCCGCGGCCACCATCGCGGCTATGCAATAACGCCATTCCACCTGGCCGTCGATCACGAAGATGAGGAAGGCGACGCCGTTGCCGAGCAGGTTGGCCACGACTTTGAGCGCATTGATGGCGTTCATGTCGTCATAGCCGAAGAGCGAGAGAAGCGTGATAAAAAGGAATCCCGCGCCGGCGCCGAAGTATCCCACGTAAAAGCTCACGAGTATGGTTGCGAAAAAGAGCGCGAGGCGTCGCGGCGCATGGACCTCGCCGGACGCGGCGTGGGCGCGGCGCGCAATCTTGAGGCGTTCGAGCGCGCGCGACACCGGCCCGCTGACGGCGAAGATGGATGCAGCGCCCAGCAGCAGCCACGGAACGAGATGAAGAAAGGTCATCTGCGGCGTGTTGAGCAAAACCACTGCGCCGGCGGCGCCGCCGATAAGGCCGGCAATGCCCATGAGCCAGGCGCTGCGCGCGTTGCGCTTCACATCGGGCCAGTAGGCTGCGACGGAAGTAAGCTGGCCCGGCCAGATGGCGACCGTGTTCGTGGCGTTGGCCTGCACGGGTAGAACACCCATGCCCAGAATGGCGGGGAAAGAGAGAAACGAGCCGCCGCCGGCAACGGCGTTGAGCACGCCGGCCAAAAATCCGGCCACAGTGAGCCAGACCCATCGCAGATCGACTGGAAGAAAGAAGCCGGAGATGTGCGCCATTCCGGTCAATTGTAGATGGCGAGGGAGTGAGGAAGTTAGGGGGCAAGGGAGCGAGGCAGCAGGCGTGCTGGCAGTCCGCAAAATTCCGCTATCGATCTATGGCGCGCGCGGAGTATTCTCTTGCCATGCTTCCCCGCCGTGTTCCGCTTGTAGTGGGACTGCTTCTCGTTGTTTCCGCCGCCGTCCCGAGTCACATTGCCGCACAGTCAAAAGCCGCGGCGCGGCAGGCAGCCGCACCGCCTGTTCCGGTTCTTCGCATCGAGGGGCTGGGGAAGGGATCCGCGGCGATCGACGGGCCGTGGCAATTCCATCTGGGCGACGATGCTGCGTGGGCGCAGCCGGGGACTCCGGATGCGGCGGGCGCGGGCGGTTGGGAGGCGATCAGCCCGAACAAACCGTGGGGCGAGCAGGGGCATGCGAATTACGTCGGCTACGCCTGGTATCGCAAGCACATTCATCTTTCCCTCGCCTCCGGAGCCGGGGCCGATTTGTCGATGCTCATCTGGCATATCGACGATGTCTACGAAATTTACTGGAATGGCCGGCTGGTCGGCCACAACGGCACGATGCCGCCGCATCCTTCCTATCCGCTCCAGCAGCCGGCCCAGATCTTCGGCATCGGGAACGCGCGCGATGGCGTTCTGGCTTTGCGGGTTTGGAAGGCGCCGTTGACTTCCTTCGACACCGGGCTGGCGGGCGGCCTGTCAGCGCCGCCGTTCATCGGCAGTCCCGAGGCGATTACCGCGCTCAAAACCATGAACGACTACCGCTGGCTGCGCAGCCGCCAGTACTACTTTGCAATGAACTCGCTGTACGCGCTGGTGGCTTTGCTGAGCCTGCTTGCCTGGTTCCGCAACCGGAGCCAGCGCCTGCTGTTGTGGATGGCGCTGTTCAGCGGTGCACCGGTGATCAACATGTTTCTGGAAGGCCTGCGCCTGCCGCTCGACTTTGCGACCGCGCTGGGGTGGCTGCAACCGGTCTTCGGGCTGCAGGATATCGGCCTGTGGTTTCTGCTCCTGCTGCTGCTGAAGCTGGACGAGGATCCGCGCCTGCTTCGCTTAACGAAGATCGTGGCCATCGTCAGCCTGTCGGCCTGCTCTCTCGACGGCCTGCTGTGCGCTCTCTGGAACAGCCCGTATTTTGGCGTCTGGGCGCAATGGGCAGACGGCGTGTTTACCGCCATCTTCACCACCTGCGAGGCCTATCCGCTGGTGCTGGTCGCATTTGGCATGCGCAAGCGGCTCGACTCTGCCCGCTGGGCGCTCGCGATCACCGCCTTTCTCACGGAGATGCTGTTTGTGGGGGGCATCGCGCTCCGCCAGGGCAGCCGATTTACCCACTGGACGCTGGGACAAAAGCTGACCGAGCCGCTATTCCACATCAACGGCAACGCCATTCCACCGCAGTCGGTCGCCGATACGCTGCTTCTTGTTGCGATCATCTACGCCGTGTACCGCTACATGCGGGAAACGACGCGCCGCCAGGGCGCGCTGGAGCAGGAGCTGAAGAGCGCCCGCGAAGTGCAGCAGGTCCTCATCCCCGAAAACCTGCCCGAGTTGCCCGGTTTCGCGGTGAGCAGCGCTTACCGTCCCGCGCAGGAGGTGGGCGGCGACTTCTTCCAGATCATTCCGCTTGACGGCGAATCGGCCGGCTCCACGCTGGTTCTGCTCGGCGACGTGAGCGGCAAGGGGTTAAAGGCAGCCATGACGGTTTCGCTGATCGTGGGCAGCGTGCGCACCATGGCGCGATTTACCCGGCACCCCGCCGAACTGCTTTCCGAGCTGAATCAGCGCCTCTGCGGCAGGCTTCAGGGCGGATTCACCACCTGCCTGGCCCTCCGCCTCGATCCCGATGGCCATTGCGCCGTGGCCAGCGCCGGCCATCCCGCGCCCTATTTGAACCAGCGCGAGATCCCGCTTTCGGGCGCGCTGCCGCTGGGCATTTTGCCCAACCAGCTCTACGCCGAGCGCGAGTTCCAACTCCGCGAGGGCGATCACTTCGCTCTCTACACCGACGGCCTGCTCGAGGCGCGCAACGCTAGCGGCGAAATCTTCAGCTTCGAACGACTGAACAAGCTGTTCGCCGGCCAGCCGGACGCAGCCCAGGCCAGCGACGCCGCCGTCGAGTTTGGGCAGGACGACGACATCACGGTGCTGACGCTGACGCGGCTGGGGACGGGCGAGAAGTCGACCACGCAGCTCACGGCGCCCGCGCTGGCGCCGGCCTGAGCGGGCAGGCACTCCCATTCGATTTCCGAGCCTTCATCCTTCCCCATGAAATCTGCGGCTTTAGTGCCGGCACTGGGAGCGTTGGCAAGCCAGCAGGTGATAATTTGCATGGAATTATGTCATGCAAAATGAATAACATGCGAGATTGACCATTATATTAGTGCGATGCGCTCATATTTTATGAATCGTTTGTGCTATAGTTTAGTCAGATGAGGTGAAGCGGCTGGGACGCCCGTCCCGCCCTATCGAATTTCTGGATGCATGTGGAGGAGAAGATTATGGCAATCACTCGTTGGGACCCCTTCCGGGAAGTGCAGGCTCTGCAGAATCGCGTCAACTCGCTGTTCCGCGACATGAATGGCGAAAACGATCCGCTGGCCGCGGCCAGCTTTGCGCCGCCGGTCGATATCTATGAGGACGAGAAAAAAGTCGTCCTCAAGCTCGAAGTGCCGGGGATCGAGGAGAAGGACCTGGACGTTCGCGTGGAGAACCACACGCTAACGGTCAAGGGCGAGCGCAAGTTCGAGAAGGAAGAGAAGGAAGAGAACTTCCACCGCATCGAGCGCCGCTATGGCAGCTTCTTCCGCGCGTTTACGCTGCCTTCGACCGTGGACACCGAGAACGTGAAGGCCGACTACAACGCCGGCGTACTCAAGCTGGAGCTGAACAAGAAGCCGGAGGCGCAGCCCAAGCAGATCAAGGTGAATGTGGCGGCGTAAGAGCAGCTTTCAGCCGTCAGCCTTCAGTTCTCAGTTTTGAGGGCTGGTGCGGGCGGCTTGAGTTTGGAAGCGCTGGGGTGGAGCGTGTGCCTCCCCCAGCGCATTGTTTTTGTGGAATTAAGATTAAGCTTTCTTTTGAAGAGAGAGTGGACTCCCGCCGCCGGAAGCACGAAGCTGATAGCTGAGAGCTGAAAGCTAGCGGCTGGAAGTTAGGAGCTGTTTTCATGGCCATTCGTTGGGACAAATTCACCGTCAAGTCGCAGCAGGCGATGCAGAGCGCGCAGGAGCGCGCCGGAGCACTGGGCAACCCCGAGCTGCAGCCGGTGCATCTGCTGCTGGCGCTGATTGAAGACCGCGAGGGCGTTATACCGGCGGTGCTCGAAAAGATCGGTGTGCCCACCGAGCGGCTGGAGCACGAGTTGCACGAGATCGAGGAGAAACTGCCTCGCGTCTCCGGCGAGGCGAGCCAGCCAAACCTGAGCCAGTCGCTCAACCGTGCGCTGGACCAGGCTTTCAAAGAGGCCGCCAACTTCAAGGATGAGTACGTTTCGACCGAGCACCTGTTGCTGGGCATCGCCCACTTGAAGGGCGATGCCGCTCGCGATGCGCTGGCCGCGGCTGGCGCCACGCACGACGCCATTCTCAAGGCGCTGACCGCGGTTCGCGGTTCGCAGCGCGTGACCGACCAGAATCCCGAGGCGAAATTCCAGGCCCTCGAAAAGTACGCCAAAGATCTGACCGAACTCGCGCGGCGCGGCAAGCTCGACCCGGTGATTGGGCGCGACGAGGAGATCCGGCGTGTGGTCCAGGTGCTGAGCCGCCGCACCAAAAATAATCCCGTTTTGATTGGCGAGCCGGGCGTGGGCAAGACCGCCATCGTCGAGGGCCTGGCGCGGCGCGTGGTCTCCGGCGACGTGCCCGACACCCTGCGCGACAAGCGCGTGATCTCGCTCGACCTGGGCTCGATGCTGGCCGGCGCAAAGTATCGCGGCGAGTTCGAAGATCGCCTCAAGGCCGTGCTCAAGGAAATCGAAGAGTCGAACGGGCAGATCATCCTGTTCATCGACGAGCTCCACACCCTGGTAGGCGCGGGCGCGGCCGAGGGCGCCATCGACGCCAGCAACATGCTCAAGCCGGCGCTGGCGCGCGGCGAGCTGCGGGCCATCGGCGCAACCACCCTGAACGAGTACCGCAAATACATTGAGAAGGACGCGGCGCTGGAGCGGCGTTTCCAGATTGTCTACGTGGGCGAGCCCAACGTGGAGGATACGATCGCCATTCTGCGCGGGCTCAAAGACCGCTACGAGCAGCACCACAACGTGCGCATCAAGGACTCGGCCATTGTGGCCGCGGCCACGCTGTCACACCGCTACATCAGCGACCGCTTTTTGCCGGACAAAGCCATCGACCTGGTGGACGAGGCCGCGGCCTCGCTGGCCATCCAGATCGGCTCGGTGCCGACCGAGATTGACCAGCTTGAGCGGCAGGCCACCTCGCTCGAGATCGAGCGCGCGGCATTGAAGCGCGAGACCGATGCCAACAGCAGGGAGCGCATGTCCGAAGTCGAAAGAATCTTGTCCGAAACCAAGGAAAAGATCACGGCGCTGCGCGCGCGCTGGACGAACGAGCGTGAAGCGATTGCGCGCATGTCTGAAACCAAGAAAAAGATCGAGCAACTGCGCTTCGAGGCCGAGGAACAGACGCGCCGCGGCCAGCTCGATCGTGCCGCGCAAATCCAGTACGGCGAGCTGCCAAAGCTCGAACGCGAATTGAAAGAACTGAACGCGATCCAGGAGGGCGCGGCCGGAACCTCGCGCATGTTGAAGGAAGAGGTCGACGAAGAGGACATCGCCAAGATCGTCAGCAAGTGGACCGGCATTCCGGTCTCCCGCATGCTCGAGGGCGAAGTGAAAAAGCTCGTCCAGATGGAAGACCGTCTGCGCGAGCGCGTGATCGGGCAGGACGAGGCGCTGGGCATCGTGGCCAACGCCATTCGCCGTTCGCGCGCGGGCTTGAGCGACCCCAAGCGGCCCATCGGCTCCTTTATTTTTCTTGGGCCGACGGGCGTGGGCAAGACCGAGACCGCG
>Ga0187812_1000928_pt1 | contig 10135 bp, 8 predicted proteins | sample NC_S_2_FD_130582 | JGI IMG/M metagenome (GOLD analysis project Ga0187812, IMG submission 130582) | Wetland sediment microbial communities from Neuse River Estuary, North Carolina, USA - ASW-S_2 | ecosystem: Environmental > Aquatic > Freshwater > Wetlands > Sediment | place: USA: North Carolina... | reverse complement strand
GGGGACCAGATCAAGGTCCTCGACCAGCGGGCGCTCGAACGGCGCCGCACGCTCCAGCACGAGAGCCCGCGCAAGGTGATGGTCAAGCTCGACCGCATCACGTTCGTGATGGCGACGGGCGCGAGCGAGACCGAGCTCCTCGGCGACGTCCGTCACGACCCGTACGGCGGCCACCCGCAGCTCGGCACGCTTCCCTACGAGCGGGTGATCGCGGGAGCGATCCACGAAGCGCACGAGGGAGTGCTGTTCATCGACGAGCTGCCGCACTTGGGCTTTCTGCAGCGCCACATTCTGACCGCGATGCAGGAGAAGCGGTTCCCGATCTCCGGCCGCAACCCGCAGTCGGGCGGGGCCGCCGTCCGGGTCGACAACGTGCCGTGCGACTTCATTCTGGTCGCCGCCGCGAACATCCAAGACATCGCCCGCATCCTCTCCCCCCTCCGCTCGCGGATCGCCGGGTCGGGGTACGAGGTCCTGCTCGAGACCGCGATGCCCGATACCGAGGCCAACCAGCTTCGACTCGCCCAGTTCTGCGCGCAGGAGATCGCGGTCGACGGACGGATCCGGCCGGCGACCCGCGCCGCGATCCTCGAGCTAATCAAGGAGGCCCGGCGACGGGCCGAGGTTCTGGACAGTCGGCGGAACGCCCTCACCCTGCGCCTACGGGAGCTCGGCGGCCTCATCCGCACGGCGGGCGACCTCGCCGCGGTATCCGGGAGCGCGTACCTGGACGCGCGGCACGTTGTGGAAGCCCTACAGCGGGCCCGCTCGATCGAAGAACAGGTCCGGGAGGTCTACGGGTCGTTCCAGGGGGGCCTTCGCCAGGAATCGACCGAGGCCCAGCGGCAGTCGATGGGCTACTATCACTGGAACGACCACCCGGACCCGAACCAATACCCCGGCGGGTACGGGTGAGCGTTCCGTCAGGGCTATGAGCCGCCCGTCGGTGGCCGCCCGCGCGGGCGCGTAGTCTAGTGGTTATGACGTCACCCTGACACGGTGAAGGTCGCCAGTTCGAATCTGGCCGCGCCCATGTTTCCGAACCCGGGCGGTTGGGCAGTACGGAGGCTGGCCCTCCAAGACAGCTCTGCGCCGACCAAGGATTCCGCCATCACAACCGTTTAGGCTTGTTCGAGGCTCCTAGCGAGCGTGTCCCTGACGGTGTGGCGACCCACCGGCGGGTCGCAGCCCCGGTAAGAACCAATAATGGCGCGCGGGTCCGGTGGATGGAGATCCTGGCTCAGGTCGCGACCTCCTGTTGCTTCTCGTAGTCAGAGCACCGGCCGCCATGGCCGGCTAAAGGTCGGCGTGGGGCGTCTTGCGCAGGTCATCCTCGGCCTTTTCTCGATCGGTTTCGCGATTGTGGTCCTCGCCACGCCTCAACTCTCCCTCACGGGGCTTCTACTCCTGCTCGGCGAGGCGGTCGGGCTCTTCTCCGCACAGACGGTCATCGCGGGTGGCCGGTTCTTGGCCGTGAACGGGCGATGGTTCCGCGGGGAGGATTCCCTGTGGCGGAGGATCCGGTCCTGGGGGATCCTCGGGATCGGATTGCTCGCGGGGGGCTTGGCCGCGTTCGCAGTCCTCGACCCCGCGCTCGCGGTGACGACCGCGGTGTTTGCCCTGGCGCTGGCGCTGGTCTCCGGGGGTTTCGGACGCGTCCTCCAGTCCACGGGCGAGGCGCTCCCTCCGTGGCTCCGCGGGTCCTCGCTCGCCACAGGTCTGCTCAGCGTCGTCCTGGTCGGCATTTCGGTAGCGTTCTATGGGTTCGCCATCGCAGCCTTCGCGGTCCTGGTGGGCCTTATCCTGCTGATCACTGGAATCGAGACCGTTGTCGCCGGTCTACATCCCACCGACCCGCGTCAATTCATCCTGCTCAAGCTCATCCTGTTCGCGGCGTTCTACGGTCTCATTCTCATCAACTGGATCGACCTTTTCGGTAAGCAGGTCCCGGCGTACGGGATTTGGCTGATCCTCACCTACATGGCCCCCTTTGGGGTGCTGATCGTCTTTCAGGGGTGGAAATCGTGGCCCCTCGCGATCAGCCTCGGTCTCCTCGTGTCCCTCTTCAACGATGTGGGGTATTTCTTCATCGGAAACTTGATTTTCGGGTTCCACGAGGCCCTCGGTCCCTGGATCGCTGGGCAGCTCGGTTTCCAAGGGGCGCAGCTTGTGACCATCTTCCAGGGCGGCGGTTTTCATCTGGACGTCACGTCGTGGATGATGGGTCTTTCCATTTACGTCCGGGCCGCGGTGGTCGCCTTGATCCTGATCTATTGGTGGCGGCATCCTGGCGAGATCGCCGCTCCAGGCGTCCCCGTGGTACCCTCCGCGACCGGCTAGATCCCGAGACCTTCTAGGGGACTCGAGGGCGCGGAGCAACATCGACTTCCTCAATTCGGCGTGGATTCCCCGATGGAGTACGGGGAGGTTATGGACCCCGCTCCTTCATCGTGGTCTGAGTGCGAAGGAACGCCGGGACGTGAAGGAGAAGACTCCATCCGATCGCAGGGATCGTATTGCGAGAAGCGTGGCCGGCCACGCGTAGTTGCCTCGTTGAACCAGGCACGAACGAGGAGGACGGCGCCCGATACGAACGCACTCACTGCCGGGATCCGCTTACGAACAAATCCACAACGCGACGAGGGCCGCTCCCCTCCTTACACCAAGGAGCGGAAGCAGGGCTCGCTGGCCGTGGCACATTCGTTCCGCAGGGGCATGTGGACCCCTACCCCTCGTCATCGTAGATCATCCATTCCACGCCGATACGGTTCCGGCCCAAGCTAGCCCTGAAATAGCGTAATCCTGCTCGTCCGCCTCCGAGCACGGGAGGTTCGGCGGTGGCGGATTGGTTCAACGCGGTCACCTGGACGGTCTTCGCCGGGCTCGCGACGATCAACCTCCTCGTCCTTCTCTACGCGACCGACTCCAGCGTGGGAGCGTGGCTTCGACCCCGAGTCCTCCGAGCGCTTCGCCGCCTCTCGGGCCGAGCGGACCTCCACTGGCTCGACTGGCAGCCGTTAGTGGTCGCGGCGGGCGTCGCCTTCGCCGCGGTCTCTGCCTACGGGATCCTGAGCGGCCAGTACGGGTGCCATCCGCCGGGCGTCAGCGACCCGATTGGCGTCCTCAACTCCGGAAAGGCGTTCTGGGCCGGAACGGACCCGTTCCGCGTCACCGACTGCGGAGGGAACCTCGACGTCCCGTACGGGCTTGCGGCACTCCTGATCAGCGCGGTCGGGAGCCTCGGCGGGCTCACCGGGATCTATGTGGTCTGGGGCGCGCTCGGCCTCAGCATTCTGCCGCTCACGTGGGCGGTCGCGGGCTCCGACCGACGCCAGGTGATGCTCTACGTGGGCACCTCGGTCCTGCTCGTTCCGCTCATCTCCTCCCAGATCGACGGGGCGACCAACGCGATCGTCCCCGCGACCGTGCTCCTCGCCGTCTATCTCGCCCGTCGTAGCGAGCTCCTCGGCGCGGCGGTCGGTGGGTTCCTCTCGACCGCTCGGTTCCCGAACCTGTTCCCCGTGCTCGGGTCGACCGGCGCGAACCCGCGCTTCCGGTACGCGGCGTTCGCCATCGCCGCGGCGTCGTTCGGCGCTTTCACGGCCGTCTCCTACCTCCTCTGGGGGTCCGACTTCCTCGGACCGGTCTTCCTATCCCAGATCGGGCGGCGGTCGTTCTCGCTCAACCTGTACGGGGTGTTCCTGCTCCAGAACGCGCTCCCCTCCTCGACGGCCCTCGAAGCGGTACAGGCCTTGCTCACGCTCGCCCTCGTCCTCGTCGTCTTCTGGCGAGGCCGCTCGCCGGTGGGGTCCGCAGCGATCGTCCTCACCGGGGTCGCGCTCCTGACCCCGTTCCTCTCGTTCAACATCCTGGTCTGGCTGCTCCCCGTCGCGCTCATCGGTGCCCGGGCCCGTTGGTGGCTCTGGTCGATCGCGTTCGTAGGGTCGCTCAACTACGACCTCGGGCTCAATGTCTGGGCTTGGGACGACGGGGTCACCTGGCCGAGCGCGGTGCTGGACGTCGTCCTCACCGTCCTCCTCCTGGCCCTCTTCGTCGAGGTCTGTCGGCAGCAGCTCGGCCGCCGGGACCCGACGCCGGCCTCCGCCGTCCTACCGGGACGATCGCCGCCGGGGTAGGTCGAGACGCATCTCGCTGCCGTCCACGAACCCGAGCTTTTCGTACACGGGGCGGCCCATTCGGGACGCATGCAGGAAAACCCGGCGGTAGCCGCGGAGCGTCGCCCATCGCACCATCGCGCGGACGAGCCGCGCGGCGACCCCTCGACGCCGGTACTCCGGCTCCGTGAACATTGAAAGAATGTAGGGCATCTCGAGCCGGGAGAGCCGCCCTGGCCGGGGTTGCGCGGGCTGCAGCCAGAGCGCCCCTGTTCCGGCCACCCGGCCGTTCGCGTCCTCGACCATGAACCCGAAGAACCGGCCGGCCCGGCTCTCGCGTTGGACCCAACGCCGATACACCGGGTCCGCTCGGTCGAGCTCGGCCCGGGTTCGACTCCCGATATCTTCCCACATTCGACGACGGTGCCGCACCAGGGTGGAGAGGTCGCGCGCGGTCGTCGTGCGCAGCGTGAGGCGACCTCTTCCCACGCTCAGAGCCGCGCGCCGGGGCATCGCAACCTACGCCTTCTTCAGCTCGCTGACGAGCTTCCCCACGGCCTGCTGGGCGTCCCCGTAGAGCATGTGGCAATTGTCCCGGTAGAAGAGGTCGTTCTCGATGCCGGCGAAGCCCTTCCCCTGGCCCCGCTTGATCACGATGACGTTCTTCGCCTGGTCGACGTCGAGGATCGGCATCCCCTGAAGGGGGCTACCGGCGCGATGCGCGGCGGGGTTCACGACGTCGTTGGCCCCGATGACGAGGACCACGTCCGTGGACGGGAACTCGGCGTTGATCTCGTCCCGGTCGAACAGCTTGCCGTAGTCGATCCCGGCCTCGGCGAGCAGCACGTTCATGTGGCCCGGCATGCGACCCGCGACGGGGTGGATGCCGAACTTAACCGTCACTCCTTTCGTTTCCAGGAGGTCGGCGAGCTCCTTCACCTTCTGCTGGGCCTGTGCGACCGCCATCCCGTAGCCGGGCACGATGATCACCTGGCTCGCGTAGGCCATCATGACCGCGGCGTCGCTCGCATCGATCGGCTTCATCTGGCCCGCGACCGCGACCCCGGTCTCCTCGGTCGCGCCGAACGCCCCGAAGAACACGTTCGCGACCGACCGGTTCATCGCGCGGGCCATCAGGAGCGTGAGGAGGGAACCCGAGGCCCCGACCAGCGTGCCCGCGATCACCATCGCGTAGCCCGCGTCGCCGAGCGGTCCGTTGACGAGCGCGAACCCGTCCAATCCGACCGCGACCCCGGTGAGCGCGTTGAACAGGCTGATGACGACCGGCATGTCGGCGCCACCGATGGGCAGGGTGAGAAGGATCCCGTAGAGCAGGAGGAGGACGTAGAACGGAAGGAGCCAGAGCGGGTTGAGCTGGACGAGCGAGAAGATCCCGAAGCCCAGCCCCACGACCAGCACCGCGGTGTTCACCACCTGCCGCGCCGGGAGCACGATCGGTTTCGAGGTGATCCACCCCTGGAGCTTCAGGAAGGCGATGATGCTGCCCGCGATCGAGATCGACCCGATCACACCGCCCGCGGCGCTCAGGCCGGCGGTGGCATGGTCCGTGAGACCCGAGAGGAGCGTGACCGCGGCGATCGCGGCCGCCGCCCCACCGCCCATCCCGTTGAAGATCGCGACCATCTGGGGCATCGCGGTCATCTGGACCACCCGGGCCCAGTACCAGCCGGCAAGCCCGCCGATCATCACCCCGATCGCGATCAGCGCGAAGTTCGATAGGCCGGGACTGAAGAACGTCACGACGACCGCGATCAGCATCGCGACCCCCGCGTAGAGGATCCCCCGACGGGCGGTCGTCGGGCCGCTCAGCGCCTTCAGGCCGAGCACGAAGGCCAGGACCGCCACGACGTAGACCGCGTCGATCGCGTACTGGATCCATTCGGTCATGACGGCCCTCCCTTGCGTTTCGTGCGGTCGAACATCGCGAGGATCCGCTCGGTCACGACGTACCCGCCGGTCACGTTCATCGCGCCCATGATGACCGCGACGAATCCGATCGCCTGCTCGAGCGGGTTGGTCGCGATGCCGAGAGCGACGATCGCGCCCACGAGCACGATCCCGTGGATGAAGTTCGATCCGCTCATCAGCGGCGTGTGGAGCAGCACCGGGACCCGGCTGATCACCTCATAGCCCGTGAATACGGCGAGGAGCGCGATGAACAGCGCCGTCCAAAGGTCGGCCGCCATGCTACTTCGCCCCCGCCAAGAGCTGCGCGGTCGGCGCGTGGCGGACGACCCCGTCGGCCACGAGGAGGCTCGCGGCGAGGATCTCGTCGGAATAGTCGGTGACGAGGGCTCCCTCCTTCGTGAGGAGCAGCGTGAGGAACGACTGGAGGTTCTTCGCGTACATCTGGCTCGCGTGAAACGCGAGCTGGCTCGGGAGGTTCAGAGGCCCCGCGATGGTGACGTCGTGTACGGTGACGGTCTCCCCCGGTTTCGTGAGCTCACAGTTCCCGCCCGTCTCGGCGGCGAGGTCGACGATCACCGAGCCCGGCCGCATTCGGGCGACCATGTTGTCCCGAACGAGGATCGGGGCCCGCCGTCCGGGGATCGCGGCGGTCGTGACCACGATGTCCGCGTCGGCGACCGCCTTCGCGACCATCTCGGCCTCCTGCTGTTTCTCGGAATCCGTCAGCTCGCGCGCGTACCCCCCCGCGCCTTCGGCGTTGATCTGGAGCTCGAGGAACTTCGCGCCCAGGCTGCGGACCTGTTCGCCCGCGGCGCGCCGGACGTCGTACCCTTCCACGATCGCCCCCAGCCGGCGTGCGGTGGCGATGGCCATCAGGCCCGCCACCCCCGCTCCAAGGATGAGGACCTTCGCCGGACGGATCGTCCCGGCCGCGGTCGTCAGCATCGGAAGGAACTTCGGCGAAAGCTCCGCGCCGATCAAGGTCGCCCGGTACCCGGCCACCGTGGCCTGCGAGCTCAGTACGTCCATGCTCTGGGCGCGCGTGATCCGCGGCAGAAGCTCGAGCGCGAAACCCGTCAGCCTCGCGTCGCGCATCGCCGCGATGCGCTCGAGGTTGCGAGACGCGTTCATCAGGGCGACAACGACCGTGCCCGGCTTCATCCAACCGGCCTCCTCGGCCGTGGGCGGCTGGACCTTGAGCACGACCTGGCCGGAACCGAACAGTTTCGCCCGGTCGGATTCGACCGAAGCGCCCGCCGCCCGGAAGCCTTCGTCGGGGTACCCGGCCGAGAGTCCCGCCTGGGTTTCGACCATGACCTGGGTCCCGACCTTCGTCAGCGCCTTGACGACGTCGGGCACCAGCGCGACCCGCCGTTCTCCGGCCGCGACCTCCTTTGGAACTGAAATCTGGACCGACATAGGGCGTCTTTTTCGAGGACCCGGGACGAGATTATAACGTAACCTTTCACGAGGGGGAATGGACGCTCCGAGCCTGCTTCGTCGCGACGTACCACGCACCGATGGGTGGACCGAGCGGCTCTCAAGCGACCACGATTATACCGGACCGCCTTCTGCTCTCGAAGCCACATCCAACGTTCGGTGGGGAGTGGAGGCGAACCAGTGACGGAGCACTACGACCTCGCGGTCGTCGGCGGCGGGATCGTGGGCCTCACGACAGCGCGGGCGATCCGGGTACGGCGGCCGGAGTGGTCGATCGTCGTGCTGGAGAAGGAGCGAACGGTGGGCGCACACCAGACCGGTCACAACAGCGGAGTGGTCCACTCGGGCGTCTACTACCGCCCCGGCTCCCTCAAGGCCCGCCTGTGCCGGGAAGGTCGCGCGGCGCTCCTTCGCTTCGCGTCGGACGAGGGGATTCCGACTCGCCCGATCGGCAAGCTGATCGTGGCCGTCCGCCCGCAAGAGGAACCGGTGCTGGACGACCTCGCCGCTCGGGCCCGGCTAAATGGCATCGATTCGGTCCGGCGCTTGGATGCCGAAGAGCTCCACGCGCGCCTACCCGGTGTCGCGGGACGCGGGGCTCTTCACGTTCCCTCGGCGAGCATCATCGATTACGCGGCGGTCGCCGCTCGTCTCTCTCGCACGCTGGTCCAGGGCGGGGTCGCGGTGATCACCGGACAGGGGCTCACGTCGGCCCGTCGGGGGGCGGAACGCTGGCGACTCGGGGCGGGTGACCGGGAGTACGAGGCCGGGTTCGTCATCAACTGCGCCGGGTTGCAGGCCGACCTCGTAGCGCGTATGATGGGCATCCGTCCTCCGCTCGCGATCGTTGCGTTCCGCGGAGACTTCTACCACCTCTCCCAACGACTCCGTTCTCAGGTGCCGTGCCTCGTCTACCCGGTGCCCGACCCCGACCTCCCCTTCCTCGGCGTGCACCTCACCCCGACCGTCGGTGGAGAGCTGCTCGCCGGACCGAACGCGGCGTTGGCGCTCGCTCGCGAAGGATATCGGCCGGGCCAGTGGGACCCTAGGGAACTCGGTCGGATGATGACGTTCCGCGGCACGGTGGGCCTCGCCCGGAGCTACGGATCCCTCGCCGCTCGGGAATGGCTGCGCTCCTGGAGCCCTTCCGAGTTCCTCTCCGCGGTCCGTGCGCTCTGGCCGTCCGCGACCCGCGCAGACCTCGGCTCCCGCTCGAGCGGCGTCCGCGCCCAGGCGGTCCACCCGGACGGCTCCCTCGAGGACGACTTCGTCTTCGTGCGCGCGGAGCGGGCCCTCCACGTGCTGAACGCTCCGTCGCCGGCGGCGACCGCATCGTTCGCGATCGCCGAGCGAATCGCTGACGAGGCGGACGTCCCCCCGACGGCCGGCCCGTCGGCCGGCCCCCGAGAGACGCCAACGCTCATCTGACCGGGCTCTGTCGTGCTCGGGATGGAAAAGGACGGCGGCCGGGACCCCTCGCCGCGCTGGTGGGACCGCGTGGTGGTGGGGGACGCCCGCGCGGTCCTCGAGCGATTGCCCGGGCAGAGCGTACACCTCGCCGTGACGAGCCCGCCGTACAACGTGAAGATCCCCTACCGCGGATACACCGACAACCTGCCGCCCGCCGAGTACCTTGGCTGGCTCAAGGAGGTCTGGCGAGCGCTTCATCGCGTGCTGGTGCCGGGCGGGCGATTCGTCCTCAACGTCGCTCCGACCTCCATCAAGGACTTCCGGCCGATCCACCACGACCTGTCCCGAGACCTGCGCGACCTCGGCTACATCATGCGCACCGAGATCATCTGGTACAAGCAGACCATGGGCCGGCGGACGGCGTGGGGGAGCTGGAGGAGCCCGTCCAATCCGCACATCGTGCCGTCCTGGGAGTACGTGCTGGTCTTTTCGAAAGGCCAGTGGAAGCTCGAAGGCGACCCGAGCGCGGTCGACATCAGCGCGCGGGAGTTCGAACGGTTCTCGGACGGGTTCTGGCAGATCCCGCCGGAACGCCGCCGCAACGGCCACCCCGCGCCGTTCCCCGAAGCCCTGATCGAACGCCTGGTGAAGTTCTACAGCTACCGGGGGAACGTGGTGCTCGACATGTTCGGGGGCACCGGGACGGTCGCGGCGGTGGCGCGACGGCTCGGCCGCCACTACCTGAACATCGACAGTTCGCTCGAGTACTGCCGAGCCGCCGCGGACCGGGTCCGGGCCGCGACCCCCCCTTCCGACGCCCCGATCCCGCCTCCGCTGCGGTCGTTCCGCCTCCCTACGTCCTCCGCGTCGGGAACGGGCTACGAGGGGGCCGGTCCCGCGGCCCGCGCGCGCGCGAACCGCGCGACCAACGGGGCGAACGGTAGGTACCCGATTCCGTAAGCTCCGGCCGCCCACGTGTCGACGGTCCACCGGCGCTCTTTGGGATGCTGGCCGAGGTAGCGGAGATACTCACCGGTCCGCTGAGCCACTTCCCGCCGCGCGGCGCGCGCCGCGACCCGCTCGACGAGGGCAGTGCCCCGGAACACTCGACCGTAGTGCATGGACTGGCGGGTGAGCCATTCGGCGACCTCGGGGCGCCGGTGTCGCGCCGCGACCTCGGCCATGTCGTGGTACGACGCTTCGGCGCGACCGAGCCACGACACCTCGCGCGTGACGTTCCC
>Ga0187812_1000926_pt1 | contig 10141 bp, 15 predicted proteins | sample NC_S_2_FD_130582 | JGI IMG/M metagenome (GOLD analysis project Ga0187812, IMG submission 130582) | Wetland sediment microbial communities from Neuse River Estuary, North Carolina, USA - ASW-S_2 | ecosystem: Environmental > Aquatic > Freshwater > Wetlands > Sediment | place: USA: North Carolina... | reverse complement strand
CGGCGCCGACCCCGGGAGCGAGACCGGCCAGATGCTGTCCAGCCTGGGCATCCCCGAAGATCAGGTCCGGGTGTTCCCCAACCAGACCGGCGCCTGGGCGGCCGCGGCCGACGGGACCGGTGTGGCGCCCGCGGTCGAGCACCTGGTCGCCCAGCAGCTGCGGCGCGGCGAGCTGTCCCTCGTTGACTGGCCCGGCTGCCGGATCGACGCGTGCTGGCACGTCACGCTGATGGAGCGGCAGTACCAGAGCACGGCGGCCAGTTCCTTCCGCCGCTACCTGAGCACGCCGGAGGCCATGCACCTGATGCGCGCGCCGGCCGGCGGGGTCCCTCCCTCGCGGTTCCGGCCACCGGTCTACGTCACGATCTGGAGCTAGTACCAGGGAGAATACCGGAAGCGGTCGAATTTCTGGCCGCTTAAGCAAGCACTTATTCGCGTGTTGCGGGGGCATCCGGCCCGGTGGATCATGGGGGACGCGCCATTAGTGACAGCGGCTCGTCAATAGTGTCCAGCGGCAGGAGCATGCGCCATGCGAATTGAATCCGACGGACATAGCCGCGGTAATCCGCGGCTATACGAGCTGATCGAGCACGCTCCGAAGGAAGGGAAGAGCCCGACGGTCTGGGCCTGGCCCGAGCTGATCGATTACCTCAAGGTCGCAGGCCAGCCCGTGGCCGGACCGTGGCCGCCCCATCAGGAGCCGCGGCCGGATCCCGATTACGAGTCCCTCCCCGTGGCGGTGCCCGACCCGGAATCGGAGCAGTAACCCGGCCCTGTTCTCTCCTGCGACACCTGGAGGATCCTATGTATCCGTCGCGGTTCCGTTACGAGGCGCCGCGTTCACTGGCCGAGGCGATCGGCCTGTTGCACGACAACGGGGACGACGCGAAGGTCCTGGCCGGCGGCCAGAGCCTGGTCCCGCTGATGAAGCTGCGCTTCGCCTCGCCGGGGCTCATCGTGGACATCAACAACCTGCCCGGCCTCGACTATCACCGGACCGACCCGGACGGGACCCTGCGCATCGGCGCCCTGTGCCGGCACGCCTACCTGGAGCACTCGGACCTGCTGAAGACCACGCAGCCGACCATGGCCGCCGCGGCGCCGCTGATCGCGGACCCCATCGTCCGCAACCGGGGGACGCTCGTCGGCTCGCTGTGCCACGCCGACCCGCAGGGTGACTGGGCGTCGGTGGTGCTGGCGCTCGGCGGCTCGGTCGTGGCGCGCGGGCCGGGCGGCATGCGCGCGATCCCGCTCGGCGATTTCGTCACCGGCCCCTTCCAGAATGTCCTCGCCCCGGACGAGATCGCCGTGGAGGCGGTGATCCCGGCCGCGCAGGGGACCAGAGCGGGCGGCTACCTCAAGCTCGAGCGCCGCGTCGGAGACTTCGCGACCGTCGGGGTCGCGGTCGCCCTCGAGATGAGCGGCGAGACGGTGACCAGGGCCGGCATCGCCCTGACCGGGGTCGGCGGCTCGACGATCGCGGCCCGGGCGGCGGGCGACGCGCTGACCGGCCGGCCGCTGACCGCCGAGAGCATCGGCCACGCTGCTGACCTCGCGGCCGAGGCGGCGCGGCCGCGGACCGACCATCGCGGCAGCGCCGAGTACAAGCGGCACATGGTGCGCACCTTCGTCACGCGCCTGCTGAGGCGCGCCGAACCAGCGGCGGAAAGGGCAGCCTGACCATGATCATCATTGAGGAGGAGCCCGCGGGCTCCGGGGTCGACATCCCAGTACGCCGGATCACGTTCACGGTCAACGGCGTGAAGAAGACCGCCGAGGTGGAGCCGCGGCTGCTGCTGTCCCACCTGATCCGCCGCGGGCTCGGGCTGACCGGCACCCACATGGGGTGCGACACGACCAACTGCGGCGCGTGCACCGTGCTGGTCGACGGGCGCCCGGCGAAGTCCTGCACCATGCTGGCCGTGCAGGCCGACGGGCACGAGATCGGTACCGTCGAGGGTCTGGCCACCGCCAGCGAACTGCACCCGCTGCAGGAGGGCTTCAAGGAGGAGCACGGACTGCAGTGCGGGTTCTGCACCCCCGGCATGATGCTGGCCGCCAAGGCTCTGCTCGACGCCAATCCCGACCCGACCGAGGACGAGGTGCGGTGGGCGCTGTCCGGCAACCTGTGCCGCTGCACCGGCTACCAGAACATCGTCAAGTCGGTACTGTGGGCGGCCGCCAAGCTCAGGTCTGAGGGGGCATGACATGTCACAGGCACTCGACGAAATCAAGATCGGCGGGCTAGGCGCCAGCCGCAAGCGGGTCGAGGACAACCGGTTCATCCGCGGCAAGGGCAACTACACCGACGACATCACCCTGCCCGGCATGCTGCACATGGAGATCCTGCGCAGCCCACTGGCCCACGCGCGGATCAAGTCCATCGACGCCAGCAAGGCGTGGGCCATCCCGGGCGTCCACCTGGTCCTCACCGGCGAGATGATGGCGACCAGTAACCTCGCCTGGATGCCGACGCTGTCCTACGACACCCAGGCGGTCCTGGCCACGGACAAGGTCCGGTTCCAGGGCCAGGAAGTGGCCTGCGTCATCGCCGACGACCCGTACATCGCCAAGGACGCGTGCGAGGCCATCGAGGTGGATTACGAGCCGCTGCCGGTGATCGTGAACCCCGAGCAGGCGGTCGCCGAGGGCGCGCCGGTCATCCGGGACGACAAGGCGGGCCAGGAGAGCAACGTCATCTTTGACTGGGAGGTCGGCGACGCCGCCGGAACGGACCGGGCGTTCGAGCAGGCCGACGTGATCTCCCGGCTGAAACTGCACTACCCGCGCTCGCACCCGTCGCCGATCGAGTGCTGCGGATCGATCGCGGACTTCAACCGGGCCACCTCGAAGCTCACCGTGTACATGACCACGCAGGCGCCGCACATCATCCGCGCGGCGGTGGCGCTGGTCGCCGAGCTGCCCGAGCACATGATCCGGATCATCTCCCCGGACATCGGCGGCGGGTTCGGCAACAAGGTGCCGGTATACCCGGGGTACGTCTGCTCGATCCTGGCGTCGATCCTGCTCGAGCGGCCGGTGAAGTGGATCGAGGACAAGTCGGGCAACCTGATCTCCACCGGCTTCGCCCGCGACATCTACCTGGACGGGGAGATGGCGCTGCGCCGGGACGGCAAGATCCTCGGCGTCCGGATGCGCTGCGATTCGGACCACGGCGCCTTCTTCTCCGACGCCCAGCCGAGCAAGTTCAAGATCGGCCTGCTGCACTCGGCGTTCGCCTCCTACGACATCCCGGTCGCGCACCTGACCGACCGCGGGACGTACAGCAACAAGGCGCCGGGCGGAGTGGCCTACCGGTGCTCGTTCCGGGTCACCGAGGCGATGTTCTTCCAGGAGCGGATGATGCAGGCCGCGGCCGATGACCTCGGCATGGACCAGGCCGAATTCCGCCGGATGAACTTCGTCCGCGACGACCAGTTCCCGCACCGCACGCCGTTCGGCTTCCTGACCGACTCGGGCCAGTACGGCAAGTGCCTGGACGTCGGGCTCAAGGCGGTCGACTATGAGGGCTTCCGTCGCGAGCAGGCCGAGGCAAGGAAGAACGGCAGGCTGCTCGGCATCGGGATCTCGACCATGACCGAGCCGCTCGGCGCGGGCAATAGCCGCGAGTACGACATCCTGGGCATCAAGATGTTCGACTCGGCCGAGCTCAAGGTGCACATGACCGGCAAGGCCATCGTCCGCACCGGGGCCAGGGGCCAGGGCCAGGGGCACGAGACCACCTGGGCCCAGATCGTCAGCCACGAGCTCGGCATCCCCGCCGAGGACGTGGTCGTCGAGGAAGGGGACACCGACACCGCGCCGTTCGGCATGGGCACCTACGCGTCGCGCAGTACGCCGGTCGCCGGGGCGGCGGTCGCCATGGTGTCACGCAAGATCCGGGCCAAGGCGCGGAAGCTGGCGGCGCACCTGCTCGAGGTGTCGGAGGAAGACGTCGAGTGGGAGCTCGGCCGGTTCTACGTCCGCAGCGCCCCCGACCGCGGCGTGACCATCCAGGAGTGCGCGATGGCCGCGTACAGCAACATGCCCGACGGCATGGAGCCCGGCCTGGAGAACACCGCCTACTACGACCCGCCCAACCTCACCTGGCCATTCGCCGTGTACATCGTCACCGTCGAGGTCGACCCGGAGACCGGCGTGTGGGACGTGCTGAAGCTGGTCGCGGTCGACGACTGCGGGGTCAGGATCAACCCCATGATCGTCGAGGGACAGATCATGGGCGGGCTCACCGAGGCCTACGCCATGGCCAACATGCAGTTCATCACCTTCGACGCCGACGGCAACTGCGTGGGCTCGAACTACATGGACTACCTGCTGCCCACGGCCTGGGAGACGCCCGGCTTCGAGCTGCACAGCGAGGTCGTCACGCCCTGCCCGCACCACCCGATCGGGGCCAAGGGCATCGGCGAGTGCGCCGCGGTGGGCGGCCCGGCCGCCTACGTCAACGCGGTCATGGACGCGCTGTCCGGCACCGGGGTCCGCAACATCGACATGCCGCTGCTGCCGGACCGGGTCTGGGAGGCCATCACGTACCACCGCGACGTGTCCGGCGCGCCGCCGGTCCGCTCGGACGACTGAGGACTGAAGGCGGAGCGTGTTATGGAAAGCGGCATCCTGGGGGAGATCGGCGAACTGACCCGCCGCGGGCAGCCGTTCGCGCTCGCGACCGTGGTCTGGCGGCAGAGCCCGTCCTCCAGCCAGCCGGGCTCGCGGGCGATCATCACCGCCGAGGGCGAGGTGCACGGCTGGATCGGCGGGGCCTGCGCCGAGCCGGTGGTGATCCGCGAGGCGCAGCGGGTCATGGCCGACGGCGCGGCCCGGCTGCTCCTGCTCGGCACGCCGGACCAGTTCGGTGCGGCGGTGCCCGAGGGCATGACCGTCATCCCCATCGCCTGCCAGAGCGAGGGCGCGCTCGAGATCTACATCGAGCCGGTCCTGCCGGTGCCGCACCTGGTCATCGTGGGCAGCTCGCCGATGACGCGCACGCTGGCCAGCCTGGCCGGCGCGCTCGGCTGGCGCACGGACCTGGTCAGCGGCCCCGACTTCGCGACTTCCGTCGCGGACGAGCGGTCCATGATCGTCGTGGCCACCCAGGGCCACGACGACGAGGACGTGCTGGAGCGCGCCGTCGCCGCCCGGCCCGCCTATCTGGGCCTGGTCGGGTCGCGCCGGCGCGGCAGCACCGTGCTCGGCTACCTCGCCGACCGCGGTGTGCCGACCGACGAGCTCGACCGGGTGCGGGTGCCGGCCGGCCTGGACCTGGGCAAGACCACGCACACCGAGATCGCGGTGGCCATCCTCGCCGAACTCGTGCAGCTGCGAGCCGCGGGCGCGCTGCGGGAACCGGCGGCGGTACCTGCCGCCCGGGCCGAGCCGCGGGCGCAGGCCGTCGACCCGGTCTGCGGGATGACGGTCACCGCCGACGCGTCCGGGCGCCCGCTGCGGCACGACGGCGCCGACTACTACTTCTGCAGCGCCGGGTGCCGCCAGGCGTTCGAGAAAGACCCCGACGCTTACCTGGAAAGAGAGACCCGATGCTGATCACCAACGAGTTCGAGGTCGCTGAGCCGGTCGACCAGGTCTGGCAGTTCTTCCAGAACATCCCGCAGGTCGCCGCCTGCCTCCCGGGTGCTCAGCTGACCGAGGACCTCGGGGACGACAAGTACAAGGGCACGGTCGCCGTCCGGATGGGCCCGGTCCGCCTGCAGTTCGCGGGGATCGCCGACATCACCGAGCGCGACGAGGCGGCGAAGCGACTGGTCGTCCAGGCCAGCGGCGCCGACGAGAAGGGCCGAGGTCAGGCCAACATGGTCGTGACCGCGACGCTGGCCCGGACGAACCGCGGCACCACCAAAGTCGACGTCGTCCAGGACCTGCAGCTGGCCGGCGCGGCGGCCCAGTACGGGCGCGGCATGATCAGCGACGTCTCGGCCATCTTGATGCGCGACTTCGCCACGAACATGCAGGGCCGGATCGAGCGGATCAACCTCGGCGAGTCCCCCGAGCAGATCGCGGCCACCTCCGCCGCGCCCGCGCGGGGCTTCACCTTGGGCCTCCGCGCCGCGATGCTCGCCCTGACCCGGGTCTTCCGGCGGTTTTTCCTGCCCTACCAGCCCGCGAGCTGAAGGGGCGCGGCGTTGCCTGGACTGAGGTAGTAGAGCGGCGAGATAAGAGACAAGGAGAACAGGCCATGGTCCTGTGGTGGATCGGCAGCGTGATCCTGCTGGTGGTGGTCCTGCCGGTGGTGATCTACCTGCTCAACCGCGTGCTGGCCGCCCTTGAGCGCATCCGGGGGGCAACCGACGACATCCTGGCCGGCGGGGTCGCCCTCATCGGCGAACTGGACGGCCTGCCGGAGGCGCTGGCCGTCACCGACACCACCGTCAAGGAAATCTCCGTGGGCGCCGTCCGGTACGCCGGCTCCGTCGCCAAGCTTCTCGGCTGAGCGAAAGGAGTCCCGTCATGCCAGCAGTCGCCTGGTTCACCCTGATCGTCACCGCGCTGATCATCGCGATCACCGCGGTGGGCCTGCTCCGGGTCATCTTCCACCTGCGGGCGATCCGCGCGACGCTCGTCACCACCACCGGGGGAGTCGGGGCCGTCGCGCAGCTCACCAGCACGGTGCCGGAACGGCTGACCTCGGTGAACGCGAGCCTGAAGCCGGTCCGCGACTTCTGCGAAACGGTCTAGGAGGAGTCAGCCATGCATTCGCATGCTCTTGCCGCGGCAGTGCCGGGCGCCACCAGCTGGGGCTGGGTGGTGGGCTACACGATCGGCATCGTAGTCGTCGTGGTGGTCGTGGCGCTCGTGGTACCGATCCTGATGCTGGCCCGGTCGATCGGCAATGAAGCACCGAAGATCAACGACGCGCTGACGGAGGCGGTACATAACACCGCGCCACTCGGCGCGCTGCGCACGACCATCGAGCACGCCACCATCATCATCGGCGGGCTGCAGCGCGGCCGCGCCAGGCTGGGAGGATAGCGATGCACAACCTGGCGATGTCGTCAGCCGAACACACCAGCTGGCTGGTCGCGAACATCCTCGGCCTGGTCGTGGTGGTGGCGGTCGCCGCCCTGCTGAGCCTGCTCATCTACCTGGTCAAGGTCATTGACCGCCGGGTCGTCGCCGTCCGGGACACGCTCAAGGCCGCAGCGGCGAACACTGCTGACGCCGTACTGATCCCGCAGGTCGCGGGGGGCGTCGAAGCAGTCCTGGCCGAGGGCCTGCAGCACCACCTGTTCCTCGGCCGCGTCCTGGGAAAGGTGAAGTCATGACGGGGCTCGTCGTCTTCACGGTCATCGACGTTGTCCTGCTGATCGCGGGCCTGGCGTTCTACCTGTTCTGGGTCGGCACCCTGCTCGCTCGCATCGCAGGGAACCTGGAGGAGTGCGCGGAGATCGTCCGGACCATCGTCGGGCACGCCAAGCTGATCCGACCCGGGGTGGAGCACATCAACGAGACCGGCGGCGTGGTGGCCGGGGCGCTTCCCCTGCTGTACGGGATGGCCGAGGAGATCGTGACCGACGTGACTCCCCGGCCCACGGCGCCCGAGGTCCTCGAGCCGGCCAGGCCCGCCTCGGGAACGCGCCGCTCGCGCCTGCTCGACGCGGTCGGCTTCCGCTCGGGGTCGTGACCTAGCCGGGGTTCGCCTCGGGCCGGGCCGGGTCCTTGGCCAAGCTGGGGGACGACGTCGTCGTCTCGCCGATCCACTGGTCCTTCCAGGCCTGGTCGTACTGCTGGTCGTTGCACCGCGGGTGGTAGATCGCGGTGAGCTCCCTGGCGATCTGCTCCCGGTGCGCCCGGCCGCCGCCGGGCACCTCGTAGGTGCAGATGTAGACCTTCCACCGGGAGCCCGCGCGCCTGACCCAGCAGTGCGCGCGCGGGTGCTGGAACGGGAACCGCTCAGCCGCCAGGTCGTCGGAGTGGTCCACGTAGATCACCGCGTACCGGTCGGGCTTGGCGTCGGGCTCCGGCTTGTACACGATCGCGTAGACGGCCGCCGCCGCGGGCGGCGTCCAGCCGGCCAGCAGGCGGGGTCCCTCGAACGGGTACCCGGCCAGCGACCCGAGCCTGATCATGGCTGCGCTTCTTCGTCCTCGCTGATCGCCTCGGCCCGCACCACCGGGCCGGGCGGCAGTCCGGCCTGCGCCGCGGCCCGCGCGAACTCCTCGGCCGCCTTGGCGATCGCCTCGTCGCGGCTAGCGGCTTCCACGATGACCTGGACGCCGTACCGGCTGGTCCCGATCCCAGTCGCGATGCCACCGCTCGCGGCGACCGCATCGGCCAGTTCGACCACCTGCTCACGGCTCAGGACGCGATCACCCTCGGCTTCGAGCCCGACGCTCCACCTCACCGCACACTCCTTAGCTCAGGACCTGAGCCGAGTTTCCAGGGACCGGACGGTCGTGGTGCACGCGCTGGTGGGCTGGTTACCGGTCATCGCGCATATCGCAGCCGTGATGTAGTTCGCCGTCCCGTCGATGCCCATGGCGACCGGGCTATTCGGGTTGCTCAGGTCGGCCGCGATCTGGCTCCAGCTCAGCCCGGCGAGCAACTGCGGGCTGTAGCTCGCCCCGAAGAGCGCGTACTTGTTCCCGAAATCGATGAACGGTATCCCGCCGCTATAGTCGGGCGGGACGTAAGGCGGGGCGTCGAACTTGGCTACCAGCGCCTGTTGGGCCGGGGTGGGCGTCTCCAGGGTGGTGTAGCCGCCCGTGGACGGGTCCGGGATATTGCTGAGGTTCTCGACCGGCGTGAAGGTCAGGTACGGGCTGGAGTAGCTGACCTTGGCGAACGTCCAGGTCGCCGTATTCGGATACGGCTCGCCGCCGCCGGCGCCGTCCGTGGCGGCGGAGCGGATGGTGGCGAGCCCGCTGAACGTGCCGAACCGGCCCAGCGCCGCGATCATCGCCCAGCGCTCTGCCGCGCAGAAGGGGCAGAACTCCGAGCCCAGGTAGAACATCTCGGGCTTGCCGTTCAGGGTCAACGCCGTGCCGCCGAGGGTAATGGGCCTGGCCGTGACCACGCCGCCGCCGTCCCCTACCGCGTCCAGCGCGCTCACGGGCACCGAGGTGACCCTGCCTATGACGGCGGCCGGCGCCACCCCCGCCTGGCCGTTCGATCGCGACGAGGCCGACGGCAACGCCGGTTTGGTGTTGAACTTGATCAGAACGAAAGTCACCGCAATCGCCGCCACGGCGGCGACGATGCCTACCGCCACCAGGATGCGCCAGGGCTGCCCGCCCCGGCGAGGGGGCGGTTCACCACTCCCGCTCGGCAGGTCCTGCGCGTAGACCCAATCCGGCGAGGCGGGCACCGCATCGCCGTCCAGTCCGGCCGACCTGACCATTTCCGGCTCCTGCGGCGCGTCAGCGTGGTCCGGCCCGAGACCCTGCGGATCCTCCGGCTGCAGGTCTCCCTCCACCGCCACCTCCTTCTCGGTAGGTACACGTTAAGGCACGCGGCGGCTAGGGCTCGCTTTAAGGCGCCAGTGGCTAATTCAGCGCGGGCAGCAGCGTGGCGAGTTTCTCCAGGCTGGTCAGGTCGTGGCCGGATAGGAGCAGGTCGATGTGCGGGGCGGCGACCATCATGCCGAGCGTGCTGGGCCGCCAGCCCGGCTCGTCACCCTTGTGCGGGTTCAGCCAGACCACCCGGTGGCTCAGCCGGGACAGCCGCTCCATCGCCGCGGCGAGCACCGCGGGATCCCCGCGATCCAGGCCGTCGGAGCAGATCACCACGATCCCGCCGCGGCACAAGCCGCGGTGTCCCCAGTTCCGTACGAAGGCGTCCAGGCTGTCGCCGATCCTGGTCCCGCCGTCCCAGTCGAACGCCGCCCGCGCCGCGCGCTCTAGGGCCTCGTCCGGGCTGCGGCACTCCATCGCCCCGGTCACCCGGGTCAGCCGGGTGCCGAAGCAGAACACCTCGACCCGCCCGGCCGAACGCGCGGCCGAATGGGCGAACTGGAGCAGGCTGCGCGAGTAGTCGGCCATCGAGCCCGAGATGTCCAGGATCAGGATCAGCGGCCGCATCCGGACCTTGCGCCGCCGCCAGTACAACCGGGCCGGCTCGCCGTGCATGCGCAGGGACTCCCGTATGGTCCGCCGGGGATCGGGCCGGG
>Ga0187812_1000925_pt1 | contig 10151 bp, 6 predicted proteins | sample NC_S_2_FD_130582 | JGI IMG/M metagenome (GOLD analysis project Ga0187812, IMG submission 130582) | Wetland sediment microbial communities from Neuse River Estuary, North Carolina, USA - ASW-S_2 | ecosystem: Environmental > Aquatic > Freshwater > Wetlands > Sediment | place: USA: North Carolina... | reverse complement strand
GATGAGTTCGATAACCGGCCAGGGGCCTTCTGGGCCTATGTGATCGCGTCACTGCGCCGGGCTGGCGTTGCCCTGCCGACGGCGTTGACCACCACGCGGGAGCGGGAAGCCGGCAACGTCTTCGAACTGCATCGGCGAGCTGCCCGGTGGTACGCGCGGAACGCCCAGGTCACCGATGCGGTGCGGCACGCCGCCGAGGCCGGCACTGGCCGCTCGCCTCGACTATCGTCATCGACGGGCTGGCGATCGGCGAGATCATTGAACCGCGAGGCAGCCCGTCCCTGGCCGGCCAGTTCGAAGGCATGCCGCCCGGCCACGCATGGAACCAACCTCAGCCGCACCTGATCTCCGCAGCGGTCGCGTTGTCCGCTGGCCAGCTTGAATCTTCCAGCGCCGCGCTGGATGTCGCGGAAGGCGTCCTCTGGCGTCTTCCCGCCGACCAGGAGGTCGCGTGCCGGCTGGCCGCCGCGATGATCCGCCTCGCCGCTTCCCGCCGCACCGGGGACTTCATGGCGGCCGCGGCGGCCGCTGCCCGGGCAGAGATGCTGGTCAGCAGAGTCCCGGATGACAAGCTCGCCGTACACCGGCAAATCCGGCGCGTGTGCTGTCCGGTCGCGGAGCTGTCGAGCTGTGGTCGGGTCATCTCGACAAGGCGGCCCGCACCCTCAGCACGGGTGCGGCGGCCGCGGCCGCTTCCGGTGCGGAGTACGAACGAGCCGACTGCCTTGGGCTTCAGGCGCTGGCCGAGGCTTTGCGCGGCCGGCTAACCCGCGCGGCAACACTGGCCGCAAGCGCCGCGGGGCTGGGGTGGCGGACGAACACAATGAGCTGCGCGAGGCGCGCAGCCGGCGCAAGCAGGCGGAAGCCGCCCTCGCCGCAAACCCGGACAAGCTAACTGGCGCGGTGGCGTGCCTTGTAGCGGCGTACGGTGGCCTGGCCGAGGGACCCGCCGCAGCGGTCGCGCGGATCGTGGCCGGAGCACGATCCGGGTGGTCCGTTCCGGCTTGGCTTGACCAGAAGCTCAGCACGGCCGAGTCGCGGGCGTACACGGCCAAAGGTGACATCCCGGCGGCCCTCGCCGCGGCTCGGCGGGCCGACCGCGATACCCCGGTGGAGGCGGCGGTGGCGCTCGCGCATGCGTCGATAGCTGCCGGTGACGCCGAGAACGCGACGCGCGTGATCGCACCGGCGCTAGCGGCCGGGAGCAGGGCGTCCGAACGGGTGCGGCTGCAAGCGTGGCTGGTTGGCGCTCAGCTCGGTTACCGCCGGGGTGATCACGCGCGAGCCCGCAGCTCACTGGCGTCAGCGCTGCGGCTGGCCGAACATGAGCAGCTCAGGCTGCCATTCGTTATCGAGCGCGCCTGGATCTGGCCGATGCTGCGGCATGACCCCGAACTGGCCCACGCCCACCGGCGGCTGCTCCCGCCGGCTCTCTACCACGATCAGCTCTCGGCTCCGGAGAGCACCCCAGATCAGACTTCCGTTCTCGTGATCGAGCCGCTCACCCGTCGCGAACGGGAGGTCCTAGGACACATGTCGCGTCTGCTGAGCACCGCTGAGACCGCTAGAGAGATGCGCATCTCCATCAACACGATCAAAACGCACCTCAAACACATCCACTGCAAGCTGGCGGTCACTCACCACGCCGAAGCCGTGCGCAGAGCGCGGCAGCTTGAGCTGATCTGATGTCACGTCACTTGCGCCAATCACATCCGCGTCCGCGCCGCCGACCCTGCGACGGGAGCTACCGGATGTCCGCTCGCCGTTCGACGGCAGTCACGGGCCAGGCCCGGACAAAGGTCCCCGGTAGCGATGGGTGGACATGAGAACAATATAAACAGGGATGCCGGGTACCGGCATTCACCGCGATGCGATGCACAACCACCTTGCGCAGCATAGGTAACCGCCCCACCCGGGGGCGCGGCTGGGCCTAACGGATCGCCCACAGGCTCGTGCTCGCTAGCGGAAGCCTCGGTCCTGGCGCCGATCTCGGCGGTCCTCGCGCCGGTCGCCCCGGTCATCGCGGCGGTCCTCGCGCCGGTCGCCCCTGCGGTTGATGCCATGTGCGACTACCGCGGCACCGCCGACGGCGGCAACGGTTCTCCTGCGGCGTCGGGCTGCAAGTGGCATGTCAGGCTCCCTCTCCGGCGTCAGCCTCGATGGCGGCCAGCACCGCTTGGCTGGGGATGCGCCCGCTGGCGACCAGCTCGCCCCCGGCGTGGCGCACCGCCGCGCCGAACGGCGCGGCCCACAGGTTCTCCCAGACGAGAACAGCAGCCGAGCTGCCCGGCTCGATCGTCTCGGCGAGGTCGGTGACGTCCTGCTCGCTAAGCACCATCGCCAGGTCCGTCTCGTAGCCGCGCAGCTCACCGATCTCGCCGCCGCCCAGGTCGGAGGCCTCGAACGCCTGCAGACTGCTGTCCTGGTCCTTCTTCAGAAACACTAGGTCCAGCACCCTGATCAGGCCGCGCGCTTCATAGTCCTTAATGACCGGTGCGATCTCGCCGGTTAGCTTGCTGCCGGGGAACTCGACCACGATCCAGTCGACCGGACCGAGTTCATCGACGCTCATTGTCATAGCCATCCCTGTCCCTTCGTGCTCCGGCGCCCACCAGGCCGACGTCCCGAGGCGTCGCGGCCGGGTAATTCCCCGGCATTCGGCCTCCAGACCTTCGCCCAGGCTTGACGATCAAGGTCTCCATGCCATCCCCTTCGGCCCCATCGTGTGGCCACCCCATCGGGGTGAATCTCCCTCGGCCCGAACTGCCCAGGGCGAGCCTAGGTGCGTCGCTGGCGCCTCGCTTGCGCTAGCAGCCCGGCACCGTGGGCGGTTCAGCGACGGCGAAGACGGCACTGCCGCCTTCGCCGTCCAAACCGGAGCAGACTCCGACCCGCGCGGGTCAGGCTGCCGTCTGGTGCAGGATCTTCTCCTTTCCCCGCTCATAGTCGGCGTCGCTGATGACCCCTTGGTCGCGCAGGTCGGCGAGCTTGGTCCGGTCGCCGGTGCTGCCGTCGGCCTTCCGCGCTGCCTGGCCGGCGTACGCTCCGTACGCCTCGTCCTTGGCCTGCGCCCGTGCGGCTTCCCGGTCGGCCATCTTGCCGCCGCGCGCGATCAGGTACACGAACACGCCGAGGAAGGGCAGGACGATCGTAAAGACCAGCCAGCCCGTCTTGCCCCAGTCGCCCAGATCGCGGCTTCTGAAGATGTCCATGATCACCCGGAACAGCAGGAAGAACCACAGAATCCACAAGAAGAACCACATCATCAGCAGGAACGCATCTAGCAGAGGCATTTCTCTCACTCCCCAGTGAGCGCCTATCTCAGGCGCCTCTCTACTGCCAGCAGGTTCGCCGCGCCGGGAGCCAACGCGGCAGGGTCTCTTCCGTCCTCGCGACGAAGGCGTTGGTCCCGGGCCATCGGCGGCGGGCTGGGAATGCGGCGCTGACGCGCCACCCTCCGCCCATGCGCTCGAAGTCCGTCACTTCCAGGTTCGGGGTTGTTGTGATGAGGATGCCGGTCACGGAGAGGCCAAGCGTCTCATCCCCTGATGGGTGATGCGCCGGCACAAGTACACGGAGTACCCAGTAAACGGAGCGTCCAGCACACGGAATGGGCGTGGCCCGAGCGGATGGGGTGCGAGATGAAGACGGTCATTGTGGGCGGAGTTGCGGCTGGCGCCTCGACGGGTGCTCGGCTGCGGCGGCTGGATGAGTCGGCTGAGATCGTGGTGCTCGAGCGGGATCACTACGTCTCGTTCGCGAACTGCGGCCTGCCGTACCACATCGGGGGGGCTATCCCGGACCGAGAGAGCCTGCTGCTGCAGACGCCGGAGAGCCTGGCCAGGGCCTTGGCGCTGGATGTGCGGACCGGGCAGGACGTGATCGGTATCGACCGCGACGCCAAGGAAGTCGAGGTGCGCGATCTCGCGCATGAACGGACGTACCGGGAGTCCTACGACCAGCTCGTGCTGTGCTTGGGGGCCGAACCGGTCCGCCCGCCGATCCCGGGTGCCGATGACCCGCGGGTGGACGTGCTGCGCAACATCCCTGACATGGACCGGATCATCACGCAGCTCGACAAGGCCGCCACCAGCGCCGTCATCATCGGCGGCAGCTACATCGGCCTGGAGCTCGCCGAGGCGTTCCGGGCACGCGGGCTGCAGACCACCATCGTCGAGCGGACCGGGCGGCTGATGCCGTGGCTGGACCCGGAGATGACAAGGATCCTGGATTACCACGTCCGCACTCACGATGTTGACCTGCGGCTCGGCACATCCGCCCAGGCGGTTCGTAACAGGCAGGGCGACGCGCTTGCGGTCGATCTGTCCGATGGCACGTCGGTGGAGGCTGACGTTGTCGTGATGGCGGCCGGGGCGCGCCCTAACGTGGACCTCGCTCGTGACGCCGGCGTGGAGATCGGGCCGCGCGGCGGCATCATGGTCGACGCGCGGATGCGCACATCGGCACCCGACATCCTCGCGGCCGGCGACGCGGTAGAGACCGCGCACTTCCTGACCGGCGAGCCGGTGCTGTCGATGCTGGCCGGCCCGGCGAACCGGGAAGGCCGGATCGCCGCCGACACCATCGTCGGCCGCGACGATGTCGGCGGCTACCGGGGCACTCAGGGCACCGCCGTGGTCAAGGTGTTCGACATGACCGCGGGGGGTACCGGCCTGACCGAGACCGAGCTGCGCGCGGCTGGCATGGACTACCGCAAGGTCTATACCCACCAGAACGGCCACGCCGCGTACTACCCGGGCACCGCGCCGCTGTTCCTGAAGGTGCTGTTCGACCCGGCCGCCGGCAAGCTGCTCGGCGCGCAGGTGCTCGGCTGGGACGGTGTCGACAAGCGCATCGATGTCCTCGCGGTCGCCATCCGCGCCGGGATGACGGTGTTCGACCTGGAGCACCTGGAACTGGCCTATGCCCCGCCCTACGGTGCGGCGAAGGACCCGGTCAACATGGCCGGCTTCCTGGGCGCGAACCTGCTGCGCGGGGACATTGACCTGTGGTATCCGGAGGACTACCCGGACTGCCGTGACCGGGTCACGATCCTCGATGTGCGCACACAGACGGAATACGACGCCTGGCACATCCCCGGAGCTGTCCTGCTGCCGTTCACCCAGCTGCGGCAACGGCTGGACGAGGTGCCCAGGGACAAGCCCGTGTACACCTACTGCCGGTCGGGTTTCCGCAGCTACATCGCCTACTGCGTGCTGAAGCAGAACGGCTGGGACGCGGCGTTCCTGGCCGGCGGGATGATGACCTACCACGGCTACCACCGGACGCCGCTGACCGTGGGCAAAGGCGGCATGCCAGTAGTGGCCCACGCCGAAGACGAACTGGCCCAGCGCCCCGGCGCGCTCGACCATGTCTGACGAACCAGCCCACCGCGACCCGGTGGCAGGCCACCGTCATGGGTGACACCGCGGTTGAGGTCACGTTGAGCATCCGGGCTGAACACGCGGAAGGCCCGCTGTGGGACGCCGCCACGGCCCGCCTGTGGTGGGTGGACATCACTGGGCGGCGGGTGCACAGCTTCGACCCGGCGACCGGCAATCACAGTTCCTGGGCGACCGCCGGGCAGCCCGGCGGGGTGGTCCTCGACACGGCGGGAGAGCCGGTCGTGGCCAGCCCCGAGGGCCTGGCCGTGCTTGACCGGGACACAGGCACGATGGACCTTCGCGTGCCCATTGAGCAGGACAGACCCCAGAACCGCGCGAACGACATCAAGACCGACGGCCGGGGACGGGCCTGGGTCGGCACGATGGCCTTCGACAAGCGGCCCCGCAACGCCGCGCTGTACCGGGTCGACGGCGGCCAAGCGGTGTGCGTCGTCGACGGCCTTACGATCTGCAACGGCCCGGCATTCGACGAGCCGGCTGGGCGCCTCTACCTCGCCGACACCGCGCTGTACATCATCGACGTGTTCGACCTAGACGCCGCAACCGGAGCCCTCACCGGCCGCCGGCCTTTCCTCGACTTCGGCGATGCGCAGGTCTGGCCGGACGGCATGACCGTCGACGACGAGGGCATGCTGTGGGTCGCGCTCGGACGAGCCGGGGCCGTCCACCGTTACCGCCCCGGCGGCACCCTGGACGGCGTCGTCGAGCTGCCGCTGACGAACCCCACCTCGGTGGCCTTCGGCGGCATCGGGGGGCGCGATCTGTACATCACGACCTCATGGTTCGACCTCGACGTCGACAGCCGCGCGGCCCAGCCGCAGGCCGGCGTGATCTTCCACTGCCGGCCCGGGGTGACCGGGCACCCCTCCCCCCGGTACGCCGGCATTCCGGCGTCGCCGAGGCGCGACCTTGAAGGCCGCCCGCCCGGGAAAGGCGGCATCCCATGATCGGGCGAATGGTCCTGTTCGGAGCCTCTGGCGACCTGACCAGCCGGCTGCTGATGCCGGCCGTTGCCCAGCTGGCCGAGGCCGGGCTCCTGCCGCCAGGGTTTTCGGTGCTCGGCTCGGCCAACACCGACTGGTCAACCGAGGATTTCCGGCGGCACATCGCCGGCGAGCTGGCCAAGCACGCGCCCGTGACGCCGGCCGCCCGCGACGCCGTCGTCAGGATGCTCAGCTTCGCCCCTGCCGACGTCACCCAGGCAACCGAGGTCGGCCAGCTGATCGGCGGCGATCGCCCGGACACGCTCGTTTACCTCGCGCTGCCCCCAGGCTTGTATCCATCGGTACTGCCAGCACTGGCAGGAGCCCGGCTGCGCACCTCGGACGCCGTCGCGATCGAAAAACCCTTCGGCACCGACCTGGCCTCCGCGCAGCACCTCAACCAGATCCTGCGCATCCAGCTGCCCCAGCCGGTGATCTTCCGGATCGACCACTTCCTGTCCAGCGAGCTCGTCCGCCGGGTGCTCGCCCTCCGCTTTGTCAACCGGGTCTTCGAGCCGGTCTGGAACGCGGTACACGTGGATCACGTGGAGATCAGCTGGCTGGAAAGCCTGACCCTGGAAGGCCGGGCGACTTACTACGACACCGCCGGCGCCATGAAAGACATGGTGCAAAACCATCTCATGGAAGCCATGGCACTGGTCCTGATGGAACAGCCCGCGCGCACCGACGCCGACTCGTTCCGCGGAGTGCGGGTCGAGGGCCTGCGGGCAGTGGCCACACCGGCAGCGCAGACGATGCGCACCCACACGGTCCGCGCCCGCTACACCGCCGGCACGATCGGAACCAGACAGGTGCCCTCATACATCGACGAACCCGGCGTCGACCCCGGCCGCGACACCGAAACCTACGCCTCCCTGACCGTCGGGGTAGACAATCCCCGGTGGAGCGGGGTCCCGTTCACCCTGCGGTCCGGCAAGGCCCTCGCCGCGGACTCGGCCGAGATCGCCATCCACTTCCGCCCCGTGCCCCGGTACCTGCTCGACCAGTGGCCCGGCGTCGAACCCAACGTGCTCAGGATTGGCCTCACCGAGCCCTACGTTAGGCTGTCCACCACGCTCAACGGCCCGGAGCGAACGGCCGAGACATGCCGGCTGGAGGCTCGCTCCACACCGCCCCGCTTCACCGCCTACGCCCACCTGATCCTCGAGATGCTCAACAGCAACCCCATGCTGTTCATCCGTGGCGACGAAGCCGAAGAGGCCTGGCGCATCATCAACCCCGTGATGAAAGCATGGACGGCCGGAGTCGTCCCCATGCAGGAATACCCAGCAGGCCAAACACCGCCGGGCCCCGCGTCCTGATCTCAACGGCAACATGCCGGTCCCGGGCCCGTGCCAGGGGAACCGCCGACCGCCACGAACCGTGGGCGGGGGTGGTCGCCGACATGAACGGAGTCGAGAACGAGCTTGACGGCAGGATCGGGCTGACTCCGGCGGGCCTTAGAGTAGACGCAGCTTAACTGCCCGCTCGATGGCCTCCGAGCGAGACGTCACTCCGAGCTTCTGGTAGATCGACCGGAGATGGGTCTTGACCGTGTTGCGTGAGATGTGGAGGGTGGCCGCGATCTGCAGGCAGGTGCTGATCGGCAGGAGTTTGAGGATGCGCGTCTCGGCAGCGGTCAGCGGCTCGATAAGCATGCAACGGGCCGGGGATTTGTCCGGCGCAGCGGCGCGCACATCGAGAGCCGCACTGATCATCTGTTCCATGAACGGGTCCGGCCGTACCTGCGTCGCGTGCTCGACCAGGTAGCTTGTCACCTCCGGCGCGGTCGTGACGACAGTGTTGAGGAATCCCCCGTGGCGGGCCGCTTCCAGCGCTCCGGCCAGGATGCCACCGGCCATGGGGTCGCCCCGCTCGATTGCGACAGCGGCCATCAGTATCCGGCGCATCAGAGCACGGCGCGGCGTCAAGTCACCCAGCGACGGCGCCTGCAGGTGTTCCTGCGCCGCGTGATGGTCACCCGCCGCAAGGGCGATCCTGGCCAATAGCAGGCCGCGGCGGGCGGCAGGCAGCCCCCTGGCCAGCTCAACGGGGGAGCGCAGGTCGCCCAGCGACAGGCGCAGCACCGCCTCAAGCTCATCGGCCCGGACCATAAGCACCGATCTGGTCCCGGCCAGAATCAGGCGTGCTGCCTCCACCGTCGTGAGCGCATCGCGGAGCTGCCCGCGGGCGGCCCAGATCCCGGCCCGGTCCAGCAGCGCCAGGAACTCAAAGACCGGCCGACCCCGCTCCGATATCGTCAGCGCCTGCTTGGTGAGCTGCTCCGCGGCGTCGATGTCACGCCGCTCGAGCGCGAGCCCAGCCAGGGCACGCAGGTGCTCGATGGCGAAAAAGTGCTGGCCGAATCCCCGCCGCCGCGCATCCGCATCAGCGGTGATGGCGGCATCGGCGGCCTCAGCCAGGTAGCCGGCCTCGAACCAGGCCAGCGCCTGCGCACCGCGCACATGCACCAGCTTGACCGGTGCGGTGAGCTCGGGCATCGCCAGGGCCGCGGCCGCCTCACGCTCAACTGCCTGGAAGTCTTCCAGCCACGTATAGACATGCATGAGGATCATCGGGACGGCGGCGTTCCAGTCGTCGGCGAGCTGCGTCCGCTTCTGAATGGCCCGCGCGGCGAGGCCTTCAGCCAGGGCCTCATCTGCCTGCCCGGTCAGCGCGTAGCGCAGCGACCGCAACGCCGCGAACCGTACGGCCAGCCGCGACTCGGGCGAGATCGGCGGACCGGCGTGCTCGAGCAGGTCAAGGTATTTGCCGCCGCGGGCCGTGTCACCCGATACCAGCAGGTCGGCTGCCAGGGCCAGCAGCCGGTCGGGGGCATCCGCAAGCACCGAGGGGTCGACCATGCTGAGATCCAGCGGTACCGGCAGTCCCGGGTTGGCCAGGTAATCGGTCACGACCTGGTCCTGCAGCAGGTCCAGCGCCCGGTCGGGCTGCTGCGCGACGAGGAAGTGGCGCGCCGCGCGCCGCGTGTGACCGGCTGCCTCGAACCATTCGGCCGCGCGCAGCTGGAGGGCATGCGCGCGCCCCCGGTCTCTGGCCCGCAGCTCAGCACGGAGCGCCTGGCGCACCAGAGGGTGGTAGCGGAAGGTGGTCCGCTCGTCATCAAGTGCCACCAGGAACAGGTTGGCCGCGTCAATGCCGCGCAGCAGCGCTGTGGCGTCCTGCCGCCCGGTGACGGCCGCGCACGCGTCTGCGGTCAGTTCTTCCAGGACGGAGCTGTCGAGCATGAGCTGGGCAACCTCGGGTGGCTGCTGCTCGAGGACCTCAGCGATGAAGTACTCGGCGATCGCGTGGCTGCGGATATCCAGCGCCCGCGCAAGCCCCGCCGGGTCGGTGGTGCCGCGTAGCGACAGCGCCGCCATCTGCAGGGCCGCCGTCCACCCTTCGCTTCGCTGATGAAGCAGCGCCAGGTCAGCGTCGGCGATCTCGACTTCGAAGTTCGCAAGCAGGTCGCGGGTTTCGGCCAGGGTGAAATACAGGTCACGGCCGCGAAGCTCGCACAGCTCACCGGCGAGCCGCAGCCGGTGCAGCCGCAGCGGAGGGTCGGAGCGGCCAGCCAGCACCAGCTGGGCGGTCTCGGCCGGCCAGCGCTCGACCAGATCGGTCATGTCCCCCGAGACCGCGGCCGCCGCGTGGTGGAAGTCATCCACGATAATCGCCGACCCCTCAGGCAGCTTCGCGGCATCGTTGGCGATCGAGGCGGTGACATCGGCCGACATGACGCCGTCCATCGCCAGCAGGT
>Ga0187812_1000922_pt1 | contig 10173 bp, 12 predicted proteins | sample NC_S_2_FD_130582 | JGI IMG/M metagenome (GOLD analysis project Ga0187812, IMG submission 130582) | Wetland sediment microbial communities from Neuse River Estuary, North Carolina, USA - ASW-S_2 | ecosystem: Environmental > Aquatic > Freshwater > Wetlands > Sediment | place: USA: North Carolina... | reverse complement strand
GGAGTTGCTCGGCCTGAAGCGAAAACTGCCGGGGAAGGACGGCGCCTGGGCCACGGCGATGTGGCGGGAATACCAGCGCACGGGCGCGAAGGAGCAACTGGACCAACTGCTGCTCTACAACCGGGAGGATGTGTTTATGCTGCGGGAGATCGAGCAGAAACTGGAGAAGAGGTGATTCCGGAAGCCGCCATTCACGTGTCACCAGTCAGCGCGGCTGCGGCGCGGCGCGCCTCGGTGGCGGCGGAGCGGAGCATCATGGCCGCGGCGTAGACGACCACGATGACCACGAGCCAGCGGACGTACTTCAGATCCAGCTCGCGCACGATGTAGGCGGCGATCAGCACACCGGGAATCCCGGCGAGCGTCATGGCCACAGCGGCTTTCATGCTGTAGCTGCCTTCGCGGATGAAGCGCACGCCGCCCACGGGCATGAGAAACGCGCAGGAGCCCATCATGATGGGGAATGCGGCCTTCGGATTCATACCGAGCAAGCTCACCAGGATGAGGCAGGGAGCGTAGAGACCGATGCCGAGCGTCATCAGCGCGCCGAGAGCAAAATTGCCGACGAAGCCTGCGGCAAGCAGCGCGCCGCGCAGTTCGAGCGCTATGCCTCCGGCGGCGGCTGGCTGGAGCTGCGCGCGCAGCATCAGTCCCGCGGCGACGAGCAGCGCCAGGCCCATGCCGATTTGCACCTTGCGGCGCGACCAGCGCGCCACCACGCCTGCGCCCAGCCAGGCGCCGGCCACCGAGGCCACGATCAGCAGCACCAGAGTCCACACGTCCACCTCGACGATCGAAATGTAAATTAGGGCCTCGGCGATCGTGGGGAGCGCATAGCCCACGTTTAAGGTGCCGGGGATTTTTTCGTCCGGCACGGTGCCGCGAAATTTGAAGGCGGAGGTGGTGGTGGCGAAATTGCCGATGCCCAGCGTGTCGAGGAAGCACATCACAAAACCGACCAGGGAGTGGTAGGCCGTCTCCGGTTTCCCCGCGTCCTGCCCGCCCCTTGCTTTGGCGCGTCGCGCCATGCCCGTCCAGGCGGCGATGAACCAGGCGGTGACGACCAGCAGGACCAGCAGAAGGATGTTCTTCATCGTCCACATGGGAGCGGATGGTAGCGCGAGCGACGCAGGAAGCAAACGGGAAAGTCGGCCGAAGAGAGCCAGCATGCGTTTCAGGCTGCCGGGCCATCGCCGGATGCTCTGCGGTTCCTTCGGCCGCGCCGCTCACGAGATACCGCGGCACAGGCCCGTCCGGAACGAGCTGGGGCAGGGACGTCTGCGGGCCGGTGCCGTGCGGAGCACTGCGTTTGCGGGCACAACAGATATGGCAATAAGGGGCTGGCCCGCGAGAATCTGATTCCGCTTCAGTTCAGGTTCAGTTCAGGAACTCGGCCAGGAGGCGTTCATTTTTCGGCTAGCTCCGCAAGAATCCGTGAGTGCCTCCGCTGGCGTCGCCGTAATAGCCGGTAATCTCCCCGGCGTCGTTGACACCGACGGGCTGCGTGTAGACCGCGCCATGAACGTCGATGTCCGTGATCGAGCCGCTGGCGCTGCGCAGGAAACTGTGGGCCCCCGCGGCGTCCGTCCAAACCCCCACCAAGTCGCCCGCGGAATTGATGGCCCAAGCAGTCGAAGAAGTCGCTCCCCGGATCGTGATCGTGAGGATTGTGCCGTTCGGCTGCCGCAGAAAGCTCTGCGGCTGGCCATGCGCGTCCGTGAAGCGGCCCATAATCAGATCGGCGCGCGTGATCGCCATTGGAGTTGTCGAGGCGGAGCCGGGCACATCAAATGTGGTCACCGCGCCGTGGTAGTCGCGCAGGAATCCGTGCAGATGCTGGCCGGCGTCCGCCCATTGCCCGGTGGTGGCGCTGGCGTGCGAGATATCGTTGGGAGAGGTCTGCGTGGAATTCGAGATGTCAAATGTCAAAAGCGAGCCATTGGGCGTCCGAACGAAACCGTGCGAAGGTCCGCTGGCGTCGCCGTAATGCCCGGTAATTTCCCCTTCGGCATTGATGGCCGTGGGAATTGTTTGCGTGGCGCCCGGCAACTGAAAGGTGAGAAAGGTCCCATCCCGTTGCCGCAGAAAGCCCTTTCCGCCAGTCCCGCTCGCGTCCGTGTACCACCCGGTGATTTCACCGCAGCGGTTGATGTCCACGGGAAAAGTGTTCACCGCACCGGGCACATCAAACGGCACAAGGGCGCCGTCCGGCTTTCGCAGGAAGCCATGGGTCTTGCCGCCTATATCGGTGTAGGTTCCGGTGATCTCGCCTGCTCCGTTGATCGCGGCGGGTGAAGTGCCGGTGGATGACGGTACATCGAAGGAGACGAGGTGCGCCATGGGGATGATCTCGTGCCCGCACGCTATCATATTGCACTGAGTAATGCCAGCAGGGTGACGGACCGCCTCTGGATACATGCGGAGTCCAGGATTCCCAGCGCGCGCCAGGATGCAATCGCCGCCGACTCCAGGCACGAAATGAGCTAGGGATAAACTTCCAGAGATTCCAGAGTGATCAGGCGATTGCCGGCCATCTCGCGGAGCTTCGGCAGGACGCGCTCGACCACGTCAGGCTGGTCCACGTATTCGATGGTCAGGGGTAGCCGGCCGCCCAGGTCCACCAGCGATGTGGTCACCACACCGCCGGACTGGCTGAAACCGGCAAGGCCGCGCAGAACCGTGCCTCCCGCGCAGCCTTCGTGATGCAGGAAACGCAGAATCTCCAGATGCGCCGGCTTGCCATGCCACTCGTCGGCCTCATTCAGATAGATCGTCACGCGTGTGGCCTTCTGAGTCGGCATGCTACAGACTCCGCGCCAGCACGGCTCCGAGCACGGCGCCGCCCAGCGAAAGCAAGTTATTGCTCAGGAAGTTGACCGCAGCAAGGCCGAAATGCCCCTGTTCGAACAGAGCAAAGGTCTCGTAGCTGTAGCTGGAAAAGGTGGTGTACGCGCCGCAGAAGCCGACGGCGACAAAGAGCCGCAGGCTGTAGTCGCTCAACACGCGCTCGGTGACCCAGATGAGGAAGAAGCCGAGAAGAACGCTGCCGGTCGCGTTGATCAGCAGGGTGCCCGCTGGAAAGCCGGGACCAAACCAGCGCGCCGCCATGCGGGTGACCAGATAGCGCGCGTTGGCGCCCAGGAATCCGCCCGCCCCGATATAGAGTGCATCCCGCCACACGACTGTTCACCTGCCCAGGAATTGCGGGGTATCTTGCCAAGCCGAGCGCCGAAGTTCAATGCGGGAAATCGGGGCGCAAGTGCGCTCTGCTCACCGATTCGCCGGGCGCTGCGGTCTTGATCCGCGGCGCCGCTGGGCCCGTGCTAAACTCGCCGACCGCTCATGCGCACAGGAATCATCGGATTACCCGGGGTCGGGAAGACCAGCCTGTTCCGCATCCTCACGCGCGCGCATGTGGACGCGAAGGCGGCCCGCGAGGCGATCCACGTGGGCGTCGCGCGGGTGCCGGACGCGCGCCTCGAGCCGCTGGCGGCGCTCTACAAGCCGAAAAAAATCACGCATGCCAGCATCGAATACGTGGATGTAGTCGGGCTGGCCCGCGACAAGGCGCGCGACTCCGCGCTGCTGGTGGAAATGCGGCAGGTGGACGCCCTGGTGACCGTGGTCCGGTTGTTTGAAGACGCGGCGAATCCGCATCCCGCCGGCTCGCTCAACGCGCTGCGCGACCTGGACAGCGTGGAAGTAGAGCTGATGCTGCACGACCTGGAACAAATCGTCCGGCGGCTGGAGCGACTGGAAAAAGACCTGAAGAAAAAGCGCGAGGCGCATCTGGAACGCGAGCAGGCCGTGCTGTTCCGCTGCAAAGCCTCGCTCGAAGCGGAGAACCCGCTGCGCGGGCTGGAACTGACGGCGGAGGAAGCGAAGCTGATCAGCGGCTACATGTTTCTTTCGCGCAAGCCGATGCTGTGCGCCGTGAATCTGGGCGACGAGGAAGCCGCGCAAATCTCCAGCGCCGTGGAAAGACACGGACTGGCCGCGATCGCCGCGAAGCCCCAGGTGGCCGTGGTTCCTTTCTGCGGGCGGATTGAAGCGGAGCTGGCTGAAATGGAGGAGGCCGAGGCCGCGGAGCTGATGGCCAGTTACGGCCTGGCGGAAGCGGGGCGCGACCGTTTGATCGCCGCGACGTACTCGCTGCTGGGGCTCATGTCGTTTCTCACGGCCGGGGAACCGGAGGTGCGCGCCTGGATGATCCGTCGCGGCGCGACCGCGCTGGAAGCTGCCGGAGCGATCCATTCCGATATCGCGCGGGGGTTCATCAAAGCCGAGGTGGTTTCCTTCGAGCATTTGATTGCCGCGGGAAGCGTCGCGGCGGCGCGGGAGCGGGGTCAGGTGCGGCTGGAGGGGAAGGAGTATGTGGTGCAGGACGGGGACGTGATTCTGTTCCGGCACAGCGGGTAGAGAGGCGGATGGTGGAGAGGGAAGTAAAGAAGTAAGGCAGGAGCGCGATCTCGGAGTGACGGTGACCGTGTTTCTGGGCGCTGCGGCCCTGGCGCTGCGCGCTCCGCGCTGCACTCCCGATAAATGATTGAGCTGCTGTAGGTTAGGGAATCCTGGGCCGTTTGGCTGGCGTGGTGCTTAGCTGGGACTCAAACGGAGTCGCGAGCTACTGAGCACACAAGCCGATAGACCGTGCGGGCTGGACGGCTCTACGCTCGGCGAGAGCGCAGGCTGAAAGCCCGCGCCACCTGAGCTAACTCCTGCGCTTCCCGCAACTTTCTGGCACCCAAAGGGTTGAGTATAGTGTGGAGGTCATGGTCAGGTCGGACGTCCAGTTAATGCTGGGAGTGAAGCAGGGAGACGAGGCCTCCTTTGAGCTTCTCCTCCAGCGCTACCGCCGACCCCTGTGCCATTTCCTGAATCGCATGGTGCGCGACGCGGCCCATGCGGAAGACCTGGCGCAGGAAGTTTTCCTGCGCGTGTACCGCGCGCGGCGCGAATATGAGCCCAGCGCGAAGTTCACCACCTGGCTGTTCCGCATCGCGACCAACCTGGCGCTCAATTCGCTGCGCGACACGCGTCACCGCCAGTCGGAGGTTTCGCTGGACGCGCCCACGGAGGGCCAGGATGGCTCGGAGATGACGCCGGACGTACCCGACGGCGCGCCGGTGGTGGAACAGCAACTGGTGGAGCGCGACCGCGTGGCCGTGGTGCGACGGGCCATCTTCGCGCTGCCGGAAAAGCAGCGCGCGGCGGTGCTCCTGCACAAATACCAGGAGCTGGACTACGACGAAATCGCGCGCATCCTGGGATGTTCGGTGAGCGCGCTGAAGTCCCTGTTGTTTCGCGCCTATGAGACCCTGCGAGTGGAACTGGCTCCCCTGGTTGCCCCCGAAGCCTCGAGGGGCGGCCCCGGAGGAACCACGGAAGGCAAACAGCCATGAACTGCGAACGAATGGAAGTGCAACTCATCGCCTACTTGGACGGCCGCGCGTCGGCGCGCGAGCGCCACGAAGTGGATCAGCATCTGGCCGCGTGCGCCGCGTGCCGCGCCCGCGTGGAGGAATTCCGCGGCGTGTGGACGCTTCTCGAGGAAACGCCTGCGCCGGAGCCTTCCGCCTGGTTTGACGCGCGGCTAAGGCAGCGCATCGCCGCGGAGCCGCCGCCAGCGTGGTGGACTCGCCTGGCGGCATGGCTGCCACAGCCGCGCCTGGCTTTGGCTTCTCTGCTGCTGATCGCCGTGGGATTCTGGGCTGCCTCGGTGCCGCGTCCGAATCTGCCCGTTCCGGCGGCCATGAACGAACAGGAAGAGTTCCGCATGATCAAGAATATGCAGGTGCTCGAGAACTATGAGGTACTGAAGGATCTCGACGCGGTGAATGAGCTGCAGAGAAATTGAAGAGACAGCGAGGAACGCCGGCTCCAGCGTGCAGACCGGCCCAGCATGGCACCCGCAGAACACGCTGCAGACGAACCAGCAAAAGGTTGACATGAAATCGCTCGCCAAACTCGGACTCGCGCTCGCCGTGGCGCTCGGGACGGCCTTTCTGGCGCCGACTCCGGCCATCGCCGGGCGCGGTTCGGGCCAAGGCGCGGGACGTCCAACCATGGCGGAGCGGCAACGCGCGGCTCGCCGGGCACTACGGGCGGCAAGGCAGCAGCGGCGTGCGGCGGAGTCTGCGGGCCAGTCGGGTCCCAACGCGCGAGCCGGGACGCCACGCGCTGCGCCCCCGGCGCCTGGCGCGCGTTCCACCGCCCCTGAGCCCGGCGGACAGTCCGGCGCCAATGCCCGGGCAGGCACGCAACGCCCGCCGGCAACTTCAGCGCAGGCTGCGCCTCAGCAGAACACGCAAAACCTGCCTCCCCGGTGGCAGGAACAGCTCCGGCAGATGAGCCCGGAGGAACGTGAACGCTTTCTGCAGAACGATCAGCGCTTCCGCAACCTGCCGCCGGAGCAGCAGGCGAAGATCCGCGAGAACTTCGAGAAATGGAACCGGCTGTCGCCGGAGCAGAAGGAAAAGTTGAACCAGAACGCCGAAGCTCTTGCCAAACTGACGCCAGAACAGCGGCAGAACATCCGTACCCAACTCCTGCCGCAGTGGCGTCAGCTCACGCCGGAACGGCGTCAGGAACTGAAACAGCGCCTGGGCACGCTCAACGGCCTGAGCGATGCGGAACGCAACCAGAAATTGAACGATCCGAGTTTCTACCAGGACCTTTCCCCGAGGGAGCACGACGTGCTCAAACAACTCGGCGAGTACAGGCTCACCCCCGGAGCCGGCGGGGCCTAGGGTGGTACGGCGGCCGGTCCTACGCCGGAGGATTCGCGACGACAGGCGTGATCGAATACGTTGCGGCCGGTGTGCCGTCCGGCTGGAGCGCCAGATTTTTCGGCCGGTACGTGGGGTCGTGAGCGCCGCGGATGGCCACGCTGTTCGCCAGCGTAGCATTCCCGGGAATGGTGCGCGAGAGCGGGAAGCCCCAGAACAGATTCCAGGATTCATGTTTCTGATCCAGCGCGCTTTTGGGGTCGAGCGCCCGGTACTGGTTCCAGACGGCATCCACGAATTGCAGTCCCAATTGGTTCGCCCGGTTCATCATCCAGGAGAGCGTGACGTCGGACAGGCCCGTTTCGGGGTAGCCTCCGCCCACGTCGCAATGCACGCCCACAAACCAGAGTTGCTCGAGCGTCTGGCCGGGAGCGGGCGCGGAAGTCCACAGCGTGGGCGGAAATTCGCGGCGGCGCTCGTCAATGGCCATGGCGTGAAAGGCGTTTTTCACGTCGGGATGGAGGCTGGTGTCCAGGAATCCATAGAGGAGCGGATCCACGCCCCCAAAGGCTGCGGGGATTCCTAGTGATCCCACGGTATCCCAAACGCCGACCATCCGGATCTGCGCGTCAAACATGCCATACGGGGCGAGGCCGGCGAGAAGAGCGGCGCGCTGGTCTTTGTTCCGGTAGGCATTGAACGCGGTGTTCACCAGATTGGCGTCAAACGGCTGGGTCGGCAGGCCGCAAATGGCAATCATTCCCGCCAGGCTGCGGGCGGTGTAGGCTCCGCGGCTGAACCCGAAGATGTAGAGGTCGTCCCCCTGCTCGTAGGCGTGGGCAATTTTCGTGTAGCCATCTTTGATCTTTTGGAAAAGGCCGATGCCGAATGCGCCGCCGACAAGGCGCTCCAGAGGAAGTCCATCGGAGCCCACGCCGTCGTCGTAGAGGGGAAGCTGGTCCGGCGAGACGACGATGGCCTGGTAGAGTTTGTAGACGTTGGTCTTGTTTTGCGGCGAGTCCCAGGTGCCGTCGGCGCAAAAGACGATTCGTTTACTCATGTTCGGCTCCTCGTTTGAAAAGGCGGCCGTTTGCAGGCCCAGGGCCGCTGTAGATACTCAACCGGATAGTGACTGCTCCTTATACTCCCGCGTGGCGCCGGTGTCCAGCCCTGCGCGAGGATCGGTTCGAACGCCGAGCCTGCGGCACGATGCGCATCTTCCCGTGGCGTCCCCGTGTTGGCGTGATGCGAAATCCAGGGGGCGCCCCGCCCCGGCGGGAGGCCATCTTCGTCTTATTTTCGCCACGAAGTTTCGCTGACAAGCGCCCGCAGATTTCTCTCTGGATGGTTCGGCAACCGCGAGGGGTTGAACGATGGAATACGGGGCGTGGCGAGTTAACTGATTGGATACAAATTGTAGCTGCCGCGGCATTCGCACTTCTACCGTTGGAGGAGGGCAGCGCACGTACATACTACAGGTAGTGCCCGCAACCTTCCGGGGTTGGTTGCGACGAAGATTTCCACAGAAAGCAAGATTCTCTCGGAATTTTCTTGACACTGAGCGAGAGCCGCCTACAATGCGGGCAGAAAGTGGGCAGAAGTGGCAGATAGTGTGAAGTCGTGGCAGGGACGGGGCGTCCCGGCTGGGCTTCCGGGATGGCCTCAACTTGCTGCGGGGAAACCATCGGGCGACTGTGGACCCGAAAGGCCGGGTAAAGGTTCCCTCGGTCTTTCTGGAGGATCTGGCCGTTTTCGGGGACACGTTCTACGTGACCAGCGAAAACGGGGACCGGGCTTATATCTACCCGATGCAGGTCTGGATGGCGATTGAAGAGAAGCTGGCGAAACTGCCATCGCACAACCAGGCCAAGCAGAAGTTTCTGACGCGGACGAGCTATTACGGGGCAGTGGTGAAGATGGATAGCCAGGGGCGGTTGCTGATTCCCCCGGTGCTGCGCGAGCAGGCGGAGATGAAAGGCGAAGTGGACGTGATGGGCAAGCTCACTTCGTTGGAAGTCTGGAACCACGCGCGGTTCGCGGAGCACATGAAGGGGAATCCGATCACCGAAGACGATTGGAAGGTTCTGAATGATCTGGGCATCTAGCGGTGGCCGCGGAAGGGCACATCCCGGTCCTACTCGGGGAAGTGCTGGAATGGCTGGCCATCCGTCCGGACGGCACCTACGTGGATGCGACGGTCGGGCTGGGCGGGCACGCCGAGGGAATCGCGCGGCGACTCGGCTCCGGACGCCTGATCGGGATTGACCGGGACGAGGCCGCGCTCGAGGTTGCGCGGGAGCGCCTGGGGGGTCTTGGGAAGAGGGTGGAACTGGTGCAGGGAAACCTTTCGAGCATCGGGGAAATTGCGCGCCGGCTGAACATCCGTGCGGACGGCGTGCTGGCCGACCTGGGCGTTTCCAGCCTGCAACTGGACACCGTGGAGCGCGGATTTTCCTTCCGCGGGGCGGGCCCGCTGGACATGCGCATGGACCGCACGAGCCCCGAGGCCGCGGGGCCTGCGGCGGAAGAGATTGTGAATCGCTGGCCGGAGCGCGATCTGGCCGACCTGCTCTATCGCTTCGGCGAAGAGCACGATTCCAGAAGAATCGCCAGAGCAATTGTGCGGAGCCGCCCGATCCGGGACACCGCACACCTGGCAACGGTTGTGGCAGGGGCCCTGAAAAGGGGAAGGCAGAAGCTGCATCCCGCGACAAAAACATTTCTGGCGCTGCGGATAGCGGTGAATAGAGAGTTGGAGGAACTCGAGCAGTTTCTAGACCAAGCCCCTGCCACAATGAATCCTGGGGGCCGCCTCGTGGTGCTGAGCTATCACTCGCTGGAAGACCGCGCGGTGAAGCAGGCCTTCCGCCGGTACGGCCGCGAAGGCGTGCTGCGCATCCTGACGAAGAAAGTGATCGTGCCCTCGGAAGCGGAGCGGGTGGCCAACCCGCGCGCGCGGAGCGCGAAGATGCGGGTGGCGGAGAGAGTGGCGATGGGCGGCGCGGCATGATGGAATTCATCACCGTAAAACGGATCGACAATTCGCGGCTGGTGCGCGCGGTGTCGCGAGGCCAGTGGCGCGATTTCTGCCGGTTTGCCGGCCTGGGCGCGGCGCTGGCGGCGCTGCTGCTGGTCTACGCGGGGCAGCACTTCCGCTGCCTGCGGGTGCAATACCAGCTCGAGGAGCTGAAAGCGCGGCGCGCCGAGTCCACCGAACTGAACGCGCAGCTCAAATTGCAGGCCGCGGCGCTGCTGGCGCCGGGACGCATTGACGCGCTGGCCCGCGAGCAACTGGGTCTGACCGTTCCGGTGCCCGGCCAGGTGTCTCCGGCGGCCGGCCCGCCCGAGCGGATACTGGCGCAGGAGCGCGCCCCCCGAGGGCCCATGCTTCGGGACGTGGCGTCCACGCCGGCGCCCTAGGGAACTCCGGCTGTGCTGGGACTAG
>Ga0187812_1000921_pt1 | contig 10180 bp, 8 predicted proteins | sample NC_S_2_FD_130582 | JGI IMG/M metagenome (GOLD analysis project Ga0187812, IMG submission 130582) | Wetland sediment microbial communities from Neuse River Estuary, North Carolina, USA - ASW-S_2 | ecosystem: Environmental > Aquatic > Freshwater > Wetlands > Sediment | place: USA: North Carolina... | reverse complement strand
GGCGGCGACCTTGCCATGGTGCACGGCCTCGACGACGGTGCCGCCGCCGTTGACGGCGTCTCCGCCGGCGAAGAACTTCGGGTTTCCGGTCTGACCGGTCGTCGCGTCGACCTCGAGCGGGCCGCGCTCGTGCTGCAGGCCCGGGATCTGCGCGAGGAAGCCGGTGCGGTAGCGCTGGCCGACCGCCTTGATCACGGAGTCCACCGGCAGGTCGAACGCCGAGCCGGGAACCCGCTGCGGACGCCTGCGGCCGCTCTCGTCGGGCTCGCCGAGCTCCATGCGCTCGCAGCGCACCACGGAGACGTGCCCGTCGCCGAGGAAGGCGACCGGCAGGGTCAGCCAGAGGAAGCGCACGCCGTCTTCCTTCGCCTCGAGCACTTCGTGCCGCCACGCAGGCATCTCGGCCTCCGTGCGGCGGTAGAGGACCGCGACGTCCTCCGCGCCGAGCCGCAGGGCCTCGCGCGCGCAGTCCATCGCCGTGTTGCCGCCGCCGATGACGACCGCCCGGCGGCCCACCGCCGGCGACAGGCCGTCCTTGACGGCTTCGATGAAGGGCAGGGATTCGTAAACGCCGTCGAGGTCGTCGCCCTCGTAGCGCACGTCGGCGTCCTCGCCCAGGCCAACGCCCAGGAAGATGGCGTCGAACTCCGCTTCGAGTCGCCTCAGGTCGTCCTTGCCGCGGATCGGCGTGTCGAGGTGGAACGTGACGCCCATCGCCCGCAGGCGCTCGGCCTCGAGCGGCAGGGGCTCGCGCACCTGGCGGTACGGCGCGATCGCGTAGCGGACGAGACCGCCGACCTCCTTGCGGAGGTCGAAGATCTCGACGTGGTAGCCGAGGGGCGCCAGCGTGGCCGCGCAGGCCATGCCCGCGGGGCCCGCGCCGACCACCGCGACGGTGCGGCCGTTGGCCGGCGCGAGCGCAGGCACGTGCGCGCCGGCCGCGAAGGCCGCATCGGTCGCGAAGCGCTGCAGGCGTCCGATCGTGACGGGCCGGCGGCCTGCCGTCTCCAGGACGCAGGCGCCTTCGCAGAGGACCTCGGTCGGGCAGACCCTGGCGCAGCTGCCGCCCAGGGGGTTTGAAGCGAAGATGATGTCGGCCGCGGCCTCGGGCTCCCCGTCGACGATGCGGGCGATGAAGCCAGGTACGTCGACGTCGGCGGGACAGGCGACGGTGCACGGCGCAGGCGCGCTGATGCTGCCGCATTCGAGGCAGCGCTCCGCCTCCTGCTGTGCCACCTCTGCCCCGAAGGCGGGGTGGAGTTCTTGGAACACTCCACCGAACGGCAGGGCCCGGGCCAGCTCTTCCCCGCCGCGGGCCACGGACACCCGCTCCGGCTGGTGCGATTCACCGGCCATCTCGCGTCACTCCCCCTTCTCGGCTTACCGGGACGTTGTCAGTCGACGTCCTTGATGGCGCTGATGAGGCTCTGCAGCGCGCCCTTGGCGTCGCCGAAGAACATCTTGGTGTTCTGCTTGAAGAACAGCGGGTTGTCGATGCCGGCGAAGCCGGCGGCCATCGAGCGCTTGTTGACGACGACGGTCTTGGCCTGGTCGACGTTGAGGATCGGCATGCCGTAGATCGGGCTCGACGGGTTCTCGCGCGCGTCGGGGTTGACGACGTCGTTGGCGCCGATCACGAGCACCACGTCGGTGCGCGGGAAGTCGGGGTTGATGTCGTCCATGTCGTAGAGGTGGTCGTACGGCACGTTGGCCTCGGCGAGGAGGACGTTCATGTGGCCCGGCATGCGGCCTGCGACGGGGTGGATGGCGAAGCGGACGTCGACGCCGCGCGACCCGAGGAGGTCCATGAGGTCCTTGCACTCCTGCTGCGCGCGCGCCACGGCGAGGCCGTAGCCGGGGACGATCACGACGCGCTGGGCGTAGGCGCAGAGCATGCCGACCTCTTCGGCGTTGGTCGGGTGGATCTCACCGCGCTCGGAGGTGCCCGTCGCGGTGACCTTGGAGCCGAAGGCCGAGAACAGCACGTTGAAGATCGAGCGGTTCATGGCCTTGCTCATGATCAGCGTCAGGATGGTGCCGGACGAGCCGACGAGCGCACCGGCGACGATCAGGACGTCGTTCTGGAGCACGAAGCCGGCGGCCGCCGCGGCGATGCCGGTGAAGGCGTTCAAGAGGGCGATGATGACCGGCATGTCGGCGCCGCCGACCGGCACCACGAACATGACGCCGAGGATGACGCTGCCGGCGATCAGGATCCAGTCGAGCAGGATGCTGGGCGAGAAGGGAATGTAGACGGCGAGCGCCACCAGGAGGATGAGGATGATGGCGTTGACCGCGTTCTGGCCCTTGAAGGCCATGGCGCGGCTCGGCATCCACTCCTGGAGCTTGAGGAAGGCGATGATGCTGCCGGAGAAGCTGATCGAGCCGACCAGCATGTCGAAGAGGCCCGGGACGGCCTGCGAGAGACCGGGGTAGCTGCCGTGGCCGAGGGCCTGCAGGGCCTCCGACAGTGCGATCATGGCGGCGGCGCCGCCGCCCATGCCGTTGAAGGCGGCGACCATCTGCGGCATGGCGGTCATCTTGACCGCGCGCGACGAGTAGGTGCCGATGATCGCGCCGACGATGAAGACCACGAGCAGCAGGACGACGTTGCCCACGCTGGCGCCGATGACGGTGAACACCACCGCGATCAGCATGCCGACGGCGGCCAGGAGGTTGCCGGAGCGCGCGGTGGCCGGGGTGCGCAGACGCATGACACCGACGATGAACAGTATGGCGGCGATCATGTATGCCGCATCGCGAATGTTGCTCACTTGGCGGCCTGCCCCTTCTCGGTCGGACTCTTGCGGAACATCTCGAGCATGCGGTCGGTGACGACGAAGCCGCCGACCACGTTCAGGGTCGCGAGGAACAGCGCGAGGGCCGCGACGATGATCTGCGACGGGCCCGCGGCCGTGAAGACGACGATCAGGGCGCCGACGACGAGGACCCCGTGGATCGCGTTCGTCGCGGACATCAAGGGCGTGTGGAGCACGGGAGGAACCTTCGTGATCAGTGACCAGCCGGTGAAGACGGCTAGCACGAAGAAGAAGAGCTCCTGCAGCAGGTCCGCGTGCACGGCGGTAAGCACCTCTCTAGGGCGGATTTGGAGCGGGCGCCCCGTGGGGGGCGCCGCGCGTCACTTGGCGGCGAGCTTCTCGCGCGTCGGTGCGTGGGTCACTTCGCCCTTCGCGGTGAGCCTTGTCGCGATGAGGATCTCGTCCTCCGGCACCGGACCGGCCTCGGCCGCGCTCTGGGCGTCCTTCGTCCAGGTGGCGAAGAGGTGGTTGAGGAAGGTCACGACGTTGCGGGCGTAGAGCTGGCTCGCCGGCTGCGGCATCAAGGACGGCAGGTTCAAGGTGCCGTCGATGATCACGCCGCCGTCGGTCACCGTGACCTCGCCCGGCACCGTGAGGGCGCAGTTGCCGCCCGTCTCCGCCGCGAGGTCGACGATCACGGCGCCGGTGTGCATGGAGCGCACCATGGCCTCGTCGATCAGGATCGGGGCCCTGCGGCCCGGCACGAGGGCCGTCGCGATGACGACGTCCGACTTCTGCACCGGCTCCGCCAGCAGCTCGCGCTCGCGCTGCTCCTCGTCGGCCGCCATGGCGCGCGCGTATCCGCCCTGCGCCTCGGCGTTCTCGACCGGCAGGCTGAGGAAACTCGCGCCGAGGCTCTCCACCTGCTCCCGCGATGCGGGACGCACGTCGAAGGCCTGCACGACGGCACCGAGGCGCTTCGCCGTCGCAATGGCCTGCAGGCCCGCGACGCCGGCGCCGAGGATCAGGGTCTTGGCCGGCGCGATCGTGCCGGCCGCGGTCATCAGCATCGGGAAGAAGCGCTCCACCAGGAGGTTCGCCGCCAGCACGGCGCGGTAGCCCGAGATCGTGCTCATGGACGACAGGACGTCCATGCTCTGCGCGCGCGTGATGCGCGGCATCAGGTCGAGACTGAACGATGTGACCTTCGCGGCCGCGAGCTGGCTGCCGACTTCCGGCTCGCTCAGCGGGCCGAGCGTGCCGACGACGATACTGTCAGGCTTCAGGAAGGGAAGTTCGGATGCGATCGGAGCGCGCACCTTAAGGATGATGTCCGCCTGCTTGTAGGCCGTCTGGCCGTCCGGCAGGATGTCGGCGCCCGCAGCGCTGTAGAGCGCGTCAGGCATCTGGGCCGCGAGTCCAGCGTTCGTCTCGATTCCGACCTTGTGACCCTTCTTGACCAATTGCGCGACCATCTCCGGCGTGAGTGCTACACGCCGTTCACCGGGTCGGATTTCCCGGGGTACACTCAAGTACACCGCGCCACCACCTCTCCAAGTACCTTAGAAACTCGCGCTGCGCCGCAGGCAGGGCCCAAGGGCCCCAAGGCAGGTGCCCACATGGACTAGGCGGCGCAAGCGATTGGACCTTCTACACGGCGCATCGCGCAAGCCCGCCCAGGGCGGCTCGCTCCGCACCGACTCTATTGCACCAGATTTCGCAGAGCTTTGCGAGCCTGGCCCAGGGCGCGCCGCGAAGGCCCGGGCACGCGCCCGGGCGGCGCCATCGAGACGCGGCGCGGCCGTCGCGACCCCGCGCTGCGGCACCCTGGCCAGGCCCACATCGCCCGGCGCCGCGCGGCGCGCGGCCCGCGCGGGGTCCCTTCGGCGGCCGCGAAGATACTACCGGCGGCCAAGCGGCGCGCCGGGACATGCGCAGGGCCGCTCCCGCAGGAGCGGCCCTGAAACCTGGTCGGACTGGCGGGACTCGAACCCGCGACCTCTACCACCCCAAGGTAGCGCGCTACCAAACTGCGCCACAGCCCGATCACATCATCATGTTAGTGTGCTCGGGCCGCGGGCGCAAGTGCGCTGCGGCGAGGACGCCGTCAGACGATGATGCAGATGAGGCCGCCGCTGCCCTCGTTGACGATGCGCTCGAGCGTCTCGCGCAGCTTCTGCTGGGCCTGCTCGGGCATGCGCACGAGCTTGTTCTGGATGCCCTCGCGCACCAGTTCGTTGAGCGACTTGCCGAAGATGTCGGACTCCCAGATCTTCTTCGGATCGTCCTCGAACTTCGTCAGCAGGTACTGCACGAGCTCCTCGCTCTGGCGCTCGGTGCCGATGATCGGCGTGACCTCGGTCTCGATGTCGGCGCGGATCAAGTGGATCGAGGGCGCGGCGGCGCGCAGGCGGACGCCGAAGCGGCTGCCCATCTTGATGAGTTCGGGCTCTTCGAAGGCCATCTCCTCGAGCCTTGGGGCGACGAGGCCGTAGCCGGTCTCGCGCACCTGCGCGAGCGCGTCCTCCACCGTCTCGTAGCCGCGCTTCGCGACGACCATGCCCTGCCAGGCGCGCATCAGGTCGGGCTCGCCGGCGATCGGCTCGCCGTAGAGGTCCGTGAGGGTCTGGAAGAACAGCCCGGGCCGGGCGAAGAGCGCGATGTGGGCGATGCCCTGGCCGAGGTCGAGCTCGGTCAGCTGCACGCGGTCGGCGAGCTCGAAGGCCGCGAGCTGGTCGACGGCCTGATCGACGTCGCGGACGCGGTGGATGCCGGCCTGCGCTTCGCGCACGGCGCTCTCGAAGCGGTCGCGCAGCGGGTAGCCGCTCTCGAGCTCCTGCACCCAGTCCGGCAGCGCGATCGCCACCTCGCGCACGGGGAACTCGTAGAGCATCTGCTCGAGCAGGACCTGCAGGTCCTCGCTCGTCAGGTCCTGCGCCGAGAGCGGCAGCACCGGCACGCCGTAGCTCTCCTCGAGGCTGCGCGCGAGGTCGATGGTGTCCTGCGCGTAGGGGTGGGCCGAGTTGAGGACGACGACGAACGGTTTGCCGAGCTCCGTCAGCTCCTGCACCACCTGCGCTTCGGCCGGCTCGTAGGCCGCGCGCGGCAGGCCCGTGACCGACCCGTCCGTGCCGACGACGACGCCGATCGTGGAGTGTTCCGCGATCACCTTGCGCGTGCCCATCTCGGCCGCTTCCGCGAACGGCACGGGGTGGTCGAACCACGGCGTGTCGACCATGCGCGGCGCCTCGTCCTCCGTGTAGCCGAGGGCGCCGTCGACGGCGTAGCCGACGCAGTCCACGAGGCGGATACGGCAGTGCATCCCCTCGCCGAGGGAGATCTCCACGCCCTCGTCCGGGATGAACTTGGGCTCCGTCGTCATGACCTGGCGGCCCGTGCCGCCTTGTGGCATGGCGTCGCGGGCTCGGGCCTGGTCGTTCTCGTCGGCGATGTTCGGCAGCACCGCGAGCTCCATGATGCGGCGGATCAACGTGGACTTGCCGCTGCGGACGGGGCCGACGACACCGATGTAGATGTCGCCTCCCGTCCTCTGCGCGACATCCTGCAAGATGTCGAACTGCTCCACCCCTACCCCTCCCGTACCATCCGGTGCCGGCCGCGCAGCAAGACGCGGTCCAGGGGAAGCCGGACTTGGACGGTTCATCATATGTAGGGATCGGGGCGCTATGATTGACGCGCGCCCAGACGGCGCCCTACCAGCGCTCCTCGTCCTTGAAGGCGCGCGCGAGCAGGCCTTCGATCTCCTGGCGCGGGTCGGCGCCGTCGAACAGCAGGCGCGCCAGGGCGGCGGCGATCGGCAGGTCCTGGCCGGCGCGCCGCGCGAGGTCGAGGCCGGCGCGCGTCGCGGGCACGCCCTCCACGACCATCGGCGACGCCGCGAGCACGTCCGGGAGCCTCTGCCCGCGGCCGATCTCGATGCCGGCGCGGCGGTTGCGGCTGTGCGGGCTCATCACGGTCGCGAGGAGGTCGCCGAGGCCGGCCAGGCCCGCGAAGGTGGCCGGCTCGGCGCCGCAGGCGACGCCGAGCCGGGTGATCTCGGCGAGGCCGCGCGTCAGGAGCGCGGCGCGCAGGTTGTCGCCGAGGCCGAGGCCCTCCGCCACGCCGGAGGCCAGCCCGAGGACGTTCTTGAGCGCGCCGGCGAGCTCGACGCCCGTGCGGTCGGCGGAGCCGTACACGCGCAGGCCCGGTCCGTGCAGCAGGCGCTGGGCCTCGGCGCGGAGCCGGGGGTCCGGGTGGGCCACGACGACGACGGTGGGCTGGCCGCGCCCGACCTCCTCCGCGTGGCTCGGGCCGCTCAGCGCCACCGCGTCGATCCCGCACGTCCCGAGGACCTCCGACATGCGCAGGAGGCTCCGGAGCTCCAGGCCCTTGGCGGTGTCCAGGACGAGGTCCGGCAGCGTCTCGCGGGCGAGCCGCTCCGCGAGGTCCCGCACGTGCTGCGATGGGACGGCGAGGAGCACACCGGCGCAGCCGGCGAGCGCCTGGGACAGGTCGTGCGCCACGGCGAGGCCCGGCGGCAGCGCGACTCCCGGCAGGTACGGCAGGTTCTCGCGGCGGCTGCGCAGCTCGTCGGCGAAGGCGGCGCGGCGGGCCCAGAGCACGCTCTCGTGCCCAAGCCGCGCGAGGTGCACCGCGAGCGCCGTGCCGAAGCCGCCCGCGCCGAGAACGGCGATCCGGCTCACCCGTGGCTCCCCAGGCGCTTCTCCTCATGGCGCAGGATGCGCTCGATGTTCGGACGGTGCCGCCAGATCAGCAGGGCGACGAGGAACCACACGCCGAGGCGCAGGGCGAACGGCACCGCCGGCAGGTCCAGGGCGGCGAGGGATGCGGCGCCCAGCGCGGCGAGCATCGAGGACAGCGAGACGATGCGCGTCGCGGCGAGCACGACCAGGAAGACGGCCAGCGCCGCGATCAGCAGCGGCCAGTCCCAGAAGAGCATGACGCCGAGCGACACGGCGACGACCTTGCCGCCCTGCCCGCGCAGGAAGAGCGAGTAGGCGTGTCCGAGCGCGGCGGCGGCGCCGGCGGCCGCGCTGGCCCACGGGCCGCCGAGCTTGAAGCCGATGTAGGCGGCGAGCAGCCCCTTGCCGGCGTCGCCGAGCAGCACGAGGGAGGCCCAGTACGGGCCGAGCACCCGCAGCGCGTTCGTCGCGCCGATGTTGCCGGAACCCTCCCGCCGGATGTCCCGGCCAGCGCGCCGGGAGGCGAGCACGCCCCAGGGGATCGAACCGAGCAGATAGCCGAGGATCGCCGCCGTGAGGTAGGTCACCGCGGCCGTCCCTCCCTTCGGCGCAGCGTGATGCGCAAGGGCGCCAGGTGCAGGCCGAAGGCCTGGCGGAGCCGGTTTTCGATGAAGCGCTGGTAGGAGAAGTGGCAGAGCGCCGGGTCGTTGACGAAGAGCACGACGTGCGGGGGCCTGCGCGCGACCTGGGTGGCGTAGAGCACCTTGAGCTGGCGCCCCTTGACGGAGGGCGGCGGCTGCTGGTACATGGCCTCCTCGATCTCCCGGTTGAGCTGGGCCGTCGGCATCCTGAGGTCGATCTGCTCCCCCACCCGGCTGATCTCCGCGAAGAGGCGCTCGACGTGCAGGCCCGTTCTGCCGGAGAGGAAGACGATCGGCGCGTAGTCCGCCGCCGGCAGCGCGGCGCGCAGACCCGCCAGCACCTGGTCGGCCTCCTTCGCCTCGTGCTGGCGCAGGTCCCACTTGTTGACGCCGATGACGAGACCGATGCCGGCCTCGCCCGCGAGCTTGACGATGCGCTTGTCCTGCTCGGTGAGGACGTCGTCCGGATCGAGGAGCAGCACCGCGACGTCGGCGCGGCCGATCGCCTTGCGCGCGTGCAGGCCGGCGAGTCCCTCGAGGTGCGCGTCGACGCGCGCGGGGCGGCGCAGCCCCGCGGTGTCGATCAGCAGGTACGGGCGTCCGCCCACCCGCACCTCGACGTCCACGGCGTCCGTCGTGGTGCCGGGCACCTCCGACACCGTCATGCGCGAGCGGCCGAGGGCGCGGTTCACGAGCGTCGACTTGCCTGCATTCGGCCGGCCGACGATCGCGACCCTGAGCGGCGCCGGCTCGCCCTCCCCGCTGGTCGCCGGGGCGTCGCCGTCCACCGGGAGCTCGAGCTTCTCGACGATCGCGTCCAGGAGATCCCCGGTGCCGTGTCCGTGCGCGGCCGAGACGAAGTACGGCTCGCCGAGCCCCAGGCGGTAGACGTCGCCCGTGTCGAGGTTGCGGCTCTCCGCCTTGTTCGCGACCAGGAGGACGGGCTTGCCGAGGCGCCGCATGCGCCGGGCCACCTCCTCGTCCTCCGCCGTGAGCGGCTGGCGCGCGTCGACGACGAACAGGACGAGCGCGGCCTCCGCGATCGCCTCGTCCACCTGCTGCGCGATGGCCTGCCAGAACTGGCCCTGGTCCGAGAGACCGCCCGTGTCCACCAGGAGGAAGCTGCGCGCGCGCCAGGTGCAGGGCGCGTAGATCCGGTCGCGGGTCACGCCGGGCGTCTCCTCGACGAGGGCGACCCGGCGCTGGGCGAGGCGGTTCAAGAGGGACGACTTGCCGACGTTGGGCCGGCCGACGATGGCGACGACCGGCGGTTCCTGCTCTCTTGCCATGGACTTGTGCATTCGCTCCCGACCCCCGCGAATCCCCCTAGACAGGGATCAGCAGCCAAGTGCCGTCGTGCAGGTCGTGCACGGCCACCGAGCTCGTGCGCGAGATCCACATCGCGACGTGCTCCTGCTCCTGCTGCGTCTTGACGTAGAACACGGGAGCGATGCCGCCCTGCACCTCCTGCGGCGTCTTGAGCGTGACGATGGCGTAGATGTGGCCGCTCGTCGGTACCCCGGCCATCAGCTACCTCCTCCCTGCCCCTGGCGTTGCTGGGCGATGAGGGCCGGCGAGTGCACGGCGTGGGCCTTGGCCGTCTCGAGCAGCGGCGTGCGCCGGACGGCCTCCACGATGCGCTGGGGATCGTTCGCGACCGGCAGGATGCCGATGCCCGCCCTGCCCTCGCCCTCGGGCAGGTCCATGCGGCAGAGGGGGATCCGCTCGGGGTAGCCGACATCGGTCTTGGCGCCGATGATCTCGTAGAGGTTGTAGACGATCGCCTGGCGCTGCCCGAGGTCCCAGATGGCGCCGGCGCCGCGCGGAGTCTTGGGCGTCAGGAGGAGGCCGACGCCCTCCTTGAGGAAGCGCTCGCGGGCCCTCGGCAGCCCGACTTCCATCAGCATGACCGGCCCGGCGTAGAGCAGCGATCCCTTCTCGAAGCTGAGCGGCACGATCTCGACGTCGCAGACGTCGCCGAACTCGGGCCCGCTCTTGACGATGTAGGCGACGACGATGGCGGCGATGCCCAGCACGCCGCCCGCCACCCAGGCCCAGACGTGGCCGAACTCCTGCT
>Ga0187812_1000920_pt1 | contig 10180 bp, 10 predicted proteins | sample NC_S_2_FD_130582 | JGI IMG/M metagenome (GOLD analysis project Ga0187812, IMG submission 130582) | Wetland sediment microbial communities from Neuse River Estuary, North Carolina, USA - ASW-S_2 | ecosystem: Environmental > Aquatic > Freshwater > Wetlands > Sediment | place: USA: North Carolina... | reverse complement strand
GCGATGGCGCCCATCAGCGGCCGCTTGCCGCGGTCCCGCTCGCCGCGCCCGCCGAACACGGACACCACCCGCCCTGCGGTCGTGCGGCGCGCGAGGCGCAGCAGCTGCAGCAGGCCCGCAGGGTTGTGGGCGTAGTCGATGACGACCCGGCGCGACGGGTTCTCTGCCTGCAGGACGTGCATGCGTCCCTGGACCGAGCGCAAGGCACCCACGCGCCGCAGGGCGTCGGCGGGCGCGACGCCGAGTCCCGTCGCCGCCGCGATGGCGGCAAGGGCGTTCTCGACGTTGTAGGAGCCGGGCAGAAGCAAGGTCAGGGCATAGCTGGCGCCGTCGATCCGCACCTCGCCCCGCCCACCCTGCAGTCCCTCGTCCTGCCAGCGCACGAGGCGCACATCGCCTTCGCGCCCGTAGGTCCGCACAGGGACGGCGGTCACCGACGCCAGGTAGGCGAAGGCCGGCGAGTCGAGGTTGAGGACGGCCACCGCCGGCCGGTCCTGTCGCGCGAGGCCCGAGAACAGCAGGCCCTTGGCCTCGAGGTAGTGCTGCATGTCGCCGTGGTAGTCGGTGTGGTCGCGCGTCCAGTTGGTGAAGACGGCGGCGTCGAAGCGGCAGCCCGCCGTCCTGCGCTGGCGGAGCGCGTGCGACGACACCTCCATCACGACGTCCTGCGCGCCGCGCTCCAGGAGCTGGCGCAGAGAGGACTGGAGTTCGGGAGCGGGCGGCGTCGTGAGCGCGAGAGGGCGCAAGAGATCGCCCTCGATCTGCACGCCGAGCGTGCCGATCGTCCCGACGCGCCGTCCCGGTGCCTGCAGCGCTGCGGTGAGGAGCGCCGCCGTCGTCGTCTTGCCGTTGGTTCCTGTGATGCCTGCAATGCGCAGGTGCGCCGAAGGGTCTCCCTCGACCGCCGCGGCGAGATGCCCCAGCGCCTCGTCCGCGTCCTCGACCACGATCGTCGGCACGGGCAGATCGAGCGGCCGCTCCGCCAGGATGGCGAGAGCGCCGCGCGCCACGGCCTCCTCCGCGAACGCCGCGCCGTCGACGTGCTGGCCGTGGCGCGCCACGAAGACCCAACCGGGCCCCACGTCGAACGAGCGGTCCGTCACTCCCGCGATCCGCTGGCCAGCGAACTGCCCCGTCCGCACGGCATCGAGCATGTCCTGATAGCTCGGCAATGTGCACCTCATCGGGATAGGGATGCTCACCTTACGAGACTATCATGCACGACGTGAGCGGGGCATGAAGGGCGAAATGAAGCGGGACGGGCCAGTTCGGCCCGTCCCGGGTTCACCGTACGATCTTGCCGAGGACGTCCTGGCGCTGGAGGATGATGTGCGTCTGGCCGTCCAGCTTGATCTCGGACCCGCCGTACTTCGTGTACAGCACCTCGTCGCCGGCGCTCAGGACCTTCTGCAGCTCCTCATCGGTGCCGACCGCCACCACGATGCCCTGCTGGGGCTTCTCCTTGGCGGTGTCGGGGAGGATGATCCCGGACGCGGTCTTCTCCTCGAGCTCCACGGGACGGACGAGCACGCGGTCGTCGAGCGGATGAATGGTCACGTTCGTCGTCGCCTCCTGAACTAGTTGCGCAGGCCCAGCGCCTGGATGAGGCGCGCCTGGTCGAAGCCCACGATCACCTTGCCGTTCACGTCGATCACGGGTACCCCGGTCTGCCCCGAACGCCGCTGCAGCTCCTGCGCCGCCTGGGCGCTGCGGGCCACGTCGACCTCCCGGAAGGGAATGTGCCGCTCGGTCAAGAAGCGCTTCGCGGAACGGCAGTGGGGGCAGGTCGGGGTCGAGTATAGCACGACGGCCAAACATCTCGCCTCCTCTGTGGCACCTGGCAGGCTCACGGCCAACAGTATACCCCATGGAGTATTGGGAAGGAAGAGCCGCTGCCGGACTGGCGGCGATCGAGGAGGATGCGCGTGCAACACCGGGTCTGGGCGCTGGTCGTGCTGTTCGCCGTGTTGGCCTTCGCCGTGGCAGCCCTGCCGCACCTCATGCTGCCGGTCGTGCCCGCGTCCGGCGCCGAGTGGATGCGCATCGCGCTCACGGTCGTGTGGGCGGCCCTGGCCTTCGGCATCGTGGGCGCCGTGCGCCGGCGCGGCCTCGCGGAAGTCCGGGTCAGTCCGCCCGAGCGGCGCACCGTGGTGCACTTTGGCTTGCAGATCCTCCTCGGGGTATTGGTCATTGCCGCCTTCGTCGTCGCGGCGGACATCTGGCGGGTCTCCCTCACCGGCATCGCGCTGGGCGGTGCGGTCACCGGCGTCGTGCTGGGACTCGCTGCGCAGTCGACGCTCGGCAACGTGATCGCGGGCGGCATGCTGCTCAGCCTGCGCCCGATGCGGGTCGGCGAGTGGGTATCGCTGCGCTCCTGGATGTCCGGTGGCATCGATGTCACGGGACGGGTCGAGGAGATCAACTTCTTCTACACCGTGCTGCGCGAGGGTGGTGTGCGCCGCGTCGTGCCCAACAGCGCGGTCGCGGTCTCGAACATCGCGGCCGACGAGGCGCAGCAGGAGTTTACCCAGGTACTGACCCTGCCGTACGCCATGCCGCCGGACCGCGTGGCTGCGATCTGCGCGCCGCTGCGCCGCCGCGAGGTGGTGGACGTCCGCGCCGACGCCTACGTCCTGCGCATCGAGTGGGAGGGAGACCGCCAGAGCCGCGCTGAGCGGTTGGAGCGCCTCGTCGCCGAGCTCGGCCCCCGCCCCGAGAGCGAGCATGCCGGCAATCCATGAGTGCGGGGGGCTGCAGGGGCCCCCTCGGCGCTAGGCGCCGTGCCGCGTGGCGTCGCCCCGGCCCGCGCGCCGTGCCGTCGCCGCCGCCGGCGCAATGGCGGGGAAGGCGGTCGCGACGCCGACGGCCATCACGCTCCACTGCGGGTATGCCGCGACGCCTTGCGCGATGACGCCGGGCAGGATCGCGTTTGCCAGGCTCGGCAGCGGCACGGCGCCCTTGAGGGCGTTGAGGCCGACGATGCCTTGCCGTCCCACGGCCACTTCACCGAAGTCGAAGCGGATGTAGGGCGAGGTGGGCCAGCCGAGCCAGGCGTCCGTGCGGTCTGTGACGGCGCTGCCTGTGGTGGGGTCTACCGTTTCCAGGACGAGGGCGGCGTCGGCGCTGAACAGTCCCGGCGCGAGGGGCTTCATCGCGAAGATGCCGCCGCCGACGACCCGCCAGCCGACGTGCGGCGCCATGGCCGCGAAGGCCGCGAAGGTGCGCTCAATGTGCCGGTAGCTGCGGTCCACACCGCGGCGGCTGCGCGGGTCGACATAGGCCGCCACCGCGCTGACAGGCCGGCCGGCCACGGCGGCCGCCAGGGCATCCAGGACGGCCGCCGCCGGCTTAGGGTCGCCCGATGCCGCGAGCCACTGCCACTGGCCGCTGCCCGCGGCGCTGTGCAGCTCCCGGAGCTGGGCGATGAGGCGAGAGGCCTCGAGCAGGTCCAGCGGATGCGCCGGGGCCGCCAGCGCGGCGCGTGGCAGGAGGCCGAGGTCGACGGCGACGGCGAGGCTGCCCTGCCGGGAAGCCCAGGCCGCAGCCAGCGGGGAGTAGGCCCGCAGCGCCATGGTGGCGGCGGCGAGGGCTGTCACCGGCTCCTGCGGCGCGAAGCGCCCGGGGCGCGCGGCCTGGGCGATGCCGTCGATGGCGGCCGTGGTCACGGCGGCGTAGACGGGGCTCGCGGGCGGCACGTCGCGGTACACCGCGGGCGGATGGCTGAGATCCGGGACGCCGAGGGCTGCCAGCAGCCGCACGACGAACGTGCCGCGCGCCATCGGCGGCAGGGGATGCGCGCCGCGCGGCGTGCCGGCCGTGGCGCCGACCGCCGGCAGCCCGCCGACCGTCAGGATGGCCGCGAGCGCCATGGTTCGATGGAATCTCTGCAGGCGTTTCACCGCCTGAGGGTACCACGCGGCGGGACGTGCGCGCGAGCGGCGGGTCTGCCCAGATTTGCACCGGGACGTCCGGGTGGTAGTCTCTAGATCAGAGGTCTGTCCAGGGAGGGTTGACCATGCTGCTGCGCTGGATTCTCAAACTGATCGGACTCGGCTTCCTGCTCGGCGTGGGCACACACTGCGAGATGGACCGCGATCAGGCCAAGGAGAAGGCAAAGGCCTACCGCCGCCGCGCGGCGAAGCGCCTGCGGCGCATCGCCGATCGCATCGCGGAGGCGGCGGAGGAGAGCGAGACCGAACCTCTTGCGTAGCGGGGCACACCGTGGATAGCCGACTGAGCCGTACGGCCGCCGTCCTGCGCCTTGCGCTGGGAGCGGCCGTGCGGGCGCTCTGGCTGACGCGCGTGCGCTCGCGCTGGCTCGACCCGGAGCAGCGCATCCGCGCCGAACGGGCCCTGTGGGCGCGGGAAGGGCGCTGCCTGCGCGAGGCGGCCGCGCGGCAGGGCGGCATGCTGATCAAGGTCGGGCAGTTCCTTTCGACGCGGGCGGACGTGCTGCCCGAGGAGTTCACCCGCGAGGTGGGCCAGCTGCAGGACGTCGTTCCGCCCGTCGGCTGGCTGCAGGTCGAGGAGGTGCTGCGGTCCGCCTTCGGCGCGCGCTTCGTGCCCGATGTGTTCCAGTCCATCAGCGAGACGGCGGCCGCGGCCGCATCGCTCGCGCAGGTGCACTACGCCCGCCTCGCGGATGGCCGCGACGTGGCCGTCAAGGTGCTGCGACCGGGCATCGAGCGCGCCGTGCGCATCGACCTCGACGCGGTGCGCATCGCCGTCAGCTGGATGGAGCGACTGACGAGCTGGGGCAAGCGCTTCGACCTGCTCGCGATCTGGCGCGAGCTGCGCGACACCACCGAGCAGGAGCTCGACGTGTTCGGCGAGGCGCAGCGGGCCGCCCGGTTTGCGGAGAACTTCCGCGACGACCCCATGGTGGGCGCCCCGGAGGTCCTGCACGACCTGACGCGTCCTGGCATCCTGGTGATGGAACTCGTCCGGGGCATCAAGCCGGACCAGCTCGAGGCCCTCGACGCGGCCGGCATCGATCGCCAGCAGCTCGCGAAGCGCCTCATCGAGAGCTACATGAAGCAGTGGCTCGTCGACGGCTTCTACCACGCCGACCCGCACCCCGGCAACATCTTCGTCAAGCCGGACGGAGCCATCGTCTACATCGACTTCGGCATGATGGGCGAGATGCGCCCCGAGGATCAGACTGCGCTCAAGGAACTCGTGCAGGGTGTCATCGCGCACGATCTCGACCGCGCCACGCGGGGGCTCGTCGACCTCGGCTTCGTGCGACCCGGCGCCGACATCGGGAAGTTGCGCCGCGCCTTCGGCTTCCTGCTCGACCGCCTGCTCGGCACCACCTTCTTCCGCGCGAGCGGGCCCGAGGTGGAGGCCTTCGTCCGCGAGATCCGCGACTTCCTGTATGAGCAGCCGTTTCAGATCCCTGCGCGCTACACCTTCCTCGGCCGGGCGCTCGGCATCCTCGCTGGCATCGTGGCGCCTCTGGCGCCTGGCCAGAACTTCGTCCGCCTGCTGATGGACGGCGCACGCCGCTACGCGGGCGTGGGCGGGGCCAAGGGAGCCACGAGCGTGCTGCGCGGCGTCCTGCGGCGCGTGCAGGAGCCCTTCGCGCAGGCCCTGCGCCTGCTGGCGAAGCTCGACCGGGACGACTACCGCATACCGATCGACTTCGAGCCCCTGCGCCGTGAGATGCGCGCGGGGCGCGCCGCGCTGCGCTCGCTGACCTGGGTCACGCTCGGCGGCTTCGCCGCCTTGACCGCCGCGCTCGTGGGCGTGTCCATGCCGGGTCTGCGGGATGCGTTGGTGGTGCTCAGCGTAGCCTTCTTCGTTGGAGCGGTGTTGGTGCAGCGCAGGAGCTGACGGGAGGTCGGTCGGGTGGCGCACGGATCGCGCCGCCGCTGGTTCAAGGCCATCGGCATCGCGCTGCTGGCGCTGGTCGCCCTGAGCGTCGGCTGGAGCTTCTACATCGGCTGGTCGCTGACGCACCTGCCACGGGCCAAGATGCCCACGAATCCCGGCTACTGGGGCATGCCGTACCGCAAGGTGCGCTTCCTCAGCGCGGTGGACCACCTCAACCTGCGCGGCTGGTGGATTCCCGCGCCGCACGCCACGATGACCGTGGTCTTCTCGCACGGCTTCGGCTCGAACCGGGCCGACATCGGCGTGCCGGGCCTGCTGATGATGCGGGCCGTGCACCTCTGGGGCGCGAACATCCTCACGTTCGACTACCGCGCCGAGGGGCGGAGTCCCGGCACGATGATCTCCGTCGGCGAGTTCGAGGTGCGGGACCTCGTGGGCGCCGCATCCGCCGCGCGGCGGTTCGCTCCGCACCTGCCCGTGGCCGTCGTGGGTTACTCGATGGGTGCGAGCGTCGCCCTGCTGGCCGGTGAGCGCGACCCCGGGATCGCCGCGGTCGTCGCGGACAGCCCGTTCGCCGCCCTGACCCCGTACCTCGAGCAGAACCTCCCTGTCTGGACGGGCCTGCCCGCGTTCCCGTTCGACTGGCTGCTGTTGCACGTCGCCGCCCCGGTACTCGGCATCGCGCCGAGCACCGTGAATCCGCTCGCCGAGGTGGCGGCGTTCCACCAGCGCCCCGTCCTCCTGATCGCGGGCCGGTCCGACAAGACCATCCCCTACCGCAACTCGGTCGAGATCTACAGGGCGCTGCGGCGCACCGATCCCCGCGCCAGACTCTGGCTCGTGCCCGGGGCGCACCACGTGGAGTCGTTCCAGCTGCGCCCGCTCGCGTACCTGGGGCGCCTCTGGGTCACGCTCCACGCAGTCGATCCGGGGCTGAGGCGCCCCGCGAGCTACGGCCTCTGATCCGCCCGGCCGAGGAGGGCGTCGCGCCAGGCGGCGGCGTCCTGCCACAGCCGCAGCCAGAGCGGCAGGGGCGACGCCGCGACAGGCGTCTCCCGCCCTGGGCCGCCCAGGCTGCCCACAATGCCGCCCTGCGCCAGGCGGGCCGGCGATGCCAGCCGGAGGCGGGGCTGCGCGGACCCTGCCGGCAACGGCAGCACCGCGCGGGTCCTGAGCACCTGGCGCACGCCTCCCGGCCACACGACGACGCCGCACCGGCTGCCCGCCGGCAGGCGGCGGACCCGTGACCGGGCGAAGGCCCAGTCAAGGAGGCGGCGGGCGTCCTGGAAGCGCTCCTGGTCGGTCGGCTCGCCCATGACGACGCCGATGACCGTGGTGGCGCGCCGCGCCGCGAACAGGAGGACGTACCCGGCCGGCCCGGTCTGCCCCGTCTTGACGCCGATCGCGCCAGGGTAGCTGCCCAGCAGTCGGTTCAGGCTGTGTACGACATCGCCCTGGGACAGCGTGGCGGTCTGCCGGCGCACCATGGCGGCGAGCGTCCGGTTCCTGATGGCCGCCGCGCCGAGGCGCAGCTCACCGAGCGGCGAGAGCCTGTCCTGCGCCGAGAGACCGCTGGGATCGCCCAGGGGCGGGAGGTCCAGGCGCAGGGTCCCGGCGATCCGCCGCATCTGCTGCAGGAGGCCGCTCTCGCCTCCCGGGAAGGACGCGCCGAGGAGGTCTGCGGCGTCGTCGGCGCTCGGCAGGAGCATCGCCAGCAGGAGGTCCCGCACCGTCAGCACCTCTCCCGCCCGCAGGGGCAGTTCGCCGTGGCCGAGCGCCAGCCCGGCCCGGGCGGCCTGCGCCTCGGCCGGTGTGACGACGATGGCGCTGTCGAGCGGCGGGCCGTCCTCGAGCACCGCGAGCGCCGTGAGCACCTTGATCGTCGAGGCGGTGGGCCGCAGGGTGGACGGGGCGCGCGCGGCGAGGAGGGCGCCATCGGCGGACACGGCGAAAGCCGGCGCCGCCACCGCGGGCAGCGGTGGAGACGCCGGCCTGGGGAGCGCCGCCGGGCGGACCTGCGCGGCAGGCCCGGGCACGCTGGCGAACCCCGCGAGGAGGAGCGCCAGGAGGCCGATCGCGGCCCCGGCGCGGAGAGCGCCGTTCACGGCGCGTACACGGTGACCTCGGAGACAGAGCCGGGAGTGACCAGCTCGTTGGCCGCGCCCAGGGCGCGTGCGACGGCGAACCCGTCGACGGCCTGGCCGTTCGGGAAGACGACCGTGAGGGTGCTGCTCGGGCTCTGGGCGGATGTCTGCGTCACGGGGAAGCCGGCCGCCTGCAGCTTGGCGGCCCAGGCGCTCGACCCCTCGACCGCGACGGGCACGTCCTTCGGCGCTGGGAAGGGGGGCAGTCCGGTCCAGGCGCCGGTGCTGCCGTAGGGCTTCAGGATCTTCGTCACGTCCGCCGCGTTGAGCACGTCGTAGTCGGCGCCCTCGATCTGGTTCTCCGCGTTGATCCCCGGCAGCGGCATCGCGCTCAGCTGCATGGAGTCCGCGATGGAACCCAGGGTGACGTGCTCGACGTGGCTGTGCGCCAGCGTAAGGCCGAGGGAGAGCAGCTGGCTGTTGGTGAGGTTCGTGGCCACGTCCTTGCGCCAGGCGGCGACGAGCGCCGGCAGGTGCAGCGCGGCGTCGACCGGGTCGTGCAGGAGCTTGTCCTTGAGCGCGTACAGGACCTGAGCCTCCGCGTCCATGCGCTGGAAGTCCGTGGTGCGGAAGGCGTTGGCCGTGTTCTGGCGCACGCGGATGTAGGCGAGGACCCATGGCCCCGAGAGGCAGTGGACGCCCGGCTGGAAGTCCGCTCCGCTGTGCATCGGGTCGTAGATGCGGGCGGGGATGTCGATGTTCACGCAGCCCACCGCGTCCACAGCGTCGATGAAGCCCTGGAAGTCCGTCGCGACGTAGGCGTTGACGGGCATGCCCGTGAAATGGCTCACGACCTGCATCGCGAGTTCGGGCCCCTGCGCGGGACCTTCCTGCAGGCCGAGGAACAGGGTCTCCTTGATCTTGGGCACCGGGTCGCGCCACTGCGGCAGGGCGATGAGCAGGTCGCGCGGGATCGAGATCATGGTGACCGAGTGCTTCTGGGGGTCGATGTGCACGAGCATCAGGATGTCCGCCTGGCCGCCCGAGGTGCCGAGGGAGAGCGGGCCCGCGGCCTGCCGGGCGTTGTTGCCGATGAGCAGGATGTTGTAGGGGACGTTCGTCGACACCGTGCTCGCGTGGCCGCCGGGACTGGACGTCGAGCCGAACCAGCTCCAGGCGTAGGCACCACCGCCGACGAGGACGAGGACGAGCACCAGGAGCCAGACGAACCGGGGTCGCAACCGCTTCTTCAAACCAGTACCTCCTGGTGTGCAGGCTCGACGGCCTACCGGCGAACGCTTAGAATTTCTCTCAGTCTCCCTGGGGAGCTGGCACCATGCTGAGTCTGCGCGTGCCCCCTGCGGGCCCCGATGACCAGGAACTCGCCTGCAACGCCTTGGCCAATACGCTCGCGTGCTCGCTCGACGAGGCGCTCCTGCGCCGCGTCGGCACGTTCGCGTGGGACCGCGCGACCGTCGCGGCGCCTGCGCCCGCGCTGCAGGCGATGCCGTCCAACCGCTATGACCGCGCCGCCGCCCACCTCTGGCACGAGGTCCTCGGCCCGAGCGGCCTCCGGCTGGGCAGGGACGACGCGCAGGCGCTTTTGAACCTCCTGGACGACTGCTTCAAGATCGCCAGCCGCCTGCACGGCGGCAGGCTCTGGCCGATGATGCAGTCCAGCGTCTGGCGGACCCTGCGCGATCAGATCCAGGACGAACTCGGAGCGGCGGCCGAGGCCTAGTCGAGCGCCTCGAGCCAGGCCGCGCAGACGGCGCCGAAGCGCCGGCCGCCGACGCGCAGCGGTACCGAGAACAGGGTGGTCACGCGGCCGTCGTCGCGCAGGTAGGTACGCGCGAACAAGGCCGCGCCGCCCTGTTCGAGATCGCACCCGGCCTCGAGGAAGTCCTGGCGGGATGCCGGATGGCCCAGGCGCTCCGCGCCCCGAAGGCCCACGCGGCTGGCCGCCACGACGACGGGCTCATCGTAAATCCGCTTCAGCCGGCTATGCAAGCCATCGCGTGCGGGGTCTCCCGTCCAGTCGGCCATGTTGTCGCTGTTGTGCGTGAAGCAGTACGCATTGAGGTCGGCTGCAATGAAGAAGAGGTAGCGCGGCGAGTGGTCCTTGTACCGGTCGAGGATGCGCGCCGCATCGGCGTCGAGGACTTCGGAGTAGCGCGTCTCGTACTTCGGCGGGTCGAAGCCGGCCAGCGGTACGCGATCCACGTTGAAGAGGCGCGCCAGCGAACGCACGCGGGCGCCCG
>Ga0187812_1000917_pt1 | contig 10184 bp, 17 predicted proteins | sample NC_S_2_FD_130582 | JGI IMG/M metagenome (GOLD analysis project Ga0187812, IMG submission 130582) | Wetland sediment microbial communities from Neuse River Estuary, North Carolina, USA - ASW-S_2 | ecosystem: Environmental > Aquatic > Freshwater > Wetlands > Sediment | place: USA: North Carolina... | reverse complement strand
CTTCATTCGAAAAAACCTGCTTTTCAAGCGAGAAGCGACCTTTGCGTGCGAAAGCCAGGATTTGAGCAGCTTTTTCATTATCAGATACAACTGAAGCCATATGTTCCTGGGAAGCAAGATACCCTTTAATAGCTATAGTTAATAACTTTTCAGTTTCACCCCGAATAGCACGTGCGCGTGCCTCAGTGGTCTTTATCCGATCATAGCGGATAAGTCCTGCCATCAAGTTCCGACGCGCAGAACGTCGGCGCGGCTCCGGCATACTCATCCGATTACCGGCAACTCGGTGCCTCAACTCAGTCCTCCATTTCGTGATCGCCGTCCAGGTCGGCCCCAACAGCGCTGGTACGTGGATTCGGCAGAAAGTTGCGTAAGAGCAATCGCTCACGCAGCTCTTGCAAACTCTTCTCACCAAAGTTTCGCACGCCAAGCAGATCTTCTTCATTCATCGATAATACCTGGCCCACTTTTGTAATGTTGCTACGCTTGAGGCAGTTATAGGCACGTACCGAAAGATCAAGTTCCTCTATAGGAGTATCATAAATCTTCTGTGGTATTGGTATACTGCTCAAAGGTGGCTTTTCTGGTTCAGCCAATGTAGCCCGATAGTTAGCGAGCTGCGTAAAGTGGCGCACCAGAATATCGGCACTCTGACGTAATGCCTCATCCGGCAAGAGTGTACCATCAGTCCAGATATCAAGAACAATTTTATCGTAGTTTGTCATTTGTCCAACACGCGTATGCTCAACGGTATAATTCACCTTTTGCACCGGCGTGTAAATGGCATCTACTGGAATCACCCCGATAGGCTGATCTTCTTTTGAATCGGCGGGTACATAACCCCTACCTGTTTCAACAACCAGTTCCATCTCGAGACGAGCATCTTCATTATCCAGTGTCGCAATATAGAGATCAGGATTCACAATCTCTACAGTACTCGGCGCCATAATGTCCGCTGCTGTTACTACACGCTCTCCACTCACTTCCAGGCGCATCGATACTGGATGATCTGAAAAGGAGCGTAGGCGCAGTTTTTTGATGTTCAGCACAATATCTGTAACATCCTCCATCACATGAGGGATGTCCTGAAATTCATGCTGAGCACCATCAATGCGAATGGAGGTTACTGCTGCTCCCGGGAGAGAAGAGAGTAACACACGCCGCAGCGCATTGCCCAGGGTCATTCCATACCCAGCCTCTAAAGGCTCAATATCATAGCTCGCATAGTTTCCCTGAGTTTTTGTATTTTTAATGCGAGGCAGAGTAATTTCTTCCAAGGTCAAACCTGCCTTTCTTTTCCTACCATCCAGATCCTGCTTCTCAATAGAGGAATATTTAGAGACCATACCGGGCATTCTACCTCTAACCTTATAACTCCCCTCAGAAGAATACTCGGAAAAGTCGGTAGTCCAAGAGTCCTGCGCCTTTTAACGGCCTTATTATGCAGACCGATGAAGGCATATACCCATCCGCTGATCGACGTATTATCTATAATATGTATTCAGAAATGTTGCTGTCGGACTTTATAGACTTTCTGTCAACGATGCGTTGTATCTACCTATCTGCAAGACAGAACGTAAGTTGACAGCTAGAAAGATGTGGCTACATCTTTCTCATCTGAATATAAGGAAGCATTACCGTTGGTAATACTCAACCACCATCTGCTCTTCAAATGGCAGTTCTAGTTCTGTGCGCGAAGGTAGCGACATGACACGACCTGTCATCTCATCGATGTTCAGGCTGAGCCAGGCAGGCACACCTTTTTGTGCCAGCAGCAATGCGCGCGTCTTGAAATATTCAAGCCCTTTACTTCGCTCTCGCACACTAATCACATCATTTGGTTTTGCAACGAATGAAGGAATATCAGTTTTACGACCATTTACAGCAAAATGACCATGACAAACAAGCTGGCGAGCCTGCGCGCGCGAGTCTGCGAACCCGAGGCGATACACCAGATTGTCCAGACGCATCTCCAGAATTTGGAGCAGATTCTCACCAGTCCTACCTGGACGGCGGGCTGCTGTATCAAAGGTCTTACGGAACTGTCGCTCCAGCAAGCCATATGTGCGTCTTACCTTCTGCTTTTCACGTAATTGCAACGCATAGCCAGAAGCTTTGCGTTGTCGACCCGTACCATGTTGTCCTGGCCGGGTGTTGCGGCGATCAAGAGTACACTTTGTCATGCACTTGTCGCCCTTTAGAAAAAGTTTTACCCCCTCACGCCTACACAACTTGCAGACGGGGCCGGTATAACGGGCCATGTAGTTGACTCCTCCTCACACGCACTTCACGGGTTACACGCGACGCCGCTTCGGCGGTCGGCAGCCATTGTGCGGAATAGGTGTTACATCAATTATCGAAGTGATATTCAGTCCAGCAGCTTGTAACGAGCGAATCGCCGCCTCACGGCCAGAACCAGGCCCTTTGACGAACACCTCGATTTGTCTCAAACCATGCTCCATCGCCTTGCGTGCTGCCGATTCTGCTGTGACCTGTGCAGCATATGGGGTGCTCTTTCTTGAGCCTTTGAAGCCCTGCCCACCAGCGCTTCCCCAGGAGATGACATTACCGTTGGGGTCTGTCAAAGTGACGATTGTGTTATTAAAAGTTGCTTGGATATGTGCCTGACCACGCGGAATGGACTTGCGTTCACGCCGCCTTGGCTTGCCTGTTGATTTCTTTTTGTCTGCCGCCATACGTTTGCAATACCTCCCCGGCGTTACTTCTTAGCTGTTGCTCTTTTCTTACCTGCCACTGTTCTCTTCGGACCACGACGTGTGCGCGCGTTGGTGCGCGTACGCTGACCTCGCACTGGCAAATTGCGACGATGACGCATGCCACGATAAGAGCCGATTTCAATGAGCCGCTTAATGTTCATGTCCACTTCACGGCGTAAGTCTCCCTCAACCTTGTGTTCGCGGTCGATTACTTCGCGAAGGCGGTTGACTTCTTCTTCAGTCAGATTTTTCACCCGTGTGTCAGGGTCAATCCGTGTTCGCTCCAGGATCTTACGACTTGTTGTTAAGCCGATCCCATAAATGTACGTCAGCGAAATCTCCACACGTTTGTCGCGTGGAATGTCAACGCCGGCGATTCTAGCCATCTTTTCCTCCAGTTTCGAACCTCTGAGTTTCAAGTTTAGTTGGTGCTTGAAACTTGAAACGCTTTTTATACTTCTTATGCATTCAGAAACGCTGCTGTCGCAGCTAGAAAGATGCTGCCGCATCTTTCTCATCTGAATGTAAGGAAGTATTAGCCCTGCTTTTGCTTATGCTTTGGGTCTTTACTACAGATAATCATTACGACTCGATTACGCCGAATTACCTTGCAGCTTTCACAACGCGGCTTTACCGAAGCACGTACTTTCATAATTTGCCCTCCTCACGTTCTATGCACGAAATGGAATAAGTAAAAGTGATAGGTAGTTCATCCAGCCACTCAATCTTTCCGCCCTGTCCATCAACACTACCCATCCTGTCTACTCTCGTCATTAAAAATGCTCATCGGAAGAAATGGAAGAGTGAAAGAGAGGGGTACACCGCCTCACGATCTCACACGCCATGTTATGCGACCACGTGTCAGGTCATAGGGTGAAAGTACTACCTTCACTTTATCGCCCGGCACAATACGCACAAAATTCATTCGTATTCGCCCCGAGAGAACAGCAAGAACGTGGTGTTGTTCATCTATTTCAACCTTAAACATGGCATTAGGGAGGGCCTCTATTACTTTACCCTCTACTTCAATTTCATCCTTCTTTGGCATAGCATCCTTTCTCTAACGACGACTTTAGGAGTAATGATTCCAAGATAAAATGGCAGCAGTTGACACTGCTGCAGCCAACTACGAATTATAGCACAAATATGAATAAATGTCGAGTGATATTTCTATCACTTTTGACACTTCTCTACGAAGTTCACCTGGTCTGTATCACACTCAGAAGCGACTGCTGCACCTGGTTGATATCCTGGTTTCCATCCACTTCTACCAATTTCTTCTGATTCCCGTAGTAATCAAGCAATCGAATCGTCTCATTGAAAAAGATATCCAATCGCTTCTGAACCGCTTCTCCTGTATCATCAGAACGTTGGTACAATTCACTTCCATCTATATCACAGACACCCGCCACTTTTGGCATATGCGTGTTTATATTATAAACGTGCTGATTCGCCCTGCAGATATAGCGTCCCGAAAGCCTTTTAAGCAATTCTTCACGAGGAACTTGCAGATAAATTGCAAGATCTATCTGCTTTCCAACTGCCTGTAACCCTTTATCCAAAACCTCTGCCTGGGCCACTGTGCGCGGAAAGCCGTCAAACAACACTCCTATCGAACAATCCGGCTCTTCGAGACGCTTTACCACCATCGTTACAGTCAGATCATCGGGAACCAGCTCCCCACGATCTATGTATGCTTTGGCTTTCATTCCTAGCTCAGTCTTCTCATCAATCGCTTTACGAAAGAGGTCACCACTGGCAATATGAGGAACTCCAAGTTTTTGCGAAAGTAATTCGGCTTGTGTTCCCTTGCCTGATCCCTGTGCGCCGAACAGGATAATATACACGTTTACCCTCCGGTGTTAACCTTTTAAGTCAGAAATCCCGAATAGTTACGCATCACCATCTGGGCTTCTATTTGTCTAACTGTATCCAGCACTACACCTACCACAATCAAGAGCGCAGCGCTACTCAGTAGCTGGTTTCCACCCACGCGAGCAAAAAAAGGTAAAACCGCTACTGTTCCTAGAAACAGCGCACCACCTAACGTTACTCGATTGAGGATATCGTTCAAGTGTTTGCGTGTCGCTTCGCCTGGTCGATAACCGGGAATGTGTGCACCTTGCTTTTGTAACGTTTCTGGTATGTTCTGTTGTTGCCATACAACATACGCATAGAAGTACGTAAATGCAACTACTAACACAAAGTAAATGGCCCAATAGTACCATGTTGACGTATTTGCAACATAGGTTCCAATCCAATTCGCAAAATTTGCCAACCAGGTAGTATTACTGGCCGCAAGGTATTGGGCCAATACTGCCGGAAAGATGAGCATAGACTGTGCGAAGATGAGTGGGATCATTCCAGCACTGTTGACCTGCATCGGAATATACGTCCGTTGAGCAGTACCTACTAGCATCCCTCGCCCCACCATTCGTTTTGTCGGGTACTCAATTGGCACGCGCCTCTGTCCCTGATACACATACACTATTGCAAGGATCGTCACCAAGCCGATAAGCAAGAAGACTGCTATACTCACAATGCTACCTGTCGAGCTAGCCGTGTATCCCTGTTGTACAAACTGAGGAATTCGACTCACAATACCACCAAAGATGATGATTGAGATACCATTTCCGACACCGTTCTCTGTGATCAACTCACCTATCCACACCAGCACCATTGTACCTGCTACCAGAGAAAGCACAATTGCCCAGGATTCCAGCGCATAATTCGGATCGAAGAGGCTGAAGTTCGTCAGCACACCATAACGCACAAAAATCGCTGTGTTGCCAAGAGCTTGTAAGAATGCCAATGGCACCGTTACAATACGTGTGATCTGGCTGAAGCGCAAGCGTCCGGCCTCGCCTTCACGATTCATATTTTCTAACGCCGGTATAATCGGCATGAGAAGTTGCATGACAATAGTTGCGGTAATATATGGATAGACTCCTAACGCAACTATAGAGAACTGTTGCAATGACCCACCCGAAAAGACATCCAATAATCCGAGTAATTGGCTCAGATTCTGATTGCCGCTCGACGAGAAGAGATTAGCCAGGGCTTGCTCCTCCGTGTGCGTCAAAGGTACAGGGATATGGGCAAGAACACGGAAAACTAGTAACATTACTAGAGTGAAGAGAATCTTTTTGCGTAGATCTGGTATTGTCCAGATACTGCGCAGCCTTTCCCACATGGGAGTCTCCTTTCACGAAACAACGCAGATACAACACTAAGACATAACGAGCAGCTATGCTTTCGTGTTGTATGGCGATGGTATTTTCTTGCCTTCTTCGTCCCTACGTCTCTTCGTCTTCGGCTTCCCGTACGCTTTTGTCGGAATTATCTCAACAGTTCCGCCCGCGGCTTCGATCTTAGACCGAGCTCCGGCAGTGAACTTATGGGCACGTACAGTTAAAGCTCGATCCAAATCGCCATCGCCAAGGATCTTCACCAAACCCTTGCCCTCGGTCTTTGTCATAAAGCCTTGTGCTACTAGAACATCCGGAGTAATCTGAGCGCCCGCTTCAAAGAGCTTAAGATCAGTAACGTTTACAATTGCATAGTCATGACGAAAAGCTAGATTGCTGTTGCCAAGACCACGCACGAACGGCAGCCTCTTCGAGAGACGCGTCTGACCGCCATTAAATGCTCGATGTATTGTGCCGCCAGTGCGAGCCTTCTGGCCCTTTGTACCACGGCCAGCAGTCTTGCCACGGCCAGAGCCATGTCCACGACCAATACGCCTCTCACGTTTATGCGAACCAGGAGCTGGCCGCAAATCAGAAAGTTTCATGAGACTACTTCCTCTACCTTTACCAGGTGGTTCACTTTCCGAATCATCCCGCGCATAGCGGGATTATCTTCATGCTCAACTGTCTGCTGGAGTTTATGCAACCCCAATGCGCGAATAGTTGCCTTCTGGTCTTTTGAATAGCCAATTGCGCTTTTGACCCATTTAACACGCAGTTTTGCCATTTTTTATCTCCAATCACGCCGTCTATCTGCGACGCTCGCCACCGCTGCGACGGTCACCACGTTCGCCGCCACCTCGACGGTCCCGTTCGCTCGACCCACCACCTCGACGGCTGCCTGTAGAGTTCCTACTTTCACGAGCTTCCTCTTCACGCATCACTCTTGCCTGTGCCGCCTGCTCAGCCTGGTTGGCAGCAGCAATAGCAAGGCGTTCTGCCTGCTTCTTACCGACTATTTCAGCAACCGTTTTACCACGCAAAGCAGCCTCTTCATCGGCAGAGCGCAACTCGCTTAGCCCTTTCAGGCAAGCTTGAACTGTATTTGCCGCATTGGTACTCCCCAGTGACTTCGTCAATATATCGCGAATGCCAACCGACTCCATTACAGCACGCACTGCTCCACCAGCAATTACACCTGTGCCTGGAGCCGCAGGCTTCAGCATAACCTCTGAAGCGCCAAAGCGTGTTTTAATCATAAAAGGTATCGTCGTTCCAGTCAGCGGCACTGAAATCAAATTCTTCTTAGCATCTTCCACACCTTTGCGAATGGCTTCGGTGTACTCGGCAGCCTTGCCTAGCCCATAACCGACATGGCCATTGCGGTCCCCAACGACTACGATCGCTCGTATGCTAAAGTGCCGACCGCCCTTGACTACCTTGGAGACACGGCTTACCTGCACGACTGTCTCTTCCAGGTTTAGTTTTGAAGCATCTATCCTTGGCATCTTATCTCCTAGTGGCCTAGAAACTCAGGCCTATTTCACGAGCGCCTTCTGCCAGCGCAGCCACGCGCCCATGATAGGCATAACCGCCTCGATCAAAGACGACATAGCTGATACCTTTGTCTTTGGCGCGTTGGGCAACCAGTTTACCAACTTCACGAGCAAGCGCTACTTTCCGATTGTCGGCGATCGCGTTCAGGGCTTCAACGGGCGTCTTTTTTACACCTTTTACTGCGCTTGGCAGTTGGGTTTTGACCTGAGTAAAAGGCTTGCCCCCTTTACTAGTATTGCCCTTTTGGGATTGCCCGCTCTTTGTCTGGGCTTTCTCTGTCTTGGCCCCTTTTCCTTTGGTCGGAGCCGCCTCAGCAGCCATCTCTATAGATGCTGTTTCAGAAACTACTTCTTTTTTCGATTCCTCGGCGGAAGCAGTTCTCTTCTCCGGCACTAAGTTGCGCAAAGTCTCATCCAATGACGAGGCTGAGGCCAATGTTTGACCAGTCGTATCATCAATTACTTGCGCATAGATATGCATACCACTGCGATATACATTCAGGCGTGGTCGGTTCTGTGAGCCTTCCAGTCGGCTTCTCATACGGCGATGCCGCTTAAGCCGCGCCTGATTCGCATTAAATCGTTTTATCATTTCTTCTTACCACCGACTTTCCCAGCTTTGCCGGCTTTGCGGCGAATCGCTTCACCTGCATAACGAATACCTTTGCCTTTATAAGGCTCAGGTTTACGTAATCTGCGGATCCTTGCCGCAATCTCACCCACCTGTTGCTTATCGATCCCGCTCACACTCAGCTTTGTAGCCTTGGTGGCCGGATCAATTCCATCGACACTAAAAGCAATCCCTTGAGGAGGCTGAACTTCAATCGGATGGGAATACCCAACCTGGATCACCAGATTGTCGCCTACTTTAGCAGCACGGTAACCCACACCATGAATTTCTAATTGCTTTGTATAGCCTTTCGTCACTCCTTCAACCATGTTGTTGATGAGCGAACGATACAGGCCATGTTTTGCTTTATGATCTTTACTATCTGATGGACGAGTGACTTCAAGAGTCCCTTCCTCGAGCTTGAGCGTCAACACAGGATCAACCTGATATGACAATTCCCCTTTGGGACCTTTGACCGTCACAAGATTTTCATCAGTCCAGGTCACCTGCACCTTTGGTGGCACAGGAATTGGAGCACGTCCAATACGAGACATCTTATACCCTCCTGCCTACCAGACGTAGCAAATGACTTCACCACCAAAGCCTTCTCGATAGGCACGTTGGCCAGTCATCAGACCCTGCGGCGTTGATAGAATGGCTACACCCTGTCCACCTCGGACGCGAGGGATATTAGCCCGTTTTGTATATACTCGTAGTCCCGGTTTGCTGACACGCTTTAATTGCGTCAACACCGGTCGCTTCTCCACATAGCGCAGCGTTATTCGAATAGTGCCTTGCGGGTTATCCTTGAGGATCTCAATATCCTTGATATAACCTTCATCTTTTAGCACTCGCGCAATCGCCAGCTTCATTTTAGAGGCCGGAATCGATACGCGGTTGTGTCGCGCTGCTACCGCATTGCGTATACGTGTCAGCATATCCGCGATGGGATCAGTCATGTTCATGTAACAACATCCTCCGATTACCAACTCGACTTTGTCACGCCGGGCAGCTCACCGCGCAACGCACGTTCGCGGAAGCAGATGCGGCAGAGGCCGAATTTGCGAATATAGGCGCGAGGCCGTCCACAGACCTGGCAGCGATTATGCTGCTGCACTTTGAACTTGGGCTTGCGCTGCGACTTCACAATCATTGAGATTTTTGCCATTCCACTCTCCAGCGTTATTTCTTAAAGGGCATGCCCATCAGTTTGAGCAGCCGTCGCCCCTCTTCATCGGTGCGAGCTGTTGTCACAATACTTACTTCCATGCCGCGCACCTTGTCTACCTTGTCATAATCGATTTCAGGAAAGACCAGTTGTTCGCGTAACCCCAATGTATAGTTACCCCGGCCATCGAATGCCTCTGGTGATACCCCCTGGAAGTCACGCAAGCGCGGTAGAGCTACATTTATGAGTTTATCGAGAAAGTGGTACATGCGATCACCGCGCAACGTTACCATACATCCAATTTGCATACCTTCACGCAGCTTGAATGCGGCAACTGAGCGCTTGGCTCGTGTTATAACTGGACGTTGCCCTGTAATCGATGCCAGGTCGGAGACCGCAGCATCCATTGCTTTCGCATTCTGGATGGCTTCACCCATTCCAATATTGACGACCACCTTATGTACCGTTGGTACCTGCATCGGATTGTTGTAGTCAAACTCCTTTTGCAGGGCTGGCACGACCTCTTTCTGATACTTTTCCTTCAGTCTTGATGCCATTGTTTAACTACTCCTCGTCCGATCTTCAATGACCTTTTGACATTTCTTGCACACACGTACTGAACGCACTTTTTGATCAGTTCCCATTGGACGACGATCATGTGCTACTCGCGTAGGCTTACCGCATTCAGTACAAATCAGCATGGTATTTGAAACTTGCAGAGGCATCGCTTTTTCAATAATGCCTCCCTGGCGAGTCTGGCCTTGCGGACGTATATGCTTCTTTGCGATATTCAGGCCTTCAACAATTACTTTGTTGACCTGAGGCAGTGCCCGCGAAACGATCCCCTGCTTTCCTCTGTCCTTGCCTGCGATAATCAAGACGGTATCACCTTTCTTGATATTCATTTTGGCGAGGTGAAGAGGCTTTTTCTCTTTTTGTCGTATT
>Ga0187812_1000916_pt1 | contig 10187 bp, 7 predicted proteins | sample NC_S_2_FD_130582 | JGI IMG/M metagenome (GOLD analysis project Ga0187812, IMG submission 130582) | Wetland sediment microbial communities from Neuse River Estuary, North Carolina, USA - ASW-S_2 | ecosystem: Environmental > Aquatic > Freshwater > Wetlands > Sediment | place: USA: North Carolina... | reverse complement strand
CCGTGATCTCCCGCGAAGGCCCGTGCAAGGGTTGCGGGGGTTCTCTTGCCGCAAGCTCCAACCGAACAATGCATCGCGGAAGAGTTGCAATCGCCGGCGCCGGTCGAAACCGCCGTCCAGAGCAGAGGCCTGCCTCTCCGCACTCTCTGGCAAGTGCTGGTTCGCCATCGCCGCCTTTTCCTTTTCATCGAAGGCGGACTTCTGCTGGTTTGCCTGGTTTACTGCCTGATTGCCCCCAAGCAGTACGAATCGACGGCCAGGGTGGAGCTGCGCACTGCTTCGGCTTCTCCCTTGTCCATGGGATCGACCGAATCGCTCGCCTCGGTCTCGCTGTTCTCCGCGCCGCTGGCGCTGGAAACCGCCGCCGGAATCCTGCGCGGCGATGCGCTCGCCTGGCGCGTCATCACGCGGTTGCGCCTGTACGACGCCCCCGGGTTCCGTGGCAATTTCGCCAGCCGCTTTCCGGATTTCGACCCAGCAAAACCCTCCTCCGAAGCCCAGGCCTGGCTGCTGGAACGTTTCGCCTGGCGGCTGCACGTGCAAACCATTCCGCGCACCCTGCTCATCGAGATCCGCTTCCGCTGCCGCGACGCGGCGCTCTCCGTGGCGGTGGTGAACGCACTGATTCGCGCGTACAGCGACCAGGACAGCGATAGCGCGTTGCAGGCCACCACGGAGGCCTCTGACTGGCTCGATGCGCAACTCAAGGATTTGAGAGATCGCGTCGATAAAGACGAGGAGCGCCTGGCGGCTTTCGAGTCGGCGCACGGGATCGTGGCCACGCCGGAAACCATGGCGGACGGCACCCCCGGGGAGACGCAGCACAACACCGCGGCCCTTGAAGTGGACGAGCTTGGCCGGCAGTTGGTGGCGGCCACGGCCAGCCGCATCACCGCCGAGGCCGAGTATCGTGCCGCGGCGCAGGGCGATCCCGAAATGGTCATCGCCGCCGATCCCCGATTGCAGTCGGAAAACGGAGGCTTCGAGGTTGCCGTGCTCGAGCAGATTCACACGCGCCGCAGCGAGCTTGAACAGGAGCAGGCGCAACTGAGTGCGGAGCATGGGCCCAACTTTCCGCGCGCGGTGGAGATTGGCCGTCAGCTTGCCGACCTCGACCGCCAGAAACAGGCGCAGGATGCAAAGCTCGTCGAACGCTTTCGCAGCAACTGGCAGGCGGCGCTCGATCGCGAGCATCTGGCGCAGAAGAGCTTGAACGAGGCCACCGCCGAGGGCCTGAAGGCAAACCAGGCCGCCACGGAGTACGCCATGATGCGCCAGGAAGCCAACGCCAGCCACAACCTCTACATGAAGGTGCTGGAGCGGGTTGAAGAAGCCGGCCTGGCCGCCGGCGTCCACAACTCCAACCTGCGCGTCGTCGATCCGCCCCGCCAGGCCGCCAAGCCGGTTTCCCCCGACCTCCCGCTCTACCTCGCCATCACCTTTTTCGCCGGGCTGTGGGTGGCTCTGGGCGGTGTACTGATCAGCGAGTCAAAGGCAAAATCCGCCGCGCATGCGGCGATTCTTCTGGTGCTGGCAGTGGCCGCATCGCTTGCCCATGCCCAGGCTCCCACGCCCAGCACCTCGGGCCTTCCCACCGGCGTGGCCAGCTTTCCGCAGACGGAAGAACGCCATACCGTGCCCAACCCCAAGGAAGCTCCGCCGATTTGGACAGGCGCGGAACCGCAATCCGGCCCTGCCGCGGCCACCACGTCAGTTTCCGCCATGCCCATGCCTGCCCCTGTCGCCTCCGGCGACATGCTCGACATTACCGAGGCCCACACACCGGAGTTTCATTCCGTGGTGCGCGTTTCTTCCGCGGGCACTGTCGCGCTGCCCATGATCGGCGAGATCCGCGTGGACGGCATGGACGAGCGAGCCGCCGCGCACGCCATCGAAGCTACACTCATCGCCAAAGGCATGTTGCTGCATCCGGTGGTTTCAGTGCTGGTGACCGCCTATGCCGGTCAGGACGTAAGCGTCCTCGGCGAAGTGGCGCACCCCGGCGTCTATCCGTACACCTACCACCATCGCCTGCTCGACCTGATTTCGGCCGCCTCCGGCCTAAGCGCGAATGCCGGCCGGCTGGTGAATATCTTTCACGCCGCCGATGCTGAAACGCCGCACCCGGTCGTTCTCGACCCCAGCGGAACCGACACCTCTTCCGATCACAACCCCGAACTGAGCCCCGGCGACACCGTGCAGGTGGGCCGAGCCGGCCTCGTCTACGTGGTGGGCGACGTGATTCGGCCGGGCGGATTTCCGGTCGACCCCACCCAGAAGCTGACCGTGGTTCAGGCGCTCTCGCTGGCCTGGGGCCCTTCAATGAACGCCGCCACCACCAGGGCCATCCTCATTCGCGAGCAGAAGGGCGGCCGTACCCTCACCACGCTCAACCTGAAGCGCATGCTGCGCGGCCAGGACCCCGATCAGCCTGTTCAGGACCGCGACATCATCTACGTGCCCGACTCGGTGGGCAAAAACCTGTGGAACCGGACAATGGAATCTGCCATTCAATCCACGCTTGGCGTCACCATCTACTCCGCGCTGGTGTATTCACAGAGGTACTGATATGCGGCGGATCGCCTGGGTGTGCCTGCTCGTCCTGGCCTTCACGATTCCGTGGGAGTACTCGCTCGACCTGGGCCCTCCGCTCGGCAACGTGGCGCGCATCGCCGGCCTGGTGCTGCTGCTGGCCGCCATCCCCGCCGTCTTTGAAACCGGCCGCATCCGCACGCCCGGCTCCATGCAATGGCTGGTCCTGGTCCTCTATCTGTTCATCTGCTGCTCCTTCTTCTGGACCATCGACCGCGCCGCCACCCTGGACAAAATCCGCAGCTCGATTCAGGAATTCATGATCGTCTGGCTGGTCTGGGAGTTCACTGAAACCCCGGAGGACCTGCGCTCACTGCTTCGCGCCTTTGTGGCCGGATCGTGGGTGCTGGCCATTCTCACCATACTCAACTTCAGCTCGGTGGAGGCCATCGCCGCCGGCCAATACCGTTTTGCGGCCTACGGCCAGGACCCCAACGACGTGGCCCGCTTTCTCGACCTTGGCTTTCCCGTCGCCGCTCTGCTGGCCAGCAGCAACGGCGGTTCCTGGCTGCAATCGCGCTGGGCAGAGCGTGCACTGGCCCTCGGATACCTGCCCCTGGGCCTGGTCGCCGTGCTGCTTACTGCCTCGCGCGGCGGCTTTCTCGCAGCCATTGTGGCGCTTCTGGGATGCGGCCTCCTGCTCGGACGTGGCCACGCGCGCGCCGTCCTTACCGGCATCTTCGCGCTGCCCGCCCTGGCCGCCGGCCTCTGGCTCGCCGTCCCCCGGGAGATCTTCGACCGGCTGGCCACCATCCCCGAGCAACTGCGCAGCGGCGACCTGAACCAGCGGCTCAACATCTGGTCCGCCGGCTGGCGGGCCTTCGCGCATGCCCCCGTTTTTGGCTCCGGCGCCGGAACGTTTGTGAGCGCCGCGGGCCTGGCGCCCGTCGATACGGCGCACAACACGGCCCTCTCCGTCGCTGTAGGCACCGGGCTGTTGGGGCTGTGCGTGGCGCTGGCCATCATCGCCATCGCCGTCTACGCGGTGCTGCAGACACAGGGCACGCTTCGCGCCGCGCTGGTCATTCTGCTGCTGGTGTGGGCTGTCACCTCGCTGGTCGCCACGGTGGAAGAGAATCGCACCACCTGGCTGCTGTTCGCTATCGTCGCCGCCGCCGGGCGCATGGCGGTTGAAGATCACACCGAGCTTGCCGACTGTTTCCCCGATCCGCGCCATGCCTTTCGAGTGCGTCTCTCGCGCTCCGGCGCGATCGTCGGAGCGGAAGGCCTCCGCCTCTGACCCGGATGGCCGCCACCGTCCAGCTTGAGCCCTCTGCCGGCGCAGCCGGCGTGAATCGCAGCATTTTGCGCGCGGCGCTCTCAGTGGGCGCAGCCGGCATCCTGGTGAAATTCGCCGCCACCCTCAAGGAAATTACCGTCGCCGGCGTCTACGGCCGATCCGATGCGATGGATGCCTTTCTCGCCGCCGCGCTCATCCCCAGCCTGCTTGTGAATCTCATCGCCGAATCGATGAACCAGGCGCTCGTCCCTACGCTCATCCGGGTGCGGGAACTGGAGGGCCGCGATCGCGCCCAGCAACTGCTCTCAACCTCGATGCTCGCCATGTGCCTGCTGCTCGTGGCCGCCACCGCCGCCATGGCCGCCGGCGCACATTGGTTCTTCCCGCTCATCGCCTCGCACTTTCCCGCCGCCAAGCTTGCGCTTTCCATCCGCATTTTCTATGTGCTGCTCCCCATCGTTCTCATCACCGGGATCGCCACCAACTGCACCGCGGTGCTGAACACCGTCGATCGCTTTGCGTGGCCGGCGCTCGCTCCTATTGCCATCTCGCTCTTCATCGTTGTCGGCGCGCTGGCTCTCGGCCCACGCTTCGGCATCTGGGCCGTGGCTTACGCCACGATTGCCGGCTCGCTCGCTCACGCCATCATCGTCGCCGTCATGATGCACGCACACGGCTACCGTTTCCGCCTGTGGTGGCACGGCATGGACGAGGCTGCGCGCGAGGTGGCGTCGCAATACGGCCCGGTGCTGCTCAGCGGCGTGGTCGCCTCCAGCGGCCTGCTGGTCGACCAGTCCATGGCCGCCATGCTCCCCGCCGGCAGCGTCTCGGCGCTGGTCTACGCCAATCGTTTTGTCAGCGTGGTGCTGACGCTGCTGGCCGGCGCCATCTCGGTTGCCATCGTCCCGGCCTTCTCGCGCCTCATTGCGCGCCGCGACTGGCCGGGCTGCCGCCACACGCTGCGCACCTGGCTGCGCCGCATGGCGCTGGTCTCCATCCCTATCGCCGCCCTGCTCATCGCCTGCTCCCACTGGCTGGTCCGCATCGCTTTCCAGCACGGCGTCTTCCGTCCCGCCGACACGGCGATTGTGGCTCGCGTCCTGGCCATGTACGCCATCCAGATTCCGTTCTTCGTCACCAGCCGCGTCTTCTACCGGTTTCTCGTGGCCATGCGCCGCACCGACCTGATCTTCTACTGCGGCATACTTAACCTGGCCCTCGACATCGTTCTCAACCTGATCCTGATGCGCCGTTTCGGCGTGGCCGGCATCGCCCTGGCCACCTCGCTGTGGACCATCGCCACCTTCTTCTTCCTCGCCTGGTGGTCGCGCCAGATTCTGATCGAGGCCGAATCGTGATGCCCGCAAGCGACATAGACACCTCGATTCCTCGCGCGCAATACCTGCTCCGCGTCGACGACCTCTGCCCCACCGTAGCGGCCAGGCGCTGGCGCCGCTTCGTCGAGTTCATCCGCGAGTTCGAGCTCAAGCCCATCCTCGCCATAGTTCCCGACAACCTCGATCCCGCGCTTGAGCAATCGCCGCCCGACCCCGCCTTTTGGGAGCAAATGCGCGCCCTCGAGTCTTGCGGCGCCAGCATCGCTCTCCACGGCTACCGTCACGTTTGTGCCAGCGCCGGCCGCAGCCTGGTCCCTCTCTCTCGCCGCTCCGAGTTCGCGGGCGTTCCGGAGGCCACGCAGCGCGCATGGATCGGCGAAGGGTTGCGCATCCTGCGCGGCCACGGCCTGGAACCGCGCCTGTGGGCTGCGCCCCGGCACGGCTTTGACGCTGCCACTCTGCGCGCCTTGCAGGCCGAAGACATCATGACGCTGAGCGACGGCTTTGCCCGCCGCCCCTTCCTCCGCGCCGGCGTCGCCTGGATTCCCCAGCAGCTCTGGGCGCCTTGCGAAAAACAGCAAGGCCTGTGGACGATTTGCATCCATCCCAACACGGCTGGCGAGCAAGACATAGAGGATTTGCAATGCTTCCTTCGCGATCGCGCCGCGCAGTTCATCTCCATCGACCGTGCGCTCGCCGACTTCCAGCCTCGGTTGCTGGGCACCGCCGAGCGGGCCTTTGCGCAGCTTGCCTTGTGGCGCGTTCAGGCGCGGAATCTCCGCAAAGGGAATTGAACGGCGGGCAAGTCAGCGATGCGCTGCGATCGCTTCGCCGTAAAGCCGTTCCCAGCGATCGAGTACGGCGTCAAGGCTGAAGCTTTCCACCGCGAGCCTGCGGGCGTTTGCGCCGATCGCCCGCCGCTCACCGGGAGAAACCTGCATCAGTCGTCTCATCGCCGCCGCAAGCGCAGCGGGGTCGCCGGATCGGGCGAGAAATCCGGTTTCGCCCTCGTCAACCGCCTCCCGAACCCCAGGCACGTCGCTGGCCACCGCGGGCACTCCGCACGCCGCGGCTTCGAGCAACGCCATCGGCAGCCCATCCCACAACGACGACAGCACAAAGCCATCCCCAGCCTGCATCCATCGAGCAATGTCCGGCACGAACCCGGCGAACCGTACCCGTTCTTCGATCCCCAGCCGCGCGGCCAGCGCCCGGAGTTCGCCTTCGAGCGGCCCGGCGCCTGCGATCGAAAGCCGCGCCGGCTCCGGCACGCCGGTCATCGCCTGCAGCAGCGTGGGATAGTCCTTGACCGCCTCGAGGCGGCCTGCCGCCAACCACAGGAACGCATCGCCAAGCCCAAGCTCCCGCCGCATTTGCTCGCGCACGGCCGCATCGGGCCGGTACGATTCGGTGTCCACTCCATTTGGTAGCACGATGAGCTTGTCCGCGCGCACCATCCCGCCTCGCAGATGAGCATCGGCGGCCGCCTGGCTTACGACCGTTACGCAATCCGGCAGCCGCGCGCTCAGCCGGTATCCCAACCGCCTTCCCAGGCCGCCAGTCGCCGAGCTATGCAGCGTATCGATGACGGCCGGACCCCGCGCGGCAACCCGCGACCAGCGCGCCAGCCAGGCGGCATGCGGCAAATGCGCATGCAGCACGTCCGGCCTCTCCCGGCAAACCCAGCGATGAAACCGTACCCAGCCGCGCGGATCGGCAAGCCCCTTTCGCATCCCGAGGCTGAGGAATGCAATGCCCTCCGCGCGCAGCTCTTCCACCGCCGCGGCGCCCGAGCCTGAAAGCGCCACTACGCTGATCTGCCATCCGCGCCGCCGCAAGCCCCGCGCCAGCAGCAGCACTTGGCGCTCAGCCCCGCCGATGCGATCGAGCCCGGGAATCAGCAGCGCGACGTGCCTCATGCCTGCCTCGCTGCGCAGGTTGCGTCGATCAGGGACACGTACCCTTCCATCGCGCGTGCAAGCTCGTGTTCTGCTAAATCATGCATCGCGCGCTCCCATTGCTGGCCAGGCTTGAGCGCGCGCAGCGCCGCGAGCAGGCTCTCCGCCATCGCTGGCGCGGAAACCGAACTTGCCAGCCACGCGTCCTTCAAGCCTCCAAGAAAATCGACCACGCTGCCCGAAGCCGGCGTCGCCACAATCGGCAGCCCGCCCGCCGCTGCCTCGAGCAGCGCGTTGGGCAGGCCCTCGTGCCGCGACGAGAGCACAAACAGCGTCGCTCCCGGGTAAAGGCAGTACGGCCGGTCGACATAGCCCACGAACCGAACCGCCGCGCCTGCGCCTCCAGTGCCGATCGCTCGCGTCCCTCGCCGGCAATCAAGAGATCGGCCTGAGGAAACTCCCGCCGCACCTGGGCAAGCGCTTCGATAAGAAGGTCAAATCCTTTTTCCGGCGCCAGCCGCCCCACGGCGAGCAGATGCGGCCCCGGCCCCGCCCACAGGCTCGGGCCCTGGGCGGCTTCGCGAATCGCTTCGACGTCAACCGGATTTGGCAGCACCACGATCCGCCCTGCCTCGATGCCCAGCGCAGCGCTCAAATCGTTCGCCATGGCCGCGGACGGGCAGATTACCCGGTCCGCCCGCCGGTAAAGCACCCGATACAGCAACCGTGCCAGCCATGGCCGCCGGTCCGCATCCAGCATCGCCGAGACGGTTCCGTTCTGCCGCACCACCACGCGGACGCCGCGCGGGAACAGCGCCCGCAGCGCCAGCACCAGAAAATTCAAATGCGCCATGTTGGAAAGAACGACCGCCGGGCGCACTTGCCAAACCAGCCGGAGCAGACGCCCCGCCGCGTATCGCACCCGCCCGGCATCGATCCTGTGCACCGTTACCGGCTCGGGCAAAATCTCCGTTCCGACGCTCTCCGCCGTCACCAGCCCCAAATGCACGTCGTACTTCTCAGGCGGCAGCCCGCACGCCAGCAGGGCCGTCACTTTCTCCGCGCCCCCACCCCCCAGGTGGGGAATGAGCAGCAGAACCCGAATGCGCTGAGCCATGAAGCAGCGATTCTTGGCTAGTTGACGATCACTGTTCCGTGTTGAGGATCACATTTCCTAAACTGTTCAAAAGTGGTACAGTTCTGTGGAAATTCCAAAGGGCGTGGGACCACATGGGAGAATTTGTGGGGACCATACCGGCTGTGAGCGCGGGCAGGGGTTCCCTGCGCCCCATCGTGATTGGCGTTACCCATCCCCAAACCTCTCTGGTTCTCGGTCCGCGCCTGCGCGCTCTGCGCCGCGCGGGGTTCAGCGTGACCCTGGTATGCGCCCCTGGAGAAGTGCTCCACCCCGGCGTCGTCGAATCCGGGACGGACCGCGTATCGATTCCCATGGAGCGCGGCATTTCGCCTCTGGCCGACCTGGTTTCGCTCGTCCGGCTTTTCGCGCTCCTGCGGCGACTGCGTCCGGAGTTGGTCGAGTTCAGCACGCCCAAGGCGGGTCTGCTCGGGACGCTTGCGGCGGCGCTGTGCGGTGTTCCCCGGCGCGTGTACATGCTGCGCGGCCTCCGGCTTGAGACCGCCTTCGGCTGGAAGCGCTGCCTGCTGCTGGCGTGCGAGTGGCTCACCTGCGCCTGCGCCCACGTGGTGTTATGCAACAGCGAAAGCCTCGGCGCCAGGGCCCTGGCTTTGCGCCTCGCTTCGAGGGAAAAGATTTGGATGCTCGGCGAGGGCAGCAGCAACGGCGTGGACCTGGCCCGCTTTTCGCCGGGGACGAGCCCCGTGCGCGCGGAACTGGGCATTCCCGCCGGCGTGCCTGTAATCGGCTTTGTCGGACGGCTTACCCGCGACAAAGGCATCCCCGAGCTGATTGAAGCCTTCGAATGCATCCTGCAATCGAAGCCGGAGGCGCGCCTGCTCCTGGTGGGATGGTTCGATGCCGCCGAGGATGCTCTCGACCAGGAACACCGCGCCCGCATCGAGGCCCATCCGCGCGTGCACTTTACCGGCTTTGTGGAAGAGACTGCGCCCTACTACCGCGCCATGGACGTGATGGTGCTGCCTACCTGGCGGGAGGGTTTTCCGAATTCGGTCCTCGAGGCGCAGGCCAGCGGTATTCCGGTGGTGACCACCATCTCTACCGGCTCGCGCGATTCCGTGGTCCCTGAGGTTACCGGCCTGCTGATTCCACCAGGCTATCCCGAAGCCATCGCCGAAGCCGTTCTCAAGCTGTTGCGCGATCCCAAGCGACGGATGCGCATGGGCCGCGCCGCCCGCGCCTGGGTGCGGGAACATTACATGGAGAAGAGCGTGCTCGAAATGATGGTGCAGTTCTATCGTGGGTTGCTTGCCGCCAGGGGCTCTTCCATCCCGCAGAAGTCTGCGCCCACTGACGCGCTTCCGGCCGGCGGCGCCTCGTAATTCTTTGTTTGGCGGGAGCAGAGGCCTGCTTCGATTTTCAGTCCGCGGCGTTGGCCTTTGGCGACTGTGGCCTTGCCTTCGGGTGTTGCGCCGCAGGAATCGCATTGAGGTCGGTTTTGCCCTCGGCCAACTGCATGAGAAAGTCCTGGCTGGAGAATGCCTGCGCATCCCTGAATAGCTTGCTGGCCCGCACGAAGCTGCCGTCCGGCTGCTGAATCCGTGCTTTTACCGTATCGGCCAGGTAGGCCGGCAGAATCTCATCGTGGATGCGCGCGATGGCCGCCGCGTCGCGCACCGGGAAGACCACCTCGCAGCGCTCAAACAGGTTGCGCGGCATCCAGTCGGCCGACCCAAGATAAATTTCGTCGTTACCGCCGTTGCCAAAGTGGAAGATACGCGAGTGCTCCAGGAAGCGCCCTACGATCGAGCGAACCCGGATGCGCTCCGACAAACCCTTCACGCCGGGCCGCAGAATGCAAAGGCCGCGCACGATGAGGTCAACCTCAACGCCGGCCTGCGAAGCCTGGTAGAGCGCCTCGACGATCGAGGGCTCGAGCAACGCATTCATTTTGGCGACAATATGCGCCGGCCGGCCCGCGAGCGCGTGTTCCTGTTCGCGCCGGATGAGCCGGAGAAAGTTCT
>Ga0187812_1000914_pt1 | contig 10194 bp, 7 predicted proteins | sample NC_S_2_FD_130582 | JGI IMG/M metagenome (GOLD analysis project Ga0187812, IMG submission 130582) | Wetland sediment microbial communities from Neuse River Estuary, North Carolina, USA - ASW-S_2 | ecosystem: Environmental > Aquatic > Freshwater > Wetlands > Sediment | place: USA: North Carolina... | reverse complement strand
AGGCGCCGGTGCCGTGGCCGTGGATGATGCGCACGCGGGGCTTTCCGGCGAGCGCGGCCTCGTCCAGAAATTTGTCCACGCGCTCGGTAGCCTCTTCCACAGTGCAGCCGATCACGTTGATTTCTTCCGGCGCATCGGCCTGCGCCGCATGCGTGTGGACGCGGATGCCGGGACGCGCCGGGGCCGCGGCCTTGGAGGACTGTGCGCCGCCGGACGCCTCGCCCACCACGGCCAGAATATCGTCGCGCTTTACCTTCATTCGCAGGGGGCCGGCTTCCACCTGCGCTCCCCGGTCATCGAGGTGGTGCAGCACGACGGGCTGCGGCAGGCCGCGGACGCGAACGCGGGCACCCGGCACGAGCTGGTTTGCGGCGACGGGCTGCGGGCCGCCCGCGGTGACGCCCAGATCCTGCTGCGCCTCCGCCAGGTGCGACACCACGGCGCTGTCCGCGTCCTCCCGCGCCTCGCTGCGCGCCTTTTGACTCTGCCGGCGCGCCCCTTTTTCCACCTGCGCGCGCAGTTCGCGGTCACGGATGCCTTCCAGCACGCGCGCCATCTGCGCCTCGTAGCGTTTGACGGCCGCTTCGAGATGCGCTTCGAGTTCGGCGATGCGGCGGCGCTGGCGCTCCGTCCATTCCGTGCGCAGCGCTTTTCGTTCGGCTTCGAGCCGTTCGATTTCCGCGGTGACCCGCCGTTTCATCTCGTCGAGCTCGTCGCGGCTCTGCTGAAGGTAGGCAATCAGCGCGCCCGCCTGGCGCGACTCGGGCGTGAGTTCGCGCTCGGCGCGTGCCAGCGCGCGTTCCGGCAGCCCCAGACGCCGCGCAATGGCGATGCCGCTCGAAACGCCGGGCACGCCCAGGAGCAGCCGGTAGGTGGGCCGCAGATTCTTCCCGTCGAATTCCACCGCGGCGTTGATCACGCCGGGCGTCGCGGAGGCGTAGGCCTTCAGCCGGTCGTGATGCGTGGTGGCGAGAGTGAGGCAGCCGCGCGCGCGAAATTCCTCGAGCAGCGCAATGGCCAGCGCCGAGCCCTCTTCCGGCGCCGTGCCCGTGCCCATCTCGTCCACGAGCACGAGCGAGCGCGGAGTGGCCGCTTCCATCATCTCGCGCAGGTTCAGCATGTGCGCCGAAAACGTGGAGAGGTCCGCGGCGATGGACTGCTCGTCGCCGATGTCGGCCAGCACGCGATCCACGAGGGGCAGTTCGGCGAGCTCCGCGGCCACCGGGATGCCGCATTGCGCCGAGAGCACGGCCAGGCCGACGGTTTTCAGGGCAACGGTTTTTCCGCCGGTATTCGGCCCGCTGATGAGCAGCACGGTATCCGCGCCGCCCAGCTCCAGCGACATGGGCACGATGGCGCGGCCTTCGCCGGCCTGCCGCAGGCGGGCTTCCAGCACGGGATGGCGCGCGGCTTCCAGCGCCAGCCGCGCCTCCTCCGAAAATATGGGGAGCGTGCAGGCAAATTCCCGCGAGAAGCGCGCGCGGGCAAAAACAGAATCGAACTGCGCGACGGTGGAGGCCGCCGCTTCGAGCTGCGGGAACGCCTGGCGCAGCCGTTCGGTCAGCTCTTCCAGGATGCGCGCGATTTCCGCCGCCTCATCTTCAGCCAGTTGTACGAGCTGGTTATTCGCTTCGAGCGTTTCGAGCGGCTCGATGAACACGGTGTGCCCAGTGCCGCTGGCCCCATGCATCACGCCAGGGACGCTGCGGCGGTCGGCCGCGCGCACGGGGATGACGTAGCGGTCGTTGCGCAGCGTGACGTAATCCTCGCCCGGCTCCTCGCCCCGCGCGCGCAGGATGCGCCGGAGCTGTTCGTGGATTTTTTCCCGCGCTTTCGCCTGCGCCGACCGGATGCGGCGCAACTCGGGCGAGGCATCGTCGCTCAACTCGCCGTTCGGAAGAATGGCGCGGCGCACGGCGGCGGCGAGCCAGCCCAGATCGGGCAGGGTCGCGGCGCGCCCCGCCAGCCGTGGATACTTTTCGCCCTCGTGCCGCAGGATGGCCTTCAAATCGGCCGCGGTGTCTGCGAGCGACGCGGAATCGAGCAGCTCGGCGGGAGTCAGCACGTTCACGCGCACGGCCAGCCGCTCCAGCCAGGGCCCGGGATCCGCCAGCGAACCGAATCCCAAATCGCGGCCCGCGCGCAGCCAGGCCGCCGCCTCGGAGATGGAGGCAAATGCACCGTCGAGCGTCACGCGATCCTGCGTGAACGCCAGCGCTTCGACCGCGCGCCGTCCGGGCGAACAAGTGGTGTACCCCAGCAGGATTTCCCGCAGGCGAGCGAATTCGAGAATGTCTTCTGCAGGGCGTGACACGCGATCCCCCGGGCTTCAAGATGTCACGGCGGGAGCCGGGAGCGCAACCGCACGCGAGGAGAGCGGGCCGCGGCCGAAAGGCCCGGGAAAGCACTGCCCGTGGCTACCCCAGGCGCAGCAGGGCTTCGGCCAGGAATTGCGCGACGTCAGCGGGCTGCGCGCAGGCGCGGACCAGCCGGTCATCCGCCTCGCCCCTGCGCGGCTCGGACGTACGCTCGACCTCGCCGACGCGATCAAGCACCGGCAGCCAGAAGCCGCCGAGGACGGCAAAGGGTTTGCGCGGCATCACGCGTTTGTTCAGCATCTCCCACACCACGGCGAGCTCCACCAGGGTGCCCGTTCCACCGCGGCACACGACGTAACCATCGCCACGGCGCACGAGCTCGAACAGTCGCTCCTCCCAGGTGCCCACGCGCACCTCTTCATCCACCCAGCGGTTCACGCGCGAGCGGAAAGACGCCGAGGTTACGCCCAGCGTTCTGCCGCCCGCGTCTTTCGCACCGCGGCTCACCGCTTCCATGACGCCGCCATAGCCGCCCGAGCAGACCGCCAGCCCCGCGCGCGCGAGCGCCCCGCCGAGGGCGCGGGCTTCCTGGTACCACGCGTCTCCCTCGGCGGGGCGCGAGCTGCCGAACACCGTGATCACGTGGATGCGCTGAGCACACATGCTTCGGAAATCCTCCAAGGAGCAAGACAGAGTATAGGCCACAGGCAGGCGGCGCAGCGATTCGCCGCGGCCTGAGGGGGAGTCCTGAGGCGTAAGGAGGCTGTCGCCCGCCGGAGGGGGTGCATTGCGGCTGGCCATCTCCATTCCACCCCAATTGTGAGAAAATGGGGCCGGCCCACAGCCGAATGAAATCCGGAGCATCGGGGGAGGACGCTTTGAAAAAAGGATTAGCCTATTTCCTGACTTTGCTGATGGTCGCGCTGCCTCTGTTCGCCAGCGAGAAAGGAAAGATCGAGGAGCGCCTGGAGGATTGCGGCACCGTGATGAAGGAAATTCTCGGCATGCCGGATTCGATCCCCAAGGACCTGTTGGACAAATCGGTGTGCGTGATGGTGATCCCCGGCGTGAAGAAAGGCGCCTTCATCTTCGGTGTGAGCTACGGCCGCGGCGCCATCACCTGCCGCGGCGGCGATGACTACAGCGGCCCCTGGTCCGCTCCCTCCATGTTCCGGCTCGCCGGTGGCAACGTCGGGTTCCAGATCGGCGGCCAGGCAACCGATTACGTGCTGCTGGTGATGAACGACGGCGGCGTGAAGGCCATCCTGAAGGGCAAAGTAAAACTCGGTGCGGACGCCTCCGTGGCCCTTGGGCCCGTCGGTCGCACTGCCGACGCCCAGACCAACGGAATGATGCAGGCCGAAGTTCTGTCCTACTCGCGCGCCCGCGGCGTATTTGCCGGCGTGTCGCTCGAGGGCGCCAATCTGGAAGAGGATTCGGACGCGAACAATGCCCTCTACGGACATGAATACAGCGCCATGGACATCGTGAGGCGCGGGAAGGGCGCCGCTCCGTCGGGCGCCCAGCTTTGGCTCTCGATTCTCACCAAGACCACGCCGAAGCACTCTTCCTGAGCGGAGGCATGGCCATCCGCCGCGGCGGGCGGGACCCGTGCAATGAGGCCCGCAGCAAAGATAAATGACCTGCCCGATCTGCGAACGCCGCAAACCCGCGCGTTTCTGTCCCGCGCGCGGCGACACCATTTGCTCGATTTGCTGCGGCACGGAGCGTGAGGTCACGCTGGACTGCCCGCCCGACTGCATTTACCTGATCCGCGCCCGCGAGCAGGAGGAGGAACACCGCAAGCCGCCCCCTCCCGCGGAAATGCCGTTCTCGGAAGTCGAGCTTCCCACGGGCGTGCTCGACGTGAATCGCCCGCTCGTGGCCGCGATGGCCACCACCATCCTGGCGCTCGCCGACCAGACGCGCGGAATTTCCGATGCCGACGTGGCCGCGGCGCTCCGGCCATTGGGCGAGGCCTATCGCACGCTGACCTCGGGGCTGTACTACGAAAAGCCGCCGGAGGGCGGCCCCGCGCGCGAACTTTACGGGCGCCTCCGCGAAGCCGTGCAGGCGCTGCGGAAGGAGCAGCTCGCCCGCGCCGCGCTTCCCGTGGTGAAAGATAGCGACGCGCTCTACATCACTGTTTTTCTGGCGCGCATTCTCCGCGCCCGCTCCAACGGGCGGCCGCGCTGCCGCGCCTTCCTCGATTTTCTCCGCGCGCAATTTCCCGTGGCGGCGCCGGCGGAGCGCGAAGCGCCGCGGATCATCGTGCCCTGAAGGCCAAAAGCCGAAATTCGAAAATCGAAACTCGAAATTCGGTAAACCCGAAAAAAACGAGGAACGGAAGAGCGAGCAACTAAGCGCGACGTGCCCGCGCCACTGTTCAGGCGGCAGAATCTACTGCCGCGGATCCCCAGCCCAACTCCAATTGCGACGAGGACACGGCGGGAGAGCCTCGCACCTCCGGCCGCGCGCCTAGACCGTATTTCGTGCGCAGCGCGGCGAACCGCGCAGAGATCTCCTTCCGGTATGCCTCCGGAGCGTAAGCGTTGCGCGTGTACCACTCGCGGTAGCGCCGCGCCAGCCGCGGGAATTCTTTCTCCAGGAAGGGCAGGAAAACTTCCAGCGACGACGGCATCAGGAACAGCACGCTGGCGGCGAGCCACTGGGCTCCGGCATCGCGCGCGGCGCGGGCGAGCTCGTCCAGGTCGCTTTCCCGGTCGGTGATCCCGGGCAGCACGGGCATTACGAATACTCCCGCAGCGAGGCCCGCTTCGCGCAGCTTGGTCACAGCCGCCAGACGCAGGTCGGGCCGGGGCGCGCGCGGCTCGAGACGCCGCGCCAGGCGCTGGTGCAGCGTGGTGATGGAGAGATTCACGGAGACGGCGGATTTTTCCGCCACGCGCCGGAGCAACTCGATATCCCGGACCACCCGGTTCGACTTCGTGGTGATGGAAACGCTCAGCCCCTCCTGCCGGGCCATGGCTTCCAGCACGGCGCGGGTCGCACCGAATTCTTCCTCGGCGGGCTGGTAGGGATCGGTGGCCGTGCCGATGGCGATGTGCTGGCCGCGCAGGCCGGGCGCGGAAAGTTCCCGCGCCGCCAGCGCCCCGGTGTTGGCCTTCACGTAGATTTTCCGGTCGAAGTCCGCCGCGCCGAGTTCCATAAACTCGTGCGTGTAGCGCGCGTAGCAGTACCGGCAGCCGAATTCGCACCCGCGATAGGGATTCACCGTCCACGGAAAAGGCACGCGCTCCGAGGTGCAGCGGTTGAGCAGCGATTTGACCGGAAGCAGGTAGTACTCCGTTTGCCGCTTTTCATCCACCAAGGGAGAGGAGGCTGCGAGGCGGGCAATCCCGCCGATCGGGTTCGTGGCGTCCCCGCTCGAGCACGAAGCCCGAGGGGGCGTGGGGACGCCTTCCGATGGGGGCCGGCCGTCCCTGGGGTCAGGGAAAAGTGAGGAGGTTACCTGCTTCGTCCGGCGTCGCCGCCCACCGCCATGGGCGGAGGGGAGCGGCGAAAAGCCAGTGCGAAGAGTGGGTGAAGTGGCCAAAGCCCGCCTCGCGATGGGTGAATGATATTCGCTTTTCATTCGCCATGTCAAGAACATTCTTGAGACTGTTCTAAAAAAGTTGAGAGTCGGTTTGGGGGCAATATGAACTCTTTCCAGCAGAAAATAAAGGACTTACGTACCAAGAAGATGCTCACACAGTTTGATCTAGCGCAACAATTGGGAGTATCCCAATCGACTATTAGCGCCTGGGAATCGGGGAGAAGTACCCCTCCTCTGCGCCGGATTCTTCTGATCTCTCGGAGTCTTTCGGTACCAGTTTCCTTTTTAATACCGGAATAAGAAAAAGCCGGATTTGACCCCTATACACACATATACTCACACACACTCTCTCGCTCTCTTCAATTATTACTATTTCTACTTCGGGGGACTTGACAAACGCGACTTAATCTGCTAGGCTGATTTCGTTTAGGAGGGACTTACATGAGTTTTGAATTGTTTTCTGGCAAACGCAGCCACGGGGGGCCTCCTGCCGTAACGATCACTAAGAATGGTATGTTCGTCATCAACTCTACAGCATTGTCCAAACATATCAAGCCACACCATTACGTAGAGGTTTATTGGGATAAAGACTTGCGCAAGGTGGGGCTAAAGCCAATCGCAAAACGATCAGAAAAGGCTTACAACCTTCATTTCAGTGCCAAAGGGAAAGTCGCTTCTATGTCAGCTTCTGCTTTTCTCAAGCACATAGAATACGGCTCTAAACCGACTAGTTCTTTCCCTGCTAACTGGAATGAGGGAGCGGGGCTCCTTGAGTTCACGATCATGGAAACCGAGAGGCCGAAACGCATCAGGATTTAAGGAGGCGTAGGAATGAAAAGGGCAGAGCGGATAGCTTTCGAAGGCGCGCCCGCTCTGCCCCAAGCGTTAACAAGATGTGGGGCCGGTGCTTAATTCTCTCGGGTGAGAACCGACCTTAAAAGTCGGTGCGCGGGGTTCGACACCCCCCGGCTCCACTACCCATTAACTTTTGTCCCCCTGGCACGCGCTAACGCGCCAAAGGGGGCTTTTCCACACCCCAGCGGAAACCGCAAGAATGTGGACGGTAGCCACTTTCAGTCTGCGGCCTCTTCGGGGTGCTGTCAAGAGGCCGCGTGGAAGCTGTTAGTCAGAATGCGCTGGAAGTCGCCCCGCCACAGGCAGGTTGCCCTGTTTGTAGCGGTGTTTGCAAACGGCACTCGATTGCCATGAGAAAAGTACGAGATATCAGTTTGGATGGGCCGCGCTTCATTGCGATTAGGATCGGCGTGTATTTCTGTCCGAGTTGCCGAAAGCATTTTCGTCTCCAAACCGGGCTAGCGGAGAAGTGGAAGCATTATGGCAATCGTTCTCTCGAAAAGAGCTTCACGGCTGTCCGCGACGATAAGACGACATTCACGTCGCTGCCGAACAGATTAGCGCGTGATTTTCACATCACACCTTCAAAGTCCACCTGTCACCGTTGGTTTCACGAGCGGGCAGATCGAATCGTGTTTGAAAAGGACTACGAACCGCAAGCCGTCAAGTCATTCTCGGGCGCCCTGGCGATAAATGAAGTGTACGACAAAGAGTTCTGCCTGTTCTTCGCTACCGATCCGCTGAACAACCGTCCCGTCTCGTTCCACCTGTGTCACGCGGGCAACACGGAAGAATTGAAGAAATTTCTGCTCTATCTGAAATCTATTGGCATTGTGCCGGAAGTTTTGATCGTGGACGGCTCAAACCTTTACGGCGCTGTTCCGCAAGAAGTCTGGCCTAACGTCAAAATTCAACTCTGCGTGTTTCACGCGATTCGGAATTGCCAAGAGGACATTCTTGGTGGAATTAGGGCCTATTACAGGTCACTTTCAAAAAAGCCGCAACAGTGGGACTTAGACTTTGATGAGCCGGAATGGTGGACAAAAAGCGTTGCGAAGAAAGCGCGGCAGCGCAAACTCATGCGAACCCACCGCTACATTTTCACAACGCGGTCTGAAAATCTGTCAGACGAACAACGGAAGATTTTGGATGAGCTGTGCCAAGAGCATGAGGGATTGCGCGTCTTCCGCCAATTCGAAAACGAGCTACTTTCTTTGTTTAATAAAGTGCAAACTAAAGAGGAAGCGCATCGCAAGCTGGCCGCAATGCTCGCAAACTCAGAATATAAAGCGAACGATTACCTGCGAACGGCCCTAGCGCGCCTCGGTAAAGGGAAGTTCGAAAAGATGATAACTTTCTTGGATTATGAGAACCTTGAATGCACCACCAACAACGTGGAAAGGACCAACCGCTGGTTTAGAAAGCGTCAGAAGACTCACTATCGAATTCGCACGGAGCGAACGATCCGGAATATGTTGAAAGCAGACCTCAGTCGTTTTGCAGGTGTACCGACAAATAATCTCCTGCTGCGACTGGGGATGAACGCGACAGCGGTGGCATAAACTCTGCTCAGAACCAGTCAGTTTCAGGAGGGCCGTAGGTATGAAAGAAGCGTTCAAAGCCATAAGACTTTGGATCAAGAACAACCCGTATGTGGTCATGTCTATGGTCGCGATTGGAATTCTTGCCACGGCAGAGCAACGTTTCTTTTACGATGTGCACCCCCACTGGCAAATCTTCCTCAAAGAGATCGCATTCGCCGGACTAATCGCTTCTGTGTTTGGATTGACCATCGAACGATACCAACGCGAGGAATTCGTTAAGTTGGTTAACAAGGAGCGCGAAGACCTGAAGCGCGACATATTCCTCTATGCATACGGACATACCGTTCCCGAACAGATACGCGAGGAGATCAAGGAACGCATTCTAAAAACACCTTTTCATAGAGAGGATTTGCGCATCGAATGGGAATTCGACGCTGTAACGGATAAGCCAGGATACGTCAAATTGCAGAAGAGGATTTCGTATGTGCAGAAAAATAATACTCCACAGGTCCAAGAGGTTCCATTCAAGTTCACTCAAATCACCGCGTCTGAAAAGGATGCAATGGTCAGCACAGTGTTTGATGTTCTTAAGATGCAAGATAAGGATGGCCTGAAAACGGTCAAGGCTTCAGATATGAAAAACGAACCTACAGGAGAGCCGCTCGTCCGCACGCTGGTCCACGCATATAAGATCGGGCCGTTTGATTCGGCGGAAGTGTTCTATGCCTTGACAGAACAGCGCCGCTTACACGCAGATGACATGTACTCGCCGTCACTGCCAGTCGTAGGAACAACAACCGTGACCGTGAGGGTTAACGAACCCTTGGATCTGGAATTGTCCGCAGCCTGCAAAGGACGGGTGTTGGCCACTCGCCCCGAACACAACCCGCCTAGACGATATTGCTGGGAACTAAGGGAGGGCTTGCTCCCGTTCCAGGGTATAGCTCTCAGTTGGGCACCGAGCTCTAAATCCGTACCAGAAAGAAATGAGCACCTCGCTTAAATTCTCAACGTCTGCTTGTCGCCGTGTGGCGCATCATTTTGAGTTGGCGAGATGCTTTCCTCTTGACGCTCCTTCAGTCGATCTCGTAAATGGACATGATGTCGGCTCCTTGCATACGCACGCTGTTCCCCCGATCACTGAGCGTCATCGCCCGTGGTCGCAGCGGCATTTTCACTGATGTATGTGTTGAGCGGGTGGGTGCTCCCCCAAAAGACTGCGCGAAACTAGCATGGGGCCGGAGGGCTGTCAACCTTGTATCGTATCTTCCCACCTTGTATGATGCGACACGTCGGTCGTGACGTTGTCTCGCCGTCATTGCCATCACTCCGCGCAACAGGATTAGACGCTTCTGAATAATCCCGGTTACAACATACTCCGTCCATAGAACCAAAGGACAGTATCTTCAGAGCATTTCTCTCACCACTTCCCGTCATAAGACAATGCACGACTTACCTGCATGATACCTAAGGGAAATCCTTGCCCACCGGGAAGATTGTTCCCGTTTTCTACGTTTTCCTGCGGTGTCTCGATTTGACACAAGTGCCAAAACGTCGGCACTCGTATCTTCTTTCGACTCAATCTTCAACTTTTTTAGAACAGTCTCACATTCTTTCGCTTTTTGTTTCCCATCAGGCCTGGCCCCGCCCGGGAATTTTCCTCCACGAGATTTTCCCGCGCGGCAGTAGCGTATACTGGGGGCCGTTCCCGGCCAGCCAAACCCATGCCCAAAGAGATCAACATCCTGGTACTGGAAGACGATCCCGGATCGCAGAACGCCATCCAGATGATGATGGACGGCGAGGGCTGGAAGGTGAAGATCCTGGACGATGCGGACGCCGCCCTGCAGCAACTGGCCCAGGGGTCCTGGGCGCTGGTGGTGGCCAGCCTGGGCCTGGTGGAACTTTCCAGCCCGCTCTT
>Ga0187812_1000913_pt1 | contig 10208 bp, 7 predicted proteins | sample NC_S_2_FD_130582 | JGI IMG/M metagenome (GOLD analysis project Ga0187812, IMG submission 130582) | Wetland sediment microbial communities from Neuse River Estuary, North Carolina, USA - ASW-S_2 | ecosystem: Environmental > Aquatic > Freshwater > Wetlands > Sediment | place: USA: North Carolina... | reverse complement strand
CGGAGGAATCTGCACGGTCGCTGAGAAGTCCTGGTCGCCGGGCCCGCCGATGTCGATGTCGTCGGCGGGCTTGGTCTGCTTCACACCCGGCATCAGCTCCCAGCCGGTGGGCGGCAGGGGAGGCGAAATGAGCCGGTCGTCCCACTGGCCATACTTTTCGCGCGTGTAGTCGAAGGAGAATTCGAGCGGCTGGCCAATCTGCTCGATGGGCGAAACCTGGGGGTCCTTGACCTCGCCGGCGAAGCCGATGGCGTGCAAAACGCGTTGGATGAAGTCTTTCCACTGCGACTGCGGCACGCCGCGAAAGGCGCTGCGAAAGATCAGCTCGGCATCGCCGTGATAGGCCTGCACAAAATGGGCGGTGAAAGTTCCCTGGTCGGAGAGCTTGCCGGTGACCTGAAATCGCGCCGACTGTACAAAGGGCAGATCGGCGGGCGTGCGCTCGAGATACGCATCTTTTCCCACCGGAACGGCGAGCGCCTGCTTGTCGCGCAGCGTGCCGGCGATGACGCCCACCGGCGAAACTTCTTCAGTGGAGTCCATCCACACCAGTTTCCCGTCGAGCGGGACAAGGGTAATCACATGATCGAACTGCGCCGGCGACGGCGTGGCTGGATCGAGCGGGCGATTGCTGGAGATGAGCACCGGCCAGGCCTCGATGCCTTCGGCCTTGAGCAGCGCCGCGAGCAGGGTGTGCTTATCTTTGCAATCGCCGTACTCGTTGGCGAGCACGTCATCCGCCGAGTGCGGCTGGTAGCGGCCGATGCCGAACTCGAGGGCCACGTAATGGATGTGCAGGGCCACATCGTTGAAGATGGCGCGCACCTTGTCCTCTTTGCTCGTCAGGCCTTTGGTGAGCGCATCGGCGCGGGCCTGGATGGCCGGCGTAACCGTGAGCGAGCTCTGCTGAAGCGAGTCGTACCAGGCGCCTATCTGCTGCCAGCTAGTGAAGGTGGTCACCTGCACCGAGGGCTTCCACTTCTTCTCGGACTTGGGCGGAGCGTCGGGATCGGGGCGCGCCAGGTTGGAGCTGGCCCAGTGGTACAGCTTGCGCCCGTTGGCGACGGTGACGGTGGGCTGCACGTCCGCACTGGCCACGGTGACCGGCTTATCGGCGGGCACATCCAAATCGAGCTGCTCGTCGAGGACGATCAGGTTTTTCTCGAACGTGTACTCCAGCCAGAACTGGCCCGGCACATCGGGCTTGATCGTGCGCAGCACGATCTGGTACTCGAGCGTATCGCCCACCCCCAGCCCGCGCACTGCTACGTGCTTCTGGTGGATATCGGAGTACATGGGCGCTTCCCGCGTGACATCGGCAGGCAGGTCCTGAATGTTGTAGTCGGGTGTGACCACAACGGTGCCATCCGGCTTGATCACGCGCACGTATCCGATATGCATCTGCTGGTTTGAAGCCGTGTAGGTAAAGGCCAGCACGGCCATGTCCTTAACGCCCGCGTCGGCAAGTATGCGGATGCGGGCGGTGGTCTGGCGCGTGCCGGTGCCGTCGGCGTTCTCGGTCACCCGGGTGTAGAGCTTATCGAAGACGAGCGCTTCTTTTGAGACGTCGGGAGATTTGGCGATGGTGGCGGGGACGGCCGAGCCGGACGGTGGCGCGGGCCTGGCTGGGGCTGTTTTAGGCGGCGCGGGAAGCGACTGCGCCCCAGCGATGCACGGAACGCAGAGGATCGCCACCAAGGCGACGGCCTTGAAGGGCAGGCAACGAAGCCGTTGAGGAGAGGAGAGCAGATGAAACACGGCGCGGCGCATGTAACAGTTGTCCCGGTATAGGAACAATAGCAGAGATGAGGGAACGCCTATTGGTCCGGCCCGTAAATAGGGCGCCGGCCTCCCACCGATTTCGCGAAAAGAGCTGCGAAATGGATGGAGCACGGTGCTTTTATTTGTGGGCCGGATCAATCAATCGGGAATTGGGCTGTCTCAGAGCAAGAGCTGCCAGTAGCCGACGTCGAGCCAGCGGCCGAATTTGAAGCCTACTTCGCGCAGATGGGCTACTTGCTGCATTCCGAACTTCTCGAGCAGGGCTGTGCTGCGCGGGTTGGGCAGAAGGGCGCCGGCGATGGCGCAATGAATTCCGCGTCTGCGCAGTTCGGGCAGGAGCGCGGCGAATAGCTCCGAACCTTTGCCGGAGCCGATCGACGACGGACGCAGATACACGGTCAACTCGACGGAGTGGCGATAGGCGGCACGGTCTCGCCATCGGGTTGCGTAGCTGTATCCGATGAGCTCGCCGTCTTCTTCGCAGACCAGCCAGGGCAGCGCTTCAGTCACCTTCAGGATTCGAGAGCGCATCTCGTCCGCGGTGACGGCGGTTTCTTCAAACGTGACCGGCGTGTTGAGGACGTAGTGGTTGTAGATGGCGCAGATCGAGGCGGCATCGTCAGGGGTTGCGTTGCGCAGCATAGATGGCTCGGGGCTTCTCCTAGAGCGGCTTGATCATGATGTTGCGGAAGCCGATTTTCACGCCGGGGTCGCCTTTGGGTTCGGTTCCCTGAAGGGAGATGTGGCCGGTGTGATATTTGGCGAAGCCGGGCATACGGGCAAACTTGGTTCCCGCAACCAGCTTGTTCCAGTTGTCATCCCAGAGCTGGGTGTCGATGACCTTGTGTCCGTTCTGGAAGAGCTGCAAGTGCCCATGGTCGGAGATGATCTCGAACTGATTCCACTCGCCGGCAGGCTTCACCCACTCCACGTTGTCTGAGATGAGGTCGAAAATATCTCCGGAGCGTTCGTACAGGTTGCGGCTGTCGGGAACGGTGCAGGCGAGGTCGGCGATCTGCATTTCGACGCCGGTGTTGTAGGTGTCGTGGTACTCGGGCGACTCGTGGACGTAGAACATGACGCCGCTGTCGATGCAGGGATTGGCCATCCATTCGAGCTTGAGGTCGAAGTTGGTGTACTCTCCGTCGGTGACCAGGTCGGCGAAGTCCTGGTGCGGGTCGAGGTTGGTTTTCTTCAACTGGATCCTGCCGTCGACCACCGACCAGTCTTTTCCCGTTTCTGTTTGCAGGTAGGAGTGCCAGCCTTTTAGATCCTGCCCGTCGAAGAGGAGCTGCCATCCATCTTTCTGCTCCTGCGGCGTAAGCGTGTTGGGCGGCTGCGAATGCGCCAGCGCCGCGGCCGACAGCAAAACGCAGAAGGCCACTGACCTTCCCCACATGCGATCGCTCATTGCGGAAACCCTCCGGGTGTTGTGTGCGGATGTTGGCTACAGGTCCATGGACTGGTTGCCGACCAGCGCCAGCGACCTGGCGATGAACTCGGTGAGCGGAACGGAGCCCTGGTCGCCCTTGCCGCGGGTGCGCACGCTGACCGCGCCATTGGCCTCTTCCTTGTCGCCGAAGACGAGGATGTAGGGCACTTTCTGGTTGGCGAAGTCGCGGATTTTGGCGTTCATTTTTTCGTTGCGCAAATCGGTCTCGACGCGGAGGCCCGCTTCTTTTAACGCTTTCTCGACTTTGGCTGCGTAGGCGCTGTGGCGCTCGCTGATGGGCACGAGGCCCACCTGCACGGGCGCGAGCCAGAGCGGGAAGGCGCCCGCATAGTGCTCGATGAGCACGCCGAAGAAGCGCTCGACGGAGCCGAACAGGGCGCGGTGAACCATGACCGGCTGATGGCGTTCGCCGTCCTCGCCCACGTATTCGAGCTCGAAGCGGGCGGGCAGGTTGAAGTCGAACTGCACGGTGGAGAGCTGCCACAGGCGGCCGAGCACGTCGACCAGCTTGACGTCGATTTTGGGGCCGTAGAAGGCGGCTTCGCCGGGGAAGGTTTTAAAGTTGAGCCCGCGCTCGGTAAGCACTTTTTTGAGCGCGCCTTCGGCGATGGCCCAGTTCTCCTCGGTGCCCATAAAGTCGGGGTTCTTGGGATCGCGCGTGGAGAGTTCGACGCGATACTCCTTGAAGCCGAAGGTCTTGAGCACCGCTTCGGCAAAGTCGAGGCAGGCGATGACCTCGCCTTCAACCTGTTGCGGCGTGCAGAAGATGTGGGCATCGTCCTGGGTAAAGCCGCGGACGCGCAGCAGTCCGTGCATGGTTCCGGAGCGCTCGTTGCGGTAGACGTTGCCGAACTCGGCGTAGCGCTGGGGCAGATCGCGGTAGCTCTTGGGCGTGTTTTTGTAGATGAGGATGTGGCCCGGGCAGTTCATGGGCTTGAGCCGGTACTCGGCGTCGTCGAGCTTCATGGGGGGAAACATGTCTTTGGAGTAGACGCCGTCGTGGCCGGAGACCTTCCAGAGATCGCGGCGCATGACGTGGGGCGTGTAGACCAGCAGATAGCCGCGGCGGACGCACTCGGCGCGCATCCAGTCTTCCATGAGCTTGCGGATCATGGCGCCCCTGGGATGCCAGAAGATGAGGCCGGCGCCGGCGAGGTCCTGAATGCTGAAGAGGTCGAGTTGCTTGCCGAGGACGCGATGATCGCGGCGGGCTGCTTCTTCGAGGCGCGCGAAGTGGTCGTCGAGATCCTTTTTTGAGAAGAAGGCGGTGCCGTAAACGCGCTGGAGCTGCGGATTCTTCTCGTCGCCGAGCCAGTAGGCTCCGGCGAGGTTAGTCACCCTGAAGGCCTTGACGCGGCCGGTCGACGGGACGTGGGGGCCGCGGCAAAAGTCGACGAAATTGCCGTTGCGGTAGAAGCTGACGTCTGCGCCGGGTTCTGTAAACTTCGTGACGAAGTGCGTCTTCATGAAGTCGCCGTCTTTGTCGAAGTCTTCCAGACTCTTCTCTCTTGGAGCGAGTTCGTGGAGGAAGGGCTCGTCACGCGCGACGACCTCTTCCATCTTTTTCTCGATGGCGGCGAGGTCTTCAGGGGTGAAGGGCTTCTCGCGGTAGAAGTCGTAGAAGAAGCCGGAGTCGGTGGCGGGGCCGTGGCCCAGCTTGGTCTCCGGGAAGAGCTCGAGCACCGCGGTCGCCAGCACGTGCGCGGCGGAGTGGCGGACGACCTTGAGGGCGTCGGGATCCTTTTCCGTGACCAGTTCGAGGCGCGTGTCGGCGGTGAGCGGCGTGGAGAGATCGACCAGGCGCGGCGCTCCGGCTTGCTCGGCGGCGTACATGCCGGCCTCGGACTCGCCTTCGGCGGCAGCCTTCTGCTCGGTGACGCCATCGAGCGGCAACAGCCGCGCTACCACCGATGCCGCGGCCAGGCGTGGCGAAATCGAGTTGGCAATCTCAAAGGGCGTTGTGCCCTCAGGCACTTCGCGAACCGCCCCATCGGGCAGGTGTACGGCAATGGTCTTCGTGCTCATTGGCTGGAGTTACCTTTTGTGCGGAAAATGCGGCTTGCTATCAGGATAGAAGCCCGGCGCGGGCAAGTCGAGCCATAACAGTGGCGTCCGGGCCCGGTAATCACCATTTGCTTACCAAAAGACCACCTTGACCACACAAATCCGGCATGCACCCTGCCGCTAGGTGGAATGGTCAGCGGCGCTTTGCCGGGGCTACTGTCTCAGGCGTGGATGGCGAATCGGCCCTTCACGCGAGGTCAGAATATGCAGGTGGTATGCAGGAAAACCGACGGAAACGCCGAGTTGCATTGCGGCGTGTGCGGACAGGGTTTCGTAGCCTTCTGGGAGCGGCAATCGGCCACGGAACGGGCCGCGGTGCGACAGGAGATCCAGGAGACGTTGCGACGGCAGCATCGCCGCTCCGGCGGCTCCGAAGTTCACCCGCAAGGCAGTTTTCTGGCGCCGAACTTTGCGCCGGAATGGAGCGGTTCCAGCATCAGCGCGGCGCTGCCCGGTACAGTGCCCGCGTGGGAGCTTTAACCAGAAAGAGACCAGAAAGAGGGGGATTCCACTGCTGTCTTTCAGAGTTTGGCCGATGCAGTAAGAACGCACAGCCCAGGCTCCATGCCCGTGCCGAATAGCGCCGGATGCGCGACTTCACCCTCCGAGGTCATCGCGCTCCGGCGCTTTTTCTTTATTTCTCGATGGCGTGGGAGATAGCGCAGAAGTGGATGGGGCTGGCGCCGATGGAATGAGAACGTGTGCATCGCGCCGCTCGAAACTACTCGGGCAGCTCGCGCTGCGTAACGCAGGGCGCAGGGGATGCGCCCTGAGGCCGGCCTCCGCCCTTCCTCGCCGGAAGGAACAGCCGGCAAAACCAATAAAGATAGACCCTTGCCTGGGATTCGGCTGTATTCGGCGGCCAAGACACATCAGGGCCAGGAGTTACCCCAGCCCCGCGGTGCTTACTCCAGATTCCACCGAAACCGGCCGTCGCGGCTTACAGGGGCTGAACGTCCGCCGCCTGCCAGCCCTTAGGGCCCTTCACCACGTTAAACTGCACGGCCTGGCCTTCCTGCAAGCTCTTGAAACCGCTTGAGTTGATTGCCGAGTAGTGCACGAAAACATCTTCGCCGTTCTGGCGCGAAATAAAGCCGAAGCCCTTCGCGTCATTGAACCACTTCACAGTACCTTGTTCCATTTTGTTCGTATTTCCTGGTTTTTGAATTGCGCTGGATGAATCGGAGCGACCACTGGCAGAAATCTTGCTTGGTTGGGCGAGTTGCTGCTCACGCCCGGTTCGGTTCTAACGCTGACCATATTCTACCATTTACGTCTACAATTCCTAGAAGAAAGTTTGTCGAATCCCGCCCGGTGAGTTTCCGCGGACGAAATCGTCGCCCATTTTGGATTGAGCGCGGCCGTCGGCGCTTTAGTTGTGATTGTTCGCCATGCCCCAGGATCCCGTTCCCGACCTTCTCGCCCGCGCCACCGAACTCCTCGAACAGGATTTTTCATTTCTTCCGGAGTTTGTCCCGGCGCTGGACACCGATGCCGTGGCCCGGGTCCTGGCCGAGACGGCGCATCGCCTCGGCGACAACTACCCCTACTTCCATCCTCTCTATGCCGGCCAGATGATGAAGCCGCCGCACCCGGTGGCGCGGGCGGCCTACGCCCTGGCCATGCGGATCAACCCCAACAACCACGCCCGCGACGGCGGCCGCGCCAGCTCGGAGATGGAGATCGAGGCGGTGCGCGAGATCGCCGCCATGTTCGGCTGGCGCGAGTTTCTGGGCCATTTGACCTCGAGCGGCACGCTGGCCAATCTCGAGGCGCTGTGGGTGGCAGGCCAGTTGGCGCCGGGCAAGCGCATTGTGGGCTCGGAGCAGGCGCATTACACCCACCAGCGCATCTCCGCGGTCCTCAAGATCGACTTCACCGCCATCTACGCGGGCCCCCGGGGACGCATGGACCTGAATGCGCTCGAAACCGAGCTGCGCAAAGGGGATGTGGGCACGGTGGTCGCCACGCTGGGCACAACCGCGATGGGCGCGGTCGATCCGCTCGATGAGATTCTCGCCTTGCGCGAGCGGTACGGCTTCCGCGTGCACGTGGACGGCGCCTACGGCGGTTATTTCGTTCTGGTTCCCGAGGCGCTGGACGAGCCGGCGCGGCGCGCCTACGCCGTTATCGGCGAGGCCGACTCCATCGTCATCGATCCGCACAAGCACGGGCTGCAGCCGTACGGCTGCGGGTGCGTGCTGTTTCGCGACCCGGCGGTGGGGCAGCTCTATAAACACGACTCTCCGTACACATATTTCACGTCGAATCAGCTTCATCTGGGCGAGATCAGCCTGGAGTGCTCGCGGGCCGGCGCCGCGGCGGTGGCGTTGTGGGCGACGCATCGGCTGTTGCCTCCCGTCGCGGGGGGCGAGTTTGCGCGCGGACTGGCCAAGGGACGCGCGGCGGCGCTGGAGCTTGACCGGCGGCTGAGAGAAGACGAGAGATTCGTTACGCTAGCCGCTGGCCCGCCGGAATTGGACATCGTCGTCTGGGCCCTCCGGGCGGGAGACTTTCGGGAGGCCTCTGAGGCGGCGCAGCGGGTCTTCGACGCCTGCGCCGCTCGGGACCTGCACCTCGCTCTTGTACAATTGCCGCAATCCTGGTTTTGGCCCGGAAACGCAACGAACAATGGCGAATCGCACGTAACGTGTTTGCGCTCGGTGCTGATGAAGCCGGAGCACGGTGCGTGGATGGACCGGATCTGGGAAAGGCTCTCCGCGGCCTGCGCGGAGGCGGGTGGAAGGCAGTTGTGAGGAATAGTTTTGCCCGCTAAAGTAAACGTTCTCATTGGCGGGGTTAGCGGCGCTAGAACCGGTGAGCCGTTCGTCAAACTGATTTTCGCAGGGGCTGAAGCCCGGGATTTTTTGGGCATTTTGCGGCACGCGACCCATCCACTGGATGGGTTCCCCGGTCGTGCCCTGACACAAGACGATTTATGCAACCAGCTCTAGTAGCTGCTTCTCCAGCGCCGCTAACACCGCTAACGCCGCTTTACCAACCCTGATTTCGCTGAAAAGGACATTCGCCCCATGCACGATCCCGCAGTACTTCGTAACCTGCACCGCGACCGCTACCACGCCGAGCCCGCCCTCTTTGCCGCGCCCGGGCGCGTGAACCTCATCGGCGAGCACACCGACTACGCCGAAGGATTCGTGATGCCGGCGGCCATCAACTTCGCCACGCTGGCGGCCATCTCGCCGCGCAGCGACGGGAAGATCGCGATCTACTCCGAGAACTACGAGGAAGAGAAGAGCTACGACGCCGCGGCGCTTCCGGCGAAAGGCATCGGCCACTGGAGCGACTACCCGATGGGAGTAGTGTCGATCCTGGCCGGCGAGGGCCACAGGATTCCCGGCTTCAGCCTCACCATCTGGGGCGATGTGCCGCTCGGCTCCGGCCTTTCGAGCTCGGCGGCCATTGAAGTGGCCACGGCGCTGGCGGTGCTCTCGCAGGTGGGCGCGGAGTATCCCGGGCCGGTTCTCGCCCGGCTCTGCCAGCGCGCGGAGAACGAGTACGTGGGATCAAGCTGCGGCATCATGGACCAGTTCATCTCGATCAACGCCAAAGAGAATCACGCGCTGCTGCTGGACTGCCGCGACCTGAGCTACAAGCTGGCGCCGATTCCCGATCACGTGGCGCTGGTGATTGCCAACACCATGGTGAAGCACTCGGTGGCGGGCGGCGACTATCCCACGCGGCGGCGCGAGTCGGAAGCCGCCTGCGCCATCATCGCCAGCCACCGGGCGAACGTGCCCTTCCTGCGCGACGCGACCCTTGAGGATTTGGAGAAGTGGGGCAGCGAAATGGAACCCAAGCCGCTGATGCGCGCCCGCCACGTGATCGGCGAGAACCTGCGCACCGTGGCCGCCTGCGAGGCGCTGCTGCGCGGCGACATGAAAGAGCTGGGCCGGCTGATGGCCGAAGCGCACCAGAGCTACAGCGGCGACTTTGAAGGAAGCTGCGTGGAGGCCGACGCCATGGTCGAGTTGGCCCAGGGGTTGCCGGGCCTGATCGGGGCGCGGCTTACCGGCGGCGGATTCGGCGGCTGCACGGTGAATCTGGTGGAGCAGAAGGAGGCCGCGGGCTTCGCGGCCGAGCTGGGCAAGCGCTACACGGCAAGATTTGGGATTGTGCCGCAGATTCACGTCTGCCACGCATCCAGCGGCGCGCACCGCCTGGCTTAACGTATCTTCAATGTTTTCTTAGATTCACACTTTCTCCGCCCCGCGCTTGCCGCGGGGCGCCTTTCTGCATCCCAGAAAATAGCGATGTTTTCCTTCGGGACGAATCCGGTGCGGGCCGCGGTATCCTTGCTAAACTTTAGGATGCTTGCCGATAAAGAACGAGGGGCGATACCGTGCCTTGCCCGGCTCTGCGGTAGATTTTCAGGAACAAAGCCGCAATGCAGGTCCGAGCTGCGGAGAACTTAAGAAATATGGAATCTGCCAACAAGCCTTTCTCTTACGAGACTTTCCCCAATTCCGGCCAGGTCGCCTACTTCTCAATGGAGATCGCGATCCATCCGTCCATGCCGACCTACTCGGGCGGGCTGGGCGTACTGGCCGGCGACACGCTGCGTTCGGCCGCCGACCTGGGCGTGCCGGTGGTTGCCTTTACCCTGTTGCATCGCAAAGGCTACTTTCAGCAGCACCTGGACCCCAGCGGCATGCAGAGCGAGGAGGTGCAGTCGTGGAACCCGGCGGAGTTCTGCAGCGAAGAGGCGGCCCGCGTCACCGTCTCGATTGAAGACCGCGTGGTCACGGTGCGCGCGTGGCGCTACGACCTGCTTGGCCGCTTCGGCCACATCGTGCCGATCTACCTGCTCGATACCGACATGGACGGGAACTCCGGCTGGGACCGCGGCCTCACCGACCACCTGTACGGCGGCGATACCAACTACCGGCTG
>Ga0187812_1000911_pt1 | contig 10211 bp, 8 predicted proteins | sample NC_S_2_FD_130582 | JGI IMG/M metagenome (GOLD analysis project Ga0187812, IMG submission 130582) | Wetland sediment microbial communities from Neuse River Estuary, North Carolina, USA - ASW-S_2 | ecosystem: Environmental > Aquatic > Freshwater > Wetlands > Sediment | place: USA: North Carolina... | reverse complement strand
GCGCCTCGGCCTCTTCGCGGGCCAGGTGGCGCGCAGCCGCGTGGCGCGCGTGCGCATACGCTACGCCGGCGAGCCGGCCACCGTGGCCTCCACCGTGCTGCGCAGCGCCGTGCTCGCCGGCCTGCTGAATCCGGTGCTCGATGAGAAGGTCAACCTAGTGAATTCCGCCGCCGCCGCCGCGGAGCGCGGCATTGTGGTTGAGGAACAGACCCGCCGACGGGAGCACGGTTTTCCGAACACGCTCGAGGTCACCGTGTTTTTCGCGGACGCTTCCGATACTCCGGCCATCTGCGTGGAGGGCACAGTGCTCTACGACCTCTCCCCGCGCGTGATGGGGATTGACGGCATCCACGTGGAATGCGACCTCGAAGGCACCATCCTGTTTACGCGCAACCGCGACGTGCCCGGCGTGATCGGCCAGATGGGCCAGGTGCTTGGCAGCCGCAGCGTCAATATCGCCACCTTCGCTCTCGGCCGCCGCGAGGCCGTGGCCGGAGCCGAGGCGCTCGCCCTGGTGCGACTGGACGGCGAAGTGCCCGATTCGGTGCTCGAGCCGATCCGCGCGATCCCTGCCGTGGTCGAGGCGCGCCTGGTCCGCCTTCCCAAGAAAGATACGACGCAGCCGTAGAGGCCGGTCTCGCCCGCCGCGGCGGGTCCCGATGATGTTTGCCGACAATCCCTCCAGCCCACCGCCGCAACTGGCGCACCCATAACGCTTGAAAATCGCCGCTCCACGGGCACGTAGAGTTTTTCCAGCAATGGACGGACAAATAAACGGGCAGGAAATCAGAGAACGGAACTCGTCACGCCGCGCGGCCGCGATGCACGGCACTCGCCACGATGCGGCTCACCTCTTCCCCGCGCAATGGCCGCGCCATGTAATCGAACGCGCCGGCTTCCATCGCCGCCAGGTAGTCGCGCATCCCGCCGAACCGCGACACCGCGATCACCGGCACGCGCGATTCGCGCATCTCCGGCCATTCCATGAGGTCGCGTAATTTGCTCCCGGGATGGTCTTCGGCGTAGACCACTGCGTCCCCCGCGTGCGCGGCCACCGCCTCCCGCAGCGCCAGCCGCGTCGCGCAATAGATCCGTTCCACAGGGCAACGTGCGAGCGATTGTTCGATGGCATTGCGTACTTCCGCATCTTCACAGAGTACGAGAAGTTTCGGCAGGAGAGACATGCACCCTCCAGGGCGGCCTCCAGCGAGGACTCGCTTGCCGGCGGGAGGGGGGTGCCGGCTGCCTGCCCTCAGAACACCGAGAGGACGTCGCGAGAGGTAAGCCACGCTAGTCCCGCGCGCGGTATCTGTCAATCGAAGCGAAAGGGAAAGTCACAGTTGCAGCAACAGAGCGGATCTACTCCGGTCCGAGCGAAGAGGTTTCATGCGCTGAGCGAACGGACTGACAGACGAGCGGTATCTTTCCGGCGTGTAACATTTCTCTGAGTTGCGCTATCCTTTTCCGCTCATGCACGACCTGGAATTTTTCCGCCAGCACCTCGACCGTTTCGACGAGATGGCGCGCCACCGCAACGTCGCGCTCGATCTCGCCGCCTTCCGCGCGCTCGATTCCGAGCGCCGCCAGGCCATCACGTCCGTCGAGCGGCTGAAGGCCGAACGCAATCAGGCCAGCGACGAAATCGCCCGCCGGAAGAAGGCCGGGCAGGACGCCGCGCCGCTGATCGCCCGGATGAAGGAAGTCTCGGAAACCATTCGCGCGGAAGACCAGCGCATCACCGAGTTCGACGCGCGCCTGCGCGATTTTCTCCTCCGCGTTCCCAACCTGCCGCACTCCTCCGTGCCCGTGGGCGCCGGGCCTGAGCAAAACATGGAGGTGCGCCGCTGGGGCCGCCCGCCCGAGTTCCCCTTCCAGCCGCGGCCGCACTGGGAGGTGGGCGAGCGCGCCGGCATCCTCGATTTTGCCCGCGCCACGAAAATTGCCGGAACGCGCTTTGCCGTCTACTGCGGCGCCGGCGCGCGCCTGGAGCGCGCCCTGGCCAACTTCATGCTCGACGTGCACACCCGCGAGCACGGCTATACGGAAATCCTGCCTCCTTTCCTGGTGAACTCGGAATCACTGACGGGCGTCGGCCAGTTGCCGAAATTTGCCGCGGACATGTTCCATCTCGAGGGCACCGACCTGTGGCTCACGCCTACGGCCGAGGTCGAGCTGACCAGCCTGCACCGCGAAGAGACTCTCGATGCCGATCGCCTGCCCCTGAAGCTGTGCGCCTGGACCGCCTGCTTCCGCTCCGAGGCCGGCGCGGCCGGGCGCGATACGCGCGGCATCCTCCGCCAGCACCAGTTCCAGAAAGTGGAGCTGTTCAAATTCACGCGGCCGGAGCACAGCTACGACGAACTGGAGACCCTGGTGAGCGACGCCGAGAACATACTGCAGCGCCTGGGACTTCACTACCGCGTCATGCTGCTCTCCACCGGCGATATGGGGTTCGCCTCGGCAAAGACGTACGACCTCGAAGTCTGGCTCCCCTCCGCCGGAGCTTTCCGCGAAATCTCGTCGTGCTCGAATTGCGAAGCGTTCCAGGCGCGCCGCTCCGGTATTCGCGCGAAGGGGAAAAGCGGAAAAAACGAGTTCGTGCACACGCTCAATGGCTCCGGGCTGGCCGTCGGGCGCACTTGGCTTGCGCTCGTGGAAAACTATCAGCAGGCTGACGGCTCCATTCGCCTCCCCGAAGCGCTGCAACCCTACATGGGCATGGAAGTGATCCCCGCAGCCGGATAACGCCTCGCCCGGCTAGCTGATTGCGAGTTCGTGGCCGTATCTTCTGTAACTATATGAAAAAAGGACATTTATCTGCGATTGGACCGAAGTGAAGCAATCTTCGCCGCGGCTCCTCTAGTGACTCTCACGGAAACGATCTGCGCATAGGCTGGCCCTTCTCGTTGACACTTTTTCCTAGCAGGCGCTAAATTGCCCCTAGTCTGGCACTTGCGGGCCGACCTTACCAACGCATCCTGAACGATGCAGGAGTGGGGAGAGACGAGCCCGAAGAGGGACGCGGGGGGGAAGCGTCCACACGGTCGGCTCCGCAGGAGGCTTCGACCCGGCTCGCAATGGGGCCCTTTTCAATTTATTTTTTCTTTTCCGGGCCGCGCCGCGAGTGGCTCGCGGCACGATGAACAATCAGGAGATTCGACCGGCGGTGGCTGTAGCGCGGCGCCACTGATCCCGCGAAGCGGGAGGAGGCACGACCAAACATGTCCACAGTGGCCAAGACGATTCCTCGGCCCATCCCGGCGGTGACTCCACCGCGCGAGGATCTGAACCCCTATCGCATTTCGCAGATGCAGTTCGATATCGCTGCGGAATATCTGAAGCTGGATACCGGGCTGCGCCAGATTCTGCGCACTCCCAAACGCATCCTCGAAGTCTCCATCCCCGTCAAGATGGACAACGGCCAGGTAAAAGTATTCACCGGCTACCGTGTGCAACACAACATCGCCCGGGGGCCGGCCAAGGGCGGAGTGCGCTTCCACCCCAGCGTCACCCTGGATGAAGTGAAAGCGCTGGCCGCCTGGATGACCTGGAAGACCGCCACGGTGAACATCCCGTTCGGCGGCGGCAAGGGCGGCGTGATCTGCGACCCCAAGCGCATGAGCAAAGGCGAACTCGAGCGGCTCACGCGCCGCTATACGAGTGAGATTCTCCCCATCATCGGGCCCGACTGCGACATTCCCGCTCCCGACGTCTAAACCGACGCCCAAGTGATGGCCTGGATGATGGACACCTACTCGATGACCACGGGCCACACCGTGCTCGGGGTGGTGACGGGAAAGCCGGTATCGCTCGGCGGCTCGCTGGGTCGCCACGAAGCCACCGCGCGCGGCTGCCTGTTTGCCATCGAAGAAGCCTGCCGGGTGAAACGCATCAACCTGCGCGGCTTGAGCGTGGCCATCCAGGGATTCGGCAACGCCGGCTCGATCGCGGCCAAGCTGTTGCTCGAGAAGAAGGCCAGAATCATCGCGCTCAGCGATTCACGGGGCGGCGTGCACAATCCCCGCGGCCTCGATCCGCTGAAGGCCGCGCGCTTCAAGGAACGCACCGGCTCGGTGGTGGGCATGCCCGGCGGCGCACGCATCTCCAATGAGGACCTACTGGCGCTGAAATGCGACATTCTGATCCCCGCGGCGCTCGAAAACGTAATCACGCTGGAAAACGCCGAGCAAGTGCAGGCCAAAATCGTGGCCGAGGCCGCCAACGGCCCCGCCACGCCGCGCGCCGACGAGGTTCTCGCGCGCAAGGGCATCTTTCTTCTGCCGGACATCCTGGCCAATGCCGGCGGCGTCACCGTGAGCTATTTCGAGTGGGTACAGAATCACTACTCGTACTCCTGGACGGAGCAGGAAGTAAACGCCAAGCTGGCCGAAGTGATGCACCGCTCATTCCTGGACGTGCTGGAAATCTCGCGCAAGTACCACGTCCATATGCGCACGGCGGCCTATATCCTGGCCGTGGGCCGGGTGGCCGACGCCACGCTCGTCCGTGGCCTGTTCCCCTGACCCGTCTCATGGCCGCGCTGCATCGCCGGATCTCCCCATACACGGCGTCCGTCCTCTCCTCAGGTGTGGATGCAAGATTCCTCTTGCATTCCCGCGGCCACGGTGCGTAGATTTCAACTGCCGGCTCGCTCCGGATCCGGGGCGCAGCCGGCCCCGCTTTCTGCGGGGTGCCTTGCGCGGAGGGCACCAGCGTGAGCAATCATTTTCACACGGCTCCTCCGATCGTCCTGACGATCGCCGGGTTCGATCCCTGCGGGGGCGCGGGAACCGCCGCGGACCTGAAAACCATCGCCGCGCACAACTGCTACGGGATCGCCGCCGTCACCGCGCTCACCGTGCAATCCACGCAGGGCGTGAAGGCCGTGCACGTGACGCCCTCCGCCACGCTCCGGGCGCAAATCGAAACCCTGCTTGAAGACTCGGCCGTGGCCGCCGTAAAGATCGGCATGTTGGGCAACCGCGCCAACGCCACCGTAGTGGCTGAAATGATCGAGCGGTTCACTTTGCCCAACGTGGTGCTCGATCCTGTGTTTCAGTCCTCGGCGGGCGGAGTGGAGCTGATGGACGCGGCGGGCGTGAAGTATCTCCGCGAGGAACTGCTGAAGCGAGTGGCCCTGGCCACCCCCAACGTGCCGGAAGCGGAAATGCTGCTGGGAATGGAGATTCGCGACCTGGCCGCGATGGAAGCCGCGGCGCGTCTGCTGGTGGAGCGCGGGGCCCGCGCGGCGCTGGTGAAGGGCGGCCACATGGAAAAGCCCGTGGACGTGCTGTTCGACGGCACGGAGCTGGCGAAGTTTGAGGGCGAGCGCGTCCGCGGGGAAAATACACACGGCTCCGGCTGCACGCTCTCTTCCGCCATCGCCGCGCAGCTCGCGCAGGGGAAAAACCTCCACGACGCGGTGCTGCTCGCCAAGGTGTACGTGCAGAAAGCGATGGAGCGCGCCTACCCCATCGGAAAAGGCCCCGGCCCGCTCAATCACTTCTTCCGCATGCAGGCCGAATCCGCGCCGCGCGGCGTCCACGCGGAAGAGCTTCACCCCGTGCAAGTGCCACCTTCCGAGAGATAAAGGCGAAATTCGAAAAACGAAATTCGAAATTCGGTCGGATAAGAACCAGAATTCGGTCAGACCCGGACGACGACCGACCGCGATGATTTTTGTCTTTGGTTTATCGAGTTTCGAACTTCGAGTTTCGAATTCCGCTTTTCGGCATTTAGCGGCGCCAGACCACCCGCCCGGCAACGATCGTGGCCATGGGTCCTCCGCGGAAGCTGCGGCCGTCGAACGGCGTGTTGCGGGATTTGCTGGCGGATTCCGCGGCGCGAAACGTCCAGCGATGTTCAGTGGAGAAGAGCGTCAGGTCGGCGGGCTCGCCCTCGGCAATCCGGCGCGTCTTCCCGAGCACGCGCGCCGGGCCGGAGGTGAACAGCTCCACCAAGCGCGCCAGCGGCAGGCGCCCGGAGTGCACCAGCGCTTCGAGCGCCAGCCCCAACGCGGTTTCGAATCCGGTGATGCCGAAGGGCGCGCGGTCGAACTCCACTTCCTTCGACGCCTGCGTGTGCGGCGCGTGGTCGGTGGCGATGGCGTCCACGCTGCCGTCGGCCAAGCCGGCCAGCAGCGCCTCGCGGTCGGCGCGCGAGGCCAGGGGGGGATTCATTTTGTAGCGCGCGTCGTACACCACGTCCTCGCCCGTCAGCGTGAAGTGATGGGGCGTCACCTCGCAGGTCACCGTCAACCCGCGGCGCTTCGCCTCGCGCACCAGGTCCAGCGAATCCTTCGCGGACATGTGCGCCACGTGCAGGCGGGCCCCGGTGAGCGCGCAAATCTGCACGTCCCGCGCCACACAGATGGCTTCCGTCGCCGCGGGAATTCCGCGCAGGCCCAGCCGCACCGATGTGGGCCCCTCGCGCATCACCCCGCCGGCAAAGAGCGACGCGTCCTCGCTATGTTCGATTACCGGCAGATCGAGAGGGCGCGTGTATTCCATCACCTGGCGAAGCAGCTTCGCCGTGGCGATGGGTTTTCCATCGTCCGTCACGGCCACGATCCCGGCGTCCTTCATCCCCGCGATTTCCGCCAGTCCTTCGCCCGCGCTGCCCTTGGAGGCCGCGCCGATGGGCCAAACGCGCACGCTGGCCACGGCGGCCGCGCGGTCCAGAATAAAGCGCGTCACCGATGCGTTGTCGTTCACCGGCTGCGTGTTTGGCATGCAGCAGACGGCCGTAAAGCCTCCGCGGGCGGCGGCGCGCGTGCCGCTCTCGATGGTCTCCGCGGGATCGTTGCCCGGCTCGCGCAGGTGGCAGTGCAGGTCGATGAATCCGGGCGCCACCACCAGGCCCGAGGCGTCCAGACGTTCCGCGCCCGGCGCTTCAATCTTCGGCCCCACCCGCGCGATGCGTTCGCCTTCGATGAGCACGTCGGCCGGCCCGTCGAAGTTTCTCGAGGGGTCCAGCACGCGGCCGTTGTGGATCAGCAGCATTCGTTCTCCCATCGCGTCATCCTGCCGCGGCGCCGCTCGGTGCGCCGCCGGTAAGCAGGTAGAGCAGCGCCATGCGCACGGCCACGCCGTTCGTCACCTGCTCGAGCACGCAGGACTGCGGCGAATCGGCCACGGCCGGATCAATTTCCAGCCCGCGAATCATCGGGCCCGGATGCATCAGCAGAGCGTCGGGGCGCGCCAGGGCCAGACGTTCCGGAGTCATTTGATACAGCCGGATGTACTCGTCAGCGGGGAGCGCGGGCTCCTGCAGGCGCTCGGTCTGCACGCGCAGCACCATCACCACCTGGGCGCCGCGCAGCGCCGGGTCCAGCCGCGGCTCCAATCGAACGTTCGGAGCGATCTGCACGATCTCCGGCGGCAGCCACATGGCCGGCCCGCACAGCGTGATGCGGCAGCCGAATTTGGAGAGTACGTGAATGTCGGACCGTGCCACGCGGCTGTGCAGGATGTCGCCCACGATAGTCACGTCCAGGCCGTCCATCCGGCCCAGACGGTCGCTGATCGTCAGGGCATCGAGCAAGCCCTGCGTGGGATGCTCGTGCACCCCGTCTCCCGCGTTGATCACCGGAATCCCGAGGCGCTCGGCCACAAAGTGCGGCGCACCGGAGGCCGCGTGGCGGATCACGATCACGTCGGGCTTCATGGCCTCGAGCGTGCGCACCGTGTCCATCAGCGATTCCCCCTTCTGCGTGCTCGAGGATTCCGCCTGGAGGTTCATGGTGTCCGCGCCCAGCCGCGCGGCCGCGGTGCCGAAGCTGATCCGCGTGCGCGTGGACGTTTCAAAGAAAGCCAGCACCGCGCTCTTTCCGCGCAGCGTGGCCAGTTTCTTCAGCGGCTGCTTCTGGATTCCCTGGAAGGCGCGGCTCTGGTTGAGAAGAAAAGTGATTTCGTCGCGCGTCAGCGCTTCGGTCCCGAGCAGGTGGCGGAAGGTGAAGCTCACGTTTCTCCCAGGTGCCTCAGGGCGCGCGCTCCAGCAGCACGCCGTCTTCGCCGTCGATTTCCCGCAGATGCACTTCGACCATATCTTCGGGACGCGTGTCTACGCGCCGGCCCACGTAGGTCGCTTCAATGGGCAGCTCGCGGTGCCCGCGATCCACCAGCACGCAGAGCAGAATGCGCCGCGGGCGCCCCAGGTCGAACAGACCGTTCATGGCCGCGCGAATGGTGCGCCCGGTGAAGAGCACGTCGTCCACCAGGATCAGGTCCCGGCCGTCCACCGAAAACGGAATGTCGGTGGATTGCACCACCGGATGCGCGGCCACCAGCGACAGGTCGTCACGGTAGAGCGTGATGTCCAGGATGCCGATGGGCGCCTCGGCACCCGTCGCCGCGCGGATGGTCTGCGCCAGCCGCTGCGCCAGGGGCACACCGCGCCGGCGGATCCCGATCAGCGCGATCCCATGTTTCTCCCCTGTTTTTTCAACGATTTCATGCCCCAGGCGCTCGATGGTGCGCCCGGTCTGCGCCGCATTCAGCAACTGCGTCTTTTCGCGGGCTGGCATTCTCCTCGCACGGGTCCTGAATGGTCACACCATACTAGGGGCCGCTCCGAAGAGTGTCAAGATGGCGAGCCCCGCGCGCGGTTCGCCGGCTCCCCCGGGTCTGTTAGACTGCCTCTTCCGGAGGTGTACATGCACGAGCAGTGTCGTTTTGTCCCTGGGCGGGTACGGGGCTCGGTCCCGCAGAAACCCGGTTCGGGAGCGCGAATCCTCATCATTCTGGTTGCTTTCATTCTCACAGTGGCATTTCCAGCCGCGGCCGGGGCGCAGAAGGCGCCGCCGGCCTCCGCACGAAAGGCGCAACCCGCCGGGCCATCGCCGCGCCTGGTGGTCGTCCTGGTGATTGACCAGTTCCGTTCGGATTACCTCGATATCTATCGCAGTGAATTCGGCGACTGTGGCTTCGTGCGGGCCATGCGGGAGGGCGCCGTATTCCGCGAGTGCTATTATTCCTACGCCATCACCGACACAGGCGCGGGCCACGCCACGATCGCCACCGGCACGACGCCGGACCGCCACGGCATCACGGCCAACGATTGGTTCAGCCCACAGCAGGGCAAGACAGTTTACGCATTGCTCGACGAGAGCTCACCCGTGGTGGGAGGCACGCCCGGACAAACGCCCGTGTCGCCCCGCAATCTCATCGGCACGACGCTTTCGGACGAAATGCGTCTGGCCACATCTGGAAAGTCGAGGGTGTTCGGCGTGGCGCTGAAGGATCGGGCAGCCATTCTCTCCGCCGGCCACGGCGCCAACGGGGCCTACTGGTTCGACTCGAACGGCATCGGGTTCGTCACCAGCACCTACTACCGCAGTCTCCTCCCCGATTGGGTGGCCGCGTTCAACCGCAGCCACGCGCCAAAGCTGCCAGCGGATCCCGCCGCACGCAAGGCCGCCCTCTCGCTTTACCGCCAGAGCGGGGCAGCCAACCGACTGGTGGCCGATTTTGCGCTCGCTCTGATGGATAACGAAAAGGTCGCCCGGGGCGAGGCCACCGATTTTCTGTTCATCGGTTTCTCTGCCAACGACTATGCCGGCCACGCTTTCGGCCCATACAGCGAGGAGGTGCGCAAGATCACTCGGGAGACGGACGCAGTGCTCGCCGACCTGCTCCGCCAGTTCGACTCGAAAATCGGGCGAGGCAAGTACTGGCTGGCCCTCTCCGCCGACCACGGCGTGGCGCCCACACTCGCGGAGGCCCGCGATCCCAACGTCGCGCGAATCAACGCAATCAGCATCGACATGAAAGCGGTGCGGAACGCCATCGAGACAGCACTGAACCAACGCTGGGGCAGCGCGCACTGGCTGCTGCCCTCGGAGGGGATTTACTTCGACCGCAAAGTCCTGGCCGAAAAAAATCTGCGCATCGAAGAGGTGGTGCGCACCGCGGAAGATGCCGCCCGAAAAATCCCGGGAGTGTGGGGCTCGGTAAGCCGCTACGGCACGCACATGCCGGATTCGATTATCCAGTCCTATAATCGCAGCGGTTCCCCGGGTAGACGCCCCGATATGGACATCGTGCCGCTGCCCTTTGCCCTGCCGGACGCCGAGAAGGGTGGAACCACGCACGGCACGCCGTTCACCTACGATTCTCAGGTGCCCCTCATACTGGTGGGGTCGCCCTTCGCGCCGGGTGAGTATTATCAACGCTGCTCCCCGATGGACGTGGCCGTGACTCTTGCCGCCATGC
>Ga0187812_1000910_pt1 | contig 10211 bp, 7 predicted proteins | sample NC_S_2_FD_130582 | JGI IMG/M metagenome (GOLD analysis project Ga0187812, IMG submission 130582) | Wetland sediment microbial communities from Neuse River Estuary, North Carolina, USA - ASW-S_2 | ecosystem: Environmental > Aquatic > Freshwater > Wetlands > Sediment | place: USA: North Carolina... | reverse complement strand
AATTGCTGGACGCAATTTCCGTGCGCAAATCCTCGCGGCGTCCGTATGATAGCGGAAGCCCCCTGGGCGTGGCAAATCGCGCGGCGGGCCCCTTCGCGAGAACGGCCGTGAACGAGCTGCGCCAACTCGTGGACCGCTACCTGGCCCTGGCGGGGCACTTCGGCCGCGCCGTGCCGCTCGCTTCCTTCGGCCTCGGCGAACAGGAAACCTCGCGCTTGTTCGGCTCACTCGACGAAGACTACCAGATCAGCCGCTACCTGAAGCTATCTCGCGAGACGGGCCCCGAGTTCTCCATCAACGGCTTTCCCCAGACTCATGTGGCGCTCGACGAGGCCATCCGCAGCCTGCTCTGAAGCGTTCTTTCGAGCGCCGCCGCAGCGGGCTTAGGATTGGCAGTGTGCCTGTCCGGCGGTCACGTCGCGGGGACGGTGACGCGGCCCAGGCGGCGCTGGAGTTGCTCGTGTTGCCGCCAGATTTCCCGGGGCAGCGCGGCGCCGAACCGTTCGAAGAACTTTCGGGTGGAGTCCAGCTCCGCGCTCCAGTCGGCCGGATTCACGCGGAGGAGTTCTTCGATGGTCCCGCGGGGTATGGAGAGGCCGTCGAGCGTGAGCGCCTCCGGAGAGGGCACGTATCCGATGGGCGTTTCCACGGCATCGGCCTTGCCCTCCACTCGCTCGACAATCCACTTCAGCACGCGCACGTTTTCTCCGTAGCCCGGCCACAGGTATTTTCCATCCGCGCCTTTGCGGAACCAGTTCACGTGGAAGATGCGCGGGAGCTTGGGGATTTTGCCGCCCATCTCCAGCCAGTGGTCGAAGTAGCGGGCCATGTTGTAGCCGCAAAAGGGCAGCATGGCCATGGGGTCGCGCCGCGTGACGCCCACTTCTCCGGTGATGGCCGCGGTGGTTTCCGACGCCATCGTGGCGGCCACGAACACACCGTGCGGCCAGTCCCGGGCCTCATAGACCAGCGGCGCCACCCGCGCGCGGCGCCCGCCGAAAAGGAAGGCGGAAATCGGCACGCCCCCCGGATCTTCAAAGCACGGTGAGATCGAGGGCGCCTGTTTCGCCGGGACCGTGTAGCGTGAGTTCGCCTGCGCCACGGGCTCGGGGCCGCCCGTGTGCGCGCGCCCCCGCCAGTCAATCGTGCCGGCCGGCGGCGCTCCGTTGATCCCTTCCCACCATGGCTCGCCGGATGGGGTCAGGCCGACATTGGTGAAAATGGAGTTGCGAGTGAGCGCGGCCATGACATTGGGATTCGTCTTGCGGTTCGTGCCCGGAGCGACGCCGAAGAAGCCGGCTTCGGGATTGATGGCTCGGAGCGTGCCGTCCGCGGCGACGTGCATCCAGGAGATATCGTCGCCGATGGTGGTGACGCGGTAGCCCTGGCTCTCCAGCGCGGAGACCATCATGGCCAGGTTTGTCTTCCCGCAGGCGGATGGAAATGCCGCGGCGATGTAGGTGGTTTTTCCGGCGGGGTTGGTCAGCCCCAAGAGGAGCATGTGCTCCGCCATCCAGCCCTGTTCGCGCCCCATCCAGCTGGCAATGCGCAGCGCGAAGCATTTTTTCCCCAGCAGGGCATTGCCCCCATAGCCCGAACCGATGCTCCAGATGAGTTTCTCCTCGGGGAAGTGCAGCACGTAGCGGTGGTCGGGGCTCAGATCACCCAGGGAGTGCAGCCCCGGAACAAAGTCTTCCGAGCGGCCCAGGCGGTCGAGCGCCACGCGCCCGATGCGCGCCATGATGTACATGCTGGCAACGACGTAGGCGCTGTCCGTGATCTCCACGCCGACTTTGCTGTACGGCGAATCCGCGGGCCCCATCAAATAGGGCACCACGTACATTTTCCGGTCGCGCATGGCCCGGCGGAAGAGCGCCCCGGCCTTTTCCTTGGCGTCCGCGGGCGTCATCCAGTTGTTGGTCGGACCCGCGTCGGCCTGCGAGCGGGAGCAGATGAATGTGATTTGTTCGGTCCGGGCCACGTCGCTCGGATCACTGCGGTGCAGGTAGCAGTTCGGGTAGCTGCGTTCGTTCAGCCGGAGGAACGTGCCGTCCGCCAGCATCCCTTCGATCAGCCGCTGGTGTTCCTGCTCCGATCCATCGCACCACACGATATCTTTCGGTTCGGTGAGCCGCGCCGATTCCTGAACCCACCGTTCGATTGGAGACGCCATCGCTCCTCCCAAACCAGCATTCTGAGGAAAGGATTCGGCTGCGGCCGCATCCCGGTGTATGTCCGACCCGCGCGCAGCCTGCACCGAAGCTGCTGGGCGTCGGACCCTTTACAATCTGATTAGCCTATTCTCCGGGAGCGCGAATTGCAAGAAAAGGCTACCCACATGAGCCAAAGAGGCTCAGCAGCGCCCGACTCGCGATGGACCGCCCGTTGCTCGCGGACCGGAGGCCTTTCGCTTTTACCGCTGCGCCCCTCGCAGTCAGGACTTGAGTGTAAGGACAGGGCACCGCGCCCCTCGAACCACGCCAAAGGCTTTCGTGGACGGGATATGCCCGGCCAGCCTGCCCCTCTTCTTCGCGCCGATGACAATCAGATCCGCTTCCGTCACCTTTGCCACGCGCAGAATCTCCTCGACGGGCTGGCCGTAGGCCAGATGATATTCTGGTTTGCACAGCGGTTCAGACCCTGTCGGCACCAGCTCCTGCAGTTGATGCGTGATGCCCTCTCTCTCCAGGATCGTGTCCCGGTCGAAGGCATTGTCGGGATGCGGGATCACGTGCAGAAGGATCAGCTTGGACCTGTGCTCCTGCGCCAGCGCCAGCGCAAAGGCCGCTTGGCGCTCCGCTCCCGGGCCGAAGTCGGTCGCAAATAGAATGTTCTTGAACTCCGCTTCGAACGGGGCTTCCTCTTTCACTACCGGACCTACCGTCATAACCGGGAGGTGCGCATGCCGGAAGATTTCCTCCGCCGATGAGCCGAAGAGGACCTTGAGCGAGCCCCTCATCCCGTGCGTGCCCAAGACGAGCAGGTCAATCTTGTACTTCTCGAGCAGACCCTCAAGCGTCGGCCAAAGCGTCCCCTCTTCGATCACCACCTCATAGGGCACGCCGTAGAGACGGCCGGAATCCACGACTTCCTGTGCCTGTGCGTGGGTGATGCGTCGGAGCTCTTCGCCGGCAGGCGCCGCCGGCTCCGGCTCCATCACTCCGTGCCCCTTATAGGTGATCACGTGAGTCAGATAAATCTGCGATCCAAAGCGGCGGGCCAGTGACACCGCATAATCGAGGGCGCGGTTCGAGACCGGAGAGAAATCGGTTGCTACCATGATCCTCGCCAGGGAAACCTGCTGGCGCGCGGGGATCTTTTCTTCGATTCCAGTTGTGTAGGTCATTTTGCCCCCCTTCGCCACCCCATGCGGCGTCGGCCGGGGGGTGCGCATCAGGCGACTTCCAATAAGTACTCTATTTCCTTTCCCGGGCCGGCGCTGTGATAGCCATCACGCCAGACCCAACGTGAAATCACATCGGACATCGGGTTCCAGAGCAGCCTCTGCGCCGCCCTCTCAAACGTCTGGCGCCGCGAGTGATATAGTCAGGCCACATGTACGCGCGGAAGTGGATCGTGGAGCTGGAGATCGCGGGAGAACGGCGGCCATGCCCCTTGGACTGGCTCGATTCCTTCTGCATGCGCAACTTCACCAATGCTCCCGAATTCGACGACACGTTGCCCGCCGGCGAAGGACATCTGGAGGCCAGTTTTCGCGTGGATGCGGATCGCTTTGCCGCCGCCCTCGGCGATTGGCTCACGAAGCGCGGGAAGGGAAACGGCCAGCCCGTGCGCGTCATTCTACGCGGGGAGTGAAAGAGAAACGCGGAGGTAGCGCCGTCCTGCCCTGGCACGCTGGCGTTGGTAGGGGCACGGCATGCCGTCCCCACGCACTCTGGATCACGCGGGCCGTGCGACGCTTCGCGGGCGGTCAGGCCACGCCGCGGAAGGCTGCAGCAGTTCTCGGATACGCGGCAGCGCGGCTCGCGCGGCCAACTCGCCCGCGGCGATCAGGTCCCCGGTGCGCGAGAAATCGTCCCAGGTGAAATCGCGCACGTCCGGCGAGAGCAGCACGTCGGCCGAGCGATCCCGGCGCTGGATGGCCTGATGCTGCATGATGGCAAACGCCCGCCACAGCACCTCGCCCATGTGTTTCGGCCGCGGCGCGGGACCGCCAATGCCCAGGTAGACCCCAACCACGCATTCTGCGCCCAGCGTCCGGGCCGCTTCCACGGGCACTGGCCCGACCAGGAAGCCGTCCACCAGCAGACGGCCTTCGAACTCCACGGGTTGGAACAGTCCTGGATAGGCGCAGGAGGCGCGCAGCGCAATTCCCAGGTCGCCTTTGGTGAAGTAGTAGGGCTCGCCGGAGAGCAGGTCCGCGGCGCAGATGGATAAGGGCAGTTTCAAATCCTCAAAGCGCTGTGCGCCGCAAAACTCGTACACGTAGCGGCTCATGCGTTCGTTCGAGGCCAGGCCGAAACGCGAAAGGCTCCAGCGCGCGAAATCACGAAACGATGTGGAAATCGCTCGCCGGGAAATCGCTTGCAACGGCGCGCCGCTGGCGTAGGCCGCGGCGATCAGGCCCCCCACGCTGGTTCCCGAGAGGCAATCCACCTGGATGCCCTCCTCTTCCAGCACGCGCAGCACTCCCAGATGCGCGATGCCCCGCGCAAAGCCGCCGCCCAGCGCCAGCCCGATGCGCGGCGGGCGCACTGCTTCCGGCGGCGCGCCACGCGCGAATTCGCGGATGCGGCGCAGGCTGGTGCGGAAGAACCCTTTCACGTCGCCTTTGCTCATTCCTGCTCTGTCTTCGTGCCTGGGAACCTGCCGGTCCGCGGAGATTGCCCACACCGCGTGTTCACGCCTGTTTGATGCTATCCCGGGCGGCTTCGGCTGCCAACTGTGCTCTCCGGGTCTATAATCCAAGCCGCTGGCAGGCGCTACGCCGGAAACTCTTCCTCGAACCGGCGGCCTGGCTACGCTAGCCGGAGGCACCGCGTGAACGCTGGAATTCGAAAGGCCGCAGTCTTGGGCGCCGGAACGATGGGCGCCCGCATTGCCGCGCACTTGGCGAATGCGGGGGTGCCCTGTTACCTGCTCGACATCCGCCCGGCGGAGCTGACCGCGGAGGAAACCGCGCGGAAGCTCACCGCAGACTCGCCCGAAGTGCGCAATCGCATCGTCCGCGCGGGATTCGAGGCGGCAAAGAAAGCCCGCCCGGCCGCGTTTTTCACTCCGGAAAACGCCCGCCTCATCACCATCGGCAATTTCGACGACAACCTGGCCTGGTGCGCCGAGGCCGATTGGATCATCGAGGTCGTGGCGGAAAATCTGGAGATCAAGCGAAAGCTGCTGGAGCGCGTCGAGCAGCACCGCCGCCCGGGCACCTTTGTCACCACGAACACCTCGGGCCTGCCCGTCCGCCTGATTGCCGAAGGCCGCTCCGAAGATTTCCGGCAGCACTGGGCCGGCACGCACTTTTTCAATCCCCCGCGCTATATGAAGCTCGTCGAGCTGATTCCCGGGCCGGACACGCTCAGGGAAAAGCTCGCAAAGCTCGGCGAATTCTGCGACCGCGTGCTCGGCAAGGGAGTCGTGGTGGCGAAAGACACGCCGAACTTCATCGCCAACCGCATCGGCACCTTCTCGATGCTCAACGTGCTCGCGCTCATGCAAGAACTCGACATGACCGTCGAGGAGGTGGATGCGTGCACCGGGCCGGCCGTGGGCTGGCCGAAATCCGCCACGTTCCGCACCGCGGACATCGTCGGCCTGGATGTGCTCACCCACGTGGTCCGCAACATTTACGAAAACGCGGCCGCCGACGAAATGCGCGAGCGCTACCGCGTGCCCGCTCTGGTCGACGACATGATGAAGCGCGGCTGGCTGGGCGAAAAAACCGGCAGCGGTTTCTACAAGCGCATGAAGGGCGGGGAAGGGAAGGAAATCCTGACCCTCGACTGGAAGACCATGGAATACCGGCCGCGGGCCAAGGCGCGCTTCGGCTCCATCGAGGCGGGCAAGGCCATTGACGACACGCGCGAGCGGCTCCGCGAATTGCTCGGGCCCGCCCTTGCCGGCCGCGACGGCGACAAGGGCGCGCGCTTCCTGTGGCGCTCCATTTCCGAGATGTGTCTATACGCCGCGCGGCGCATTCCGGAAATCTCCGACACTGTGTCGGACGTGGACAATGCCATGCGCTGGGGTTTTGCCTGGGAGATGGGCCCGTTCCAGATCTGGGACGCCGCGGGCGTCGAGACCATGGCGCGGCGCATCGAGGCTGAAAAGCGGCCCCTGCCGCCGCTCGTTACCGATCTGCTCGCCTCCGGCCGGAAATCCTTTTATCGCTCCGACGCCGGCCGCACCTTCTATTTCGATCTGGCCACGAAGGGCGAACGCGAAGAGACGCTCCCGGCAGGCATGATCGTGCTCGACCGGCTGCGCCAGGCCGGCCGTGTGGTGGAAAAGAACGCCGGCGCGAGCCTGGTGGACCTGGGCGACGGGGTGGTCTGCTGCGAATTCCATTCCAAGATGAATTCCATCGGCGCGGACACGGTGCAGATGCTGCACGCCGGCCTCAGGCGGCTGAAGACCGATTTCGACGCCATGGTCGTGGCCAACCAGGCCGCAAACTTCTGCGTGGGCGCGAACCTGATGATGGTCCTGATGCTCGCGCAGGAGCAGGAGTGGGACGAGGTGCATCTGGCCGTCCGCCAGTTCCAGCAGGCGAACCTCGCGTTGAAGCACTCGCCGAAGCCGGTGGTTGTGGCGCCGTTCGGCATGTCGCTCGGCGGCGGCTGCGAGATTCCCCTGCACGCGGCGCGCGTCCAGGCCGCAGCGGAGACGTACCTCGGGCTCGTGGAAGTGGGCGTGGGTCTGATCCCCGCGGGCGGCGGCACAAAGGAAATGCTGGTCCGCGCCAATGAGCATGCGCGCAGCGTGAACCCCGCGGGCGGAGACGGCTCGGACCTGGATTTATTCCACGCGCTCAAGCCCGTCTTCGAGCAGATCGCCATGGCCAAGGTGGCCACCAGCGCCGAAGAGGCGCGCGCCCTCGGCTACCTCCGGCCCGGCGACGGCATCAGCATGAACAAGGACCGGCAGGTTGCCGACGCAAAGGCCGCGGCGCTCGAGCTGGTGCGCGAAGGCTACCGTCCGGCGCACCCGCCGCCCACCGAACCTTCCATCCGCGTGCTCGGCGAGCAGTTCCTGGCCGGGGCAAAGCTCGCGATTCACATGATGCTCCGCGGCAGCTTCATCTCGGAATATGACGCGGTGGTGGCACGCAAACTGGGGAACATTCTCGCCGGCGGCCCGCTCTCCGCATCGCAGCTCGTCAGCGAGCAATACGTGCTCGACCTCGAACGTGAGGCCTTTGTGAGCCTCTGCGGCGAGAAGAAAACGCTCGAGCGCATGGCGCATACGCTCAAGACGGGGAAGCCGCTGAGGAATTGACGTAAACTGCGTCTGCCCCGCGTCGCAGCAACTGAGCGTCAAGTGGCCGCCACGGGCGGTGAACGATCCATGAGCGTAGCGGCGCACCTGGGAATCCAACTGGCGCAATACGACCGCCGGATTCGGTCTTTCATCCCATACTACGAGGAAATGCTGGATTCCGCCGCGGGGCTCATCAATCCCCGCACCGGCGTGATTGTCGACCTCGGAATCGGCACTGGCGCACTTGCCGCGCGATGCCTCAGGGTGGCACCGAAGGCGCGCGTGACGGGCATCGACAGCGATGCGGCGATTCTGGAGATGGCGCGGCGCCGCCTCGGCGCGAAGGCGGCGCTCATCCATGGCCACCTGGAGACCGCTCCATATCCCCGCGCGGATGCCGTGGTCGCATCGCTTGCCCTGCACCACATTCCCACCAAGCCTTGCAAGTTGGCCGTGTACGGTCGCATTTACCGCGCGCTCCACCCCGGCGGCATCTTCGTGAATGCCGACTGCTGCCCCGCGGCGGAGCCATCGCTGCGAAAGATTCAACGGCGCGGCTGGCACAATCATCTGCGCCGCACGTACACGCACGGCAAGGCGAGTGCCTACCTGCGCGCGTGGAGTCGCGAAGACTTCTACCTGCCGCTGGATGCCGAGCTGCGGATGCTGCGGGCCTGTGGATTCCAAGCCGAGGTTGCGTGGCGGCGAGGCATGTTCGCGATCCTGGCCGCGCGCAAAGCTGCGGCGTGACGTCGCGCTCGTGCTCCGCCCCTACGTCTGCGGTTTATGCTGGGCCACGCTCAAAACGTTGCCGCCCGGCGCGGCCCAGATGCCGCGTTCCTTGTCCTGCACAAACGGATACTTCTCAAACTCCACGCCGCGCTTCTGGAGCCAGGCGACCACGGCTTCTATGTCCTGCACCCCCCAGCCCAGCACGGTGCGCGGCAATTCATTTTCAGCAATCCGCTGGAGCTTACCGGCGCGGCCGTGGCCCTGTTTGCTCAGCCGCCCTGGGTGCCACCCCGGGGCGTTGGTCGGCGGTTCCGGCGCGCGTCCCACCTCTCCTAGACATCCTTTTGGGCGCGGGTGTATCATGCGCCCAGTTTCCAGTCATCGCCCTGCAGGTCGCCGTCGCCGCATTTGCTCTGGGAGTCTGGCCAGGCTTCTTCCTGCCCGGCAATCGACTCGCATGGATCAAGTTCGCAGATCTCGGAGATTCTATTTGCTGGGGGCTTTATGACTCTTAGAGCGTGCCGCTTACTCCGCGGGCGCTGTCTTATCGGGGCGTTTCTCTTCTTGCCCTTTCTTGCCCTCGCACAGGGCGCGGGGAGCGGCGAACAACCCGGCAGGCCGGGCGGCCCTCCGGGCACGGAGCAGGGTCCGGACCTAAGCGCCCGGCTCCAGGTATCTGTGCAAGACGAGAGCGGAGGCCAAGTCGTCGTATTCACTCTGATTACCCTCAGCACGCCGGAAGGCAAGGTGCTCCATCAAGTCAGAGCGGAAGGGGGGCAGGCGGAGTTCGCGGGTCTCGTTCAGGGGCGCTATACCATCCAAGTCACTGCGGAAGGCTACGAGTCGGCGAAGCAATCGGTCACTGTAGATAGATTGCACTCCGTCGCAACCGTGCAGGTCCGGCGTAAGGCTGAAGATTTTATCGACCAGACGGCCTCGACGGGCTTCGGCGCCACGGGCAACGATGTGTTCGGGTTCACGACTTCCGTCAAAGAGCAGCGGCAGATGCTGAAGATCGCGCAGGCTCTGCGCGACAACAAGCCCCAAAAGGCCCGCATGGACCTCTTTAAGTTGTATCTGGATAACCAGACGGATGCGAACCTCAATTATTTGTACGGACTATACGAGAAGGAAATGAAAGATCTTCCCCGGGCCAAGTACTACTGGAAGCAGGCCGTGGGAAGCGATTCGAAAAACCTCCCTGCCCTGATGGAGCTGGGGCACACCGCGCTCGACGAAGGCAAGTCTGCGGAAGCCCTTCCCTACTTGAAGCAAGCCGCGCAAGCAAGCCCGACGACCTGGCATATCCATGCCCTGATGGTCGTGGCGTATTCGAAGCAGAAACAGTACGCCCAGGCTGTTGAAGAAGCCGAACGGGCCCTCGAACTGGGCCACAGTCAGGCCGCCATTGTGCAGCCTGTGTTGGCCAGCACTCTGGCCGCTGAAGGGAACAGGGAGCAGGCGGTGAAGATTCTGCGGGAATACCTCAAAGACCACCCCGACCCCGATGCTCAGAATCTCCTCGCCTCCTTGGAGCAGGCCGATATTCCATCGCCCAGCGTCGCTCTTCCTGATCCTATGGCCTTCGCGTTCGATTTTGACCCCATTTTGCCCTCCGCCTGGATGCCCACCCGTGTGGACGATAAGGTTCCTCCTGTCGAGCCCGGAGTCCCATGTTCCCTGGACACTGTCCTGAGCAATGCCAGCATGCAAGTGACCGAACTCGTCAGGAACGTGGATCGTTTTGAGGCCACCGAATCCCTTGCGCACGAGCGCATCGGCAAGAGTGGCCTGCCGTCCCGACCGGAGTTGCGCACCTATCGTTACCTGGTTTCAATTGCGGAGGTGCGCCCGGGCATATTGGCCGTGGACGAGTATCGCGACGCCCAGAAGGTGCAGGAGGACCCTCCGGATGGTGTGGTGACCGTGGGTCTGCCCGCCCTGGCCTTGGTCTTCCATCCTGCACAAATCGATAACTATAAATTTACCTGTGAGGGTTTGGCGCGTTCCAGTTCCGGGCTTTCCTGGCAGGTCTATTT
>Ga0187812_1000909_pt1 | contig 10214 bp, 9 predicted proteins | sample NC_S_2_FD_130582 | JGI IMG/M metagenome (GOLD analysis project Ga0187812, IMG submission 130582) | Wetland sediment microbial communities from Neuse River Estuary, North Carolina, USA - ASW-S_2 | ecosystem: Environmental > Aquatic > Freshwater > Wetlands > Sediment | place: USA: North Carolina... | reverse complement strand
CTTGAGCCGACCTCAAACCGGGGCGTATGGCCGGTGGAAATACAGGGAATAGGGAATAGGGAATAGGGACGTGATGAAGACGGTGGAAGAGATCAGAGCGGCGATTGAGGCGGCGGTGCCGGGTGCGGGCGTAACGATTGTGCCGAATCCCGGGCCGGCGGCGCAGCACTCGCTGCTGCTGGCGAAGGAGACCGCTGTCGCTGTCGCCAAGTTCCTGCACAACGATCCCGAGCTGGCCTTCGACTTCTGCTCGAACGTGACCGGCGTGGACTGGCTTGACAAAGAGATCGCCGAAAAAGTGAAGGTGACGAAGACCGTTACCAGGACCGTGGACGGTGTCGAGCAGCAGGCGGAGGAGACGGTTGAAGAGACGCGCAAACACGTCGAGCCGGGCCATCTCGAGGTGGTCTACCATCTCTACTCGATGGCGAAGAAGCACGGGCCGCTGGTGGTGCGCATGCGCACGGGCAACCGCACCGACCAAGTGGAGTTGCCGTCGTTCACGCCCATCTGGCGCGGCGCGGAGTTCCAGGAGCGCGAAGTCTTCGACCTGTACGGCATCGTCTTCACCGGCCATCCCGATTTGCGGCGCATCCTGATGTGGGACGAATTCAAAGACCACCCCATGCGCAAGGATTACGTGGAGCCGGATGACTTTGAATACGAGCCGACGGCGCATGACGCGGTGCTGAAGCGCGCGCAGGAGCATAAAGGCAAGGGAATAGGAAATAGGGAATAGGGCTGCGAATGAGCGTGGTGGAGACAAAGACGGAACGGGCAGAGGGCTGGAACCGGCCGCCGCAGCCGGCGCCGGAGGGCGAGGGCGAGCTGCTCGAGATCGCGATGGGGCCGCACCATCCCTCGACGCACGGCGTGTTCCGCATGGACGTGGTGCTGGACGGCGAGCGGGTGATGAAGCTCAAGCCGGTCTTCGGCTACCTGCACCGCAATCACGAGCAACTAGGCGAGACGATGAGCTATCTGGCCATCATGCCGTACACCGACCGGCTGGATTATTTCTGCTCGCTCTCAAACAACTGGGGTTACGCGCTGGCGGTGGAGAAGCTCGCGGGTCAGGAGGCTCCCGAGCGCGCGCAGTACCTGCGGGTGATCCTGGCGGAGCTGACGCGCATCCAGAATCACGCATCGTCGATTGGATTTTTGCTGCAGGAGATGGGGGCCAGCGGCACGCCGCTAATGTACGCCTTCCGCGAGCGCGAAAAGATCCTGGACCTGTTCGAGTCGCTGACCGGCTCGCGCATGATGTGCAACTACATGCGCTTTGGCGGCTGCCGGGTGGGCGTGAACGATGCGTGGCTGAACGCGACGCGCAAAGTGGTCGCGGGCTTGCCGAAGTTTGTGGACGAGTTTGAAGCGCTGCTCACCGGCAACGAGATTTTGATGGCCCGGACGCAGGGCGTGGGCGTGCTGAAGCCCGAGCTGGCTGTGAATGCCTCGATCACCGGCCCCATGCTGCGCGCCTCGGGCGTGGACTACGACATCCGCAAAGTGGACCGATACGGCATCTACGACCGGTTCCAGTTCCGTGTGCCGCTGGGCGATCATGGCGATATCTACGATCGCTACATGGTGCGCGTGCTGGAGATGCGCGAGTCGATCCACATTCTGGAGCAGGCGCTCAAAGACGTTCCGGGCGGGCCGGTGATGGATCCCAAGGCGAAGATTCGCGGGTTCCGGCCAAAGCCGGGCGAGGCCTACGCGCGCATTGAAGCGCCGAAGGGCGAATTAGGTTTTTACGTGATCAGCGACGGCAGCCCGAACCCCTATCGTTACCGGGTGCGGCCGCCGAGCATGATCAATCTGACGGTTTTGGAAGATATGTGCCTGGGGCACAATGTCGCCGACGTGGTGCTGATCTTTGGCAGCGTGGATATTGTGCTTGGGGAAGTGGATCGGTAAGAGAAGCAAGCTCTCAGCTCTCAGCTATCAGCTTTCAGCGCATACAGCCGCGATGAAACTGATAGCTGAAAGCTGATGGCTGAGAGCTGTGGAGGATTTCGTGCTCGGTGAGGGCATTATCAAAGGCATGCTGGAGACGGCGAAGAACTTCGCCGGAAGCTATGTCTCAAAAGAACGGCTGACTACGGTCCAGTATCCGGAGGAGCGGGAGGCGCTACCCGAGGCCTCGCGCAATTTCCCCATCCTCATTTATGACGGGCCGGAGTGGGAAGCGGGGCTGCGCTGCGTGGCGTGCCAGATCTGCGAGAAGGAATGCCCGCCCAAGTGCATCCTCATTGAGAAGTCGGCCGACAAGAAGCCCGACGCCGTGGGCAAGCCGCAGTTCTATCCCACGCGCTTCGATATCGACATCGCGGTATGCATGAGCTGCCAGATCTGCGTCGAAGTATGCCCCTTCGAAGCGATCAAGATGGACAAGGAGTTCGAACTGGCCACGGACGATCGGTTCGGGGGGTTGCTGCACGATCGGCATCAGCTTGCGAAATCCAACGAGTATTATCACCAGATTCATCCGGTAGAAGCTGCCGAAGTGGACGCCCGCCTGGCGGAAGAGCGCGCCGCGGCCGCTGCCAAGTCGAAAGCCGCTGCCGAAGCTGCCGCGGCCAAGGCCGCCGCGGCAAAAGCGGGCGCCGAAAAACCTGCGCCACCTGCCGGGGGAGGAGCTTAATCCATGTCCGGCATGAACGTTCCCGCGACAATCGACCAGATTTTCATCCTCTTCACAGATTGGGTCGCGCACTTCTTTCCCGCGGCAATTCGTCCCATCGTGGGCGTCGTTCTCGGCGTCATCGGCATCATCTCCGTATTTCCTGGGTTGTTCGCGCTGACCACAGTGTTTGAGCGCAAGGGCCTCGGCCGCATGCAGAATCGCTACGGGCCCAATCGCGTTGGCCCATTTGGTTTTTTTCAGCCGGTGGCCGACGGCATCAAGGCGCTGACCAAGGAAGACGTGGTTCCCTTCCGCGCCGACGGGGTATTGCATTTCCTCGCGCCTGTGGTGCTGCTGGCCGCCGTCTTCATGGGCTTCGCCATCCTGCCGGTGGGACGCAACATGGTGCTGGTGGACATGGACGCCGGCCTGCTGTTCTTCTTCGCGATGGGCGCGTCGACGGAGTTGAGCGTCTTCATGGCCGGCTGGTCGAGCCGCAACAAGTACTCGCTGCTGGGCGCGATGCGGGCCGTGGCGCAGATGATCAGCTACGAGATTCCGCTGCTGCTCTCGAGCGTGGTGGTCATCATGGTCGCTGGCACGCTCTCGCTGCCGAAGATCGTGGAGGCGCAGGCCGGCTATACCGGCATCTGGCCGCACTGGTACGTGTTTACGCCGTGGGGGCTGGCGGCATTTTTGATGTTTGGCATCGCCGCGACGTCGGAGACCAACCGCTCGCCGTTCGATTTGCCGGAAGGCGAATCGGAGCTGGTGGCCGGCTACTTTACGGAATATTCGGGTTTCAAGTTTGCCATCTTCTTTATCGCTGAATATCTCGCCATGTTTTCGATGTCGGGCATCGCGACGACGCTCTTTCTGGGCGGATGGTCGGCGCCGCTTTCGTTTCTCAACGTGCTGCCGTCGTGGTTCTGGTTCTTTTCCAAGGTGATGTGTTTCATCTTCATCTTCATCTGGGTGCGCGGCACGCTGCCGCGGCTGCGCCAGGACCAACTGATGAACTTTGCGTGGAAATTTGTGCTGCCCTTCACACTGCTCGATCTGTTCGTGACCGCGCTGTGGCGCTTCATGGGCGAGGGCTGGGCGCGGTGGATCGTGTGCAGCGCGATTTTGATTGCCGCTTATGTGGCGATGGGCCGCGTGGGGATGTTCAGGAAGAACTTCGCTCATCGGAGGTATCGGTATGCGGAGTAGCGGAAAGGGACCGAGGGACCAAGGGACCAAGGGATCAAGAAATCTTTCGGCACGCACGGAGGGTCAACCATGAGCCCGATCTTTTATCTTCTCGCCGCGATCACAGTGGCGGGCGGGCTGGCTACGGTGCTCCTGAAAAACCTGGTGCACTGCGCGCTCGCCGTCACCATCGCGTTCCTCGGGCTGGCGCTGCTGTTTCTCTCGCTCGATGCGCAGTTCGCCGGGTTCGTGCAGATTCTGGTCTACATCGGCGCGGTGGCGATCCTTGTGGTGTTTGCCATTTTGCTGACGCGCGAGGCCGAAGTGCCGGAAAGCTCTCCCGCCGGGCGAGTCTTCAGCAAGACATGGCTGACCGGCCTGGTGATCGCCGCCGCGGTGTTTGCGATGCTGGGCTGGGCTGTGCTTCAGAGCGCGCAGGCTCTGCCGAATGAGACGGCGATGCCCGCCGTCAGCGTGCGCGATATTGGCAATGCGCTGGTGGGACGGTACGTGCTGCCGCTGGAGATTGTCGCCCTGCTGCTGACCGCGGCCACCATCGGCGCCGTGATCGTCGCCATGCACGAGAAGGAGGCGAAATGACTCCTCTGGCCGCATACCTCATGGTTGCCGCGCTGCTGTTCGCCATCGGGCTGGCCGGCGCGCTCACCCGCCGCAATGCGATTCTGGTTTTGATCGGCATTGAGCTGATGCTCAACGCGGCCAATCTGAATCTCATCGCCTTCTGGCGTTATGGCCCGCATCCGGAGCTACTGACCGGCATGATGTTCGCCATCTTCTCCATCGCCGTGGCCGCAGCGGAGGCTGCCGTCGGCCTCGGCCTCGTGATTTCGATTTATCGCCACGCGCGCACCACCGATCTCGAACAGATGAACAGGATGAAAGGGTGAGAGCTTGCTGATCCTATTGCAAGAACAAGCGACTGTCGCATTTCAGCCTGCGACTCATTGCGGCCCGATGGGAATCTGCGATCTGCTCTGGCTGATACCCGCCATCCCCATCGTGGCCTCGGGCATCATCGCACTGCTCAAGCAGCCCAGGCGCAAGCCCGCCGCGGCGCTGGCCATCGGATCGCTTTCCATTTCGCTGCTGCTCTCGCTGTGGGCCTTCGCGCACGTGCTGGCGGGATGGACGAACCACATGGCCGTCCGCGAGACCTTCAACTTTACGTGGATGCAGGTGGGCGCGGCGAGCGTGCAGCTTGGCTGGATTCTCGATCCGCTGGCCGCCATCATGCTGGTGATGGTGAGCTTGGTTGGTTTGCTCATCTTTATTTATTCCGTCGGTTACATGGAGCACGACGAAAACTTTACCCGCTTCTTCTGCTTCCTCTCGCTCTTCGCGGGCGCGATGCTGGGCGTGGTGATCTCGAACAGCATCCTGCTGCTGTTCATGTGCTGGGAGATCGTCGGACTCACTTCGTACCTGCTCATCGGCTTCTGGTATCACAAGCCCTCGGCCGCGGCCGCCGCGAAAAAAGCCTTTATCACCACCCGCGTCGGGGACGTTTTCTTCCTCCTTGGCATCGTCTGGCTGTTTGCGCAGACGGGTACGCTGCTCTTCTATAACTACGGAGCGGGCTCGCTCGAAGCACTGGCCCTTACCAACATGCTCGCGCAACACGCCGCCCTCGGCCTCACCTTTGCCGGCGCCATCGGGCTGCTGATCTTCTGCGGCGCGGCGGGCAAGAGCGGCCAGCTTCCGCTGCACGTGTGGCTGCCCGATGCGATGGAGGGCCCGACGCCGGTCTCCGCGCTGATTCACGCAGCAACCATGGTGGCTGCCGGCGTTTACTTGATCGCCCGCGTCTACCCGCTGATGTCGGCGGGCATCCAGCCCGGCGGCACCACCACGGCGCTGGTCGTGGTCACCTGGGTCGGCTCCCTGACCGCTGTTTTTGCCGCGCTGATCGCCGTCGCGCAGAACGATATCAAGCGCATCCTGGCCTACTCCACCGTTTCGCAGCTCGGCTACATGATGGCCGGCCTGGGACTGGGCGGCGTAGCCATCGGCATGTTCCACCTGATCACCCACGCATTTTTCAAGGCGCTGCTCTTCCTGGGCGCGGGCTCGGTGATCCACGGCGCCCATGAGGAGCAGGACGTGCGCAAGATGGGCGGATTGAAGTCCGCCATGCCACTCACCTTTGCCACCTACGCCGTGGGCATGCTGGCCCTGTGCGGCGTGCCGATCTTCTTCTCCGGCTTCTGGAGCAAGGACGCAATTCTGGAGTCGGCGCACGGCTGGCCGCTCTCGCGGGCTCCCTACTACCTGCTGATATTTGGCGCGGTGCTGACGGCGTTCTACATGACGCGCCAGGTGAGCTACGCGTTCTTCGGCAAGTGGCGCGGGCATGGACACGCGCATGAGAGCCCCAGGGTGATGACCATGCCGCTGGGGATCCTGGCCTTCTTCGCCATCGCGCTGGGCGCCATCGGAACGCCGGCCTGGCCGTGGTTCCGGGCCTTCCTTGGCAACCATGCGGCGGATATCGACCTGCACGCCTTTGCCGAGCCGGCCTGGCTGATGCTGCTGGCCAGCTCCTTTGTGATCGTCACTGTGGGCATCGGCGTGGGCTGGTGGCTCTACGGCAACAAGTCGCCCGCGGCAGAGGAGCCCGACGCGCTGGAAAAAGCTGCCCCCGTGCTGTGGACCGGCTTGAGCAACCGCCTCTACGTGGACGAATTCTATGGCGCGACCTTTATCGCCTTTTACTACTGGTGGGCGCGCGTTACCGACTTCATCGACCGCCGCGTGTGGGGTGGGATCGTAGCCGGCGTGGCCTGGCTCTTCGGGTTATGGGCTCGCTTCAATCAGTTTTTCGATAACGACTGGATCAACGGCGGCTTCGACAAAGGCTGCGAAGAGATGGCCAACAGCGGCGGCCTGCTGGCCCGCGCGCAGAACGGGCGTGTGCAGATTTACCTGCGCATTCTGGCCGTGGGCATGATCGCGCTGGTCGCCATTCTTCTGTGGAGCGCGAGGCCATGAACACAATGACTACGGGTTTCGGACTGCTCTCGCTCATCACCGTTCTACCGATTATTGGCGCTTCCATCGCGCTGTTCACCCGCAAGCACGCGCGCGCCGTGGCTCTCATCACCGGGCTGGCCTGCCTCGTGCTTTCGCTGGTCATCTGGATGCATCTTCCGGCGGACGGGTCGATTGGCCTCACCGAGCGCATTGCCTGGGCGCCGTCGCTGGGCATCGAATATCACCTTGGCGTCGATGCGCTCGGCGCGTTGATGGTGGTGCTCTCGGCCATCGTCGCGCTCATGGCAATCGATGCCTCCAATCGCGTTCACCACACGCCGAACCTTTACTTTGCGCTGGTGCTGCTGCTCGAGGCCGGACTCTTCGGCGCGTTCACGGCGCTGAATTTCTATCACTGGTTCATCTTCTGGGAGCTGAGCCTGGTCCCGGCGTTCTTCCTCATCAAGCTGTGGGGAGGGCCAAAGCGCGGGCCCGCGGCCACGCAGTTCTTTGTCTACACCATGGCGGGATCGGTGGCGCTGCTCATCTGCTTCCTCGCCGTCTTCCTCTCGACCGGCGGGAATGGCAAACCCGGCTCGATGGACTTCGTCGAACTCGCCGCCATGGCCCAGAGCGGCGCGCTCACAACAGCCGTGACCGCGCACCTCGGCCCGGTGATGCTGTGGCTTGCGGTGGGCGTGCTGGCCGGCTTCGCGGTGAAGACGCCGATGATTCCCTTCCACACCTGGCTGCCCGAAGCGTATGCCGAGGCGCCCGCGCCGGTGACCATGCTGCTGACCGGCGCCATGTCGAAGATGGGCGTCTACGGGCTGCTGCGCATCGCTATCCCGATCTTCGGCCCGCAGATCTATCAAATTCGTACGCCGCTGCTGGTGCTGGCCGTGGCCACCGTGGTGCTGGGCGCGTGGGCCGCGGCCGCGCAAAAGGACCTGAAGCGAATCTTCGCCTACTCCTCGGTGAATCACCTGGGCTACTGCCTGCTGGGCATCTTCGCGCTGGCGATTCCAGCCACTGGAGCCGCGCAAACCAGCCAGGCCGCCGCGCTGAACGGCGTCGTCTTCCAGATGTTTTCGCACGGCATTACCGCCGGCGCGCTATTCTGGTTCGTCTCGATTCTGCAGTTCCGTTCCGGTGGCCTCCGCGGCATCGACGACTTTGGCGGACTGCGCAAGCCCGCGCCGGTGCTGGCCGGGCTGATGGGCATCGCGCTGTTCAGCTCGCTCGGCCTGCCCGGGCTCAATGGCTTTATCGGCGAGTTCCTCATCTTCCGCGGCGTATTCTCTTTGTCCTGGATCAGCGCAACGGTATCCGTACTAGGTCTGCTCGTCACCGCGGCCGTGCTGCTCACCGTGATTCAGAAGGTCTTTAACGGCCCTGTGCCTGAGCGCTGGGCGAAGTTTCCCGATTTGCATTCGAGCGAGACTCTGGCCCTGGCTCCTGTTCTGGGCTTGATGTTGTTGCTCGGCCTTGTGCCCCAGCTCATCGTGAGCACCGTCAATCCCACGGTCCTGAACCTGCTGGCGCACTGGAGATTTTAGATGTTGGCCTGGACGATTTACATTTCCTTTGCCGGCGCGCTGCTCTCGGCCCTCGTGCCCCGGAGCAAGCCTGGCCTGGCGCGTTGGCTGGCGCTGCTGATTGCACTCGCCGGCCTCGGCCTCGCCATCGCCGGCTTTGCCGCCGGCTTCTCGCAGGGACGCACGGTACTGGTTGACGCGCTGTGGGTCCCGTCGATGGGCATCCACTACCTGCTCGCCGCCGACGGCATCAGCCGCGTGCTGGTGCTGCTTACCGGCATCGCCGCGGTGGCGGGCGTGCTCTTCAGTTGGAACATCGAGCTGCGCACCAACCAGTTCTTCGCCTTTTACCTGGCGCTAATCGGCGGCGTCTATGGCGTCTTCCTCAGCTTCGACTTCTTCCTGCTCTTCGTGTTTTACGAAATCGCCATCGTTCCCAAGTACTTCCTGATCGCCATCTGGGGCTCGACGCGGCGCGAGTACGGCGCGATGAAGCTGGCGCTCTACTCCTTTGTCGGTTCGGCGATGGTGCTCATCGGCCTGCTGGCCACCTATGCGGCATCGGGCTCGCACTCGACTGCGCTCGTCGACCTGGCGCATGCCGGCCTGCCTGTTCACTTCCAGATGTGGTGCTTCCCGCTGGTGTTCGTGGGCTTCGCGATCCTGGCCGGCATGTGGCCCTTCCACACCTGGGCGCCCACCGGCCATGTGGCCGCGCCAACGGCTGCGTCGATGCTGCTGGCCGGCGTGGTGATGAAGCTGGGCGCGTACGGATGCCTGCGCGTGGCCATCGGCTTGTATCCGCACGGGCTCGATCCGTGGGGAATCACGGTGCTTGGGTTGACCTCGTGGCGCGATGTGTTCGCGCTGCTCGCGGTAATCGGCATCGTCTATGGCGCGCTGGTGGCGCTGGCGCAGACCGACTTCAAATTCGTCATCGGCTACTCGTCAGTGAGCCACATGGGCTTTGTGCTGCTCGGCCTGATGGCGCTGAACCAGATGGGCCTCGACGGCGCGGTGCTGCAGATGTTCTCGCACGGGGTGATCGCCGGGCTGCTCTTCGCCATCGTGGGCCGTGTGGTCTATGACCGAACGCACACGCGGCAGTTCGCCGATCTCGAAAAAATGCACCTGGCGCGAAGGCTTCCGTTTGCGGCGTGGGCGTTTGTGATTGCGGGCGTGGCGTCGATGGGACTGCCGGGCTTCTCCGGCTTTATCGCCGAGCTGCAGATCCTGGTGGGCGCGTGGCACGTGCGGCCATGGTGGACCATCGCTGCCGGCATCGGCATCGTGATCGGCGTGGCCTATACCTGGCGCGCGCTGCAGAAGGCCTTCTTCACCGACGCGCTGCCCACCCCGCAGGAGCTTGAAGCGGAACAGCACCACAAGTTCGCGCCGATCACCTGGCCCGAATACGCCGGCGTGGCGCTGCTCACCGTGTCTACACTGCTGGTCGGCATTTATCCGCGCATTTTGCTCGACCAGATTGAACCCGCCGTCAAAGCCCTGCTCGGAGGAGTGCAATGAACTATACAGACCTCTTCCGCGCCACCCTGCCTGAGACGGTGTTGGAAATTGCCGCACTGCTGGTGCTGGTTGTCGATCTCGGCTTTTTGCGGCGGGCAGCGGGCAAGACGCGCATTGCCATTGCGACGCTGCTCGGCATCGCGGGATGCGCCTTCGCGCTGTGGGCTGTGGGCATTGCGCCATCGCTCAGCTACGATGGCAACCTGCTGCTGGCTGCCGGCGGCTCGGCGGGCGTCGCGCGGTGCGCCGTGCTGGTGCTGACCGCGCTGACGCTGCTGTTGCTCGTCGATTCGGAGTTCACGCGCCATCCGGGAGAATACGTTTCGGTTGTTCTGATG
>Ga0187812_1000907_pt1 | contig 10219 bp, 8 predicted proteins | sample NC_S_2_FD_130582 | JGI IMG/M metagenome (GOLD analysis project Ga0187812, IMG submission 130582) | Wetland sediment microbial communities from Neuse River Estuary, North Carolina, USA - ASW-S_2 | ecosystem: Environmental > Aquatic > Freshwater > Wetlands > Sediment | place: USA: North Carolina... | reverse complement strand
TCTCGCCCGGCACCGTGTTCTTGTTCACCGTCATGCCGGCCTGCTCCAGGGCCTTCTCGACGTCCTTGCCCGTCAGGTCGTCGCGGTCGACGAAGGACATCAGCAGGAGGTGGTTGTCCGTGCCGCCCGAGACAAGGCGGTAGCCGCGGCGCAGGAGCTCCTGCGCAAGGGCCTGGGCGTTCGACCGGACCGCCTTCTGGTACGCCTTGAACTCCGGCTTCAGGGCCTCGCCGAACGCGACCGCCTTGGCGGCGATGATGTGCTCGAGCGGCCCGCCCTGCAGGCCGGGGAAGACCGCCTTGTCGACCTGCGGGCCGAACTCCTTCGACGTGAGGATGAAGCCGCCGCGCGGGCCGCGCAGGGTCTTGTGCGTCGTCGACGTGACGACGTCGGCGTGCCCCACCGGCGACGGGTGCTCGCCCGCCGCGACGAGGCCCGCGATGTGGGCCATGTCCACCATCAGCCGGGCGCCGACGGCGTCGGCGATGCTCCGCAGGCGCGGGAAGTCGATGATGCGGGGGTAGGCCGAGGCGCCGGCCACGATCATCTTCGGGTGGTGCTCCCTGGCGAGGGCCTCGATCTCGTCGTAGTCGATCTGCTCGGTCGTCGGGTTGAGCCCGTAGGCCACGATGTTGTAGTCCTGGCCCGAAAAGTTGACGGGGCTGCCATGCGTGAGGTGGCCGCCCTCGCTCAGCTTCATGCCGAGCACCGTGTCGCCCTTCTGGACGAACGCGCGGTAGGCGGCCTGGTTGGCCGGCGCACCGGCGTGGGGCTGCACGTTCGCGAACTCCGCCCCGAACAGCGCGCACGCGCGGTTGCGGGCCAGATCCTCCACCTCGTCCACGACGTGGCAGCCGCCGTAGTAGCGGTGGCCGGGGTAGCCCTCGGCGTACTTGTTGGTCAGGACGGAGCCCATGGCCTGCAGCACCGCGAGCGAGGTGAAGTTCTCCGACGCGATGAGTTCGAGGGTTTCGCGCTGCCGTTCGAGTTCCTTGCCGATCAGCCGATGGATCTCCGGGTCCACGTCAGCGAGCAACGTGCAGGACCTCCTTCTCGCGCTCCGCCCACCAGGCCGCGAACGCCTCGGCCAGGGCGTCGCGCACCTCGCGGCGCGTGCACGTCCGGCCGACGGCCTCCTCGAGGTCGATGGCGCGTCGACGCATTGCTTCCTCGTACCGCTCCGCCGCCTCCGGCGCGAAGACCTTGGCCCACAGGCCGTAGTCCAACCTGAGCGGCAGGGCACCGTGCTGCAGCAGCACGCCCTGGTGGCGGACCTGGGCGGAGCCGAGCAGCTTGCGCCCCGCCGCCTCGATCTCGTACCAGGACGGCTGCTGGAAGCAGTTCTCATCCCGCTGGCCCTCGCCGGGCGCCCCCGCGAGTTCCGCGGGGGCGCCGAGGTTCCTGAGCGCAGCGAGCAGGGGTTGCGCGATCTGGAGGTAGGTGCCGCGCACGTCGCCGGGCAGGTCGCTCGCCCGCACGGCGAAGGCGTAGGTCACTTCGTGCTGGTGCAGCACCGCGCGTCCGCCGGTCGGCCGGCGCACGAGGTCCACGCCGAGCGTCGCGAGGCGCTCGGGCGGGAACGCCGCATCGGACTGCCCGTAGCCGAGCGAGAGCGTCGGCCTGCTCCAGCCATAGAGGCGCAGCAGCGGGCTCCCGTCCGCCAGCACGCCCTCCGCGAGGGCGACGTCCCGTGCCATGTTGAAGCGGCCGGAACGGTCGCCCTCGCGCAGGATGCGGAGGGTCAAGGCAGGCGCTCGACGAGCTTGGGCTGCTTGACGGCCCTGGCCTCGTCGAGACGGCCGACGACGGCCGTGTGCGGGGCGGACTTGAGGCTCTCGGGGTTCTCGCGGCCCTCGTCGACGATGCTGGTGAGGACCTGGGCGAAGTGCTCGAGGGTCTCCTTGGTCTCGGTCTCGGTGGGCTCGATCATCATGGCCTCGTGCACGATCAGCGGGAAGTACACCGTCGGCGGGTGCACGCCGTAGTCGAGCAGGCGCTTGGCGATGTCGAGCGTCTTGACGCCCCTCTCGTGCACGAGGTCCTCGGGCGGCGCCACGACGAACTCGTGCTTCGGGATGCGCTCGTAGGGGAGCTCGAAGTGGTCGCGGATCAGCGCGAGCACGTAGTTGGCGTTGAGGACCGCGTCCTCCGACGCCTCCTTGAGACCCTCGCCGCCCAGGGCGCGGATGTAGGTGTAGGCCCGCACCAGGACGCCGAAGTTGCCGTAGAAGGAGCGCATCTGCCCGATCGTGTGCGGGAGGTCGTAGCTCAGGTGGTACTTCCCGTGCTCCTCGACGACCAGGGGCACCGGCAGGAAGTCCCCGAGGTGCGCCTTGACGCCCACGGGGCCCGCGCCCGGCCCCCCGCCGCCGTGCGGCGTCGAGAAGGTCTTATGGAGGTTCATGTGCACGATGTCGAAGCCCGAGTCGCCCGGCCGCGCGCGCCCCATCACCGCGTTCAGGTTGGCCCCGTCGTAGTAGAGGAGCCCGCCCGCCGCGTGGATGATGTCCGCGATCTCCCGGATGTGCTCGTCGAACACGCCGAGCGTGTTCGGGTTCGTCAGCATCAGGGCCGCCGTCTCGTCCGTCGCGATCGCCCTCAGGGCCTCCAGGTCCACGCCGCCCCGCTCGTCCGACGGCACGTGCACGATCTCGTAGCCCGCCATCGCCGCCGTCGCCGGGTTGGTGCCGTGCGCGGAGTCCGGCACGATCACCTGCGTGCGCCGCGTGTCGCCCCGCGACTCGTGGTAGGCCCGCACGATCAGGATGCCCGTCAGCTCCCCGTGCGCGCCCGCCGCGGGCTGCAGCGAGACCCGGTCCATGCCGGACACTTCCGCGAGGTCCTGCTGCAGCTCGTACATCAGCCGCAGCGCCCCCTGCACGGTCTCCTCCGGCTGGTAGGGGTGCAGGGCCGCGAGGCCCGGCAGCCGGCAGGTGTCCTCGTTCACCTTCGGGTTGTACTTCATCGTGCACGACCCGAGCGGGTAGAAGCCGGTGTCGACGCCGAAGTTGCGCGCCGAGAGCTCCGTGAAGTGCCGGACCGCCTGCACCTCGGAGAGCTCCGGGAGCCTGAGGTCCGCCCTCAGCTCGCCCTGCGGGAGGTAGCGGCCGACGTCCACGGGGCGCTCCGGCAGGTAGCTCGTGCCGCGGCCGGCCTCGTGCTCCTCGAAGATCGTCTTCATGCCTTCACCCCCCCGAGGACCTCTAGCAGGTGGTCGATCTCCTCGGGCGTGCGCTTCTCCGTCACGGAGAACAGCACGTGGCCGGGGAGCTCCGGGTAGAAGCGCCCGAGGTCCAGGGGACCGAGCATGCCGCCCGCCAGGAGCGCCGCCGAGAGCTTCTCCGCGGGCGCGTCCGCGCGCACCGCGACCTCGCTTGCGTAGGCGCCGGGGAACGCGGGGGCGAAGCCCTTGAGGCCGGCGATGCCGTCGCCCAGGCGGTGCGCGCCCTCGATCGAGAGCGAGGCCGCCTGCCTGAGGCCCCGCGGGCCCATCATCGTCGTGTACATCGTCGCCGCGAGCGCCATCAGGCCCTGGTTCGTGCAGATGTTCGAGGTGGCCTTTTCCCGCCGGATGTGCTGCTCGCGCGTCTGGAACGTCAGGACGTAGCCCCGCCGGCCTTCCTTGTCCTGCGTCTCCCCGACGATGCGGCCCGGCAGCCGGCGCAGGAAGGGCTCCTTCGCCGCCATGTAGCCGAGGTACGGCCCGCCGAAGGACGGCGCGAGCCCCAGGCTCTGGCCCTCGCCCACCGCGATGTCCGCCCCGTACGCCCCGGGGCCCCGCAGGACCGCGAGCAGCACCGGGTCCGCCACCGCGACGTAGAGCGCCCCAGCCCCGTGCGCCGCCGCCACCAGCGCGTCGACGTCCTCGAGGAGCCCGAGGAAGTTCGGGTGCTGCACGATGACGCAGGCCGCGCCCTCGGCCGCGCTCCGCACGTCCTCCGCCGCCGCCCGGCCCTCCCGGAGCGGCAGCTCCGCGACCTCGTAGCCCCGCCCGTGCGCGTAGGTCCTGAGCACCGCGCGGTACTGCGGGTCCACCGAGCGCGCCACCACGATCCGGTTGCGCCCCGTGTGGCCCGCCGCCAGCATCGCGGCCTCCGCCACCGCCGTCGCCCCGTCGTAGAGCGAGGCCTGCGCGAGGTCCATCTCCGTCAGCGCCGTCATCAGCGACTGGAACTCGAAGATCGCCTGCAGGGTGCCCTGGCTGATCTCCGGCTGGTACGGCGTGTAGGCCGTGTAGAACTCCGAGCGGCGCAAGAGCTCCCCGACCGCGCTCGGCACGTAGCGGTCATAGGCGCCCCCGCCCAGGAACGAGACGTAGTGCCCGAGGTCCTTGTCCTCGCCCGCCAGCTCGCCCAGGAGGCGCGCCACCTCGAGCTCGGAGAGGCCATGGGTGATCTTCAGCGGACGATCGAGGCGCACGCCCTTCGGCAGATCGGCGAAGAGGTCCTCGAGGGACCCGACGCCGATCCGCTCCAGCATCGCGCGGCGGTCGTCCGCGGTGTGCGGACTGAAGCGCATCTCAGTGTCCACCCTCCTGCAGGGGCTCGTACTTCGCCGCGTCGAGGAGCGCCGCGACCTCGGACTCGTCCGCGATCTCGATCTCCACGATCCAGCCCTGCCCGTACGGGTCCTGGTTCACGAGCTCGGGCTTCTCCACGAGCTCCTGGTTCACCGCCAGGACCTTGCCCCCGACCGCCGCGAAGACGTCCGAGACGCTCTTCACCGACTCGACGACGCCCAGGGCCTCGCCCTGCTTGACCTGCCGGCCCACCTCGGGCAGCTCCACGAACACGATGTCCCCCAACTGGTCCTGCGCGAAGTCCGTGATGCCCATCCGCCCGGACTTGCCCGCCGGCCTCAGCCACTCGTGGTCCTCGGTGTAGCGCAGCTCTTCCGGTGTCCTCACTTGCCACTCCTCCTGTAGAACGGGGTCTTGACGACCTCCGCAGCAATCCCCTTGCCCCGCACGGAGACCTTGAGCGCCTGCCCCACCTGCGTGTAGGCCATCGGCACGAAGCCGAGCGCGATCGACTTGCCGAGGGTCGGCGACGGCATGCCGCTCGTCACGACCCCGATCTCCTCGCCCTCCGGGGAGAGGATCGGGTAGCCGTGCCGCGCCACCCCGCGCTCCTTGAGCTCCAGCCCGACGAGGCGCCGCTTGAGGCCCTCCTCCTGCTCGCGCTTCAGCACCTCGATGCCCGTGAAGTGGGGCTTCTCGAGGTGCACCCAGTACTTCAGCTTGGACTGCAGCGGCGTGTGGTCCTTGTCGAGCTCCTGCCCGTAGAGCGGCAGGCACGCCTCGAAGCGCAGCGAGTCCCGCGCCCCGAGCCCGCACGGCAGCACGCCCTCGGGCTTCCCCGCCTCCAGGATCGCCTGCCAGACGTGCCTGGCGTCCTCGTTCCTGAGGTAGATCTCGAAGCCGTCCTCGCCCGTGTAGCCCGTCCGCGACACGTAGAGCGCCTTGCGCCCCGCGATCTCGACGCCCGGCTGCACCCAGAAGAACAGGATCTTCTTGAGGTCGAACGACGTCAGCCGCTGCAGGACCTCCTGGGCCTTCGGCCCCTGGAACGCGATCTCCGCCACCTCGGACGAGATGTTCTTCGCCTCGACGTCCGGGAAGAGCTTGCGCCGCCGCTCCTCGATCCACGCGAAGTCCTTGTCCGTGTTCGCCGCGTTCACCACGAGCAGCACGTGCCCCGGCTCCAGCCGGTACACCAGCAGGTCGTCCACGATCCCGCCGTCCTCGTAGCACATCGGCGAGTAGAGGATCTGGTTCTGCTGCAGAGCCTGGCAGTCGTTCGCCACCAGCTCGTCCGCGAACTCGAGCGCCCGCGCCCCGAAGAGATCCACCTCGCCCATGTGCGACACGTCGAAGAGCCCTGCGCGCTGGCGCACCGCCTCATGTTCCGCCACGATCCCGGCCGGGTACTGCACCGGCATGTCCCAGCCGCCGAAGTCCACCATCCGCCCCTCGGCCTTCAGGTGCTCCTCGTAGAGTGGTGTCCTCTTGCCCATCTCACGCCTCCTGCGCCAGGGGCCCACGGCCCCGGGCGATATTCATGCCAGCGGGGCTACCAGCCCCGCTCCTGCATGCGCTCTGCGGGTGCCAGCTGCGAGATCTCGATGCCCGGCATGGCGTCGCCGATGCCCTCCGAGACCTCCGCCAGCACCTTCGGGTCCTGGAAGTGCGTCGTCGCGCGCACGATCGCCGCGGCACGCGCCTCGGGGTTCTGCGACTTGAAGATGCCCGAGCCGACGAAGATCCCGTCCACCCCGAGCTGCATCATGAGAGCCGCATCCGCCGGCGTCGCGATGCCGCCCGCCGAGAAGTTCACCACGGGCAGCCGCCCCAGCCGCTTCACCTCGCGCACCAGATCGAGCGGCGCCCCGAGCTCCTTGGCGATCGTCCCGAGCTCCTCCTCCGGCGCCGCGATCACCTGCCGCAGCTGCTGGTTCACCGTCCTCGCGTGGCGCACCGCCTCCACGACGTTGCCCGTCCCGGGCTCGCCCTTCGTGCGGATCATCGCCGCGCCCTCCCCGATCCGCCGCAGCGCCTCCCCGAGGTTGCGCGCCCCGCAGACGAACGGCACCTTGAACGCGCGCTTGTCGATGTGGTACTCCTCGTCCGCCGGCGTCAACACCTCGGACTCGTCGATGTAGTCCACCCCGAGCGCCTCCAGAACCTGCGCCTCCACGAAGTGCCCGATGCGCGCCTTCGCCATCACCGGAATCGTCACCGCGTCCATGATCTCCCGGATCACCCGCGGGTCCGCCATCCGCGCCACGCCGCCCGCCGCCCGGATGTCCGCCGGAACCCTCTCCAGCGCCATCACCGCCACCGCGCCGGCCCGCTCCGCGATCACCGCCTGCGGCGCCGACGTCACGTCCATGATCACGCCGCCCTTGAGCATCTCCGCCAGGCCCGCCTTCACCCGGAAGGTCCCTACCTCGCGCTCCTCCGCCATGGACACCCCTCCCTTGCCGAGACTCGCGACACCTAGCCCCTGAGGGCGTCCTCCTTCGTGTAGCGTGCGCGCTCCCCGCCAATGAGCTTCGGGCGCGTGCGGATCATCGTGAGGTGCGCGGCGCCCACCGCCTTGACGCTCGGACGCACCGGCACGCCGACGGGGCGGATGTGCATGCCGATGAAGGCGTCGCCGATGTCGATGCCCGCGGCGCCCTTGGCCCGCACGCTCTCGACGACGACGGGATCGCGGAAGAGGCGCATCGCGGCCGTGGCGAGCCCGCCGCCCGCGTGCTCCCAGGGGTACGCCGAGACGACCTCGAGGTCGTGGCGCTCCTGGCCGTCGCGCTCGACCACGAGGGCGCGGTTCAGGTGCTCGCAGCCCTGCACGGCGAGGAAGACACCCGCGTCGTGCGCGAGCGGCAGGAGCGTCTCGAGCAGGGCCTTCCCGACCTCGAGGCTCGTCGCCTTGCCGATCCGCTCGCCCAGCACCTCGCTCGTGCTGCCGCCGAGCACCAGGATCTCGCCGCGCCGCAGGTTCGCCGCGGCCAGGAGCTCCTGGGCGGCGGTCTTGAGAGCGGCCTGGGCCTCCCGCAGGTAGCCTTCGGATGCGATCTCGGTCACAGGGGATCCCTCCATCCGTGCGCGAAGGGGCCGGTGGCGACCCGAGAGTATTCTCCCTCCTGGGCCACCACCGGCCGTGGTTTGGCGAGCGGGCCTAGCCTGGGCCTAGAGCTCGAGCTGCGGCGGCGACTCGCGGAAGCCCTTGGTCTTGATGGCCGTGTAGACGACGCCGACGATCAGCCAGCTCGTGCCGACCATCAGGGAGAGGTGGTCGAGGCTTGAGAACACCCACATGATCACGAGGAAGCCGAGGGCCGGCGCCAGGAAGTAGCGGAACCAGTCCTTGGCCTCGGGCCGCCAGCCCTTGGGCTCGCCGAGCGCCATGGGGCCGATGCCCTTGCGCTTGACGTAGTAGAGCCAGATCACTGCGAGGTTCAGCATGGCGAAGCCGAGCAGAGCTCCGTAGTTGATCAGGTTCGAGATGTCGTTGACGTTGAGCGCGATGCCGAGGATGTACTCCATGGCGACGATCAGGACGATGTTCCAGTGCGGGGTCTGCCAGCGCTTGTTGATGGCCGCGAAGATCTTCTTGGGAATGAGGTTGTCGCGGCCCATGCCGTAGAGGAGCCGGGCGCCGGCCGCCGTCGCGACCACGTTGAAGACGCCCATCGCGAGCAGGTAGCCCGCGGTGTAGAAGCCCGCGAAGAACGGTCCGCCGGCGATGCGGGAGACCTGCATCAGGGTCGTGGCCGCCCAGTTCGCGTTCATGATGTGCTCGCGCCAGTCGGGGATGACGAGCATGCCGAAGTAGCCGGTAAGGGCCATCGTGAGCATGCCGATCGCGACGGACCAGTAGATGGCGCGCGGGATGTCGCGCTTCGGTTGGTGGGACTCCTCGGCCAGCGTCGTGATGGCGTCGAAGCCGAGGTAGGAGAGGACGCTGAGGGAGGTGGCCGTCATCAGGGCGGGGATGCTCGTGAACTTGAACGGCTCCGTCGTGAAGAGCGTGCCGGTGCCGACGTGGTGGACGGCGACGGCGTAGCCCCAGACGAAGAACGCGGTGAACACGACGGCCTCGCCGACGATGACCATCCAGATGCCGAGCTTGGCCATCAGCTCGACGCCGAACAGGTTCAGCATGCCCATGGCCACGGCGAAGAGGACGAGCCAGACGGCGTACGGTATGCCCGGTGCGAACTGCCCGATGTAGATGGCGGCGCTGGCCGCCGTGACGGTGGGGATCAGGACGTAGTCGAGGAGCAGCACCCAGCCCGAGAGGAAGCCGATGTGCGCCTGGATGCCGCGCGTGACGTAGCTGTAGAGGGAGCCGGCGAGCGGGAAGTTGCGGACCATCACGGAGTAGGAGCCGGCGGTGAAGAGCATGCCCACGCCGGCCAGGAGGTACGGCAGGGCGACGGTGCCGCCGGAGTCCGCCAGGATGAACCCGAAGATGATCGCCGGGGCGATCGGGATCATGTAGTTGACGCCGAAGGCGGTGAGCTCCCAGACGTTCATCGCCCGCTTGAGTTCCTGCTGGTACCCGAACTTCTCGAGTTCCTTGGTGGCCTCGGTGTCCTCTCTCTTCAGCTCGGCGAGATGACTCTGCGGCGGGGCCTTGGTCGTGGTGCTGTCGTCCGGCACGGTGTTCCCTCCCCGGAGTCTTAGTTCTCGGGCGTCGAGTGGGGGTTCAGGCCTCGACGCGGTAGACGAACGTGTCGTGGTAGCCCGTCACCACGCGGCGGTAGCCGCCAAGGCGCCGGTCCGTCTCGGGGTCTCCGGTATCGACGAGGAGCGGCGCGCCGCGCAGACCGATGAGCTTGTCCCGCGTCGCGACGACGACGATGTTCTCCAGCCCCACGGCCGCGAGGACGCGGGGACTCAGCTGCTGGTTGCCGCGGCCGAAGATGTAGCCCTGTCCGCCGATGATCGTGACGACCACGGTGGCCGGGTGGCCGCTGAGGAGCTCGAGGAGCCGCTGTTCGCCGACGTCCGCCGCGAGGAGCTTCTGGTCCCGCACGACGTCGACGCCGAGCAGCGTTCCCGGGATGGCGAGGCGGTCCTTGATGGCCTTGGTGGTCGTGCCCGGGCCGAGGACGTAGAGGCGGTCCGGGTTCTCCTCCATGTCCTCGACGATGTGCTCCGCGATCGCCCCGACCGCGGCCTCGTCGCCCGGCGCGCGCCCGCTCTTCATGTTCTGGACGTGCGTCTGGTCGGCGGGGACGCGGAGGTAGCCGTAGAGCGTCGCCGATACGCGACCCTGCCGGAAGGCCTCCTCGTCGATGTCCATGACCTCGGCGTCCTGCATCCGCCCCACGCGCTCCTCGAGGACGAGGCGCGCGAGGTCGCCGGCGGAGCGCGGCGTCGTGGCGTAGACGGCGGAGTGGATCTTCACGCCTGCGGGAACGCCGAGCGCGGGCAGGTTCTGCCCGATGGCGCTGCAGACGTTGCGATCGGTGCCGTCGCCGCCCACGAAGAGGAGGAGGTCCACGCCGTACGCGAGAAGTTCGCGTGCGGCGCGCTCAGTGTCCTCGGGTGTCGTCTCGCCCTGCGCAATGCTGCCCAGCACCGTAGGCGAGAGCCCAGCCTGGCGCGCCTCCGCTTCGCCCATCTCGTGGGGGTAGGTGACGAGCTCGATCTGCCCCAGGAGATCGCCGAGGGCCTTCAGGGCCTCGACGGCCCTGCCGGGAGCCT
>Ga0187812_1000906_pt1 | contig 10221 bp, 9 predicted proteins | sample NC_S_2_FD_130582 | JGI IMG/M metagenome (GOLD analysis project Ga0187812, IMG submission 130582) | Wetland sediment microbial communities from Neuse River Estuary, North Carolina, USA - ASW-S_2 | ecosystem: Environmental > Aquatic > Freshwater > Wetlands > Sediment | place: USA: North Carolina... | reverse complement strand
CTGACCGGCGCGGCGTTCGTCAACGCGGTCGTCACCGCCACCGAGGCCAAGGCCCAGGCCGTCCTGGACGCCGGCTTCGCCGGCACCGGGACCGCCAGCGACGCCATCTGCGTCGCCGCGCCGATCGGTCCCGGGCGGGAAGAGGAGTTCACCGGGCCGCGTTCGGCCTGGGGGGCCCGGATCGCCCGGGCCGTGCACGCCGCCGTCCGCGCCGGCGCGGACGGCTACGCCGTCACCCTGGACCGGAGGCCACAGTGAGGTTCGGCGTCATGTACAACACCGCGAGTCACGGCGTCGACCCGGACGCGATGATCGCGGTGGCCCGGCACGCCGAGGACTGCGGTTTCGAGTCCTTCTACGTGCCCGAGCACGTCGCGCTGTACCCGGGCGCGAGCTTCGGCGGGACCGACTTCCCGCCCGGCCTGCCGATCGCCGACCCGCTCGAGTGCCTGGCCTTCGTGGCCGCCGCGACCGAGCGGATCCTGCTCGGCACCGGGGTCCTGCTGCTGCCCTACCACCAGCCGGTGGTGCTGGCCAAGCGGCTGGCCACCATCGACCTGCTGTCCAAGGGCCGGATGCGGCTCTTCAGCGTCGGGGTGGGCAGCCTGCCCGGCGAGGCGGCGGCCGTCGGCGTCGACTTCACCACCCGCGGCCGCCGCGCCGACGAGGCGATCGACGCGCTGCGGCTGCTGTGGGCGGGCGACGAGAACGGCGTCAGCTTCGACGGCGAGTTCTACTCCTTCACCGCCGCGTGCAGCTTCCCCAAGCCCAGCCGGGCGCTCCCGGTGCACGTCGGCGGGTCCAGCCGCGCCGCGGCCCGGCGGGCCGGGCTGCGCGGCGACGGCTACTTCCCCGGCGGCCGGCTCACCGCCGCCGAGCGGGCCAGCCAGATCGAGCTCATGCGGGCCACCGCCCGGGACGCCGGCCGTGACCCGGGCGCGCTGGAGGTCACCCGCTGGGGCTCGATCGACATGACCGCCGCCGACGTGGCCCAGCACGCCGCCCTCGGGGTGGACCGTCTGGTGGTCGCGCCCGCCTCGTCCGACCTGGCCGAGCAGCGCGCCCAGCTCTCGGCCCTCGCCGCCCGGCTCGCGCTCCGCTGACCAGCCCCGCCTGGCTGCTCGTCACACATGCCTGAGCGGTGGCATCGCGTCACTCTCGTCACTGCGGTCGTTGTTACCATCGGCAGGTATCGATGCCGCCCGAGATCTCGGTCATCCCGCAGTGGCGGGCCCGAAGCGCATGGATCGGCGGCGCAGTCATAGCCCGCGCCGACGACGACCCTCGTCGGATAGAAATTCAGAAACAAATTATCCCGAACGAACGGTGGTTCCCACAGGAGCTGCACTTATTCATTAGGCGTGATTGGCGGGTACAGTTTGCCGTTCGATCTTCTGCGCAATTAAGGGCCTTTCGGTATCCGGACCGGTGGCAGGCTGTGCTAGGCGGGGTGGGGTGTCACAATGGGTAAGTGAGGCTTACGGATGGTTTGGTGACGTTGCTGTTCACCGATATCGAGGGCGGCGTCCGGCTGTGGGAGGCCGACCGCGATGCCATGGCGGCGGCATCGGCCCGCCATGACCGCATTGTCCGCGAGCAGATCGAGGCGTCCGGCGGCCACGTCTTCCAGACGGTGGGCGAGGCACATCGCGCTGTGTTCGCCGACCCGGTTGCCGCGCTTTCGTCGGCGGTGGCCATCCAGCGGGCTGCCGGCGCCGAGCCCTGGGCGTCCAGCCTGCCCATCCGGGTGTGCATGGCGATGCATTCTGGTGCCTGCGCGGAGCGTGACGGCGACTACGTCGGTCCGGTGGTGAACCGGACTGTCCGGTTGCTTGACATCGGCCATGGTGGTCAGGTCCTGGTGACAGCGGCGACGTACGCGCTGCTCGCCGACCGGCTGCCTAGCGGGATCGGGCTCCGGGACCTGGGCGAGCAGCGCCTGAAGGACCTGGGGCGCGCCGAGCGGGTCTTTCAGGTGACGGGATCGGGCCTGGCCGAGGGGTTCGGCGTGCTGCGCTCGCTTGACGACCCAGCTCTCCGCCACAACCTGCCATCGCAGGCCACCAGCTTCGTGGGCCGGACCGTGGAACTGGCCGAGTTGCGCGCGCTGGTGCCGGGCGGGTCGCGGCTGGTCACGATCGCGGGTCCGGGCGGGATCGGCAAGTCCCGGCTGGCGTTGCAGGTGGCGGCCGATGCCCTCGATGGCACCGGCGACGGAGTGTGGCTCGCCGAGCTGGCACCGGTGGCAGAACCCGAGCTAGTGACCCGTACCGCGGCCGCCGCGCTCAGGGTCGGCGAGGCGCCGGGGCGGCCCATGCTCGACACGCTGATCGACGCCATCGGCGACCGGGACCTGCTGTTGATCCTCGACAACGCCGAGCAGGTGCTCGGCGCGGTCGCCGAGCTGGCCGACGCCGTCATCCGGTCGTGCCCCCGGGTCTGCCTGCTCGTCACGAGCAGAGAGCCGCTCGGCATCAGCGGGGAGCACGTCTTCCGGGTTCCCGGCCTGGCCGTCCCGCCCGCCGATCTCGCCGCTCCCGACCGGCTGGCCGCCTTCGAGTCGGTGCAGCTGTTTGCGGAGCACGCCGCGCTGCACCGGCGGGGCTTCATCGTCGACGACGCCAGCGCGGTGGCGGTGGCGGCGATCTGCGTCCGTCTCGACGGTATCCCGCTGGCCCTCGAGCTCGCCGCGGCCCGCCTTGGCTCGCTCTCGGTGTCGGAGATCAACGCCCGGCTCGATCAGCGGTTCCGTCTGCTGACCACGGGGAACCGTACCGCCCTGCCGCGCCACCAGACCCTGCGGGCCCTGATCGACTGGTCCTACGACCTGCTCAGCTCCGAGGAGCAGATCGTGTTCGGCCGGCTCTCCGTCTTCGCCGGAGGCTGGACCCTGGATGCCGCCGAAGCGGTCGCCCGCGGCGGCGACGTCGCGGAATGGCAGGTGCTTGACCTGCTGGCCGCGCTGGTCGGCAAGAGCCTGGTCCAAGCCGAGGTGATCCGCGGGACGACCCGCTACCGGCTCCTTGAGACGATCCGCCACTACGCCGCCGAACGCCTCGCGCTGCGGGCCGGCTCGGACCTGCAGGACGCCCGCGTCGCCCACCGCGATCATTACCTGTCCCTCGTCGAGACCGCCGCCGCGCGGCTGCGCGGTCCGGAGGAACGTCGTTGGCTTGACAGGATCGAGGCCGAGTTCGATAACATCCGGGCCGCGCTGGCGTTCAGCATCGCCGATCCCGGCAGCGCCGAGCCCGGCCTGCGCCTGGCCGCGGGGCTCAAGTGGTTCTGCTACATGCGCGGCCACAGCGGCGAAATCATCGAGGCGCTCAGCGATCTGCTCGGGCGCCCCGACGCCCGCCGACCGACTCGCGCCCGAGCCCGGGCCCTGGCAGCGAAGTGCCACCTGCTCAATAACTTCGGCCGCAGCCCGGCGATCCCCTCGATGGCGGAGGAGGCCATCACGATTGCCCGCGCCCTCGCCGATGACTTTGTCGCCGGCGAGGCCCTTTGCGCGCTCTGCTGGTTCACCTTCCTGACGGGCGATCTGCCCGCCGCGCTGGCCATGGTCGACGAGGCCATCGCGCTGGCCAGATCAGCCGGGAATCCCCATCTGCTTACCACCGCTCTCGGCTACCGCGCGGCGTTCAAGGGCGAGTCCGGTGACCGGGACGCAGCCTCAGCTGACCAGCAGGAGGTCCTCGCGCTTGCGCAGGCGGCCGGAGATAACTACGTACTCGTCATTACCCTGATGAATCTGGGTGTCGACCAGGTCGCGGCCGGGGAGCGCCCCGCTGGCGTGGCGTCCTTCCAGGAGGCGCTGGAGGTCGCGGAAGCCCATGGCTACCGGCACATAGTCGCTGCCCTGGCCTTGAACCTGGGGTTTGTCTACCTCATGGACGGAGATGCCGCCAGCGCCCGTCGCCTGCTCATCGGCGTTCTGGACACGGCGCGAGCCACCGGGGAGAAGACCTTTGTACACGTTGCCATCCTCGGCCTCGCGGTAGCCGTCAGCGCGGACGGCGACCCCACCGTCGCCGCCACCCTCTACGGCGCCGCCGATCACCAGTACGAGCAGGCCGGGCAGGCCTTCGATGCCCTCGACGTGGAACTGCGCGTCGGCGCCCATGCCCGACTGCTCGACGCGCTCGGGGAAGCCGCACTCGATGCCGCGTGCCGGCGTGGCCGTACGCTCAGCCAAGCCGACGCCATAACCTTGGCCGTGGGCACGGCCCAGCCAGATCCGGGGCCTGCGCCCGCCGTGACCGTTCCAGCCATCCACAGCGGGCCGGCGGACAGCCCGGCTGGCCCGCTGTCGGCACGAGAGCGGCAGATCATGGCGCTACTGGCCGGCGGAGCGAGCAACGCCAAGATCGCGGAGACGCTCTTTGTCACGCCTAACACGGTGCGGACGCACCTGGACCGGATCAGGGACAAGACCGGCGCCCGCAACCGTGCCGAACTGACCCGCTACGCCATACAGGCGGGCATCGAACCGGTCGTCCCTTCCCCTTGATGTGGGCCGGTCGGCCCACACGCGGCGCGCGTGCGGTGGGTCGCTCGGCCCCTGCCGCCCGGCGCGGGCCGGACCTTATGTTCGGCTTATGAAAATTACATTCACCAAGGCACCAACCTTTACGAAGGCAATTATCGCCTCGGCGGTATTCGCGATCGCGTATCTGGCGTCGACCTCCAACCTCCCGTCATGCAGCGACACCGTCGCGATATTGAACTCGGGCGAGTGCATAGAGCGCCAGAGCTTCCTGCACACGGCTTCCGGCTGGCTGGCGCTGATCTGCGTGGTCGCCGCCGTAGTGCTGCTTGCTCTCAAGCACAAGAACTCCATCCTGGGGTGGCAGGCGTCGATACAGGCGCACCAAGGGCCGTCGGCACAGGCACCGGCACAGACACAGGCACCGGTGCCAGGGCGGCCTTCGAGCTTCTGCGTCAAGTGCGGCACCCGCATCATCGCGGGAGACAGCTTCTGCCAGGGATGCGGACTCCCAATGGGGTCCCTGCAATCCTGACCGAAATACCAACAGGTATCACTGACCTGCGCTAGCGGCCGGGTCCCGCGGGAAACCACGGGACCCAGGCAACCACTGCCCCGGCGAGTTTGACGTTCATGCCCGCGTGGTGTGGCGGGACCGGGCTGTCGCTTCACGAATGCCAGGTTTACCTTTGCCGGGAAAACCTCATCGGGCGCATTTTCGGCCAGGCGGCAAAGCCGCATCCAGTAATTGCCGAAAGAGACGAAGCCTGTCCAGACTGGGCTGGCTGGGATAAAGGGGAGAATCATGGTATTCATCAAGACGCACAGGAAGCAGCTCCTCCTGGCTGGGTCGCTGGCCGTCGCCGTGACCGCATTTACCGTCACGGCGTGCGGCGGCGGGGGTGGGGCAACCCCGGCCCAGGGGTCGGCCCCCGGCCAGTGGACTAAGGCCGAGGTCAGCCAGTTCACGGCCGCCGGAGGCTCAGGCGGCAGCGCCAGCCAGGACTCGTGCATTATCGGGTACTTCGAGCGGGACATGTCGTTCGGGAACGCGATGGCTGTCGTGTCGGTGGAGCCGGCATCGGGTGCCAGCCTGTCGACCGCCCAGGTCAAGGCCGCCCTGGTCAGCAAGTACGGGGCGGCCGAGGGCGGCGCCATCAACGCCCAGTTCGGGCAGGTCGTCACCGACTCGGAGAGCAGCTGCGGCGGGTCGTCGGCACCGTCCACGGCACCTGCGGCAGCCCCGGCGCCGACGGCAGACCCGGCCGCGACGACGGAGTCGTCATGCACCGTGGACTGCGTGGACCCGATCGCCAGCGGGGAGAGCGGGTGGCTGGCGCAGGTCCAAGGGGCGCTCCAGAACGTGCAGCAGGATCTCAGCAGTATCTCCTCGGACACCAGCAATAGCCCGGATAGCCTCGCCCTGGACGGCGCCAACCTGGAGATGGATGCGCAGGCCGCCCTGGACCCCAATTACGACCCGCCCCCGGCCGACAACGCCGACTGGGACACTGCGATGAATGATTACGTCACGGCCGGGGAGGACTACACCGGCGACAACATGAACGAGCAAGACGACAATCCCGCCCAGGCCAGCCAGGAGATCACGGCCGGTAATGCGGCCCTGGCCAGCTTCAACGCCGCCAATGGGGGAGTGCTGAACGGGACCATCCAGTCCTGATGATCCGGGACCCGAGGTACGACATACCGGCTGTTTCTTGACCTTCTCTGGTACCGAGTCCACCCCGACGGCACCAGCCAGGTCCGCCGCCCCGCGGGCAAGACCATCCGCCGCCCCGCCCCGCCCTGGCTAATCGGGCCTGGCCAGCTTCAGCAGCTGGCCCAGTATGTCCCCGGGCCGGCCGGCCAGCACGCGCAGCCGCGGCGCGGAGAAGCCGATCTCCCGGGCCGCCCGCCGGGCGGCCCGGGACGTCTGGGTGGTCGCCGACGACAGCACGACCAGGTCCGCGCCGACCTCCAGGGCCAGGCCGATCACCTCGGTGACCGGCAGGTCCGCGGCCAGGTGATGGACCAGCCACCGGTCCTCCCGCAGGCAGGCCGCCGCCATGAGGGCGGGCAGCGCGTGCCGTTCCCCGGGCGGCGTGGCGGTGACCGCGATCCCGCGCGGGCGGCCCGGCGGCTGGTGGGCACGGGCGATGAGCCGCTCGCAGATGGCGCTGGCCCGCGGCGGGCCGCACTGACCACGCGGCGGGCCGCACGGACCAGCCGGCGGGCCGCACGGACCGGGCCGACCACGGCGGGACGGTGCGGATCAGCTACCACATGAACCGGCTGCAGGGCCTGCCCGCCGGCCAGGACTACATCGTGACCCTGAACGGCCAGGCCGCAGTGGACCCGGACCAGGTCATCAGCCGGATGGATTACGCCCACCCCGCCTACACACCGGAATCGGTCGCCGCCCAGCGCCGCCTGCCCGAACTGACCACGCCGGTCACAGCCTTCGCTGGCGCCTACCACGGCTGGGGCTTCCACGAGGACGGCTGCCGGTCCGGCGCCCGGGCGGCGGGAGCGCTAGGGGGGACCTGGTGACGGGGGACCTGGTGACGGGGGACCTGGTGACGGGGGACCTGGTGACGGGGGACCTGGTGACGGGGGACCTGGTGACGGCCGGGACGCGCCCGGTGGCCCCGGGCGCCGTACTGTACGAATGCCGGATCACCCACACCCGGCTGGCGCCGCTGCGGAACGCGTTCACCTACCGCACCTACCAGTGGCTGGTCGACCTGGACCACCTGCCCCCGGCTCGGTCCGGGCCTGCGGCTGCTGGCGGGCTTCCACGGCCGCGACCACCTGGGCGACCCCCGGCGGGCGATCCGCGAGAACCTCGACCTCTTCCTCGAATCCCACGGCATCGATCTGCCCGGCGGCCGGGTGATGATACTCGCCCACGCCCGCATGTTCGGCTACGTGTTCAACCCGCTGACCGTCTTCTGGTGCCACCGGGCCGACGGCACGCTGGCCTGCGCGGTGGCGGAGGTGCACAACACCTACCGGCAGCGGCACGCCTACCTGCTGCACCCCGACGACCGCGGCCGGGCCCGGGCCCCGAAGCGGTTCCACGTCTCGCCGTTCTATCCGGTCGACGGCGGCTACCGGATGTTCCTGCCCGAGCCCGGGCTCCACGGCCGGCCAGGACCCCGCAGCGAATCCCTGACGCTGAGCGTCACGCTCACCCGCCCCGGCGGGCCTTCGTTCGTGGCCACCGTGCACGGCACCGGCCGGCCGGCCACCGCGCGGGCCCTGCTCGGCGCCGCCGTGCGGCACCCCTGGTCCACGGCGGCCGTGTCGGCCCGGATCCGGTGGCAGGGGATCAGGCTGTACCTGCGCGGGCTGCCCGTCGTACCCCGGCCACCTCACCAGCCCCAGGAGGGAGTCCAGTGAGCAGCGGCACGCAGCAAGCCCCTTCGCCGTGGCCCTGAAGTGCGGGAAGCACAGCGTGGTGGATACCGCGTGGGGCATCGGCATCGCGCTGACCGCCCTGGTCAGCCTGCTCGCCACTGTCTCCGAGGGCCAGCCCGCCCGCCGCTACCTGCTGCTGGCCGCCTGGGCCGCCTGGGGCCTGCGGCTGGCTGCGTACCTCAGCTGGCGCAACCACGGCCGGGAGGAGGACCCGCGCTACCGTGACCTGCTCAGCCGGGCCGAACGGAACCGGAACCTCTACGCGCTGCGCACCGTCTACCTGCTCCAGGGCGCGATCTTGTGGGTGGCCTGCCTCCCGGTCCAGGCCGGCATGCTCGAGCGGGCCCCGGCCGGCCCGGTCACGGTCATCGGCGTCGGCCTCTGGCTGGGTGGCTTCGCCTTCGAGTCCGCCGGCGACTGGCAGCTGGCCCGGTTCAAGGCCGACCCAGGGAACCGGGGCCTGATCATGGACCGCGGCCTGTGGCGCTACACCCGCCACCCCAACTACTTCGACGACTTCTGCATGTGGTGGGGTCTGTTCCTCATCGCCCTCGGTTCCTGGGCCGAACTGCCCACCGTGATCGCCCCGCTGCTGATGACCTTCATCCTGACCCGCGGCACCGGCCAGCGGCTCACCGACCGGCGGATGGCCGCGACCAGACCCCAGTACGCCGACTACGCCGCCCGGACCAGCGGCTTCATCCCGCTCCCGCCGCGGAGACATTTATTGCCGAACGGAACGTGGTCCCACCTCCGAGCCAGCGCTCCAGCCCGCCGCCGGGCGGCGCGGCGGCGGATAGGAGGGAGACCGCCGCCGCGCGATTTCTACGTTACTCGCCGTCTTCGCCCGGAAAAGTCGCAGAATCGGGTGATGCGGAGGCATGGTCTTTCACCCTCCGAGGGGGGGTGCGGCCCCTGCGGCGGCACGATACTGGCGGCCGACGCCGGCGACCGCCGGGAGAGGAGATTCAGGCGTGACCGCAGAAGCCTTGCTCGAGTCGTGGAACGACACACCCACCCGGCAGGCGATCATCGATTTCGTGCAGGCGGTCGGCCGCGAGGGCTCCCCCGGTTTCGTGGCCCCGGCGGAACGTGTGGCGGTATTTCGACAATGACGGCACGCTGTGGAGCGAGAAGCCGATACCCATCCAGCTGGACTTCACCTTGTTCCGGATGGCGGAGCTCGCGGCCCGGGATCCGCCGCTGACGGTTCGCCACCGTCGTGTGGACCCCTGGACGTCCCAGGCTCGGGCGAACGCGCGGATCCTTCTGGGCGCTGTGTGGCGGTCCTGAGATAACACGGATTTGTGTTATCTCAGGAGGTTGTGTAGGGTGGCTGGCATGCCAAGTGATGGTGAGATCACGTTCGCCGACCACGCCGGGCGCTTCTATGCCCGGCGTTTCGGGATGGCCCCGATGGTGGGCCGGCTGATCGGCTATCTGGCGGTATGCGACCCACGCGAGCAGAGCATCACCGAGCTGGCCGAGGCGCTGCTGGCGAGCCGGAGCGCTATCGCCGGCGCGGTGAACTACTTGGAGAACCTCGGGCTCATCCGGCGCTCCCGGGCGGCGGGCGAGCGGATGGACCGGGTACGCATCGACATGTCGTCGTCTCATGCGATGGGCTTCGACGTCTCCGAGCAGCGGGAGGCGGCCGACCTCGCCCGGGAGGGCCTGCGCCTGCTGGCCGATGCGCCACCTGAGCGGCGAGCGATCTTGCTGGAGTGGGCCGCGTTCGCCGATTTTTTGGTCGGGCGGATGCCGGTCCTGGAGCAGGAGTGGATCGCGCACCGGGAGGCGCTGCGTGCCGCGGGTGAGCTTCCCGGCGGTTCGGCCGAACGGCAAGAAGGGAGAAGGCCATGACCAGCGTGTCTGCTGCGAGCGGGATCGTGGCCCAGGACGTGTGCAAGTCGTTCGGCGGCCATCTGGTGCTCGACAAGGTGAGCCTGGCCGTGGAGGAGGGCACGATCCTGGCGCTTCTCGGCCCGAACGGGGCCGGCAAGACCACGATGGTCCGCATCCTGTCCACCCTGATCCCGGCCGATTCCGGCTCCATGCGCATCGCCGGTCACGACGTGGTCACCGACCCTGACGGGGTGCGGGCCGTCATCGGGGTCACCGGCCAGTTCTCGGCCGTGGACAACCTGCTCACCGGCGCCGAGAACCTGCAGCTGATGGCCGACCTTCGTCACCTCGGCCGCGAGGCTGGGCGGCGGCGGGTGGCCGAGTTGCTGGAGCAGTTCGACCTCACCGACGCCGCTCACAAGCTGCTTTCGACCTACTCAGGCGGGATGCGACGACGGCTCGACCTG
>Ga0187812_1000904_pt1 | contig 10239 bp, 8 predicted proteins | sample NC_S_2_FD_130582 | JGI IMG/M metagenome (GOLD analysis project Ga0187812, IMG submission 130582) | Wetland sediment microbial communities from Neuse River Estuary, North Carolina, USA - ASW-S_2 | ecosystem: Environmental > Aquatic > Freshwater > Wetlands > Sediment | place: USA: North Carolina... | reverse complement strand
CCCCAGCAGGGAGCGGGCTTCGACAAGATTCCGGCTGTTAAAGGCGTGCCGAGCATAGCTAGTCGTAGGGCTTGGAACTCCTCTCGGGTAGCAGCAAGCACCGCAAGCTCTGGCTTCGTCGCTACCGCGTAATCTATTCTGGTGCAATAGGGCGGGGAAGATATCACTGCGGCCACGGAGCCGGCATCAAGTGGAATGGAAGTAGATTCCCCGACCTCTGCCGTAGTGGGATGACGTGAAACGGCCCTCGTTTTCGGACCGGCTGTATCGAACATAAGACGAACCTCGCGACGAAAAGCATTGCAGATCGCCTCGGTCGGCGGTCGTAGCCGTGCATGGGCGCTCGATGCGTCCTTGATCCAAGTAGGGTTGGAGGTTTTGAATCGATCTAGAAATCCTCGAACGGTCCGAAACAATGCAACGTAGAAAAAAGCTGCGACTGTGGAAACCGACTCCAAACTGGACAGGCTGGCCAATCGAGTGTAGCGGGGCGTCGGAATTAGCACCGACTGAATCGCGCGCTCGATTCCCCGGATTGCAGCTGCCGCTCCTGGGGAAAACCATGCAGTGAGGGGCTCCTCTGGGAGAAACCCTGGTTCGGTCAGCCGGCGTGAACTGGCGACTATGGTGTTACAAATGCTGAGATGGCTTGGCTTTATGTCTGCCCCTAGGAGGCGCGCCTTGGCAACGAGGACGACAGCGTGGTTAATGTCGAATCCGCGCCCAATCATGCCTTGTTCGCGGATAACCTCTGTGCTGGTGCCTGAACCGTTCCACGGGTCGGCCACTGTGTCGGCTTTTCTTAGATTCAGGTACGCGATTGCCTCCTGGACGAAGGTCGGAGAGTAGCCCGCGTAATAGCCAAACCAATGGCTAGGGCCGTGACCCGTTGCGGGAACCCGTTTTGGTCTCTGGCTAAGCAAAGTCGCCGCTGGCGCCGCTTGGTTCAGCAGCAAGACGACAGGAAATGATACCAGTCATTCTCCGGGGGCCTGCGCCAAATGTTACTATGGGAGAGCCCTTACCGCGCGTCGCGGCCGCAAGGCAAGGGAAATCACTTTCACGTGCGAGGTTAACGGCACGAATTGTCCTCCAAAAACTCTCTTGATATATTAAAAAAAGGAGCAAAACCGTGCCAGAAATTCACTCTGCACTTGCTGAGGGCGCTGGGTAAGCGCGGAAACGTTACCCTAATGCGCCATTGTGCCGACAAAGAAAGCAGTTGCCGCCGGCACCTTCTGAAGAGGATTTTGGGATGCGAGATCTAAAGCGGTCGGTAAGGTCTGAATAATTGACCGCCTGTCTTACTCTAACCCCTCGTAGAGAGGCCAAACCCACTTGCCGACGGCTAAAATAGGCGCAAAGAACAATTTGTTGCTTACGCTGCACAAGTTCGCACGCCAAGACGAGGATTTCACTACGGAAGCCTTCGTAAACCTTATTCGTCACCTGCAACTCTACGACCCACCGATTGCCTGCGCGGTCTTCGGTTTCCTGACCAACGGACGGCTCGAGTTTACTTTAGACGACTGCCAGAAACTCGAAATCTCAACCCAGAATCTATTCATGGAAGGTAGGCCGGATATTTTGGTTGCTGGCCCGAGACATTTTGTGATTATAGAAGTCAAAGTAGAGTCAAAGCCAGGTTGGGATCAACTCGACCGATACAAAGCACTCTTAGGCACAAGGGATGAGCTCCACAAGCATCTGGTGTTGCTCAGCCGTTATCCGGTCGACCAGAAAGAAACGGAAAAGGTCGATCTTCACCTTGAATGGCATAGGGTTGGTCGGATTCTAGGTCAAGGTGCAGATCAGGCCAACGAAGAATCAAGCAGATTTCTAATCCGTCAGTTCTTACAGTTTTTGATAGAAAGGGGCATGGTGATGGAAAAGGTCGGCTGGGAGCTGGTACGTGGCGTACAGTCGCTACTGACTCTGAAGAATATGCTGCGCGAAGCGATCAGGGCGACGAAAGTGAAGGAAAGGGAAAAGGGTACCGGAGCCGAGAATATGGGCTGCAATTTTACCGTGGAACAAACTCTATGCTGGTCAGGAATCTACTATTCGCGCCCGCAGGTCCTTTGTTTCGAGGCATACGCTGTGGACAAGAAGGGCGCTGAGGCCTTAGGGTTCGGCCAGATTCTCAACTCGGGAAAGAAGGAATTCATGTGGCTCAATGAAATTGATCTGGAGGCTGAAGAGGTTCATTTTTTTGCATTACACGAGGACAACCAGCAATCTCAGATTCATCATTTTATCTCCCGAAGTGTTTCTGCAGTGAAAAGCATGAACTGAACTACGCGAACGTTAGCAACACGAGGCGTGTGGTCCATCCTTGCGCTGTCGGGCGAGCGAGGGCTCCTTTGGAGGTTTTGCTTCCCTCTGCGCGAGACGAGATCGGTCGGCCGCGCGCCACGAGCGCAGACCGGCCGCTCGGGGAATGAGTCCCCCTGCGCGGGGAAATGAATAAAGCAGTGGCTAGTGGTTAGTGGCTGGTGGCTAGTGGGGAGCGAGGATTCAAGACCGCGCCGAATGAAACAGTGGCCCGTCCTCGCGCGGTCGAGCAGAGGTAGGAATTCCTCCTCGTTTTCGCAGCCCATTCGAGTTGCCAATCCCTCAGGGAATTATTCCGCGGTAGTATCGCTCCGTGTTACATCCTTCTGCTCACCCTCTGAACCTTTGGGGATATCCATGGAAGTAGGTCTCGAACCGGTTGCCGCTGTACCTCCGAAAAAGAAAGTAAGGCGCTACCTGCTTTTGCTGCTGCTGCTGGGACTGGCCGTGTATTTCTTCCTTCCGCGCCTGGCCGCCATGGAGCACACACTGCTGGTGGTCTCCACGCTGCGCGTCCCGTACGTCCTGCTGGCTCTGGGGGCGCAATTGCTGAGTGGCCTGAGCAATGGATACCTGCTCCGGTCGGTGGTCAGCCGGGGCAGCAAGAACGTTTCCATCGTGGACGGAGCGCTGGTGATCGCGGCGTCAAATAGCGTGGGCAGCCTGGGAGGTGGAGTGCTGGGAACCGCGGGGATGGCCTACCTGTTTCTTCGCCGCCGGGGGGTGAATCCCGGAGCAGCGGGCCTGGGCGGCTGGCTGTTCATCTGCCTAAATGTGTCCGCACTGGCCGTGGTTTCGCTGGCAGGCCTTGTGGTGCTGATCTTCCTGAAAAAGTCTTCGGGCCTGCTGGCCGCGGGCTTCACGCTGGTTGGCTTGACGCTGGGCGCCGGCGTGGGCGCGCTGGTGTGGATCCTGCTGCACCGGGAAAAGCTGCACGCCATTGCCACGGGCATCGCGCGCTTCCTGGCCAGGGTCCGCCGCAAGCCTCCGGACGAATCCAAGATCGAAACCGCCATCGGCCACCTGCTCGAAGGATGGGACGCGCTCGTCGAGGGCGGATGGCGCGGCCCTGCTGTGGGCGCAGTTCTCTGCACCAGCTTTGACATGTCGGCCCTGGGCTTTTTCTTTCTGGCGGCCGGCTACCCGGTCAACCCGGCCGTGCTGCTCGCCGGGTACGGAGTTCCGCAACTGCTCGGCAAGCTGACCGTCATTCTCGGCGGCATCGGCGTGGTCGAGTCCACGATGGTGGGACTCTACGCGCTCATGGGAGTGCCGAAGGCCGCCGCCATCGTGGTTGTGCTTGGATACCGTCTGCTTTCCTTCTGGCTGCCCACGCTCTCCGGCATTGCCCTGGTTCCCTATCTCGAACGCCGGGGCTCGGGTTGAGAGCGAATGTCTCATGCTTTCGCCGGGTGAAGGGTAGACCCCAAATGGCCACCGGCCTCTCGGGGAATGGGTCCCCCTGACTGGGGAAAATTTCCCCTTGGAGGAGATTTCCCCCACGCGCGCAAGCTCGGCACGCCCCTAAGCGCTTTGTTTGCCGCTGGGCCAGTGCGACAATCCGCCGCAGCGTTGGGCCCAGTACGTGCTCGCTGCGAAGGTGGCCCAACCGGGCTTTACTCGTTTGTGGAGGGACTCGAAATGGCCAAAAAGAAACTGAAGAAGGCGAAGAAGCTGTCTGCAGGCAAGTCGCTCAGGATTTTTCTTAAGACCGCCGGCTAGGTGTTGTCCGCAACACAAGGGGCTTCACCAAGGGCTGCTGGCAACGGCAGCCCTTTTCTATTTCTCTCTGCTTGCGCGCTTCGCGGATGGCCCCGTGAGCGTCCCCCAGCGAGCAAGTCGACGACCTAAACCAGGGCCTAGCGCGATGGGACCGCGCCGCGTCGCGGCTCACATTCGCTGTGATGTGGGTCACTGCATTGGGCCGTCATCCCTGTTAGCAAGGTCGCACAGGCCCCGCCGGACCCATGCCGACACCGGTGCTGGATCCATCAGGTGCTCCTTGGGAAGAGAAGCCGACCGGGCACAACTCGTTCATGGAGGGACGCAAAATGGCGAAGAAGACTCTGAAAAAGTCCAAGAAGCTCAAGAAAACCATGACACTAGCGGGGAAGGCTGACTTTAGTTGATGGGAGTCCAGCCTGAAACAAAAGGATCTTCTCGAAGGGCTCCCGAGGAGGATTCCAAATGGCAAAGAAAAAGTTGAAGAAGTCCAAGAAGCTCTCTAGCACGAAGACTCTGCGGAAAGCCGGCGGCACCCAAATGTAATGGTGAACCACTAAACCTGCTCAGTCTCGACGGCCATCTCGCCTCCGGGGGTGGCCTTTTTTTTCCTGCTCGCCGCGGGCGGCCGATCCTTGCGCTGCCCAGCAAGGGTAGGAGTTCTCCCCCTGCAGATTCTGCCTCTCCACTGAGTGCGATGAGATCTGTCCGGGCGAGGCGAACTCCTCCACCGCGGCGCTCGCGCCACGAGCGGAGATCGATCCAGCGGGGAATGAGTCCCCCTGCCGGGGGAATTTCTCCCCTTGCAGGGGATTTTCCCCGCGCCAGCAAGTCCGGCCCGCCACTAAGTGCTTTATTTGCCGGCGGGCAAGTGCGAGAATCCACCTCAATGTTGGGCCCAGTACGTGCTCTTTGGCAGGGTAGCCCTAACGGGCATGACGGATTCAAGGAGGACACGCAAATGGCAAAGAAGAAGCTGAAGAAGGCGAAGAAGCTGCAAAAAACCAAGACACTCGCCAGCGACTATTACCTGCAATTCCGCAAGTAGAAGCTGTCTCAAAGATTCCTGGCCTAGAAAGAAACATGGCTTCAGGGGCTTGCGGACAAACTGCGTCGGGACGCAAACACCCCGGAAGCCGCGACGCCCTAAGGAGCATTTGTGGGATAGCTTATAAACATTCAGCAACTGTCGGTGGGCGAATTTCCAGGCAGGCACGAGGGATTCCAGGAGGACACGCAAATGGCAAAGAAATCTTTGAAGAAGGCCCAGAAACTGGCAGACGTGAAGACACTGCGCCGCAAGTAGGTCGTCTCAAACGGAATCGTTTTCACGGATCATTTCTACGCGTGCGGCTTTGCACGCGTGGCTTTACACGGGCGGCCCAAGCAGGCGGAATGTGTTGGTGGAGGGACTCCAAATGGCCAAAAAGAAGCTGAAGCAAGGAAAGAAGCTGGCAGGAACCAAGACGCTCGTGCAGAAGGTAAGAGACGTCATGTAGGGTGGCACTCCATGCCTTGGACGGAGCCGCCGAGCAAGGGCGGGGTTCCCTGGATCTCGATCCCGCGACGCAAATACATTTGGAGGACTCGCCATGGCAAAGAAACCGTTGAAGAAAGCCAAGAAGCTCTCTGGCACCAAGACTCTCGTTGGCAGAAGAATCCATAGTCCCTGAACTAGACAATAAGTGCGTGGGCGGCCCATCCGGGCACGACCCGATCATGGAGGACTCAAATGGCGAAGAAGAAGCTGAAGAAGGCCAAGAAGCTGGCGGGAACCAAGACGCTGGTAGACAAGTCCACTCCCATCCTGTTCTAAAGCCCGCGACCGGCCCGGGGTACTCGAATCGGACTTCGGCGGCGTCACCTCCAGGGACGAAGTCCTTCGGGACTCGATGCCGCGGGTCCCTGCCTCCAGTCCTGACCGGGTCGGAATCTGCGAAGACTACGATTCCGACCGGGTCGGAATCTACGAAGACTACGATTCCGACCGGGTCGGAATCTACGAAGACTACGATTCCGACCGGGTCGGAATCTACGAAGACTACGATCACCATTCACCGGTCACTCTTTTCCTGCGGCGCAGATTTCCGGATCCTGCTTTTCCCCCGTTCCTTCCTCCTCCCTGGTTTATTTCAACCACCCACGGCTGAAAAGCACCGCGATAGGTCAAAAACAAGGCCTCCAGATTCGCTCAGGAGCTCTCCATACTGTTGTAAAATAAGGGGATAGCGAATACAAACGGCAAGCGATGTTTGGTCAGGAGCGTGCAGCTCTCTGAACGGGCTCACCGCCCAGCAGCGGCCCGCCCTCGGATTGCGAACACGGCAATGAGACTTCGCCCCACATCGTTGATTCTTATGCCCTTCGTGGCAGCCTGCCTGTTGATGGCGCCCGCAGCCCGCGCCGACGACCAGGCTACCAACGGCGCCGCGCGCATCAGCGTGATCCAAGGCAACGTCTCGACGCAGCGCGGTGATAGCGGCGACTGGAACGCCGCCACGGTGAACACGCCGGTGATGCCCGGCGACCGTGTTTCGACCGGCGATCACTCCCGCGCGGAGATCCAGCTCGACTTCGCCAACATCATTCGCCTCGCCGAGGGCTCTGTGGTGCGCCTGACAGACCTCGCGCCGCAGCGCATCCAGATCGAGGTCGCTCAAGGCGTGGTGAGTTTTGACTCCTTCCAGAATTCCGATTCGGACGTGGAAATTGACACGCCGAACCTGGCTATTCACCCGCAACGTGGCGGAATTTATCGCATCCAGGTGAATTCGGACGGTGAAACGCAGGTGGCCGTGCGCCGGGGCCAGGCCGAGGTGGGCACCGCCGACGGGAGCACCACGCTCCAACCCGGGCAACTGATCACCGTGCGCGGCGATAGCAGCTCCACGCAATACAAAGTGGACGCTGCGCCGGCCAACGACGCGTTCGACCAGTGGAACGAAGAGCGCGACCAAATGATCCAGCGCTCGCTCAGTTCCCCGAACATCAGCCCGTACTACACCGGCGGCGGTGACCTGAACCAGAACGGCACCTGGAATAACGTGCCCGGCTACGGCGACGTCTGGTCACCTGCGAATGTGCCCCCTGACTGGGCCCCCTACCGAAATGGCGCCTGGGTGTGGGAGCCGTACTGGGGCTGGACCTGGGTTTCCTATGAGCCCTGGGGCTGGGCGCCGTATCACTACGGCCGCTGGTTCCTGTATGGCGGATCGTGGGCGTGGTGGCCTGGCCCGGTGACGCCGTACTACCGGCCGATTTGGGCGCCGGCCTATGTCTCGTTCTTCGGTTTCGGAGGTCGCTTCGGCGTTGGCATTGGCTTCGGCTCCTACGGCTGGCTGCCCATCGGGCCTGCAGACCCGTTCTTCCCCTGGTGGGGATTTGGAGGGCGAGTTGGTTTCGTGGGCTTTGCGGACTTCAATCACTACGGCGGCCGGGGCTTCATCGCGCCGCTCGCAGGGCCGCTGCGCGGCCGCGCCGTCTTCTCCAATCTGAACGGCCTGGAAAATAACGCACGGCTGCGCGCGGGCATCACCAGCGTGTCTGCGGGGCGATTTGGAAACGGCCGTGTGGCGCCGGAAAGCGGGCGCATCAGCGCCGAGCAAATCCGCGGCGCACAATTCGCGCACGGCAGCCTCCCCGTGACCCCGGGCCGTGGGAGCCTGAGCGCGTCGGGCCGCCCGGCGAGGCCCGGGACTGTGCCGTCCCGCAACCTCGATTCGCAGCATTTCTTCCAGCGCAACCGGCCTGTGGCGGCGCGGCAATCCTTTGCCGCTGAGTCGGCGCAATTCCGCCAGCAGATCGAGCAGCAGCGTTCCTCGTTCGCAAACGAGTCGGGCCGCACCACCGGCCGGGAATCCGCCGCGGGAACCGCGCGTTCCAGCGAAAATTTCCGTCAGGCGGAGACCCGCCAGGAAGCCGGAACCCAGCGCCGCTCCCAGGAGCCGGAGGCGCGCACAATCGAACCGCGCACGAATGGAAGCGAAAATAGCGGAGGCTGGCAGCGCTTTAATTCGCCGCAGCGCCAGTACGGAAATCGCGCCAGCCGCGGTTCCGAGCCTTACCAGTACAGGCCGCAACTCGACTTGCACAAATCCATCGTGCAGGAGCGACCTCCTTCCTATGGATTTGGATTTCCGCGCGGCACTGACCCCTCGGCTCAGCGGCCGTCGTATGCCGCGCCGCGGTCCCAGCCGTCGTATCGCGCGCCGGAACCTCAGCGCGGCTACTCCGCCGCCCCGCGCTATTCGGCGCCCTCCGCCCCTCGCGGCAGTAGCGGGGGATATCGCGGGGGCGGCGGGAATCGCGGGAGTAGCGGCTCGCGCGGAGGCGGCTCTTCGCATTCTTCCGGCTCTTCGCACCATCCGGGCCGCAGATAGCGCCTCGTCGCAGCCGCGCTTCCTCCGCGCTGCGAGTCCTCATCCAGTCAGTGAAGGAAATTCAAGCGGGGATTCCGCACAGGAAGGATTTGGCTTCGGGGAGACCACAGATGTTGCGGACGAATTTAATTGAGGTCGGATCCCAGCTTCGCCGGAATCACGCACACGTCCTGAATGCGGGTTGTGAGCACGCGATTGCCGAACTCGAGGAAAAGCCCGCGGGCCACCAGGATGTCATGTTTGATGGCGCTCCCGCCCCAGGTGCAGCCGTTGATGGTCATGCGGCATGGCGAGATGCCGCGGCGATCGAACCAACCGCCCCACACCCAGTAGTGGCCATCGCCCAGCGCCCAAATCGTATAGCGCGAGTTGCGCGTGGTCACCACTACGCGGTCGCCGCAGCGAAGATCGGCTTTGCGAACCTCTTCGAGCGAGCGCGCATGCTCGGCGAGCGCGTCCAATGTGTATGCAACGGCAGCCAAGGCCTAACCCTCCAACCATTCATCTTGCCCCGTCGCGGCGTGGCTGTCAATGGAACGGTGGGGTGGTGTAGTGGATGGGCCAGCAGGCAGTCGGCCTTCGAATGGTAGGCCCGTGGGGGCTCGAACCCCAGACCTGCCCGACCCGGTCGGGCCGCTCTAACCAACCGGCGGGGAAACGAGTGCACGAATCATTCGAGAAGATTTCCAGCGTTTGATTTCGAGTTCCCGGCGACGAGCCTGGAGCAGGGTTTCAAAGGCTTCTTTGTACACAAGTTTCCATGGTCCGCGGCCGCGCGTCGAAGGAGTGAGCCCTCGCAGATGCTCGGACAATCGGCGGTCGAGATCATCAGTCGAGCCGACGTAGAATCTGCCTGAGGATCCACTGCGCAGGATGTACAGGAAGCACATTTCCGAAGAATGGTAGGCCCGTGGGGGCTCGAACCCCAGACCTGCCCGACCGGGTCGGGCCGCACTAACCAACCGGCGTGGAGAGAAGCGCACGAATCATGCGAGAAGACTTCCAGCGTTTGATTTCCAGTTCCCGGCGGCGAGCTTCGTGCAGGGTTTCAAAGGCTTCTTTGTAAACCAGTTGCCATGGTCCGCGGCCGCGCGTCGAGGGAGTGTGCCCTCGCAGATGCTCGGAGAGTCGGCGGTCGAGATCATCGGTCGAGCCGACGTAGAATCTGCCGGAGGATTCGCTGCGCAGAATGTAGAGGAAACACATTTCCGAAGAGTGGTAGGCCCGTGGGGGCTCGAACCCCAGACCTCTACCGTGTCAAGGTAGCGCTCTAACCAACTGAGCTACGGGCCTGACGTTTCTTCATGCTAGCACAACCCGAGGCGGGACCCGCGAACTTGGCCGCAGCGCAAACGCCCACGCCATTGAGCCTGCTGCTGGTCGCCTAATTCTTGATCTTGACATTCGGGCCCGTGGGCTGTCCATGAGCGTGGTTGTGGCAGGAGAGCGTACAGGAGTTGGTGGCCCGCAAATACGAGATCGGCGTTGTTCCGACCGGGGCGACCACGTTGACGTCGAAGTTTACGAGCCGCTCTCCGGAAATTCTTCCGCTCGTGCCGCCCATGCCGTGGCCCGTGTGGCAGATGGAGCAAGAGAAGCCATCGTTGATGTGCCGGGCGTGTTCGCTGAAGCTGGCATTGGACGCAACGTTTACCAGGTCATGGCACTTTCCGCACAGTGCATAGGGGCCATTGACGCTGAGATCGGGATTGGGAAAGAGGTTGATGATGGGCTGGCCGGGGAGCGCGGCCCGGCTGAACTCGTAGCGGCGCTCGAGAATGTGCGTCCACTTCGAGCCGTGGGG
>Ga0187812_1000903_pt1 | contig 10242 bp, 12 predicted proteins | sample NC_S_2_FD_130582 | JGI IMG/M metagenome (GOLD analysis project Ga0187812, IMG submission 130582) | Wetland sediment microbial communities from Neuse River Estuary, North Carolina, USA - ASW-S_2 | ecosystem: Environmental > Aquatic > Freshwater > Wetlands > Sediment | place: USA: North Carolina... | reverse complement strand
TTCTGATGTCAGTCGGCCAAAATCGGCTGGCGCTGCCTCACCCAGCCCTGCTCATGCGCACACTCACCGGCACACCGCTGCGGATCGTCTGGTAGACGACGCAGTAGCGCTCGGTGAGGCGGATCAGCGTCTGGAGCTGCTCGGCGGTTGCCTCGGTGTCCAGGTCGAAGGTCAGGCGGATCGAGCTGAACCCCACCTGTGCCTCCTTGGTTACGGCCAAGGTGCCGCGGAAGTCGAGGTCCCCCTCGGCGGTGATGGTTCCCCCGGCCAGGCTGATCTTCAGCGAGGTGGCGACGGCGCGCAGCGTGACCCCGGCGCAGGCCACCAGCGCCTGCAGCAGCATGTCCCCGGAACACAGCAGGGAGCCGTCTCCTCCGGTGGCCGGGTGCAGGCCGGCCACGGCCAGCTGCCGGCCCGTGTCCACCGAGCACGCGATGGCCTGCTCGTCGAGCTGGCCGTGTGCCCGCAAGGTGATCAGCGCTTCGCGCGGGTTCTTTCGATAGGCGTCCTTGAGCGGTTCCTGCACGGCGCGAAGCTCTGCGCTGTCCATGCTGATACTCCCGTCTGCGGCGCCCGCGCGCCACCCGCCGGAATCGGTTATCCCTTCACCGTAAGACCGGGCGCGAGCGGGCGGGTGCCCGTCGCAGGCACCTGCCTGCCCTGCAGTCTGCGGCCCAGATCAGCGGCCACCGCTGGCCTGCCGACCGGAGGGCACCCCCGAACCACCTCAGTTCTCACGCACCGTGACGAGCAGACTGGGCACACAAAAGTCCAAGCAGCGCATCACGCCGAATATTTGCGTTATCCGTGAGGGGCTCTTCATGATCGCAGCGAGCGCATATTGGCCAATTCTGGAGCCGTACTGGGTTCGTCTGAGTACCACGACTGTTGCGGGGACGAGCCGACGGTTTTACAGGCCGCCGCCACATGCTTGTTCACCTGGAACGGTGCGGTGAATGCCTTAACTTCGCCGTGTGTTCGCCAGGCGATCCGGATCGGCATGCTTGTGCGAACGATAAAGACGTGCTCGACGTGATCCATCGCCGTGCGGTAACCGAGCTTCGCGAACCCGAAACCGGACACAGGCCACCTGGGACGGTGCCGGGCGCCAGGGATCACGTGGTACCGCAGTCGATGGCCTCAAGAGGATCAGCGCCATCGGGTACACGGGTCCGTTCGAGTTCCTGATGGACGCAGCGCTCGCGAGCGCGCCGTCGCCACATTGCCAGTCCCCTAAAGATATTGGCAGACCGGTGACTGACCCGGCGGACGATCCGGGCGGCACCGTGCCGGTCCAGCCGCCGCCCGTCCACGGTGACGAACAGCGGGCCTTCCGCGCGCTCGCCGACTGCCAGTTCGATCGCCCGGGCGGTACGTGGAGCGAGCGGGATGGTGACCACCTTGCTGCCTTTCCGGGTGATGACCAAGGTGCGGTGCCCGCGCTCCAGGCCAAGCTGCTCGATATCGGCGCCGGTGGCCTCCGACACCCGCAGCCCGTTGATGGCGAGCAGGGAGATCAGGGCGTGCTCGGTCGGCGGCCCCGAGTCCGGCGGCGACCAGGATCGCGCCGAGCTCGTTGCGGTCCAGGGCGGTGGCGTGCGACTCATAATCCAGCCGGGGACGGCCGACGTGCGCGGCCGGGGAGTGCTCCAAGAGTCCTCCTCGACGGCGTACTTGTAAACCCGGCGATGGTGCACAGCCGCCGGGTGACTGTGGCGCGGGCACGGCCGCGGGCTTCCAGCTCGCGGGCGAAGGTCTCGATGTCGGCGCGGCGGACCGCGAACAGCGGAAGAGACCGTGCCCGGCACCACGCGGTGAACTGGCGCAGGTCGAGGGTGTAGGCCTCGCGGGTCAGGCCGCGGTACCCGGCCAGCGCGAGCCGCTCGGCGTCGGTGAAGGCCGGCTGAATGGTGGCGAGGGCAGTAGAAGAAGACGTGGCGGTCATCAGGCACCTCCAGGAACAGCCGGGACCCGGAAGGCTGGGCCGCCGAAGGTCCCACCGATGAATGATGCCCGCAACCTATGCCGCTCACCGAAGATGAGCTACGCCACGATTCGTAACTGATGCGCCGTCTCAGCCGCGATTAGAACGTGCTCCATACCGCCGAATCGGCGCTCGGCGATCGTCAGGTGCAAGTGTCATGCACGGCGCCCATAACAGCCATTCCGGTGCGAAGCCAGTCCATCTCGGAAGGATTTAACTGGCACCGCAGACCAGCAGCTGCGCATGGTTGAGCCGACGGTTTGGTCAGATGGCGGCGGTCCGGGGCGACTGGAGATCTCAGTCTGCCGGGCGGCAGGGCTCATGCGAGGAACACGTCAGGACACCTATCCCGCATTTGAGCGGTGGCTCGAGGATCTGGTCGAGAAGCAACACGCTCCAAATGGACCCCTGGAGATTCCGGTCGGTGTTGTTCGGGCGAAGTTCCAGCAGCTGAAAGAAGCTTCAAGTGAATAGGACACGGTAGGCCCCGGTATTCCTCTGGCGCAAGGCCCACGATAACCCGAAATTCCCGTAGACGATCCATGGCTGCGGCCGACTTCTCATGCAGAGTTTCGCGATGTGACGGAGGGCTGCTAAATGCGCGGCCCGGGGGCGGTGACTGAAGCCGACCAGGTCGAGTGTTTCACACTGGAAGGCGGTGGGAGTTACAACCACTGGCTCATAGACACCGCCCTGCTCTCCCACCTCGGGCCGGTCCCCGCCACTGGCATCGACTGGACCGCTGCCGCTTGGCTGACCGGACTTGCCGTGATCTGCGCACTCGCCGGCCTGACCACCTTCCGCCGGCGCGACCTCGCCGCCGCCTAGACCCCCTGCGAAACAAGGCGGCTTGTGCTATTCGACGCGCCTGAGCGCCGACGTGCTGCTACTGAAATTCCGACTTTAATGGACAATTAGCATCACTAGCACTCGCGTGATCGCGGAGGATTTTTCTTGGCGAAGACTTACCTGCGTCACCGCCGCATGAGCGCGATCAATCACGCGGCCAAGCTCGCGCGCCCGACCGCGGCCGCGCCGGTCGGCGCTCCAGGGGCGATCGCGGCAGGGACACACTTCGGCGACGGGCCGCCGCCGACCGTGGTCAGCATCCTGCCGTCTGCTTGGCCCTGGTACCTGGTGTACGGGGCGCTCCCGGTCGTCGCCGCGGCCGCCCTGGCATTCGGCGCCAAACTGGCGGCGCGCCACCTCCGCCACCGGCCCGTCCTCGCCGCCCACCCTGGTCTCGTAGAGCCTGCCCCAGGCCCTGCCCGGATGCCCTGGCCGGTCATCCGCTCGCCGTCACGCTCGGAGCGCACCTGATCTCTCCCGAACCTCGGACGATCATGCCCGTCGGCACCACGTGCGTGCGCGATGGTGAGTCGTCACCGTCGAGGCGCGCGAACAGCAACTCCGTGGCCATCCGTCCGAGCTGCTCCACGTCCTGGGTGATGACGGTGGTGCCCGGCACCAGCGCGTCGGCCAGCAGGAAGTCGTCGAAGCCGACGAGCGCGACGCGGTCCTGCAACCCCAGCTGGCGCAGGGCCTTGACCACGCCGATCGTGACCAGGTTCTGGCTCGCGAACAGCGCGGTCGCCGCGCCCGGACGGCCGAGTATCTCGATGGTGGCCTGGGTCGCGGCCTCGATGGAGCGCAGGCCATGCCGGATGATCAGCGGGTCGGCCGGCAGCCCGGCCCGGTCAAGCGCGTGCTGGTAACCCTCGAAGCGCTGTGCGGCGGTGGTGACCGACGGGCTGTCTCCGAGGTAGGCGATCCGCTGGTGACCGAAGGAGAGCAGATGATCAACCGCGGCCACCGCGCCCTGGCGATTGCTGGAGACGACGGCGTCAGCGTCGAGGAACCTAGGCTCGCGGTCCAGGAACACCACCTTGATCCCGAGGTTCCGCTCGGCGAGCAGGTAGCTCTGGTCCGGCGCGGCGGGAACGATGACCAGGCCGTCGACACCGCGGTCGATGAGCGTGATCGCCATCTGGCGTTCCCTCTCCGGGTCCATGTCCAGGCTTGCGATCAGGATCTGCACCCTCCGCTGCCTGGCCACATCCTCGACCGCTCGCAGCAGGCCAGCGAAGAACGGGTTGGCGACGTCTTCGAGGAGCAAGCCGATGGTCGCGGTGCGCCGGTCGCCCCGGCGCAGGCTGCTCGCGGTGAGGTTGGGCCGGTATCCGAGCTTGTCTGCCGCGTCGCGGATCCGTGCGGCCAGGTCCGGCGCCACCGTCGGGTCGCCGTTCATCGCCCGGGACACCGTCTTGATCGCCACGCCAGCCAGCGCCGCCACATCCTTCATGGTTGGCCGGGCAGGGCGGCTCTGATTCCCGGCGCGGGCTGAAGACATCGATGTCCCTTCGAGCGGAACGGGTCTGTGCTCTGCCCCGATCATAGGGCCTACGCCCTGGCAAGGGAATGCCTTGGACGGCTTGCCGAGATTACGTTGTCTCAGATGGACGGAAGACCGGGCAACCGACTCGCCCGATTGCTCCTGGCCGGATAAGTGCTGGCAGTGCTGATATCCAGCCAGTCGAGATCATCGCGCTGTCTAGTCTTGGCAACCTCGCCGCAACATCGATATCACGTATTGGTAACAAGCCCGAGCGATGTCTTGACCTTGGCCGGCGACCGACTGAAGATCCTAAGAAAACGTTGTCTCATAGGTCTTGGGGCTGGCCGCCCGGCGCCCCTGACCCCGATCACGGCCGAAGGGAAAACCCGCCATGGCTTATCGCGTATCCGTTCGATCGAAGGCCGCGCGCCGCGGCCTGGCCGTGCTGGCCGCCGCCTCCGTCGCCCTGCTGGCCGCCTGCAGCAGCTCCCCGTCCTCCTCCTCATCCGGCAGCACCGCCAGCAACGCCGACTCCAGCTCTGGCGGGAAGATCACGGTGGCGTTCAACATGGGCGCAGAGGCCGACCCGTTCTTCATCGCCATGAACCTCGGCGCCGAGGCCGCGGCCAAGTCGCTGGGCGTCACGCTCATCTGGCAGGGCGATCCGTCGGTGTACTCGCCCTCCACTCAGATCCCGATCGCCCAGCAGCTGCTGGCCGGCCGTCCGAGCGCGTTCGTCATCGCGCCGACCGACCCGAGCGCGCTGCAGCCGATCGTCAACCAGGCCATTTCCCAGGGCCTCCCGGTGGTCAACGTCGACACGCACGTGAACGACCTGTCCAAGGTCGTGTCGTTCATCACCGGTAACAACCAGCAGGGCGGCGCGGCCGCCGCCGATGCGATGGCCCAGGCGATCCACTACCAGGCCGGCAAGTCCTACCAGATCGTGGTCGGCGCCAGCTCGGCCACCACCACCACCAACACCGCCCGCCTGCAGGGGTTCGAGGCGGAGATCAAGGCCAAGTACCCGGGCATGCAGGTCGTGTCGGAAGCGTACTCGGAGTCTCAGCCGGCCGTGGCCAACACCAACGTCAACAACTGGCTGACCAAGTACCCGCACCTGGCCGGCATCTTTGCCATCGACGGCACCAACGCGTCCGGCGCCTCGGCCGCCCTCCAGTCCCGCGGCCTGGTCGGCAAGGTCGCGCTGGTCGGCTACGACGCCTACTCGACCAACGTCGCCCTGCTGCAAAAGCACGTGTTCGCGGCGCTGATCGCACAGCAGCCCTATCAGGAGGGCTACATGGCCATCGAAGACGTGGTGAAGGACCTCCGCAACCACAGCACGGCCGGTATCCAGCACCTGGTCACGCTGCCGAACATCATCCTCACGCCGAACTCGCCCACCTCAGTCCTCACCAAGTACACCTACCCGAACGCGTAAGGAGACCGCTGGTCGGCGGGCGTACCGCGCCCGCCGGCCAGCTCGCTGTGCGGGACGGACAGGGCTGGGCCTGGCCGCCGCCAGAGAGGAATCACCATGTCGCAAGTCGAACAGCAACCAGCGGTGGCGGTCCCGCAGGAGGCCGAACGTTCCGCAAGCCGACTTCGGTCCGTCCTGTTTAACCAGCAGTTCCTGCTGGCAGTCGCGCTGGCCGTGCTCGTCATCTACTTCACCGCCCGTGACTCCGCGTTCGTCTCGACCGCGGAGATCGCCGTCCTCCTGACCAACTTCTCCACGCTCATCCTGCTCGCGGTGGGCGAGACGTTCGTCATCATTTCCGGCGGTATCGACCTGTCCGTCGGTGCTATCTGCGGGGTCTCTGGCGTCGTGGCCGCATTCGCGACGCGCGGCATGGTCAGCTCGAACGACAACGAGGCACTCGTCTTGCTGGTGGGCACGCTCGTCTGCGCTGCCATGGGCATCGGAATCGGGTTCATCAACGCGGCCCTGATGAACTGGGCCCGGCTGGTGCCGTTCGTCGCCACCCTGGCCACGCTGGGCGCCGGAACCGGTGTGGCGCTGGTGCTGAGCAACGGGGTGCCCATCGGCTCCGACAGTTCCGCGCTGTCGATCGGCGCGGACCGGGCCGGCCCGTTCCCGTACATGTTCCTGGTTGTCCTCGCCATCGTGGTGGTCGCCTGGCTCTACCTCCACTTGAGCCGGTACGGGCGCTACACCTACGCGATCGGGTCGAACGCGTTCGCCGCGCGGGTCGCGGGCATCAACGTTCGCCGGCATCTGACGTCGGTCTACGTCCTCTCCGGGCTGCTGGCCGGGCTTACCGGAATGGTTTTCTATATCCGGCTCGGTGCCGGCGCCCCCAGCTCGGGGGACGGATTCGAGCTCACCGCGATCGCCTCGGTCGTGATCGGCGGGGTCAGCCTGTTCGGCGGCTCCGGGCGGCTGACCGGGACGATACTGGGCGCGCTGATCCTGACCGTCGTGACCAGCGGCCTCATCATCAGCAACGTCTCGCCGAACTGGAACCAGGTCGCCGTCGCCATCTGCATTGCCGCCGCGGCCAGCCTGCAGGCTCTCCGGGCACTGGCCACCCCAAAGAGGCGCTCATGACCGCGACGAACGGCGGCCGCCAGCCGCTATACGAGGCACGCCACATCAGCATGAGCTACGGCAGCGTGCAAGCGCTGTCCGACGTCAGCATGGCCCTGTACCCCGGTGAGGTGCTTGGCCTGGTCGGTGACAACGGCGCGGGCAAGTCGACGCTGATCAAGGTGCTGTCCGGCGTTCATCCCCCGGACTCGGGACAGCTGATACTCGACGGCGTCGAGCGACACTGGAAGTCGCCGCACGACACGATCGAGGCAGGCGTCGAGACGCTCTACCAGGACTCCGGGCTGGCCCCGGACCTGACCATCGGCTCCAACGTCTTCCTCGGCCGCGAGAAGCCAAAGCCGGGACTGCTCGGCAAGCTGGGCTTCCTGGCCCAGAAGGAGATGGAAAGCGAGGCCCTCGCCAACCTCGAGGAGGTCGGCATCACGGTCCCGCCCTCCAAGCGCACCGTCTCCGAGCTGTCCGGCGGACAGCGTCAGGCGGTGGCGATCGGGCGGGCCATCGCCTGGGCCCGCAAGGTCATCATGCTCGACGAGCCGACCAACCATCTCGGCGCGCGGCAGGCGGGCGAAGTCCTCTCGGTGATCCTGGCCGCCAAGAACCAGGGTCTCGGGGTGATCTTCATCTCGCACACCCTGCCGCACGTGCTGCAGGTGACCGACCGGATCGTGGTGCTCCGCCTCGGCCGGGTCGTCCGCGACGCGCCAACCTCGGATTTCGACGCCGAGAGCCTGCTCGGTACCATCACCGGATTGCTTGAGACGCCAGACCCGGAGAAGCTTCAGGAAGAGCACCCCAAGCAGCTCGGCATGGCCCTCGAATAGCGGCAACGGCTCCCGGCGGCCAATTCGTTCAGGCCGCCGGGGGCCGCGCGCCAGAATAAAGGTGGGATTGCTCTGTGAGTGACCAGCCGGAGATCCTCGTCGTCGGGGAGGCGCTCATCGACGTGGTGGTCCACCGCGACGGTAGCGCAGCGGAGCACCCGGGCGGCAGCCCGGCCAATGTCGCGCTGACCCTGGGCCGGCTCGGCCACCGGCCGCGGCTGCTGACGTGGATCGGCGCCGATGCCCGCGGCCGCCGCGTCGAGGCGTGGCTGGCCGAATCCGGCGTGCGCGTCGACCCGGCCAGCCTCGGGACCGATCCCACCTCGGTAGCGACGGCGCGGCTGGATGCCTCCGGCGCCGCCCGGTATGAGCTGGACATCCAGTGGAACCCGAGGGCGCCGTCGCCCGGCCCGGTCGACCTGCTCCACATCGGGTCGATCTCCGCCATCGCAGGACCCGGTTCGGCCCTCGTGCGCCGCCTGGCCACGTCGCCTGGACCGTTGGTCAGCTACGACCCGAACATCCGGCCCGGCTATCTCCCCGACCCCGACCGCGCCCGGCGCGACGTGCTGATGCTGGTCCGCGCGGCAGACATCGTCAAGGTCAGCGACGAGGACCTGGCCTGGATCGCCCCCGGGCATGACCCCAGGCGGGTCGTCGCCGGCTGGCTGACCCACGGCGTCGGACTGGTCATAGTGACCCGCGGCGCCGGCGGCGCCGCCGCGATGATCACGGCCGGCGCCGTCGAGGTAGCGGCTCCCGCGGTCGACGTCGCGGACACGGTCGGCGCGGGCGATACCTTGATGGGGGCGTTCCTTGCCGCGCTCCTCGGCACCGTTATGACCGGCTCGGCGGCTCACGACCCCGCTGCCGTCCGTCGCGGACTCAGCGTGCTGTCGCTGGCCGACCTCGAAGCCCTGCTGGCCTACGGTGTCGCGGCGGCCGCCGTCACCATTTCCCGGGCGGGGGCGGACCCGCCGTGGCCGGATGAGATCCGGGTACGGCCCAGGACCGCCGGACGGGGGGTCCGGTGACCGCCGCGCTCCAACTCGCGCTGGACGACCTCTCGCAGAGCGACGCCCTCGCGTTGCTCGGACGCGTCCGCCGGTACATCGATATCGCCGAGATCGGGACGCCGCTGCTCATGCGTTACGGCATGAGCATCGTCCGCGCGGTCAAGCAGGACTTTCCGGACCTCGACGTGCTTTGCGACGCCAAGATCATGGACGCCGCGGAGTACGAGGCCGACCTGGCCTTCGCGGCCGGGGCCGACTACGTCACGATCCTGGCCATCACCGACGACCTTTCGGTGGCCGAGTGCGTCCGGGCGGCGCGTGCCCGCGGACGGAAGGTCATGGCCGACATGATCTGCGTGCCTGACCTGGCCGGCCGGGCACGGGTCTTGGCGGACCTCGGTGTCGACGTGATCGCCGTGCACACCGGAGTCGATCAGCAGGCACACGGCCGGACGCCGCTGGACGACCTGCGGGAACTGGCAGGCAGCGTCCGGCATGTCCCCCTGGCTGTCGCCGGCGGGATCCGCCGCCAGACCGCCCCGTCCTATCTCGCGCTCAGGCCCAGCATCCTCATCGTCGGCAGCGGCATCACGCGGGCCGCCGACCCGGCTGCCGAGGCGCATGCGCTGCGTGAGGTCATCGACGGAGCCGCCCGGTGAGTACCAGCCGCCACCTGCGCGTCATTCTCGACGAACTGGCCGCCAACCAGCAATGGGTGGACGGCACTCAGCTCGACCGGTTGGCCGGCGAACTGCTCGGATCTGGCCACGTGTTCCTCGCCGGCGCCGGGCGGTCCGGCGCGGCCATCCGCGGTTTCGCCAGTCGGCTCATGCACCTCGGGCTGCACGTCTCCCTCGTCGGCGATGTCACCAGCCCGCACTCCACGCCGGGCGACCTGCTGGTCGTCGGGTCCGGCTCCGGGGAAACCGAGAGCCTCGTCGCGGTGGCCCGGAAGGCGGCTAGGGCGGGCGTCCGCACCGCCCTGGTCACAATGGACGAGAACTCCACGCTCGGCCGGCTGGCGGATGTCGTGGTGGTCCTGCCGGGCGTGTCGCCGAAGCTGCAGGGCACGGCCCGCCGCCCGGTGACGTCCGCCCAGCCGATGGGATCGGCGTTCGAACAGATGTCATGGCTGGTCTATGACGCCGTGGTCCTCGAGCTGATGGAGCACACCTGCCAGCAGACGGAAACCATGTTCGGCCGTCACGCCGACCTGGAGTAGCCAGCCTGTGGGCAAGACCTCACACAAACCCGCAGGTCAGCCAGTCAGGCCTGGTCTGACCGTCGCAACTCCTGGCAGGCGAGGCCGAGGTTGCTCAGGGTCAGGCCTTCGCGGTGCCGGTCCTCGGTCTCCCCGTAGACCGCGTCCTGGTAGCAGCCGATGGCTTCCTCGAGCTGTCCCAGGTTGTGGGCAGGCGGCGCCGAGGTTGGTCAGGGTCAGGCCCTCGCGATGCCGGTCGCGGCCGCATCGACTAGCCGTCCCATGACGCCAGATCGACCGGATCTGC
>Ga0187812_1000902_pt1 | contig 10246 bp, 8 predicted proteins | sample NC_S_2_FD_130582 | JGI IMG/M metagenome (GOLD analysis project Ga0187812, IMG submission 130582) | Wetland sediment microbial communities from Neuse River Estuary, North Carolina, USA - ASW-S_2 | ecosystem: Environmental > Aquatic > Freshwater > Wetlands > Sediment | place: USA: North Carolina... | reverse complement strand
GGCTCGGGCAGGGTGCCCGCGTTGTGCTCGAGCAGCCGCCACTGGCCCCGGCGCAGGCCGAGCACCGACCACGCGCAGTTGGACAGCGGGCCGAGCACGCCGAAGACCTCCTCGGTCAGCCCGAGGATCCGGGCCATGCCCAGCCGCAGGGCAGCGCCGTGGCTGACCACGACCGCGAGCCCGCCGCCCTCGATGGCGTCGGCTACGCGCCGCAGCGCGACGCCGACGCGGTCCGCGACCGCGGTCGTCGGCTCGCCGTCCGGCGGGTTCCAGCTCGCCCGCTCGGCCGGGAACCGCTCGCCGATCTCCTTGTCGGTGAGCCCTTCCCAGGAGCCGCCGGAGCGTTCCCGCAGGTCCTTGTCCAGCGTTACGGCGAGGCCGGTCAGCCGGGCCAGCGGCGCGGCCGTGCTCGCCGCGCGGGTGAGGTCGGAGGAGAAGATCACGTCGGGCCGCAGGGTAGCCAGCCGGCGGGCCGCGTACTCGGCCTGCGCCTCGCCGGTGTCGTCCAGCGGGATGTCGGTCTGGCCCTGGAATCTGTGCTCGACGTTCCAGATCGTCTGCCCGTGCCGCCAGAGCACGAGCCGCTTGCTCTCGCTCAGCGTGACTCCCCCGCATCGGCCGCGCCGGCCCGGCCGACCGCCGCCGCCTCGGGCAGCGGGATGACCGGGCAGTCCTTCCAGATCCGCTCGAGCGCGTAGTACACGCGCTCCTCTTTGTTCTGCACGTGGACCACGATGTCCACGTAGTCCAGGAGCACCCAGCGCCCCTCCGCCTCGCCCTCGCGGCGGGCCAGAGTGGCGCCAGCCTGCTTGAGCCTGAGCTCTACCTCGTCGATGATCGCGCGTACCTGCCGGTCGTTCGACCCCGAGCAGAGCAGGAACGCGTCGGTGATCGCTAGCTGGTCGCTCACGTCGTAGGCGACGATGTCTCGAGCGAGCTTGTCCGCCGCGGCCAAAGCGGCGATCTCGGTGAGCTCGATGGCCCTTGGGGTGGCAGTCACGTGTCTGGCTCGGCCTCCTCGGTCGGGTGCGCTTACCCGTAAGCATCTCATGCTCACGCAAACGGGTCGCGCGACGCGCGCGCATCGCCGCCTGATACGAAGGGTAGCTAGTAATAAACTTTCCTATTTAACGTCCTTTTCTGTTGACCTGTGCTCGATGCGCTCGATAGCTTCCCGGTTACGAACATCTGATCGCGCACGAATCGTGCCGGAGTTAGGGAGTAGTTGAGTGAAAGCACGACTGATCGCGGCGGCCGTCACCGGGACCGCGGCACTGATCGCGCTTGGGGGCTGCAGCTCGGGCTCAAGCTCGAGCGGCTCCGGCACATCCTCGGGCGCGGGCTCGGTGACGTTGCAGTTCTACGGCGCAGACTACGGCACGGGCCCGGCCGACAGCACGACCAAGTACTGGGACGCGGTCGCGGCGGCGTTCCACGCGGCGAACCCGAGCATCACCGTCGACGTCCAGACGGTCGACTGGACGGACTTTCCCACCAAGGTCGCCACGCTGATCCAGAACAAGCAGTATCCGGACATCCTCGAGGGCAACCCGGCACCGCCGTACGCGCAGTCCGGCCTGATCTACCCGGTCTCCGACGTGCTGTCGCAGGCCACGATCAGCAACCTGATCCCCAAGTTCCTCAAGGACGGGCAGTATCAGGGCCAGGACTACGGGATCCCGTTCACCACCAGTACCCGGGCGATGTACTACAACAAGAAGATCTTCAAGGCCGCGGGCATCGCCGCCCCGCCGACGACCTGGGCGCAGCTGCAGGCCGACGCCGCCAAGATCAAGGCCAAGGGCTACATCGGGTATGGCATGCCGCTGGGCAGCGAGGAGGCCCAGGCCGAGCTGCTGCTGTGGTTCCTCGGGGACGGCGGCGGCTACGTGGACACGGCGGGCAAGTACACGATCGACAGCGCCGCGAACGTCACGGCCCTCAGCTTCATGAAGCAGCTGGCGGCCTCCGGCGACACGCAGCCCAACCCAGGGGGCACCGACCGCAAGGACGTCTGGGCCGACTTCGCGCAGGGCAAGGTGGGCATGATGCTCGGCTCGCCCGCGGTGATCCCGATCATCCAGGCCGGCGGCGTGCTCAAGCCCGGTGACTACGCCACCGCCGCCGTCCCGGGCAAGAACGGCCCGCTGGCATCCACGCTGGGCGTGCATGACGACATCGTCGCGTTCAAGGCCGGCGGTTCCAGCCACCTGGCGGCGATCAAGAAGTTCCTGGACTTCGCCTACCAGGACAAGTGGCAGCTGCAGTTCGACAACGAGTACGACCTGCTGCCCGCCACCCAGTCCGCCGCCACCAGCATGGCGCAGAGCGACGCGATGTTCTCGGCGTTCCTCGGCAACATCACCAACTCGGTCAACTACCCGGCGCTGGCGAACTGGACCTCTGTCGAGAACCAGATCAAGACCCAGGTCGGGCAGGCCATCTCGGGCAATCCGGCGCAGGTGCTCGGCGCCATCCAGCAGACGGCCACCAGCACAGCGGGCTGATCACCGTCTGGCAGACGGCCCGGCCCCGCGCGAGCGCGGGCCGGGCCGTCGGGCACTGCCCGCACCCACCGGCGCCCGCACCGACCGGCGAAGGAGTTTCATGTCCGACGTTGCCATGACCGAGGTTCCGCCCGTGGAACCCGCCGCGACCGCCCCGCCGCCCCGGCGGACGGCCGGCCGCCGGCGGCTGGCCAGGCTCGAGCCGCTTATCTGGCTCGGCCCCGCCATCGCGCTGATCGCCGTGGTGGTGATATGGCCGATCGTCGCCATGGTGCAGACGTCCTTCAGGAACATCACGCCGCTCGGCATCGATGTCGGCTCGGCCGGCCTGAGCAACTTCACCCAGGTGTTCCAGAATCCGAACCTGCCAGGCATCCTGGTGCGGACGGTCATCTGGGTGGCCGCCGTGGTGGCCATCACGATGGTCCTCTCGCTCGGCCTCGCCCAGCTGTTCAACCAGCGCTTTCCCGGCCGCCGGTACGCGCGGTGGGCGATCATCGCGCCGTGGGCCGCCTCGGTGATGATGACCGCGCTGATCTTCCGCTGGATGCTGCAGCCGGACAACGGCGTGGTGTACGTGTTCCTGCACCAGCTCGGGATCGTCCCCACCTTCAACGTCAGCCAGCCCGACTGGCTGGGCGAGCCGGACGCCGCGCTGGCGTGCATGATCGCGGTCGCCGTCTTCGTCTCGCTGCCGTTCACGACCTACGTCCTGCTGGCCGGCCTGCAGTCGATCCCCGGCGAGCTGTACGAGGCGGGCCGGGTCGACGGGGCCTCCCGCTGGTACGCCTACCGGCGGATCACGCTCCCGCTGCTCCGCCCCGCCTTCGCGGTCGCGGCGGTCATCAACTTGATGAACGTCTTCAACTCGTTCCCGATCATCTGGGAGATGACGCGGGGCGGACCCGGTTACGAGACCAGCACCAGCACGGTGTTCATGTACGACCTGAAAGGCACGTTCGTCGGGCAGGCGGCGGCTATGTCCATCGTCAACTTCACCCTGGTCGTGGTGATCGTCCTGGTCTTCCTGCGGCTCAACAGGTGGAACCGTCAGGAGGCGTACTGATGGCCGTCCGCGCCGCGGCCGCCAGGCGGCGGCTGCCCTCGCTGAAGACCTCCGTCATCGCGGCCGCCGCCTACGTGGTGGCCGTCATCTTCCTGCTCCCCTACCTGGAGATGCTCATCACGTCCGTGCGGCCATCGAGCGAGCTGTACGGACGCGACTACCTGCCGCACCACTTCGCCTGGTCGAACCTGACGAACATGTGGGGCTCCGCCTTCGGGATCCTGTCCAGCGTGCGGGTCAGCCTGGAGATCGCCGGCGGAGCGACGCTGCTGGTGCTGCTGGTCGCCCTGCCCGCGGCCTACTACACGTCGCGGCGGCGGTTCCGCGGGCGCGCCGCGTTCCTGCTGCTGGTGCTCGCCACCCAGATGCTCCAGCCGACCGCCCTGATCGTCGGCATCTACAAGGAATTCCTCAGCTTCGGCCTGCTGAACATCAACCCGGTATGGTCGCTGATCCTGGTCAACGCGGGCTTCAACCTCGCCTTCGCGATCTGGATCCTCAACGCCTACGTCGGCTCGATCCCGGTGGAACTGGAGGAAGCGGCGATGGTCGACGGGAACGGCCGCCTCGGCGCGTTGTTCCGGGTCACGCTGCCGCTGGCGATGCCGGGACTGGTCACGGCGCTGATCTTCACGTTCATCTCGGCGTGGAACGAGTTCATCTCCGCGCTCACGCTGACCACGAGCAGCAGCGACTACCCGCTGACCGTGCGCCTGGACTCGTTCATCGGGCAGTACACGGTGGACTGGCAGCACCTGTTCGGCGCCTCGGTGGTGGCGACCATCCCGGTGTTCATCCTGTTCGCCCTCATCGAGGGCCGGGTGGTCGGCGGGCTCACCGCGGGCTCGGTCAAATGAGCGTGCGCCGAACGCAAGTGCGCACAGACGCTATCATGAACACCTTGGATCAGCAGCCACGTCATGATGTGGTCACCGATCCAAGATCTCCCGGTCGGCGCGCGCAGTGCGCCCGAAATGCCGTGAATACACCTTTGCGGCACCCCCAATCCGCCCGCGCGCAACCGCACAGCGCCCGCCCGGATGGGCTTGATTTATAGAATCCTTGGTAGTCCACGTAGCGGAATGGCGCGGTGGATAAGCCTGACGTTTCCCTCGAAACGGCTCCAGGAAAGGGCTGGCCGCTCTGCAGGAATCCGGGCAGCAGCGGATCGCAGCCGGTCTGGCGCAGTCTGACTGCGGCGGCATGGGTGCTAGGCCCGGTGGTGGGATTCGGGGTATACCTGCGGCTGGCCCGGACCCAGGCTGTCAACTCGGATGGCGCTTCGCAGGCGCTGCAGGCATGGGACATGCTGCATGGCAACGTGTTGCTGCACGGCTGGACGATGAGTGACGTCACCTTCTACACCACCGAGTTGCCGGAGTACATGCTGGTGGAACTGGTCCGCGGGCTTAACCAGGACGTGGTGCACGTGGCCGCTGCCCTCACGTACACGCTCGCGGTGCTGCTTGCAGCCCTTCTTGCTAAGGGCACGTCTACGGGGCGCGAGGCTGTCACGCGCACGCTCATCGCGGTCGGGATCATGCTTGCCCCGCAACTAGCCGCCGGGACGCTCGCCGTGCTTTCGTCGCCGGACCACTTCGGGACGTCCGTGCCTGTCATGCTGGTCTGGGTGATCGTGGACCGGGCCCGTCCTCGGTGGTATGTCCCGGTCGTCACCTCGCTGCTCCTCGGCTGGACCGAGGTCGCGGACCCGACGGTGTTCTACATCGGCGTGCTGCCGCTCGTCATCGTCTGCGCGGTCCGCGTTGGCCGGGCCATGGCGGCCGGGCGGCAGTTGGCGGCGCAATGGCATGACATCGCGCTCGGCGTCGGCGCCCTTGCCGGGGCGGCGGCGGCGATGTTCGCATTGCACCTTATCGAGGCCCGCGGATTTCACGCCTGGCCCGCCAGTACGAACCTAGCCCCGCTCGCGACCATCCTGCGGCACAACCTGGATGTGACGGGGGACGGGTTGCTACTGCTGGCAGGCGCTGATTTCCTCGTCTGGCCCGTGAGCGTCACCGCCCTGTTTATCATGCTGCACATCGCGGGCCTCTTCCTCGGCGCCTGCGGAATTGCCGTGGCGGCATGGCGCTTCCCGAGGGAGCGTGACATGGTGGCGCAGGTTCTGCTCATGAGCATCGTGATCAACCTGGCTGCCTACCTGGTGGGGACCCATGCCAGGTCTTTGGGTAACACCAGGGAGATCTCGGGCGTGCTGCCATTCGGAGCCGCCCTCGCCGGACGGCTGCTCGGCCCGCGGGTAGCGGGCGCCGGGCTGGCGAGGCGATTCGCGCCGGCACTTGTCGTTGTCCTCCTCGGCTACGTGGCTGGACTCGGGCTCGAGATCAGCAAGCCGGCGGTTCCCGCACACGCCCAGCAGCTCGCCTCGTGGCTGGAGGCGCACCATCTATCCACCGGCTTGTCTGGCTTCTGGTCATCGAACGTTGTCACGCTGACCACCGGGGAGCGGGTGAGCATCAGGCCTGTGCGAGTCGACGGCGGGCGCGTATACCCCTTCCTCGATCTGCAGAACGCGGACTGGTACAAACCCGGACGCGCCACGGCGGACTTCGTCGTGCTCTATCCCGGGGTCGTCGGCTATCCCGGTGGCGTGTCCGGCTCTGCCGGCTTCGCGAGCTGGCAGGCAGTCCTCGCTACGTTCGGCAAGCCCGCTTCGACATACCGCGTCGGCTCATTCACGGTCCTCGTCTGGCACAAGAACATCCTCGCCGACCTCGGCTGAGGTGCCTGCAGCGGCAGACGGCTTAGCTGGCCGTCCGGGCGTACAGGTGGCGCTTGGCGATGTACTGGACGACGCCGTCCGGGACGAGGTACCAGACCGGCTCGCCAGCCGCCACCCGGTGCCGGCACTCGCTCGAAGAGATGGCCAGCGCCGGGATCTCCACCAGGGACACCTTTCCGTCCGGCAGCCCGGCGCCGGTCAGCCGGTGCCCCGGCCGGGTGCAGCCGATGAAGTGCGCGAGCGAGAACAGTGTGTCCACGTCGTGCCAGGTGAGGATGTTCGCGAGCGCGTCGGCACCGGTGATGAAGAATAGGTCCGCGTCCGGCGCGTTAGCCTGGTGCAGGTCGCGGAGCGTGTCGATGGTGTAGGTGGGACCGGGCCGGTCGATGTCGACACGGCTCACGCTGAACCTCGGGTTTGACGCGGTCGCGATCACTGTCATCAGGTAGCGGTCCTCGGGCGCCGACACGGCGCGGCCGTCCTTCTGGTACGGCTGCCCGGTCGGCACGAAGATCACCTCGTCGAGGGCGAAGATGTGCGCCACCTCACTCCCGGCCACGAGGTGCCCGTGATGGATGGGGTCGAACGTACCGCCCATCACGCCTATCCGCCTGCGCCCGTTCATCAACGGCTATCTCCTCAGTACATGGTAGCGAGATGGTACAGGGCGCTCGGCGCCCGCCATGTTGCGCTTAATCCTCAAGGCTTACGACCACGGGGTGATGCGTACCAGTCGCGGAGGGGACTACCATTCGAGATATGACTTCAGTGCCTGATCGCGCACGTGTCCGGCTCACCGGCATCAGCTCCCGCGCTTACGAGCACCCCGCCGACCGCTCCGCCCTCGTGGCGCTGCGCAAACTGAGCGGATTCGACGTCCTGCTGAGCAAGCTGTTCGGCCTCATTAACGAGCGCGCCCTGCGGCTGAGCTATCTGGCCGGGGCGGTGAAGGTGTCCGAGCGGCAGTTCCCGCACATCTACGCGCTCGTCCGGGATGGCGCCTACATCCTGGACCTGGCGGATGTGCCCGAGGTCTACGTCATCCAGAGCCCGCTGGTGAACGCGATGGCGATCGGCCGGGACCGGCCGTTCATCGTGGTGACCACCGGCCTCGTCAACCTGCATGACGAGGAGGAGCTGCGCTGGGTCATCGGCCACGAACTCGGGCACATCCTGTCCGGGCACGCGGTCTACCGGACCATGCTGCTGATCCTCATCGGCCTCGCGGCGCGCATCGCGTGGATGCCGATCGGGTACATCGGCCTGCGAGCCATCATCTGGGGCCTTGAGGAGTGGTTCCGCAAGTCCGAGCTGTCCTGCGACCGGGCCGGCCTGCTGGCGGGCCAGGACGTGGACGCGGCCAGGCGCGCGCTGATGAAGCTGGCCGGCGGCCCGCAGCTGTCCGAGCTGAACCCGGACGCCTTCCGCGAGCAGGCGCACGAGTACGACGCGGTGCCCGACCTGCGGGACAGCGTGCTGAAGCTGCTGCAGCTTCAGGGCAACACGCACCCGTTCGCCGTCGTGCGGTTCGCCGAGCTTGACCACTGGGCGGTGAACGGCGACTACGAGCGGATCCTGGGCGGCGACTACCTGCGGCGCACCACCGACCGGGACGCCTCGGTGACCGACGAGATGCGCAACGCCGCCAAGTCCTACCAGGACTCGTGGAGCCGCTCGGAGGACCCGCTGGCCGGCATCCTGCGCGGCGTCGCCGAGACCGCCACCCGGGCAGGCGGCAGCCTGTTCGACCGCTTCACCAGCTCACGCGGCGGCGGCCAGGGTGGCCAAGGTGACCAGGGCGGAAACGGCGGCACCGGGAGCAGCGACAACTAGCATCCGCTTCGAGCAACGCGGATGCTCAGGGCATGAAGTCCCGCTTCGACGGTTACCCTCGCGCCAAGTTCCCGTTTCCGCGGAAGCGCTTTGTGCAGGCTTTCACAAGCTGCTTCTGCGGAAACGGGAGTGTCACGGGGCCAGGAGCCACAACGCGTCGACTGGTATCGCCTTGATCTTGCCGCCGAACGAGAGCGTCTGCTGACCGGTGTACATGACGTAACCCGCGACGAACTTGTCTCCCAGATGACCGGCGAGGTTCCGTAGTCCTGCGAGGTCTCCGGTACGGACCGTGGCACCAGCCTTCACTTCCACGGCTATCACCCGGCCATCGGGTGTCTCGATGACGGCATCGACCTCAAGCTGGTCTTTTGTGCGGTAATGGTAGAGGCGGCCGCGTTCCTCGGACCACGTCAGCTGGCGAGCGAGTTCCATCACGACGAAGTTCTCCAGCATCGGGCCGCCCGCTCCACCTGGCTCGCCGAGGCGCACCGCGTCCTGGCCGATCAGATGGCAGGCGGTCCCTGTGTCGACGAACGACAGCTTAGGTGTACCGACAGCCCGTTTCGTCTGTCCTGAGGACCACGCAGGGATGCTCTTGATGAGGAAGACGGTCGACAGCAGTTCCAGATATCGCACTAGGGTCGTCCGCGGGATACCGGACGCCCCCGCGAGTGCGGCGGGAACCAGGAGACTTCCAGCGCGCCCGGCTAGCAGCGCAAGCAGTTTGAGCAGGTCCCCGCGCCTTTCGATGCTTGCGATCTCCAGCACGTCGCGTTCGATGAGCGTGGAAATGTAAGAGTCGAAGAACGCAGCCCGACGGCGCGGAGCGCGCCGCACCGCTTCAGGGAACCCGCCAGCGACGATCCGGTCTAGATAGTCGCGCCGACGCGATTGCGATGAGTGCTCGATATCCGCACCGTGCTGGAAGGCCGCGTCGATAAAACGATCCGGACCGCCGTCTATCTCTCCTTGCGAGAACGGCCACAGCTCAATCACTTCCATGCGACCGGGAAGCGCGTCTGGAAGGCTCCGCAACGCCAGAACTCGGGAGGAACCCGTAAGCAAGAAGCGGCCAGGTCGCGGGTCGAGGTCGACGCTGACCTTGATGGCCCTGAGCAACTCAGGGGCAAGCTGAATCTCATCGATGACCATCAACCGGTCATGGTCCACGAAACCCACCGGGTCATCATGTGCCGCCCGGAAGGTCGCCACGTCGTCAAGGAGCCGGATGACCGTTCCCGGCCGCCGATCAGCCATCAGCCTCGTCAGAGTGCTCTTACCCGCCTGACGGGCACCGTTGACAAGCACGACACGAGTGTCCTCAAGCGCCTCTGCCACCAGGGACTCAGCATGCCGCGGAACGAGATCAGCTACCGTAGCCACCATTCTATTCTGGTGTATGAGACGATGGAATGGTCACTTGGACGGATGCTTTGTGGTCACATAGACGATATATCTGCGGCCATCTGGACGGATCCTCCATGGTCATCTGGCCGCCTTCGTACAGCCCCGATGACCAGTACGCCCCATGCGACTCCACGCCCCTGTCCCGCTGTCGTCCGCACCAGGCCGCCGCCAATGGGGGTGGCGGCTGAACGCGCGGAAGTCACCCCGCCCCCGCGACCTACGAGGTTAGAGAATTACCAGGTCGTCGCGGTGGATGACCTCGCGTTCGTATTCCTGGCCGAGCTTGCTTGACAGCCAGCGGGTGGAGCGGCCCATCAGGCCGGGGATCTCCTTCGCGTCGTAGTTCACCAGGCCGCGGGCGACGACCGCGCCGTTCTCGTCGGTGAGGTCTACCGGGTCGCCGGTGTCGAAGGCCCCCTCGACGCCGATGATCCCGGCTGGGAGCAGGGAGGCGCGGCGGCCGACTACCGCTTCGACCGCGCCCTTGTCCAGCCGCAGGCTGCCGCGCGCGACCGCGGCGTGGGCCAGCCACAGCAGGCGGGTGCGCGGGCGCTGGCCAGTGGGGGCGAAATAGGTGCCGGTCGGCTCGCCGGCCAGCGCCGCCGCTGCTTCCGGTGCGGCCGTTACGACCGTGGGGATGCCTGCCGCCGTCGCTATCAAGGCCGACTCGACCTTGGTGGACAT
>Ga0187812_1000901_pt1 | contig 10247 bp, 9 predicted proteins | sample NC_S_2_FD_130582 | JGI IMG/M metagenome (GOLD analysis project Ga0187812, IMG submission 130582) | Wetland sediment microbial communities from Neuse River Estuary, North Carolina, USA - ASW-S_2 | ecosystem: Environmental > Aquatic > Freshwater > Wetlands > Sediment | place: USA: North Carolina... | reverse complement strand
TAGGTGCCGATGGAGCCGCCGAGCTGGTTGCCGGTGTTGACGGTGGCCGAGGCGACCCCGGTGTCGCGGGGCGGCGGGACGCCGGAGGTGCCGCCGGGCTGAACCATCGGCCGTGTCGCGGCTACCTGAAAGTGTTTGCTGTCGACTTTTCTCCCTAACCTTGAGGCCTTATCATTACTACTCTTATCAGAGTACTTCTATAAGGATTAGAGTTAAGCGCTCCGCGGCCGGCTGCCGACTGGCGGTATGCGACGACTCCTGTGCGCGGAGTAGGTATATCCATTAACTCGCATGTAAGTACTCTGAATGGAGTACTGAGAGGAGAAGGGATGCGCCGCAGCAGGAGTAACCCCCTGGCCCTGGCTGTGATGTACTCGCTGCTGGAACGGCCCATGCATCCCTATGAGGTGGCTACCACCCTGCGCCAGCGGAACAAGGAGCAAAGCGTCAAGCTCAACTACGGCGCGCTGTACGCGGTGGTGGAGTCGCTGCGCAAGCGGGGCCTGATCGAGCCGAAGGAAACCGAACGTCCCGGCCGGCTGCCTGAGCGGACGGTCTATCAGCTGACCGACGCCGGGCGGGTCGAGGTCAGCGACTGGCTCGCCGACCTCATCTCCACCCCCGCCGCCGAGTACCCCCAGTTCGTGGCCGGGCTGTCGTTCCTGCCCGCGCTGCCGCCCGACCAGGTCCTTGGCCTGCTGAGGGAACGGCTCCGGCACCTGGCCATGGAGGACGCCCAGGCGGCCGCCGCCCGCGAACTCATGCACAAGCGCGGACTGCCCCGCCTACTGTGGGTGGAGGAGGAGTACCGGGACCGCATCCGCGCCGCCGAGATCGACTACATCCTCGCCCTGGTCCGCGACATCGAGTCAGGAACCCTCGAGGGCGTCGACTGGTGGCGCCAGGTCCACGAACGCGGTTTCGGCCACGTTCTACCGCCCTTCGCCCCTGGCGACAGCCTCGGACAAGGGGAATGACAACCTCACACGGCTGACCACCCCGCACCGCACCGAGACATGTGCATGCTAATGTATGTGTATGTTGACGCACCGGCTGCAGATCCTTCTCGACGAAGAGCGCTACGATCGGGTTCGCGCGCTCGCGCGGCAGCGCGGTACCTCTGTCGCCACCGTGATCCGGGAGGCACTTGACCGCGGCCTGCCCGCGGCGCAGCGGAGGCGGGCCGCCGCCGCGCGGCGTATCCTCGACGCGGCCCCGATGGAGGTCGGCGATCTGCTCGCCGAACTGGATGAACTCCGCGGACGCCACGCGTGATCGTGGTCGATACAACTGTCCTGGTCTATGCGGTCGGCACCAGCCACCCGTTCCGTGAGCCTTGCCAGCAGCTGATCCGCGCGATAGCGGACGGAACGATCCTGGCAACCACCACGATCGAGGTCATCCAGGAGTTCACTCACGTCCGCGCTCGCCGCCGCGACCGCAAAGACGCCGCGGAACTTGCCCGCGACTACATCGAACTCCTGTCACCGCTGCTCATCGTCGAGGAAACCGACCTGCGCGAAGGGCTGCGCCTGTACGAGGAGGGAACAGGCTTCGGCTCGTTCGACGCGGTCTTGGCCGCGGCGACCCGTGCGGCAGGAGCTGAAGCGCTCGTGTCAGCAGACGCCGGGTTCTCCGGCATCGCGGCCATCCATCATGTCGTCCCTGATGCCGCTGGCATCCGCGCGCTGCTCAGTCCGCTCAGTCCGCCCGGATGAGGTAACCGGCAGGTGTACCAGGAAGGTCGCTCCCGGGCCCGGTTCCCTGCTGATCACCGAGACACTGCCGCCGTGCGCGGCGGCCAGTTCCCTGACCATGGCCAGCCCGAGCCCGCTCCCGCCGCTGGCCTGCGACCGGGCGTCGTCGAGCCGGGTGAACCGTTCCCAGATCCTCATCCGGTCCGCCACTGGTATCCCCGGCCCGTCGTCGGACACGGAAATCACCGCCTGCTGACCGCCCCGGCGCACGCTCAGTTCCACCATGGTGTCGGCGTACTTCAGTGCGTTGTCCACGAGGTTGCTCACCACCCGGCTGAGCTGCGTCTCATCGCCGAGGACGAACACCCGGTCCAGATGCCCCAGGCGCAGGCTGACCCCATCGGGGACAGGCCGGCGGGAGCAGTCGGTCACCACGCCGGCCAGGTCGACGGGCTCGGCCCGATGCGGTGCGCGGCCGTCGACGGCCGTGAGAATCAGCAGGTCATTGACGAGACGCCCGAGCCTGCGGTGGCCGGCTAGCAGGTCGTCGACCAGCGTCTCGCTTGTGCGCGGATGGCTTCGCGCGACCTCGAGAGCGGTGGTCAGGCCGGCCAGCGGGGTGCGCAGCTCATGCGCGGCGTCGGCGACGAAGCGGCGCTGGCGGTCCACCGACAGCTCCAGCGACTCCAGCATGGTGTTCAGCGTGCCGCCCAGCCGGGCAAGCTCATCTCCGCTGGCTCGCGGGGGGACGACCCCCCGCACCCGCCGGTGGGCCGTGTCCAGGCCGGCCAGTCGGCCAGAAAGATCACCGCTGGCCGCGATCGCCGCGGCCTGCCTGCGCAATCGCTCGACCGGCCGCAGCGACCAGCCGGCCGTCAGCCAGGACACCGCCGCCACCACCCCCAGCGCGATCGCGGCCAGCCCTGCGGTGAGCACGGCCACCTGCCGGGTCTGCGTGCTGGCTGGGTCCAGCGAGAACGCGGCCACGACGGTCTCTGGTCCGCGCGGCGTCACGGTCCGTACCGCGTACACCGCCGCGCTTCCCGCGGTCATGAAGGCCGGATGCACCACCACGGCGCGCTCGCTGCTCCGGCCGGGCGGCAGCCGGTGTAGCGTGGACCTGACAGCCGAGGCAGGGTCGCCGGTGACCACGTGACCTCGGGCGTCAAGCACCTGGATCCGCGGCACCCCGGGGGCGACTGGCATGGGGATCGGGTCCGGGACCTGTTCCGCCGACTTGAGCCTGGCGGCTACCTGGTTGGCGGCCCCGGTCACCGTGTTCCAGACAGAATCGGTCAGCGACTTGTGGTAGAGACCGATCGCGACCGGGGCGGCGATCGCGAAGATCACGGCGGCCAGCAGCGTCCCCGTCACGGTCAGCCGTAGCCGCAGGCTGGAGCGCCATAGCCGGGCGAGATTGATCATCACGGGTCCGCGCACATCCGGTAGCCCACCCCGCGGACGGTCTCGATCAGCGACGGCTGCCCGTCAGGGTCGATCTTGCGCCGCAGCGAGCTGACATAGACCTGGACCACGTTGTGGTCGGCCGCATCGTTGTCGCCCCACACGTGATCCAGCAGTTCCTGCTTGGTAACTGTCGCGTCCCGGTGAGCCAGCAGATACTGGAGCACGGCGAACTCCCTGGGGGTGAGGTCGAGATCGGTCCCATCCCTGGTGCACCGGTGCCTGGCCGGGTCCAGGGTCAGCGGCCCGTGCCGCAGCACGGGCGGCAGCCGGGCCGGCCCGCGCCGCAGCAGTGCACGGAGCCGGGCCAGCAGCACCGCATAGGAGAACGGCTTGGCCAGGTAATCGTCGGCGCCGGAGTCCAGGCCCGTAACGTGATCAGCGGCGCCGTCCCTGGCGGTCAGCATCAGGACCGGCAGGTCACGGCCGTCCGCGCGCAGCTGCGCGCAGACCCGCACGCCGTTCAGCCCGGGCAGCAGCACGTCGAGGATCATCGCGTCGTAATCGAACTCCCGGGCCCGGTGCAGGCCGTCGATGCCGTCCGCGGCGACCTCCACCGCGTACCCCTCCGCGGTCAGCCCGCGGCGCAGGGAGCTGGCCAGCAGCTCGTCGTCCTCTACCACCAAGACGCGCATACCTCTTCCTCCAACCCAGGCCTCCAAAAGGGTAGGGTACTCTGAATAGAGTACTTTCACGAGAGGCCAGGGAGCAAGCCTGTCACCATAGTGCAAGCCGAAGGCTTGAAGAACGCTGAACGAAGGCCGCGCGCATGGTCTGAACGGTCTTCAGCGGTTTTTCAATCGCGAATCGCGAGCCTGCAGGTATGACCGATCTCAACTCCTCCGTCAGCGGAAACCGCGACCTGCCCGCGCCGCCATCGCCGCCTCGCCGCGACACCCCGCGCCCCCATGCCCGGATGGCGCTCGTGGCGGCGGTCATCGCAGTCATCGCAGGAGGCGGCGGGTACGCCATCGCCAGGGACACCGCCAGTTCCCCGACGCTCGCCGCTTCCCCTCCTGCCGCCGCTTCTCCGCCACCCGCCGCCGCTTCCCCGGCGGCGCCCGCGCCGGGGGGTGGCAACCCGGGCATGTCCGTGGGAGGCGGCGGCTCGAGCGCCGGCGCCGGCTTCTCCTCCTCGTCGCTGGCCCAGAGCATCGGCAGGCAGGTCGGCGCCGCGATGGCAGGCATGGCGCCGCAGACCGTGAGCCTCGCCCAGACGCGCGCGCTGAGCGACCAGGTGCCCGCCGGGGCCAGCGTCGACAAGGCGTCGAACACGATCACCTTCACCGGCGGCTCGGTGTCGTTCACCGTGGTCGCGGTCCCCCCCGGTGGCCCGGACATGACGTTCCGCGTGGCCGGCCTCACCAATCCCGCGCTCATCGTCCCGCAGGGCGCCCAGGTCACGGTCCAGTTCATCAACGGCGACACCGACGAGGCGCACGCCTGGATGATCACCAGCGAGCAGCCGCCGTTCAGCTTCTACCAGCCGAAGACGCCGGCCATCCCCGGCGCGTTCTCGGGCCTGATCGGCGACCCCACGGCCAGCGGCCAGGGCGCCAGCACCATCACCTTCTCGGCTGGTGCCGCTGGAACTTACCAGTACATCTGCCCCCTGCCCGGCCACGCCCAGATGGGCATGCACGGGGCCTTCATCGTCCGCTGAGTCCGCTGACCCGAGGAAACCCCGAGGAACCCCGCTGACAGACACCCGCTATGAACCCGCTCCGCCGCCGGTGTCCGCCGCGGCCGCCCGCGTCGTGCTGATCGGCGAGCCCACCCCGCTGCGCGCGGCGGTCGCGCAGCGGCTGCACACCGCCGCCGCGCTGCTGGCCTGCCTGGACACGCCAGCCCGCCTGGCGCCCGCCCTGTCGTCCGTTGCCAGCAGCGGCGGGGCCTGGCTCAGCGGCCCGACCGTCGTGTTCGTGACCGTTCCCCGGCCGCCCGGGCTGGCGGCCCGCCTGCGGCACCGGTTCCGGACCACGGCGCTGGCCGGGGACTTCGAGCAGGCCGCCATGAACGCGCGCGAGCGCGGCGCCGCCCGGCTGGTCATGCTGTCCACCGTCTTCCGCTACGACGACGATCCCGGGCTGCCCCTGCAGCCCGGGTCGCCGACGCTGAAAGCGGCCGAGACCGCGCCCGCGGCCGCCGCCGAACAAGCGGCGCGCCTGTTCACCAGCCTCGGCGGCGACGCGGTCGTGCTAAGGCTCGGCTGGACCTGCGGCCGCGAGGAAGCCATCACCCGCCAGGTGGTGTCCGCCGCCCGGCGGGGCTGGCGGCTGATCGACGGCGACCCCGCCGCCTGGATCGCCATGGTCGCGGAGACCGACGCCGCCCGGGCCGTGCTCCCGGCGCTCACTGTTCCCCCGGGGACTTACAACGTCACCGACGGCGCCCCGGTCACCCAGGGCATGCTCAATGCCCGCCTCGAGACCACCCTGGGCCGTGACCTGCACACCCTCGATGACCCCGGCTGGGGGTATGACGGCACCCTGTTCGGACCCTCCCGGAAGATCACCGACGCCACATTCGCCGACCTCACCGGATGGCGCCCGCACGCTACCCCGGCCGTCGAAGGCCTCGCCGTAATGCTCTGACCGGTGCGAGGCGGCCCATTGCTCCCGTGCGGTACCGGGCGGTGGCGGCCTCGATCTGCGACGGCTCGTTCATTATGAAGGGTCCCTCCACGACCACCGGCTCACCGATCGCGGCGCCGGACAGGATGAGGAAGTGCGAGGGAGGAAGCGCCTCGAACGTCACCCGTCCGCCGCTGCCGCTGAGCGCTATCGCGTGTCCGCCCTCCACCTTCTCCTGGTGACCGTCGGCGCGCACCACGACGTACCCCGTGCGGACATAGACGACCGCGTTGTGAGCAGCATGGAGGTCGATGGAGATCTCCTGGCGCAGCTTGGCATCGAGCAAGGTGAACGGCTCGACGGGGACCAGCGGCGACGAGACGCCTTCGTACGATCCCACGACGACGCGTACGCGATCACCGGCGTCGCTATGCCATTCCGGCACCTCGCCCGGTTCGAGATGGAGCACCCTCGCCGGGGTGAGCTTGTTCTTGGCACTGAGGTTGACGAAGATCTGAACACCGTGCAGTTCCCGGCCCGGTTCGGCCGGGACCTCCTCGTGCACGACGCCGCTGCCGGCGTGGGTCCAGACGATCCCTCCGGGGCCAACCACGAGGTCGGCGCCGGAGGAGGCGCGGCTGCGGACGGCGCCGGGGGAGTCCTCGAAGACGTAGGTGACGGCGGCGAAGCCCGCGTGGGGGTGCGGCGAGAACGGCAGGCCGGGCACCCGGAAGTCGTCGAGCACGGCGACGGGGGACGCCGCTACGCCCAGCTCGTCGAGGTTGACGTAGAGCAAGGAGGTGAAGCCGGGCAGCGGGCGCGGCTGAGCCGCGATTACCGGCGAGAACTGGATCGACATGGCTGATAACTCCTGTGTGGTGTCAACGCCTGGCCCAGCCGTCCTCGCGGGAGACCGGGCATGACGTTGATGATGGCGACAGGCGGGATGAGTTGCCGTCGCACGAACCGTGCGATCCGACGGCCCGGTGAGCGGCTGGCGGCCGTCGTCGCATCCCTTCCTTTCATCCCGAACGGAAGATGGTTTTTACGCCGCCGTACCGATGCTCCAGCCGGCAGGGGGACGTTCAGTACCTGCGCGAGGACGGGGCAAGCAGACCCAAGGCACGGGCTCGCTGGACGGCCTCTCCGCGCCCGTGCACGCCGAGTTTGGTGTACAGGTGGCGAATGTGCGTCTTGATGGTGTGCACCGACAGGCACAGCTCGTGGGCAAGCTCCGGCGCGGTCAAGTTGGTCGGCAGGTAGCGCAGGACGCGCATCTCCATTTCGCTGATCGGCTCCAGCAGAGGCTCCGCTGGCTCGCGGGGACGATCCCCCCGGATCTGCCCGTTCCCGGGGAAAGCCGCCTCCATGGGCCCTTCTTGGCCGGGACCGGTTGCTCCCGAACTGCCCGGGGCCAGCCGGGCGAGGATCCTCGCGGCCAGGGCGGCGTGTGCGGTACGGCGCCGGGAATATCGCTCCAGCAGGTCCGGCGCCCGCTGGATGAGGAACGGCAGCAGGACACCGTCGGGCTCGGCCAGGTCAAGCGCCCGTTCCAGGGCGTTCTCAGCGGCGCCCCGGTCACCGGCCGCCTCACGTGCGATCGCCTCCAGCAAGAATGACCCCACCCGGGCCGGGGTGATCACCGGGGCGGAGCCGTCGAGGACAGGCGCGAGCGCGGCCATGGCCCCTCGCGGGTCGTGCTGAGCCAGCCGCAACGCCGCCACGACACCGCGCATCGCTCCGGTCTCACGCTGCTGGTCGCTCATCCCGGCGAGGGCCTGCTCGACGGATCCGGTGTCGCCCTGGCGCAGGAGAGTGTGCAGCTCGAGCGCTCGCATATGCGTAGGAATCGGGTCCGGCGAACTAAGCAATTCAGCTTGTCTCCCGGCTGCACGGAAAGCGGCCAGCGCGTCGTCGTAACGACCGTACGCCAGTTCCAGCGCCCCGCGAGCATGGTAGAAGAGCAGGCCGGTCGCCGGTTCGGATTCGGTCCGCAACGTGCCCTCGGCGTCGCGCAGCCACCGTTCCGCCTCATCCAGCTGTCCCCGCCAGACCATGACCGTGGCGAGCACCGTGTAGGCGGTGGAAAGAACCGGGTGCTCGGCCCAGCCATGCTGCCGGGCAAGCTCGATCGCCTGCGTGCCGCGCTCGGTTGCCAGCGCCAGGGACCGGTAGGCCGCCACCCTTGCCCACTGCGCTAGGCCGTGGACCTCGGTAAAGGGGCGCCCGATCCGGCGTGCCACCGCGATGGTCTGCTCGAGGTCCCGTTCGGCCTCGTCAAGCCGCTGCCACGACAGTTCGGCGGTGCCGAGGCTGACCAGCGCCACCGCCCGTACGTCCTCTCCCAGTCCGAGCTGCAGCGCGTCCGCTGCCCCAGCCAGGGTCATCAGTTCCTGAGCTGCCGCTACGGCCGCGGGAAGGTCGCCGCGTTTGCGGGCAAGCCGGAGCCGCTGGACGGTGATCAGCACGTGAAGGCCGCCGCGCCGGTCCGCGGGCACCGAGGCCGATTTCGCCGCCGCACGCTCGAGGTGCCGCTCGGCCTGCTCCAGCGAGCCCCCGGTGATCTCGCTGGCCGCCGCCAGCGTGGTCAGCTCCGTATCGGCGGCGATCAGATCGGCCCGGAACCCGGTCAGCAGCTCGCGCGCAGTGGCCGCCTGCCCGTCGAGGGCCAGGCCGAGCCAGTGGTCGGCCAGGATTCGGGCGGCCAGGCCCCAGTCACCGGCCGCCTGGGCGTGCCGGACCGCTTCTACCGCCAACCCGTGCCCGGCGAACCAGGCCGCGGCGGCGGCGTGCAGCGCCGGAACCTCATCCGGCTCACTGGCCTGCAGCTCGAACTGCAGCAGGTCGCCGAACAGCCGGTGGTAGCGGAACCAGGAGCGCTGCGCGTCCAGCGGGACCACGAACGCGTTGGCCTGCTCCAGGTCCTGCAAGATGCGCCCCCCGCCGCTGCGCCCGGTCAGCAGGTCGGCCAGCTCGCCGTTGACCCGCTCCAGCACCGAGGTGCGCAGCAGCAGCCGCCGCACCTGCCGCGGCTGCCGCCTGAGCACCTCGGCCAGCAGGTATTCGGCCACCGTCCGCTCGCTGCCAGAAAACCCGGCCACGAACCCCTCCGGGTCGGGGTGCGCGGCCAGCGACAGCGCGGCCAGCCGCAGCCCGGCCGCCCAGCCCTCGGTGCGCTCCTGCAGCGCCATGAGCCCTGGCTCGGCCAGCCCCACCCCCGCCGCCTCCAGCAGCGCCCGCGCTTCGTCAAGGGTGAAGCGCAGATCGGCGGCGCGGATCTCAGTCAGCTCGCCCTCCAGCCGCAGCCGGTGCAGGCCCAGGCCCAGATCGTGCCGGGTGGCGAGCACGAGCCGCAGCTCCGGCGGCGCGCGCATGATCAGCAGCTCCAGCTGGCGCCGCGCGTCGGCGGAGCGCAGCTCGTGCATGTCGTCGATCACCAGCCAGATCTGCTCCGTCAGCCCCGCCAGGTCCTTCAGCAGCCACTCCACGACCGCCCAGCCGTCCAGGTCTGCCGTCCCTGGCTGTGCCAGCGGCCGCACCAGCGGCGACCCGGGCGCCGTGGCCCGCAGCGCGTCTGCCACCGAGATCCAGAACCGCTGCGGATCATGCTCCTCTCGCTGCACCTGCACCCACCCGGCCCGGCCGGCCAGCCTGGACTCGCCGATCCAGGAGCGCAGCAGCACCGTTTTCCCGCTCCCCGCCGGCGCGGAGACCTCGATCACCCGGGCCGCCCTATCCAGCCGCGCCAGCAGCCCGGCACGGCGGACGACTCCTCGGCTCACAACGGCAGGAGCGTCGGCTTCCCCGATCCGGACTGCAGGCTCCATGGGTGCGATCCTCGCATCCGACCACCCAGATTTCCATCCGGGCGCCGCGGGCATCTGCTAGCACGGCAGCCAGTCCGCCACCGTAAGCACTTCCTTTTGTGATGCCGAAGCTACGTGGTCTCCTGGTCCGCCAGTTAGCATCTTGACACTGCGATGTTTGCTCATCGGTCGCGATCTGGTTGCGAGCAATCACTGAGCCTGTGCCCGTGATCAGGGTTCCTCGCAGTGCGGCATCCACCTAGCCTCGCTCCCAGGTGGGTGATTCAGTCGTCATCCAGCCTGTCAGGGCACGTGGATGCCGATGACGTGGCCGACGCCGTAGGTCACCGCGGCCGCCAGGCGCAGCCCTATCCGAAGGGCCGAGCGGCGGTTCAGCGCGCCGATGGCGGCGCCGACGCCGAACATGGCGGCCAGCGTTAAGCCGATCGCGGTGGCCAGCGCGGCGGTGCCGCCGTCGGCCAGGTTGGGCACGATCACGACGAACGCGCCGGCCGCGGCGCCGCGAGTCAGTGCAGGCACGATCTGATGCCGGTACACCAGCTCAGTCGTGGTTGTCTGGTTATGCCCCGCAAGCAGCGCGATCGCCTCCACCGGCACCCCATGAGCTGACAGCAGCGACACAAATGTATGCCGCAACTCCCGCGGCACCCACGTCCTCCCCAGCCCAGCAGCCTCGGTGATCACCT
>Ga0187812_1000899_pt1 | contig 10264 bp, 3 predicted proteins | sample NC_S_2_FD_130582 | JGI IMG/M metagenome (GOLD analysis project Ga0187812, IMG submission 130582) | Wetland sediment microbial communities from Neuse River Estuary, North Carolina, USA - ASW-S_2 | ecosystem: Environmental > Aquatic > Freshwater > Wetlands > Sediment | place: USA: North Carolina... | reverse complement strand
TGAATTATATCGCCGTCTTCCAGATAAACAATTTGTTTTGTATGCGCTAAAATTGCGGAGACATCTGAGGCGACAAAATTTTCTTTTTCGCCAATACCAAGAACAAGCGGAGAGCCTTTACGCGCGGCTATAATTTTATCCGGCTCTTTTTCATAAATCACCGCTATACCGTATGTGCCTTCAACTTCGCTAAGTGCTAATTGTACTGCTTTAAATAACGAATTACCTTTTTTTAGAAAGCTGTCTATCAGGTGAGGCAGCACTTCGGAATCTGTTTGAGTTATAAATTCATAACCGATCTTTTGTAAGCCTTTTTTCAATGTCTGGTAATTTTCAATTATGCCGTTATGAATTACATAAAGATTTTTTGCGGTATTAAAATGCGGATGCGCGTTCAATTCATTTGGAACGCCGTGAGTCGCCCAGCGCGTATGACCTATCCCAAGGTTTGCCGAAAGCCCCATGTTCTCAATTTTATCTTCAAGCAGAGAAACCTTCCCTTTGTTTTTTATAACCTGGCTGTTATGATCATATATTACTGAGATTCCCGCAGAATCATATCCACGGTATTCAAGCCGCTTTAATCCATTAATTAAAATGGGGACACAATTTTTTTCACCTATATATCCGACTATTCCGCACATCCTTGCTCCGGTTTATTTTTAAAATCAAAATTAAAAGTATTTTTATATTCAGACAATATAAAGTCAAATGAAAACTATAAAACTTTCGCCATTTTTTGAATAACGGACTTTGTAACGCCGTTATTTTTAATTATAAATTTATAAAAATATACTCCATTTGCAAGCTGGTCGCCGTCTTCGTCACGCCCATCCCAGAATATTTTATTAAACCCTATTTGAAGGTCAGACGAGGGAATTTCAATAGATCTGATAAGTCTTCCGGCGACGGTATAAATTTTAATAGTAAATTCGTCCGGAACTTTGTCCCCTGTTAATTGAAATGTAAAGCTAGTATTTTGTTTGAAAGGGTTAGGGTAATTAAAAACATTTTGGATATCATTTTTATTGTAGACATAAAATTCTATAACATGCGCAACAGAATCTGAAAAATTCCCGGATGGATCTTTGGCTAAATAAGTAATTGTGTGCTTACCGTCTGTTAAAGCAGGCTTCCATTTTACGGTAGCCTGTGAATTTGGATACGGTGTGGAAGAAAAAATAACACCAGCTGAATCAAAGTTTATATTATTATCGTCAAGAGAAACCAAAAAATCCGATCTATCTATTGGAAGTGCGCCGTTATCTTTTAAAGTAAAAGTTATCTCCGGCTTAGATGAGACGATATCGCCGCTAAGAATTTCTTTACCGTCAAAAGTAATTTGCAAAGACGGTTTAGAAGAATCCCTAATAACTAAAATGTTTTTATCCGCAGAATTATTAAAAGAATATAATTCCGCGTACGGCATACTAACGTTCGCCAAAATGTTATTGCTTAATGCGATGTTTGAAGTGGACAACGCGGTATCAATTTCTACAGAGCTATCAGCGGGGATAGAAACAGTGTTTGCATAAAATGGAGAGGAAATTGTGTTTAAAGATAATCTAACTGCCGCTGAATCCGCTTTTCCCAAACCGTTATTGTGAATTTTTAATTTTACATTAATCGGTAATCCTTGCAATACAGAATCCGGAGTAATAAAAATATCATCTTTAGTAATCGAGATATCAGGCAGCGGAGTATAATTTACTGAGACCGATTTTAATTTAGCAGGCAATGTTTCCGTTAAAGATGAGTCGATGAAATTAAAATTCAATTTAACATACTCGTATTTTCGTGAGTCTATACCGCTTATTGAATATGATGACGGTAAATTTGTTTTTAGCGTATCCCAGCTTTTGGAAGCAGCGTTTTGAGCTAATAAAATCGCGCTGTAAGATGCGCCTGGATTAAAGTTTTCAATCGAGTAAGATAAACTGTTCCATTTACTGGCTGGTCCAATTCCGTTCGTAGCTGCCGTACCGGATGCATCAAAATATCTTCCTTTAAATTTTGATATTTTGGATGCGAAGTTTTTTCTGTAAACTGAAGCGTAAACAAAATTATTTGCAAAATCGTAGCACCAGCCGTAATAGCCGCCGAATGGAGTATAAGTGATCCACTCTTCCTCAAAGTATCCATCGGCGAGCCTGATCCTCCTCATATATCCGTTTTCATAATTTTCATACGGATATAAATAGCCGTCTGAAACAAAGAAACCAGAAAACCCTGAATAACTTGAACTGCTAAGTTTCATATCTGGTTTTGCTAAAGCCCAATTTTTCGCAGGATCAAATGTTCTTAGCAGATAATGATTGTCCCCCAAACTATCACCTAATGTTAGATCATAAACATAGCTGCTGTCGGCGGCAAGATAAAACGATCCGGTTTGAATTCTTGAATCGTTATATCTCAACATTCCTTCGGGAATATTTATTCTAAGAGTATCGCCCGTATTTCTATCTACTCTTAGAAGACTATACGGATCACCGGTGGCGACGTAAATATATCCGTCATGATAATAGGACATTGCATTTCTTATTGGAGCGAAGAAGTTTGGGATAGTGCCGTAAAATTGTCCTTTTATTGTTCCGTTCGACCCAGTACCTATTTTATAAATTTTAGAATTTCCTCCGCTGTTATTGCCCAGCGCATAGTACCATAATAAACCGAAATAAATAAATTTCCCGTCGGTGGTAATAGAAGTCATCCCTACCGAATCGAAGACTGTAGTATCCGAAGGAAAAATGTCCTCAAGAAAAGTTTCGTTAGAAGGACGCGGAGGGATATAATTTGTATTTAAAACCAAACCGGAGTCGGTAACATTCATATTATAGAGATTGAGCATGGACAACTGCTTACCCGCAAGATTATATCCATTCATGTTTGAGTTTTGTAATGAAAAGGTACGAGGCTGACTCCAGCTGCTTGAATCTTTTCCATCATAAATTCTCGTTCGCCAAAAATAAATTCCCTTTTGCAAAATCGGTGATCTCCAGTTTAACAATCCTTCATTGGGATTTAATGTTCCCGAACTAATTGGCGAAGTAAAGCCTAAGCTTGTGTCTATTTGTATTACATATTCCAATGGACTTGAAATATAGTAACCTATATCTGCAATTCTAAAATCGACATAACTATTTTGAGTCGTGAACCCGTCAACCGGGAAAATAATATTTGGATTATTCAAATTATAAACTGCGAAGGTTGTTGCCGCAATATTATCTGAAAGATCAACTTCGGGAATGGAATTTTCAAGATTTACTTTCGCTGTTAAAGTATATATTTCACCTTTTTGCGGTATCCATGTAAAATAGACTGAGTCTGATAATCCGAAGCTGCTTAATTTTTTTTGCGTTAGCTGGTAAGAAGTATCGGGCGATTGGACAAACATTTGCACAACCACCGTATCGCCTGGGAATGTTACTCCCAAATTATGAATGGTTAGTTTTACATTTAAAGTATCATTAACAACGGCGTTCTCTTTTCCAAATAAAATATCAGAAGAAGAAATCTGGAAGTCCGGTTTGTCAGGAATTGCTAATTTGAAAACCGGATCGCCCAAATATGTTAGCAATGCAATCTGACTGGTATTGTATCCGGTTGCAGGCAAATCATTTTTTGCAAATTGAAAAACATTGCCGGAAATAAAATCCTTTTGATTAAATATTTGGTCAAAAATAAAATTATCAATATAAGTTCCAATGTTCCAGTATGTGAGTCCAAAATTTCCAAAAAAGCCGATGCTTCCTTTGCCCTCAACTTTATTAAATTGTTCACCGAAAACATCCTGGTCATCAAAATGTGCGGTATAACAAGTAACGCTCAAAATAAGCGGAAGCCTGCCGCCGTTATTTAAAAGATAAATATCATCATTAAGAAACGTAAGATCCCATTGATAGCCGCCGCCGTGACCGTAATAATTTACCAGCGCTGCCCCTTGATCTATCGCGTTTCTTATTTCCGGTCCGCCGCCCTGGTATTGAATAAAATCAGGCTGCTCAGGATACCTCATAATTTTAGTGGAATGAATTCCATTAGGTATTAAATACGAGCTTTCCAATTGTACGCTTGCGGTGTTTAGTCCGAAAGCGATTTCATCATCCAAACTCAATCCTGATGAGATCAGCAATACGTTCTGCTTCCAAGCCTTTGAATTATCCTGCGGATAATTTATGAGCTTATCAACAAGTACGTTTCCTTCGGCAGTAGTTTCACATGATAATCTTCCGATTGCAAGGTCGGGATGAATATCATCACCGGAAACCGCAGCAATCATATTATCGCTTACACCTTCGCCGAAAGTATAAGTGTAGTATGGAATAGAAGGCACAAAGCTTGGGCGGCTTGTAGTAAGCACATGGCGGTAGTCGTGGCTCATGTCGCCTAATAGAACTACATACGAAGGCGAAGGCTTCTGCCAGTTATCAAAGGCATATTTTACAAAATCACGAATTGAATTGGGATCGAGAAGCCCGTTGGAAAACTCATTATATATTTGATTCACGTAAACAATTTTTATCCGCGGGTTTGAGATTGATGAATCAGGAAAATTGTTCTGTCTGAAATTTGCTAATCTTTCAGCAACCGATTTAAAATCCGGATGAGCTATAATTATATAATCCGCGCCATTTGATACATTCCTGAGATCGGATTTAACGCTTTGTATAATTGAATCCGGCGTAAGGAAATAATCGTACCCTGCGCAGAAATACTCAACCGGAGAAGAAACCGAATCAACAAACAGCACCGTATTTTCCTGGTCATTTAATACATCGGCATTTTTTATGAGTTCATTTTTTTGCGGAATAAAAATCATCAGTGAGTCTCTCATAAATCTCCACATCCAGAATCTGATTTTTCCAGAAACGTTTGGAGGACTGCTGAACTCAAAATGGCTTGTATCCGCTCTGTTATCCTTCCAATATCCTAATTCAAACCAATTAACAGCCACTTCGTCATTACCGGTTAAAGGGCATCCGTCGCCGGTTACTTTTACTTGAACTAAATTTCCATCATAATAAATTTTATAAGCGCTGCTTGATGCCTGAATCGTTTGTTCAAAAGTCGCTGTGTCCTGTCCTTTCCAGACTATTGAGCCGACTAATTGATCATTTAAAGAAACATAAGCTCTATGATCATTATAACAACTGCTGTTGTTTGTCAAACCTTGAAGCTGAACTTTTAAAGTTACATTAGTTGAATCAGGCTCAAATTCCGGCAGCCTAAGAAATCTCCCTTCAAATTCATGTATAACCGCGCCGTTTGATCCTGATATATCGTCCCACAGCCAGAAATCCCGGTGGTCATCTCCGGCGTAGCCGAGATTTTCATACAAAGAGTCTTTTTCAAAATGTAAATTTTCATAGCACGTTTGATATGTATAATCCCATTTATTAGGATAGCCGTCTTTCTCAGTATATCTAAGTCCGCTTGAGTCTGCTTCTGTTGAAAAGAAGTAAACGTTATCGTTATTATAAATATTCTGCTGAGCATAAGGAGTTGCTTTCGCCGGATAACCGACAAATTCAAAATAATCTCCGGCATCAAACAATCCGTTCTTATTAGAATCGTTAATTAAGATCGGTACTTGCTCTCCCTCGTTAATTAGTTCAAGTTTGTTTACCGGAACATTATTCATTTGAAGACCGGAAGCCGCAAGTTGTTCGTAAGTTACCCTGTATACTCCTTTTTCACTTAAATAGATTTCGTAATAATTTTTGTTAGGATTAAACCAATAATTCTGCGATGATGAAACCTTTACAGAGGTCCTTTTAATATATCCGGTCCATGCTGCGGCATTTTTTTTATTTACAACAAAATTGTTAATAAACTCTGTTGTCTTGGGATCATTAATTTTTTGGACTATAATCCCGGCATTATTTGAAGTAGTTCCGAAATCAATTTCAACTATAATTTTCTTGTTGAAGACAAGTTGTCTTAATACCGGATTAAACTGGTATGGCGAAGCATTTAGAATAATTATCCGCGAATAACGGTAAGTATAATCGTCAACAATATTAGCGGCTTGTAACGGGAAAAAAGAATTTCTGCCGTAGACACTTTCATCGAGATCGTTAACATTTATTTGCTTCACAGGTGAATCATCTTTCGGCTGCGGAAGAATGAACTTGTTCCCGTACACCGTTTTTTCTTGTGATAATATTTTAACAACCGGCGCCGCATTCAAAGGAATTCCAAGGTTAATGTAAAAAGCCGGCAGCCACGGCTTTCCCTCAGTTATCAACGGATAATTTTTCCCGCTTATATATTGAAATGTTTTTCCGCCTATCAGTGTATCAACAATGTTATAGCCTTTGCTGAAATCAAATTCGATTTTCACATGATCATTAGTCGATTCAAGCAAGTGATACTGTTGCGGATAGACTAATCCAGGCACTATAATCGTAAAAAATATAAAAATATATTTAATTTTATTTAACATAATTCATCATTTATAATCAGCGGCTGAGAAAATTTGGAGTTATTTTTCTTGTTGTTTTTCATTTTTCCTTATTGAAGGTAATCAGCTTCATTTATTCAATTACTTTCAGCTCGCGTTGAGTTATTAGTTTGATTAAAGATATTATGGGAAATAATTATTTTTAATAATATGGAATATAAAATCGGGATGAAGTCTGTTTTGTGTTTAATGGTAGATACATTCTTACAAAAATTATCTTCATAATTTATCGTCAATCCAAGGCATTGCAATTTTAGATCATTCTATTTTTTAATATTATTTTTTCGTTGTCTGCATCATGGACAAAATTTAAATCACTTTTCGCCGGATTATATACCGGCACGTAAAATTTGAAGAGACTAATCCATTGCTCTTTTGTTGCGAATGGATTCATACGGGTAAATGCTTCAACCATTTCGCGAATACTTCCTTCATTATATTCCGAAAATATTTTTGATTTAAATATCTTCTGATGCGCTGTCTTTATAACGCCTTCTTCGGCTGTCAAAATTTCCTCAAATAATTTTTCACCTTCTCTAATTCCCGTATATTCAATTTTAATATCGTCATCAGGAATGAGATTGTTAAGCCTGATAAGGTCGCGGACAAGGTCTACTATTTTCACGGGTTCACCCATATCAAGAATAAAGACGTCTCCATTTTGTCCGGTTGCAGATGCCTGCAGAACTAAAGATACGGCTTCCGGAATGGTCATAAAATATCTTTTCATTTCAGGATGAGTAATTGTAATCGGTCCGCCGTTTTTTAGTTGGTCTATAAAGATCGGCAAAGCACTGCCGCGGCTGCCGATTACATTGCCGAATCTTACCGCTAAATATTTCGAAGCGCTTTCGGCGCTCATACCGGTAACAATATACTCCGCAATTCTTTTTGATGCGCCCATTATACTTGTCGGATTAACGGCTTTGTCGGTCGAGATCAAAACAAAATTTTCTACGCCGAAGTTTTTAGCTGTTTCAACAAGATTATAAGTCCCTATGATATTTACCCTGACAGCTTCCTCAGGAAATTTTTCCATTACAGGCACATGTTTGTATGCAGCCGCGTGAAAAATTATCTCCGGATCAAATTCTTCAAACACTTTTTCGAGTTTCGACAAATCTGAAATATCGCACAAATACATTTTTATTTTATTCTTGTTAAAGCTGCGGCTAAGTTGAATTTCAAGATCGGCTAAATCGCTTTCATTAATATCAAGCATCGCAATTTTGCGCGGTTCATAGAAAGATATCTGACGGACAATCTCCGAGCCGATTGATCCTGCCGCGCCTGTAATTAAAACTCTTTTATTTTTTATTGAACTTCCTATAATTTGAGTATCAATCGAGACAGCCTGTCTGCCTATAAGATCGCTGACATCAATATCCCGAATATCCCGGATGCTGACTTTTACTGAATTAGAAACATCGTTTATTGTTGAAATAACTTTTACATCATCAACGCCGTTCTTTTTAGCGGTGTCTAATATTCTGCGGTGGAATTTCCTGTCCGCAGAAAGAATAGAAATTAATATTGAATTTATTTTTTGCTCTTTTATTATCCTTGCCAAATCATCCGTTGTTCCCAGTACCCTTATTCCCTGAAGTAATAAATTTTGTTTGAACGGGTCATCGTCAACAAAACCCGTTATGAAAAATCGGCGTTCTTTGCTGCGCAGAATATCCCTGACAATTTGTTCACCGCTGTTTCCAGCGCCTATAATCAAGGTCCTTTTGAGTTCCGATTTATTATACTGCTGACGCATAACTTCCATATACATTCTTTTTGCAATTTTAAACCCGGAAGAAAACATAAATGTTAAAACCAGGTCTATTACAAATACACTTTTGGGAAAGTTATTGAAGGATGAAAAGTTAAAGCTGTGAAAGGTTATAAAAAGAATTATTGAGCTTAATAAAGAGGCTTTCGCAAGTTTATCAATATCCTGGATAGAAACATATCTCCATGAAATGTCATAGAGGTTAAAGTAGAAGAAAACTAAAAATTTAACCGATAAAAAAACTAATAGTATTACGAAGATATTTCTATCCGAGTAAGCATTATAATTAAATTCCGATCTTATGTATAAAGCCAAAGCAAGAGAGCAGGTAAAAGCAAAGATATCAAAAAATATAAATGTAAATTTTCTAACCAGGTTTGAGGTCAGAATTTTATTGATGGCATTTACTTGCATAGCAAAATTCCCGCTGCTGTTTTAAAAATAATTTTAAGGTCGGTTATAAAGTTCATATCTTCTAAATACCTTTTGCAAAGTAAAATCTTCACCGGAAGAATTTCTTTTAGGTAAAAGGTTTCTGATTCAGTTTTATTTTCCAGAAGAGCAGATTCATTCATGAATTCAATCGAAGCATAATCTGTTAACCCTGGTCTTATTTTTAATATCTCGGAATATTCGTCAGGATAAAACGCGGCATATTTTTTTAGCTCCGGGCGCGGTCCGATTATACTCATGCTGCCGATTAGGACATTAATAAACTGCGGTATTTCGTCAAGCTTAAATTTTCTCAAAATCTTTCCTACAAAAGTTATACGCTCGTCGTTCATCATTGATATGCCCGGACCTATTTTGTCCGCTCCATTCACCATCGTTCTGAATTTAATTATTTTAAATGGGCGCCAATCTTTTCCAATTCTGTCCTGTAAATAAAATATCGGGAAACCAGAATTAATTATAACTGCCGCAGCGATTATAATTAACACGGGAAGCAACACTACCAACGCGGCAAAGGAAATTATTATGTCGAAAATTCTTTTAGTTATAAGATACATTGTCGCCCGATACTTTACTTCCGATATTTTTTCGTTAAGTCGTTAACAGCGTTTATAACTCTTCCGATCTGGGCATCATTCATAGACGGCCAAATTGGTAAAGTAATAATTCGCGGATATATAAATTCTGAAACCGGAAAATCTTTCTCTTCAAGTTTGAATTTATTCTTGTAATACGGATGCCGGTAGAGCGGGATAAAATGCACGCTCGTTCCTATTCCGCTATTCTTTAATTCGTCGATAAATCTCGAACGGCTTATTGTAAGGTTATCAATGTCTAAAAGTATCGGATATAAATGATGGGACGAAGTCCTGTCCGCATGAAGTTCTTGCAAGAAAATTAATTCATTTGATGAAAATCCGGAGTTATATTTCTTAAAAATTTCTTCACGCATCTTATTCATCTGAGCAATTTTTTTTAATTGAGCTAATGCAAGCGAAGCCTGAATATCATTAAAATTATATTTGAAGCCAGGCGCAATAACTTCATAGTACCATGATCCTTCTTCGGAATATCTTTTCCATGAATCATGTGAGATACCATGAAGACGCATTATCGAACACCGTTCGGCAATTTCTTTGCTTGATGTACAAATCATTCCGCCCTCTCCTGCGGCAAGAGTTTTAGTAGCATAAAAGCTAAAACATGTTATGTCGCCTATTGTACCGACCTTTTTGTTTCTGTAAAAAGCCGGCAGTGAGTGTGCTGCATCTTCGATAATTTTTATATCATGACGATTTGCAAGCTCACAAATTTCATCCATGTCGCATGGATATCCACCGTAATGAACCGGAATGATCGCTTTTGTCTTCCCCGAAATTGCAGATTCTATTTTCTGCGGATCAATATTAAATGAATCTTTCTGCACATCCACTATTACAGGCTTTGCGCCAAAGTAACAAACAATCTCAGCGGTTGCGGTAAACGTAATTGAAGGAACAATTACTTCGTCACCTTCCGATAATCCAATTGCTTCAAGTGCTAAATGTGCGGCTGCGGTCCATGACGAT
>Ga0187812_1000898_pt1 | contig 10272 bp, 7 predicted proteins | sample NC_S_2_FD_130582 | JGI IMG/M metagenome (GOLD analysis project Ga0187812, IMG submission 130582) | Wetland sediment microbial communities from Neuse River Estuary, North Carolina, USA - ASW-S_2 | ecosystem: Environmental > Aquatic > Freshwater > Wetlands > Sediment | place: USA: North Carolina... | reverse complement strand
CGCTCGATCAATTCCAACGGCTTCCCCTCGTCGATTCCCGCCCAGGCCCGAAGTATCAAAATCACCGGGTAGCGGGAGCAGACCTCATCGGGGAGGGAGCCGATCCATCGTGTCGCGACCGGCAATTCGCCTTGTTTCATCAGCCATTCGGAATAGCCGCCGATGAGCTCGGCGGCGGCCTCGGTGTCGCCCGAGGCGAGGCGGTGATCGATCGCCTCGACAGGCTCGTCGTGGGCCATGAACCACTCCGACGCTCTTCGGTGAAGGCCCGGAAGCTCATCCCCGTGTTCCTCCGCGAGCCGAGCGGACAGGTGCTCAGCGAAAAGATGATGCAGGCGAAACCATCGGTGACTCTCGTCGAGAGGAGTCATGAAGAGGTTCTGCCGTTCGATCGCGGCGAGGATTTCGCGGGAATCGGAGCGACCCGTCACCGCGCGGCAGAGTTCGGCGGAAAGCCTCTCCAGGATCGAACATCGCTCCAGGAATTCGAGCATTGCGGGGTCCAGATGCGCGATCACCTCCTCCGCCAAGTAGTCGCGCAGATAGCGTTGTCTGCCGCCGAGCTCCGCGATGAGGTGGGAGAGGTCGGCGACGCCTGCCGACGAGGAGAAGAGGATCCGCAGACCGGCGACCCATCCTTCGGTCGCGCGAAAGAGGCTCCGCACCTCGTCCTTCGCCAAGACGACACCGCTCGCCTGCTTGATAAAGTCCCCGATTTCCTCTCGAGTCAAAGCGAGGTCGGACTGCCGGATTTCGATCATCTCCGCCTGGCCCCGGAGCCTCGCGAGACGCAGAACCGGATCGACTCGTGTACTGATCACCAGATGGGCGGACGGAGGCAGGTGATCGAGCAGCAGCATCGCGAGATCGTTCACTTCCGCGCTTTCGGCGAGATGGTAATCGTCCAGAACCAGAATCGTTTCCCGCTGCCGCTCGGCGAGGGTGTTGAGGAAGGAGGTCCATCGATCGGACCCCGCCGCCCTTTCGAGCTTGTCGAGCCGATCGAGCGCGGCTTCGAGATAGATGGTCACCTGTTGCGCGGACTTGTCCAGCCGGCCGAGGTTGATCCAGCACGAGTCGAGGGATCGCTCGGCCAACCAGGAGGCGACCAATGTGGTCTTGCCGTAGCCCGGAGGAGCGGAAACGATCGTGAGCTTGCGACCGGCTCCGATGTCGAGCAATTCGTACAGACGCTTGCGGTGGACGATATTCTTGATCGGTGGACGGACGATCTTGGTCTGGAGGATCGATTCGCCGCCGAATTCATCATCCATCAAGGTCGTAAACTCCTCTGCCGCCCGCGGCCGGTCTGATGATAGTCCTGCCAGTAAAGCCGGGCAAGGACTCGAGGCCGGCCCATGACCCTACCCGAACAGGACTTTCGTCCAGTTACGAGAAGGCCGCGACGGGGCGATATTGGCCTGGAAAAGCGAGCGGCGCCGTCGGCAGGTCGCATCTTGAAGCCGGGACAGGGCTGATAAGAGAGGAGAGTGATATGTGGAGGAACATGAAAATCGGCCCGAAACTGATTCTCGTCGGGACATCCGTGGTGCTCGGCCCGCTCCTGGTGGTCGCTTTCCTGGCGTCCATGGAAGCCTCGTCTGCGCTGGGCGATTCGATGAAGGAGCAGATGACGAGCAGGGCCCGGGAGTTGGCCCAGCTCATCGACAACGTCATGGCCTCGGAGCTGCGGGCCGCCATGAATACCGCGTCCGATCCCGCCGTCCTGGCCGCCGCGGCGTCCATCGCCGGGACCGGCTATCCGGAGAGCGCCCGGAAGATCGCGCTGGTCCAGGAAAGGCTGGATGCCATGGCGGCTTCGAAGGAGCTCGGCAGCCATTACGAGACGTTCATCGCCGTCGATTCCGACGGGCGGGTGTTCGCCTCTTCCATCGCGTCGACAATCGGCATCTCGATTTCCGACCGGCAGTATTTCAAGGACGCGCTCGGAGCCAAGGGTTTCGGGGTCCAAGTCGTGGACAGCAAGGCCACGGGTCTTCCTGTCGCGGCGATCTGCGAACCGATACGTCGGGCTTCGGGCCAGAGCATCGGCGTCGTCGTGCAGCTGCTGAAAATTTCCGAGCTGACGGATCTCATCGCGCAGACAAAGATGGGAAAGGACGGCTTTGCCTATGTCGTCGACGGGAACGGACTGATCATCGCCCATCCGCAAAAAGACTTGATAATGAAGACGAACATTCTCGAGGATGAGGGGCTGAGATCCATCGGCGCGAAAATGACTCAAGGGGAAAGCGGCATCGATGAAAACGTTTCCCGCGGCGTCAAGTGGACGACGGCGTTCGCCCCTTCATCGACCACCGGATGGAGCGTGGCCCTCACCGTGCCCAGCGACGAGTTCCAAGGGGCCGCGAGCGAGATTCGCTCGACTATCCTCGTGGTAGCCGTGGTGGTCTTCATTTTGTCCTTTCTGATCTTCTTCATTTTTTCCCGAAACGTCTCGACATTGCTCAAGCAAGGAGTGGAGTTCGCGGCCAAAGTCGCGGAGGGGGACTTCACGGCCCACATCAACGAAGACCGAAAGGACGAGATCGGCATGCTCGCCACAACCCTCGGGCACATGGTGCAGAATCTTTCGAAAGTGGGATCCGAGGTTCGGCGCGCTTCCAGCCACGTAGCCTTGGGCAGTCGGCAGATCAGCGCGGCTTCGCAGCAGTTGAGTCAAGGAGCCGCGGAGCAGGCGGCGAACGCCGAGGAGATTTCGAGCTCGGTCGAGGAGCTCGACGCCACGATCAAGCAGAACAGCGACGATTCCCTCGCCACGGCGCAGCTCTCGCAGAAGGCGGCGTCATACGCCGAAGAGGGCCGAAAGGCGGTGGAGGAGGCGGTCGCGGGCATGAAGGCGATCGCGTCCAAAATCGGGATCATCGACGATATCGCCAGGCAGACGAATCTGCTGGCGCTCAACGCCGCCATCGAGGCGGCCCGCGCGGGCGAGGCGGGCAAGGGCTTCGCGGTCGTGGCGAGCGAAGTGCGCAAGCTCGCCGAGCGCTCCCAGGTCGCCGCGGGCGAAATCACGAGGCTCTCGAGCGCGTCCGTCGCCGGCGCGGAGAAGGCCGGAGAGATCATCGGCCGCCTTGTGCCCGAGATCAAGAAGACGGCCGACTTGGTGGAGGCTATTTCCGCGGCCTCGCGGGAACAGGCTTCGGGTTCCGAACAGATCGGAAGAGCCATGGTCCAGCTCGACAGTGTCATCCAACAGAACGCATCGGCGAGCCAAGAGATGGCCTCGATGGCGGTGGAGCTCTCGAACCATGCCGCGCGGCTCTCCGACGCCTTGTCCTTCTTCAAGATCGAAGAAACCGTTCAGGCAGAGGCTGAGACAAAGCGTCCGGGTATTCTCGTCGCTTCAGCTTCGTCGACACAGACAGTCGTACAGAAGCTGCGTCCCGAGCCGAGGGTCATGACGGGCGCGAGCGCTCGGCAGGCGAAGACCACCGCGCTTGCCGCAAGAATCGATGCCCGGGATGGCGAGTTCGAAGAGTTCTAAGGAGCCGGACATCAGAGCCAATTTCAAAAGTCGTCTGACTCTTGAAGGAGCCTCATCAGGCCTGAAACTAGCGCGGCGATCTGTTTTGCTTGATGAACGTAAAATCCGAATATCCTCCCCTTATCTTCGCGCTGTGGGCAAGACCCCTGGGGATGTAATAGGTGTCTCCCTTGAAGAATAGCGAGCGGGTTCCCTTGATCGTGATCTCGATGTTTCCGGAGAGAACGACCGCCAATTGAGCCTCGTGTGAATGCTCGGGGACTTCGACATCCTTCTCAAATTGCGTGTAGAGAACCTGTTCTTTCTTCCCCTGGATCATATAGGCGACGCAGCCATCGAAGGGCATATCGGCCTTGCCAAGGCGTTTGATGGGAGCGGAGGATTCGGCATCGAAATGAGGCATCGCGCTTCTCCTATATCCAAGATGGGCTACCTGAGGTCGGAGCTTCGGAAGACCATCCGAACAACTGCTCACGAATAGAGAAAGATCGTATTTCCATTTTGTCAACGATGAATTTATTATCACACGAAGATCGCGATGAGGAGGAACTTCGTCGAAAACCCCATCTGTCGGGCTCTCCTGAGCGGTGCTTGGACAGGCCGGCCGACGAAGCGCATCGACTCGAAGAAAAGTCAAACGCCGCGTCGGGACCAAGGGCTGAAGGTTAGCGGCGCTTCCGCACTCACTGATGCTTTCTGTAGTGTAGGGCGATCACGCCGGATCGAAGGGTTTCCGAACCAATAAAGTCCAGCAGAAGCCGGTCGTGCGGATTCGAGGTTTCAGAGAATCGCGGTCCTTTCCCGGCAATCACCGGATGAACCACGAAATGATATTCGTCAATCAAACCAAGCTCCGATAGCTGGGACGCGATGCTCAAACCGCTGACGCAAATGTCCTTGCCGGACTGCCGCTTGAGCACGCGCACTTCTTCCGCAAGGTTTTCGCTCACTATTCTCGTGTTGCTCCCTATCACGCCTTTCAATGTCTTTGAGAATACGACCTTGTCGAGCGAGTCGAACACGCGGGCGAACTCATTGATCGCTTCTGTCGCAGTTCGGTCCCTGGCGACATCCGGCCAGTAAGGCACCATGAGTTGATACGTGATCCGGCCGAAGATCATGAGACTCGCATTGCGCAGCAGCTTGGTAAAGTACTCGTGCAACTCCTCGTCGGCAATCATGTCCATGTGGTCGCAGTACCCGTCGGTGGTCATATTTATCGCAAATACGAGCTGCCTCATAGACCCTCCCCATATGGCGTTCTTGGATTTCTTCCGCCTTTCCACCTGCCGGCCGGGCCGAACGCCGGTTCCAATATAACCTTTCCTCCATGCTTCTTCTACATTCTCGATTGATCGGTGGTCGGATTGATTCAGCAACGATCTATATGAACACGTTCCAACATATTTCGTTCCTGTTGCTTTCATCTTCCAAGACCAATTTCCCGATTTCCTCGGGCAATTTATTTCTCTGCCAAATACATTCACTAATCCTGCTTTCGTTTCTTCTTCCCTCGGCGCTCGCTTCCATCACGGCTCTTATCGCATATGCCGCGGCCCCCAAATCGTGCGCGGCGACATGCGCGACAACCGCGGCCTGGCCTGCCGCCAATGCCGCCATTTTCGCTGCTCCCTTTTTTCCTTGCGCCGCTTTATTGGAACAGTAGGCCGCTATTTTGGCTTCTGTCACCCTTATTTCTCCGTCGGCCCACTTTCTCGCTTTTTCGATGGCGATTCTCGGTCTGTCATCTTGGGGATATTCAGTTTCAAAAAACGTCAAGACATGCTCTGCGCAATCGGCAGCCCAAAAGGCGAGCAGTCTATGATTTCCATCTGTCAAGAATCCGCCTCTGCGTATCAGAATGAGGCGCGGGTCTCTCATTGCAGGCAGTATCACTGAAGCTCCTTGTCGATGAATCATCTCTGAAGCCAAGGCATAATTGCCTACGAAGCCAAGCCGATCAAGTATCCATGACGATGGCAGATTTCGTCGATCGACGAGAGCTTCCACGCGGTAAAGTCCGAGAGCCTTGAAGGAGTAATCCAAAAAATCGTAAGCTGGCCATACCTGGGGACGCGATGAACAGGAGAAGCCAACTCCCGGGGCAAAATCAGAATGCGTTCGATTCCATTTGATAGCCCGCGACCCAAGGCCTCGAAAGACACAAAAAACGGAGGCGAAATCCATGCGAGTGCTCGTGACCGAAGGCTCCTCGCTCTCGGCGAGGGAAACGATAACTGCCCTGGGTCTGGCGGGACACGAAATCGTGCTGTGCGGTTCTCGAACCGTCTGCATCGGCAGGTTTTCGCGTTTCGTACGGCGCTTCATTCTCGGCCCGGCGCCGGCGAAAGATCCTGCCGCCTTTTTTCGGTTCGTCATGCAAACGATCGAACGGGAGCGTGTGGCGGTCCTTGTCCCCTCGCACGAGGAAGCCCTCATTTTCTCGAAGATGCTCCCTTCGCTCGAAAAGCGAGTCGCCGTCGCGCTTCCCCGCTACGAAAGCTATCTGGAGCTTCTCAGCAAGGCGCGATTCACGGCAGTTCTCGCGAAGCTCGGGCTCCCATCGCCTAAGACGCTGGTCCTCGATTCGATCGAGGTCATGGAAAAAGCGGCATTCTATCCATCGTTTCTCAAGACGGAATACGGTACGGCGAGTGCCGGCGTATGGAGGCTCGAATCTTTCGCCGATCTTCACAAAGTCCTCGAAACAGGCGCGCTTTCCGAGGCTACAAACGCCAGCTCTCGCTTGCTCCTTCAGGAGCGAGCGCCGGGCGCCCTTGAGGCGGGATACGCGGAGTTTGACCATGGCGAGCTCGTCGCCTTCCACGCCTCCCGTCGCATCATCGAGGGCGCGCGAGGCGGACGCGCCTTGAACCTCGGCGTCGAGAGGGTCGACGTCGCGCGACACTTCGCCGCGATCGGGAAACACCTCGACTGGCACGGACCTCTGGCGATCGACTACCTCTATGACGAAAACGACAAAATCCCGCGCTATATCGATGCGAGTCCGCGCCTGTGCGAACCGGGCGCAGCCCTCGCCCACGGCGTCGACCTCCCGTCGATGCAGGTGGCGATTTCGCTCGGCATCAGGAATGGCCAAACAGCTTTCAGCTCGGGCGGCGTCAAGTCCCACGCCATGCTCCAGGCGCTCCTTGGAAGCGCTGAACGGGGGGCCACGAGGCGAGACCTCTTTCGCCTGTCGCGGCAAATCGAATCGCGCCGAGGCGAATACGAGGGGTCGATCGAGGAGCTTACCCCGACGGCCCTTGATCCCCTCTCCGCCCTGCCCCTCGCGTTCGTGAAAGCCCGGCTCCTCGCGAGGCCGTCGAGCGCGGCGACAATCGCGGGAGAAACGGTAGGCGCATATGCGATGGACGTGCGCGCGGTGAAGGCCGTCGAGGAGCTGACCGTGTCGTGACGATTCGATGACATGTGTGAGTCTTGGAATAGGACTCGGCTTTCCCCTCGCCAAGCGAATCATGCCACATCGTCGAATAGGCGGTCATTCAAAATGAAAAGAAAACTTACTGATGTCATGAAACCAACTCCTACTTTATTATTATTATTGCACTTATGACCTATTGGCAGGAGTACCGAGAATGCTCCTGCCGCCGTGAGCAATCCAGTACGTCCGGCAATGCGCGTCGCGAGCGGAGGAACGATGCCGAGAAATGGGTATGCGATTGAAAACATGCCAAATACCACTTGAAGTATGTCATTATTCCACTATCGGCAATAGTTGGCTATATCTACCCATGACAAGTGGGTTCTTGGCAGGGTCGTACTCACTGACAACTTTCCCATCTTTAAGTACCGTGACTTTGTAGGATATTCCCAACTTCGTGCCGAGATAATACCAACTGAAAGTCTCCGCAAAATCTTCCTCCCAGCTCAAGGAGCCGTATAAGGACGAAAACGGAGAATGGGCGAGCCGCCGGTAGAGCTCCGCCGCTTGAGCCTTTTCGATTTTGCCGAAAAGCCCGTAGCCTGAGTACTTGGAATCGCGCAATACGCTGAAATCCCTCTCGGGAACGCGGTAATCCAGCCAAATTCCCCTTGTAAATTCCCTTGAACGACCATCTTCCTTGTCTTTGAAGAACGGTTGGACATACGGGGTAAAATGATAATAGTAGTCATAGATATGACTGGACTCATGGAAAAGTGTCTGAATTAATGCCCTATAATTCTCATCACTTTCGACCTTGATATCAATGGTTGGGTCGTCACTGAACGCACTGTTCTCGCGTATACCGATCCACTCTGCGAGAGACCTATGAAAGAGATCGGCATTGAAATATAATGCGGTATACATCTTCCCATTCTCATCAAATAGAAAATCGGCCATTCCGCCGCCGGCAAAATTGGAAATAAAATAGATGCCAACCACATTTCGGCCTATGATTTCCTGATACTTGCGAGGCAACAGCGCGTAGTATTCCGAAAAAAGCCTCAATTCGCCTGAAGTCGGTACATAGGCGGAATATTTGTCCGTCGAGTCCATCTTATTCAAGTATTGCAGTATCTCTTTTGGTGCCGGCCGAACGCGATTGACAACATTTGGATCAAAAGTTGGATGGTACGTTTTCAGCTGTCGTTCCGGTCGCTGCAGGAAAACTTGCCGATCAAAACCGTGTTGCGTTGCGCATCCAATCAGGAAAACCAGTGAAATGATATGCAGTGGTATTTTCATCAAGACACTCCCACATTTGAACTGATATGCTCCGGTCCTTCTACCGCCCGGTTGACCCGCAGGCGGCTTGCTCGCGCAGGCAGGTCGAACTGGATGTCGGCTGATCTTTCCTGTCACTCACTGCTCGGAATGAATTTCTTCAACTCAATGAATACTCCTGAATGTCAGGCGCGTATGTCATTGGTCGAGGCTCCGAACGTAAACGTCCTCGTCGTCCTCGGCGCCGTAGCCAGCACGTCGATCCGGCGCGCAGTCGAATCCCAGCCGACCGAGGAGCGTTCGAGAACGATGGTTCGTCTTCTTCAGGATGGCTGCAACAGCGCCCACATGATACCTCGCGGATAGCTCGTCCAAAACGGCGCCTACCGACTCCCGTCCCAATCCGCGTCCCCAGGACGAACTCTCAAACTCATAGGCGACGAGCGTCATTGGATCTGGTCGAACTGTTGCCTGGACATACCCAATCAATCCGCCCCCCTCACGGCTGCGGACGACCCAATTCAACCAAAGTTCCTCGCCATCGGCGGACCGCCGCAGCTCCAACAGACGATAGCGGTTCAAGAGCCATTCCTCTGACGGCGGGGGAGCGTTCTCAAATTCGTAGATCGCCGGATCCGACAACACCAAGAACATCTCCTCGGCATGCGCACCCGTCAGTGGCTCGAGAACCAGCCTCGGCGTAGAGATTTCGCGCATGGGGCCTGACGCCAATTCGACCCTCCCCCATATCCCCCAGCAATAGAGACCGGCTTGCGCATTAATCACCGAAACCGCCCGGATGGAAGTTTGGATATTTCTGTACCGGGTATATCTAACTTATTGGATGCCGCTTCTCCTTGAGCTGTTCCGCGTAAGATCATACCAAACAGCGTCGAGCATCCGCTGGCGGACCGAAAAGGGCTTGAAGTGGAAATCTGAGTGGATGGAGTCAGTGCCGACATCCGGGCTGCCAAAGGGTTCAAAGGATGCGTTCGCCTGGAGATTGGCCGGTGGCCATGGTCGGGAATCTTGGGACCACCGCAAAACTTCCCGTCCGCGGCGGCGCTTCTCGCATCGCATGGAATCCCGACGTCGAGACGACCATGGAGTGCGGAATCGGTGCAAACGAGGGTGAAATTGTTCATCACCTTGCGAGTATAGGCTCCGCCCGGCCGGCGGTAAAGTCGGTTAGTCTATGCGGGCGGGTCGGGTTGAAAGGCGGAAGTCGATGGGCCCGGAGAGCAGCTCTGAGGACCAAAGAGGATGCCCTCCAACGGCCCTCCGCCTTTCGAGCGGGTCCACGACGAGACTGTAGCTTCCCTACTTTCAGTAATTCGGGTACCGGGGCGAAGATGGACGACGGCTGGACGATAATGTAGCTTTCCGCGCGCGTCTCGATCCCGTCTCGTTCTTTGGTGCCGCATACGGCATATTCTGACGGGAACTGCAGTATGGCGAGTGACGAAGGATGTGATCGAAAATCAGCTGGAGGCATCCGAAGCCCGTCGTCAGGCCCCAGCTCCGACTGGGGTCTGCCGCGATACGCGGTACCACGCGAGGGTTTTCCGTATCCCTTCCTCGAGGGGCGTGGGCGTAAAATCGAAAGTCGTCTTGAAGCGGCTGCCATCGACGATGTAGGGCTCTTCCTTCTGGTAGAGGACTTCCAGGACTTCGCGGATCAGCGGGTTGAAGAGGCCGGCCAAGGAGACGGCCACGCGGGGAAGTGCGGAGACTCCGGCGCGGACTCCCGCCTCCTCGGCAAACTTGGCGGCCACTTCGCGGCTCGTCAAAGTGCGGTCGTTTGGAACGATCCAGGCGCGACCGAGGGCCTTTTCATCGTGCGCGGCGAGGACGAGGGCCCGTCCGAAGTCGTCGATAAAGCTGTAACTATGGGGAAGATCGGGATTGCCGAGGAGAGCCGGGCGCTTCCCGGCAATGAGAGGATCGAGGAAGCGTGTCGTCCCGAAAACTCCCTGCCAGGTGACGCCTGGGCCATAGAAATCAGAGGCGCGGATGGAGACAAAGCGGAGCCCCTTTTCCCCCGCGGCCTCGAGGAGAGCTTCATGCAATCGCGCCCTGAGTCGGCCCTTTCGCG
>Ga0187812_1000896_pt1 | contig 10276 bp, 12 predicted proteins | sample NC_S_2_FD_130582 | JGI IMG/M metagenome (GOLD analysis project Ga0187812, IMG submission 130582) | Wetland sediment microbial communities from Neuse River Estuary, North Carolina, USA - ASW-S_2 | ecosystem: Environmental > Aquatic > Freshwater > Wetlands > Sediment | place: USA: North Carolina... | reverse complement strand
TGTTGACGTAAACGCCCCGGCCGGTCCAGGGGGCCAGGTCGGCGACGATCGCACGGGTCCGGGCGATGTAGTCGGCGTCGCAGGCCGGGTCGTCCCATCGCATGGCGAAGTTCAGCCAGAGCAGGTAGCCACGGTTGGAGAACGCCGCGGCGGTCTCCGGGACGTCGCCGATGGCACCGCCCAGGCCGATGATCTCGACCTCGCCCTCCATCGGCATGTCCTGCCAGAAGCCGACCAGCTTGTCGATCGCGTCGTCGGCCAGATCGGTGACGTGGGCCTCCTTGGTGTAGTACCGATGGCCGTCCTCGAACTCGGTGTCGATGAGCCGCTGCACCCCGGCCGCGAACGGCAGCACGGTGGAGGCCTTGATGCACGGCTGGCCTACTCCGGTCAGCCGCCCGATCATCTCGGCGCCCTCGGGGTCTTCGGCATCGCCGAGCCACATCGAGACCAGCATGAGCAGGCGGCGGCCGACGTACTCGGGTGGGACGAAGGGCAGCGCGGGCATGTCGTGCTTGAGCGCGGCATGCCAGCCGACGGTGCGCGGCAGGGTGGGCACCACGGCCGCATAGCCGCGCAGCGCCTCTCCCGCCCGCTCGGGCTCGTAGACCGAGACGCCGATGCGCATCATCGGGCCGAACTCGTGAGCCCGGAAGGTGAAGCGGGTGACGACGCCGAAGTTGCCGCCGCCGCCGCGCAGCGCCCACAGCAGCTCGGGGTGCGAGTCGGCGGAAACCTCAATCACCTCGCCGCTGGCCAGCACGAGCTCGAGGGAGACGAAGTTGTCGCAGGTCAGCCCGTGCTTGCGGGAGAACCAGCCGATGCCGCCGCCGAGGGCCAGGCCGCCCACCCCGGTCTCGGACATGATGCCGGCCGGGACGATCAGCCGGTGCGGCGCGGTAGCCGCGTCCACGTCGCCGAGCCGGCCACCGCCGCCAACGTGGACCAGCTTGCGCTCGGGGTCGACGGTCACCTCACGCAGCCCGCCCAGGTCGATGGTCAGGCCGCCGTCGGACATGGCCTTGCCCGCCACGTTGTGCCCGCCGCAGCGGACCGCGGGCGGCAGGCCGTGCTCGCGGGCCACGGTGACCGCGGCGACCACGTCGCGGGTGTCATGGCAGCACAGGATGAGCCCGGGCCGCCGGTCGATCATGGCGTTCCAGATCTGGCGGGCGTCGTCGTAGCCGGGCTCATCCGGGCCGATGATCTCGCCCTTGAAGCGCCCGGCGAGCTCTTCGGCGATGCGCAGTCGCAGCTGCTCGTCTATTCTCGACGGTTCAGTGGCGGCAGACGTGGTCACAGACATGCGGGTATTCCTTTCTGGGCTGGGCGTTCAGCTGGCGGCGCGCACGCCCTCGGCCAGGCGGCGCATCGCGTTCAGGGTGGCCTCCACGGCCTTGAGGTAGTCGCCGGTCATAGACTCGGCGTACGCTTTCTCCTCGGCCGAGCCGCCCTCGACGCCGGCGACCACGAGCGCGAAGCTGAAACGCAGCTCAAGATCGTCCCCGGCGCCCTCGATCTCGTTGGCGATCGTGCCCAGGACCGGACCCGCGATGCGGGTGAAGGTCACCCGGTGCGGGGCCTCCAGCGTGATCCGCTCGGTGAAACGCTGGCCCCGGAAGTCGATGTCGCGGTCGAAGACGTGGTCACCGTGCCGCTGGGTGACCTCGCAGTAGGTCATGGCGGGCACGAACGGCAGCGCGTTCTCGGCCTTGAGCACCAGCCCGTCCCATACGTTCGCCCGGTCCAGGCGCGGCTCGCCCGGCACGTTGACCGGCAGGGCGTGGCTGACGAAGATCATGATGTGTCCTCCGTTGGATCGATCACGGTGTTCTCGAGGGTGCCCAGGCCGTCGATCGTGACCCGGACGATGTCGCCGCCGCGCAGGTACCGGCCCCGCCCCGCACCCACCCCGGACGGCGTGCCGGTGGTGATGACATCGCCGGGCTCCAGCGTGACGACCTCACTGGCCGCCGCGATGAGGTCAGCGACCGGGCTGACCATGTCGGCGGTGGACTCGTCCTGCTGCAGCTCGCCGTTCACCCACAGCCGCAGCCGCAGGTCCTGGGGATCGGGCACCAGGAACGCGGGGGTGAGGCCCGGGCCGAGCGGCAGCGAGCCCTCCATGGACTTGGCCGCGAACCAGTCGTAGGCGAAGGCGTCCGCCGGAGCCACGTCGCGGTGGTGATAGCCGCGCGCGGTGATGTCGTTGGCCACGCAGTAGGCGGCCACGTGAGCCACCGCCCGTTCGGCATCAATGTCTTTGCCCGCAGTACCGATGACGACGGCCAGTTCGGCCTCCCAGTCGTACCGGGCGCGGGCCGTGTCCTTGACGACGATCGGGTCGTGCGGGCCGATGACCGAGGTGGTCGGCGTCTTGAGGAAGAAGAACGGCCGCCAGCCTCCGGCTGGGATCTCGCCGCCCATCTCCCGCATGTGCCGCCGGTAGTTCACGCCCGCGCAGATCACCTTGCGCGGCCACCGCAACGGGGCGAGCAGCGAGTCGGCCTCGACCGGCGGCGCGTCGGTGAGATCCAGGTCGCGCAGCACGGGCTCGGCGGCGGGCCAGTCGGCGAGCAGTTCCATCGCGGTGGCCCAGCGCTTGAGGTCGGCGGGCGCGACGAGGGTCCCGTCCGGACGCAGCACGCCGAGGCCGGCGATCCCGTCGGCGGCGTAGGTGGCCAGCGACCAGCTCACCGGGACTGCTCCAGCGCGGACCGGCCGGCCACCTGGTCGTGAACGGACGCGATGTCCAGGTCGCCCCACCCGTCGGCGAGCGCCTTGTCGAAGACCTCCTTCGCGGCGGCGAACACCGAGGCGTCCAGGCCGGTCCGCGCGGCGTGGTCTTCGATCTGCTCCAGGATCGGCTTCAGGGTGCGGACGGGGCCGGGGGCGGGAGACCACCGGCGTTCGGCCATCAGCGGGCCGCGCTGGGTCCAGATAGCCGAGCCGGCGATCGAGGTACCGAGCGTCTTGTGCACCAGGTCCAGGTCCAGGCCGCTGCGGCGGGCCAGTTCCATCGCCTCCGCGGCGGCCACGGTGTGCACCGCCAGCAGCAGGTTGGCGATGTACTTCAGCTGCGCGCCGGTGCCGAACTCGCCGGTGTAGACCCAGGGGCCGGAGATCGCGTCGAGCACCTCGGCGACCGCGGCGACACTGTCCGCGTCGCCCGAGGCGAACGTGGTGGCCTTCCGCGGCGCGACCATTTCCGGGCTGCCGCTGATCGGGCAGTCGAGCAGGTCGCCGCCCCTGGCCTGCACCTCGTCGCGGAGCCGCTTCTTGCGCGGCACGTCGATGGTGCTCATCTCGATGTGGACCGTGCCGGCCCGCAGGGCCCGCAGCGTGCCTCGCGGGCCGCCGATGACCTCCTCCACGGCGTCGGCGTCCGGGACGATGGAGAGCAGCACGTCGGCGCCCGCGGCCACTTCGGCGGCCGAGGCGGCCACGATGCCGCCGGCGTCCGCGAGCTCGGGAGAGCCGCTGCGCCGGTAGCCGATGACGCCGAAGCCGCGTTCGATCAGGTTCCTGGCGATCGGCAGGCCCATCTTGCCGAGGCCGATCACGCCGACTCGGTCCATCGCCCTCTCCTATCGCCAGTCGTAGGCACCGGTGCCCAGCGAGACCGTCACGTCGACGCGGCCCTCGTTCAGCCGCCACTGGTGCACGGTGAACGTCCGCAGGCCCGCCCGGACGAACGGGTCCGCGGCAGCGATAGCCCGGGCGGCGTTCTGGTCATCGGCGCGGATCACGGTGACGCCCGAGCCCGGGCCGGTGCCCGGGCCGGACAGCAGGGGCCCGGACAGGAACAGGACGCCCGCGGCTTCCAGCCCCAGAAGCCAGGCCACGTGCTCTTCGGCGCGGGCGTCGACGGCGGCCTGGTCGGTACCGGCCGCGGGCACGGACCAGATCAGCCAGTAGTCGCGGCCGAGCAGCCGGGACAGCGCCGGTGCCGTCGTCCGCCCGGCCGAGCCGTTGCCGCCCGTCCCGCTCATGCGCCGCTCGGCTTGGTCATACCTAAACTGTATGCAGTTTGGCAGCCTGGTTCAAGCCTTCGAGAAAAAACTGTATGCAGATTCGCGCCGACGCGGGGCGGTGGCGCGAAAGCGTGGCGCGGTACGTTAAAGTGTATGCAGTTGTTCGCCGTTGCCGAGGGATGGTGAGCCATGGCTCGTGTCGCGCGGGTGCCCGGCATCCGCCGGGTCGACCTGCCCGAGGCCCGGCAGGCCATTCCGCACGTGCACGCTTACCTGCGGGAATGCATCCTTGACGGGACCTTGCCGCCAGGCACCAAGCTGTCCCAGGTGAGCCTGGCCGCTCAGCTTGGGATCAGCCGCACCCCGCTGCGGGAAGTGCTGCGGATGCTGCAGGAGGAGGGGCTGGTCGAGATCGAGCCGAACCAGCGGACCCGCGTGGCGGGCCTGGATCCGGCTGAGCTCGATGATGTCTACGCCAGCCGGATCCTGCTGGAAACCCTGGCCCTGTCGATGACGATCGGCCACTTCGGCGCGAAGGCGCGCGGCGAGGCCCGGCGGCTGCTGACCGCGATGCGGCGCGCGGCCCGGGCCGGGGACTTTGACGCGTGGTTCGCCGCCCACGCCGACTACCACCGGGTGTGCACTGCGGCGGCAGGCGAGACCATGCAGCGGCAGTTGCGGGCCTTCGCCGACCGGACCACCCGCTACATCCGCATTTACCAGCTGTCCGAGCCGAACAGCTGGCAGGCGGCCGGCGACGTGGAGCACGCCGCGATCCTGGATGCGTTGATCGAGGGCGACGAGCACGGCGCGCTCACCGGGATGGCCCACCACCTGGAGCGCACCGCGCTGCGCGTGCTGACCGACTGCGCACTTGACTACGAGCCGGTAGCCGTCCCGCACGCCGTGGCGCTCATCGAGGGCCAGCCGCCCGCGGCGCTGCGGCTGGCCGGCACGAGCTGACCGGCATCGGCTGAGCCGCGCGGGCGCCGCGGCTACGCCGCAAGGAAGGGCAGGACGACGGCCAGGAAGTCAGCGGTCTTCTCGATCATCGTCCAGTGTCCGCAGCCGGAGAGCACGTGCAGCCTCGAGTCGGGGAGCAGGTCGAGCAGTTGCCCGGACGAGGGGCGCCAGGGCACCACACGGTCGTCGCGGCCGTGCACGAGCAGGACCGGGGCACCTACCGAGGCGAGTTCGGCGCCGGACAGGGCCAGGTCATCTACCCAGCGCTGGCGGGGTGCCGGGAACATCGCCCGCCAGCAATCGCGGACCTGCGGTCGCAGGCTCGCCTGGTATCGTAGCTGGACCAGGGCGTCGGTGACGATCCCGCGGTTGTCCGCGAACAGGCCGATGACCTCGCGCATCTGCTCGATGCCGGGCGTGTAGCCCCATACCGTGTCCAGCCCGGGCGGCAGGGCCATCGCCACGCCCATCGAGCCCATCAGCACGATGCGGCGCACCGCCCGCGGCCTGGCCACGGCCAGGGACAGGGCGATCGCGCCGCCCATCGAGTTGCCGATGATGTCCACCGTGCCCAGGCCGAGCGTGTCGAGCAGGTCCAGCGCGTGCGCGGTCCAGGCGGCCCGGCCGTAGGTGCGCGGTTCGCCGGTGGCGGTGCCGCCGAAGCCGAGCTGATCCGGCGCGATCACGCGGCGGCCGACGCTCAGCGCGGGGATTACCGCGCGCCAGTTCGCGGCGGCGGTGACGCCCGGGCCGGACCCGTGCAGCAGCAGCACGGGCGGTGCCTCCGGCCCGGTTTGGCCCGGGTCGGGCGGACCCGTGTCGATGATCGCCGTGGAGACTCCTGACACGTCGATCTGGCCAGCCTCCAGCGTGACGGCGGTCACGCTACGCCTGCGGTCCGCGCCGGGCCGCCGGTCCGGACCGGAGGCTCGCCGTCGCCGACCCGGATCTGGGGCTGGGTGACGGGACGGCTGGTCGGGCCGAGCCACATGTCGATCGCGCCGGGCTCGGCCGGGTCGAACGTGCGCGGCACCCAGGCCGCCTCGTCCTCGATCCGGCGCACGCCGAAGGAGTACTCGTAGGTGAACCCCTCCGGGCCGAGGAAGTACAGGAAGATCGCGGTGGACTGTGGATGCCGGCCGGGGCCCATCTCGATCTCGACGTCGTGGTCCTGCAGGAAATGCCAGTTCCTGAACACGTCGTCGATGGCGGCGACCTGGAAGTTCATGTGGCACAGGCCCGGTTCCTCGCCGCGGAAGACGGCGAGCTTGTGGTGCACCGGATCGATGCGCATGAGGCAGGCGGCGTCGCCGATCCAGTCCGACACCCGGGCGTTGAAGCGCGTGCTCCAGAACCGATGGGCCTCGTGCACGTCTGGCGCGTCCAGGCAGAGGTGGCCGAATTCGGTGATTCCCGCCGGGCGGCTGAAGGCCACCGGCCGGGCGATCGTCTCCTGCTGGCTGACCAGCTCGATCCGGTTGCCGAACGGGTCGTCGAAGGCGATAAACTCCCGCACCCGCCGGGACCGCGCCGCGGCGGCCGAGCCGCGCCGCACCGTGATCCCGGACCGCTCGAGTTCGGTCTCGGCCGCCTCCAGCGCGTCCGAGTCGGCCACCGTGAACCCGGAGGAGATCACCCCGGAAGGCCCCTCGACCAGCGCCAGGCAATGGTGGCGGTGATCGGCCCGCAGGTGGGCCACGCCCGCCTCGGTAGGCGTGGCCAGTTCCAGGCCGACGATCTCGGTCGCGAAACGGGTCGCGCCGTCGAGGTCCGCGACCCCGGACCGGACGTAGGCGATGTCGGTGAGCGTGATCACGGGGCGAAGACGGGGGCGACGTCGATGTAGATCTGCCAGTCACGCACCAGGTCGCCGTCGAAGACGAGGATGTCGGCGTTGGGCGTGGTGACCGTCTTGCCGTCCTTGCGCTTGTACTCCACGTCGATCTGCACGATCGTGGTGTCACCGGAGTCCCAGGAGTTGAGGATGTGGTGGGTGAGGCCATCGATGGCGGAGAAGAAGCCCGCCACGGCCTCCTTGACCGCGGCCCGCCCGGTGACCGGGTCGGCGTTCCCGAAGCGGAACCTCGCATCCGGGGCGAGATGGGCGACGAACTTATCCGGGTCGAAGGCGTCGATGTCGGCGAAGATCGAGGCGACGTCGCGGCTCATGATGCGCTCCTTCATGCAGAACTGACTGGCTGGAAAAGGGCGGAGACTTCCGGTGCGAGCTGGCTCTTGGCGCCCACTCGCCTGATCACGTCGGCGACGGCCACGCCCCGCACGCCGGCCGGGGTGATCGCGCCCAGGTACTTGGTGGTGATGCAGCGGTCGACCCGCGCGGCGTGGACCGCGGCGCAGTGCGCGGCCAGGGCGTCCGCCGTCCCGGTCCAGGCCGGCGAGGACGCGAAGCTGGCCAGGGCGTCCGGGTCGGCCACCACCACCTCGACGGCCGCCTGGTACTGGCGGTCAAGCGGCTTGGACATGACCACACCGGGATGATCGAGGGTGATCCCGACCGGCTCGAACAGGTGCCCCCTCAGCTTCAGCACCTCCCGGGGCCTGCGCCCACACGGGCACCAGCGCGTCCGTCACGAAGCCGCGCAGTTCGGCGACCGAGGTGTCGGGCCGCCGCCGCAGGAACAGCAGATGGCGCAGCAACTGGTCATGGCCGTCGGGCGCTGCGTCGATCTTGTCCACGATCGTGGCGCTGTGGGCGCCGAGGCTGCAGTAGGCGATCATCTCGCCGAGGAAGTTGATCCCGTCCTCCATCTGGAGCCGGGAGCTGGCCTGGAACAGCTCCAGGTCGGCCATGGTCGGGAAGGTGGCCTCGGGTACGCCGTGAAATTCGTCGGCCGGGTCGGGGCGGTGGCTTACCCCGGGCAGGCGGGGCCAGTCCTGCCGGTCGAACGCTACAACGTGCAGCCAGATGCTGCTGATGCCGGGAAAGCGCGCGGGCATGGTCACGTGGGCGTTCAGCCAGTAGTCGTAGAAGTCGGGCAACGTCATCCCGTCCTTGGCGCGCAGCGGGATGACCAGGGTCATGTCGTCGGGCGCGGTCACGGTTGTGCCTCCGGCTCGCGGTTGGCCAGGAACGTCTCGGGTGGCGGCGCGCCCCACAGGTGCGGGGGGACCTCCCAGTCGTGGGCCACCCAGCACTCATCGACTTGGTCGATGTCGGAGAACCACTCGATCCACGAGCCCCACGGATCGGGGTTGTAGTGGAAGAAGTTCGACCCGATGGTGTGCCGGCCCAGGCCCCAGCCCGCGCCGCGGCCCCGGGCGCGCATCCGTTCCGCGCCGATCGCGATCGCGTCGATCGACGGCACCTCGAAGCTGGCGTGGTGGAAGCCCCGGTGAGTGCTGGCGATGAAGCCGAAGATGTGGTGATCGCCGGGCCCGGCGTTCAGGAACGTCACTCGGTCGTGGTGGATGGTGTCGCTGACCCGCAGCCCGAGCACCCGGGTGTAGAAGTCCGTCATCGGGCCCGGCTGCGCGGTGAACAGCAGCGAGTGGCCCAGCCGGCGCGGCAGCACGTCCTTGGTGGCTTCGGTCCACTGGGCCACGTTCAGCCGCTGCCGGCTGGCGCCCATGTTGACCAGCACGTCGGCCACCGGGCGGGCCCGAGCAGGCTCGTTATCGAGCAGCTGCACGGCGGTGCCGTCGGGGTCGCGGATCCACAGCCCGTCCTCAGTGGCGCCCGGCGCGGGTTCGATGAGCGGAGTCCCGGCCCTTTCCAGCGCCTCGCGGACGGTGTCCACCGTGCCCCGCCGCAGCGTGAAGGTGACGTGGTGCAGCCGCTTGACCTGGGCCTCGATCAGCCGGACCTGCTCCTGGTCACGGCCGGGGCAGTGCGCGACGAGCGACCCGTCCTTCTCCCCGGTCTCCAGGCCGAAGTCCTGCAGGAAGCTCTCGGCCACGGCCAGGTCCGGTACTTCCAGCGCGTAATGATGCAGCCCTGAGATCACGGCTCCCTTGCCTCCCTGGCTAAACTCACTTCCCGGCTAAACTGCATACAGTTTAGACTGCATACAGTTTAGCCACCGGCCTGCCGTCTGGGAAGAGGAGAACTCGAGGTGATTCACCGGTCCGCCCGGCGCGACGAGATCGCCGAGGCCGCGAACGTGCTGGCCCGGCTCGGGTTGGTTACGGCGTTCGGGCACGTATCCGCGCGGGCCGGGGACGCGATGCTGATCACGCCGGCCGTGGACCTGGGCCGCGTTACCGCGGCCGAGGTGCTCGAGGTGCCGCTGCGGACCGCGGACTCGCTGCCTGCCGGCGTCCCGGCCGAGGCGTGGGTCCACCTGGCCCTGTACCGGGCGCGGCCGGACACCGCGGCAATCGCCCGGGCCCAGCCACCCAGCGCGTACGCCGTGACGGCCGCCGCCACATCGCTGGTGCCGCTGCACGGCCAGGCCGCGTGGCTCGGCGAATGGGTCCCCGTCCACGACGACGCCACGCTGCTGCGGTCACCCGGACTGGCCGAGCGTGCGGCGCGCAGCCTGCCATCGGGGGAGGCACTGCTGCTGCGCGGCAACGGGGCGCTGACGCTGGGCGCGACCGCGGGCATCGCGGTCGCGCGGATGTGGCTGCTGGCGGCGGCGTGCGAAGTCTACCTCGCGGCCAGCCAGGCCTTCGGCCCCTCGGTCACCCCGCTGTCCGCCGACGAGATCGCCTCCTGGCGCGCCGCCGGCAGCGAACTGCTCCCGCGGCTCTGGGATCACCTGCGCCGCCGACCGGGTGCCGCCGGCCCTGCCGTCGGCCGCGGGTCACGGAATGAACCAGCCGGGCCACGGGCGCCTGATCTACACCTCCCGCATCGACTCGGCTAACCGCACCGAGGCGGTCACGTCCGCTCGGCGATCATCTTCCCCCGCGCTAGCCGATCATCATCGCCGCCGGGGTCCAGGGTGGCGATGATGTCGCCGGGCCGCTTCCCGTGAAGCCGTGGTCACGCGCCGCTTAACCTGTGGTCAGCCCTGAGAAACAGGCCCGTTCCCGCAGGTCACCGCCAAATGTGAGGACCTGACCCGTAATTTTCCTGCTCAACGCCCTCCCGGCGATGGGCTCGGTACACCTGGACAGCCAAGGCAACAACGGTGACCATCTGCCCGGCCTCTCCCCACGTCGTCGTCACCGTCGGCCTGGCCCTTCCGGGTCGCAACGGTAACGCGTTTAGCTCTGGGAAGCCTCCGCGGCCTTCACCAGGCCGGCCACGATGACCGGGTACAGGTTACGCAGCGACGGGTAGACCAGGCGGCCCATGATAGTCCGGTCCCACGATGCGCCCCAGCGGACGAGGGTCCCGTCGGGTGACTCAGTCAGCGTGACCTCGGCCCGGT
>Ga0187812_1000895_pt1 | contig 10290 bp, 4 predicted proteins | sample NC_S_2_FD_130582 | JGI IMG/M metagenome (GOLD analysis project Ga0187812, IMG submission 130582) | Wetland sediment microbial communities from Neuse River Estuary, North Carolina, USA - ASW-S_2 | ecosystem: Environmental > Aquatic > Freshwater > Wetlands > Sediment | place: USA: North Carolina... | reverse complement strand
TCGGATGGAATGCCGACGTATCACCTGGCGTCGTGCGTGGACGATGCCGATTTGCGCATCACGCACATCGTTCGCGGGCAGGATCACCTGACCAACACGTTCAAGCACCTGCTGATCTTCGAGGGGCTGGGCGCGGAGGCGCCGCAGTTTGCGCATTTGCCGCTGCTGGTGGCGCCGGATGGGACCAAGCTTTCGAAGCGGAAGCACGGGCCGGTGGTGAGCGTGACGACGTATCGCGATGCCGGATTTTTGCCGCAGGCGTTTGTGAATTTTTTGTGCCTGCTGGGGTGGTCGCCGAAGAACGATCGTGATTTTCTGCTTTTGGACGAGATCCGTGAGTTATTCACATTAGAGGGCGTGAACCGGGCGAACGCGGTGGTGAACTTTACGGAAGATGACCCGTTCGACGCGAAGGCGGTGTGGCTGAATGCGGAGCATATCCGCGCGCTGCCGGTGGAAGAGCTGGCGCGGGAGCTGATGCCGGTGTTCGAGCAGGCGGGATTTGATGCGACGGCGGAGAAGGTGGCGGCGGTGACGCCGTTGATCCGGGAGCGGATCAAATCCCTGCGGGAGGCAGTGGGCGCGGCGGATTTTTTCTTTGTTTCGGACCTGCCTCCTTACGATCCCGCAGAATTGATTCCCGTGAAGAAGGGCGAATCGACGGGCGATGCGGGGCTGGCGCGGCGGGTGCTGGAGACGGCGGAGCAGGTGCTGGCGGGGACGGCGTTCGACCACGATTCGCTGGACAAGGCACTTCGTGCCGTGGCCTCTCGGTTGGAGCTTAAGGCTGGGCCAGCGTTCCAGCCGATCCGGGTGGCCGTGTGCGGGCGGAAGAATGCGCCGCCGCTGTTTGAGACGATGGTGGTGCTGGGGCGGGAGGTTTGTTTGAAGCGGATTGGGCAGGCGGTGGAGAGGCTTCAGCCGCGCGACTGAGCGACGGCGCCATCGCGTTGGAGTGCTTCTTTGTGCGCAGGTTTTTCGCCGAAGTCCTATGATTAGGTCATGATGAGTCCTGAAGGAAAGATGTGGCTCAGAGTTGCGATAACTCTAATTCTCATCGGGTCCGCATTGTTTCTCGCAGCGGGGACTTTCGACTATTGGCAGGCGTGGACGTTCCTCGGGGTGGTCACCGTATCGAGCGCACTTCTCACACTCTCCATGGCGAGAAGCCCGACTCTTCTTGAAAACAGAAGCAGGTTTGGGCCGGCGGCAGAGAAACGAACCGCCCAAAAGATCATCCTCTTATGCGCGATGGTTCCGGCCTGCGCCACGTTCATTGTTCCTGCGCTCGATCGCCGTTTCGGCTGGTCAAACGTGCCCTCCTGGCTATCCATTGCGGGCGACATTCTGATACTGGCCGGCATGTGGATGGTATCCCGCGTGTTCGAAGCGAACCCATTCGGATCTGCAACGGTGGAGATTGCGAACGATCAAAAAGTGATTTCGACTGGCCCGTACGCCGTGGTGCGGAACCCGATGTATGCAAGTGGGGCAGTGTACCTCATTGGGGTACCTTTGGCGCTGGGTTCCTACTGGGGGCTGATCGCGGCCTTCCTCACCATCCTTGGGCTCGTTTGGCGACTCTTCGACGAAGAGGAGCTGCTCGCTCAAGATTTGCCCGGCTATACGGAGTATTGCGCCAAAGTGCATTGGCACCTGATCCCGGGTGTTTTCTGATCGTCGATTAGGAACCTCAATCGAACACACTGCCCTAATGCCCAAAACCAGTTTGACGGCCTCTATGATTTGCGACACGAAACCGCGGCGCAGCCGCTCCGTGAAAAATAAGGAATGGCAGTTATGAACACCTCAAATACGGAAACATCAGAAGTTCGCACTCCCTCGAATTTTTTGCGCGAGATGATCGCGGAGGATGTGCAGACGAAGAAGTTTGGCGATGCGGTTATTCAGACGCGGTTTCCACCGGAGCCGAACGGGTACCTGCACATCGGGCACGCGAAGGCGATTTTTCTCGACTTCGGGTTGGCGGATGAGTTTGGAGGCAGGACGAATCTGCGCTTCGACGACACCAATCCCGAGAAGGAAGAGCAGGAGTACGTCGATTCGATTCAGAAGGACGTGCGCTGGCTGGGCTATGAGTGGGAACGGCTTTGCTATGCGTCGGATTATTTCGGGCAGTTGTACGAGTGGGCGCTGAAACTGATCGAGGCGGGCAAGGCGTACGTGGACGACCTGACGGCGGACGAGATCCGGCAGCATCGCGGGACGCTCACGGAGCCGGGGAAAAACAGCCCGTATCGGAATCGCTCGGTTGAGGAAAACCTCGACCTGTTTGTGCGCATGAAGAAGGGCGAGTTTGCGGACGGGAGCCGGGTGCTGCGGGCGAAGATCGACATGGGGTCGCCGAACCTGAACATGCGCGACCCGGTGATGTACCGGATTCTGCATGCGACGCATCATCGCACCGGCGACGAGTGGTGCATCTACCCGATGTACGACTACGCGCATGGGCAGTCGGATTCGATTGAGAATATTACGCACTCGATGTGCACGCTGGAGTTTACCGATCACCAGCCGCTGTACCGGTGGTACATCGAGCAACTGGGGATTTTTCCGTCGCAGCAGATTGAGTTCGACCGGCTGAATTTGACGTACACGCTGCTGAGCAAGCGCAAGCTGCTGCAACTGGTGCAGGAGGGTCGGGTGAGCGCGTGGGACGATCCGCGCATGCCCACGCTCTCCGGTTTTCGGCGGCGGGGGTTTACGCCGGAGGCGATTCGGGCGTTTGTGGCCAGCGTGGGGGCGACGCGGACGAATGGAATTGTCGACATCGAGATGCTGGAGCACTTTCAGCGCGACGATCTGAATCGGCGTGCTTCGCGGGCGATGGCGGTGCTGCGGCCGCTGAAGCTGACGATCGATAACTACCCGGAGGGGCAGGAGGAGTTCGTCGAGGTGGCGAACAATCCTGAAGATCCGTCGGCGGGGACGCGGCAGGTGCCGTTCTCGCGGGAGCTTTATATCGAGCAGGACGATTTCCGCGAGGTTCCTCCGCCGAAGTATTACCGGCTGTCGCCGGGCAAGGAAGTGCGGCTGCGCAATGCGTATTTTGTGACGGCGCAACGCGTGGAGAAGGACGCGGCGGGAAATATTGTTGCGGTGCACTGCACGTACGATCCGGCCAGCCGGGGCGGGAACTCGCCCGATGGGCGCAAGGTGAAGTCGACGATTCACTGGGTATCGACGAAGCACGCGATTGCGGCGGAGGTGCGGCTGTACGAGAAACTCTTCAGCGCGCCCAATCCCGGCGATGTGGAGGAGGGCAAGACGTTCCTCGACAACCTGAATCCGAACTCGCTGGAGATTGTGAGCGACGCAAAGCTGGAGCCGTCGCTGGCGCAGGCGCAGCTTGAGGACCGGTACCAGTTCGAGCGGGTGGGGTACTTCTGCCTGGATCCGGACTCGACGGCGGAGAAGCTGGTGTTCAACCGGACGCTGGCGCTGAAGGATTCGTGGGCGAAGATCGAGAAGACCACCTCCGGTGGGGGAGGCGCTCGCTAATCGCTCGCAAAAGGTCCCGTGGTTTCGCGGGTCTGAGAATCCAGTGAGGCACCGGGCCGGGATTCGCAAATCCGGGCCTCGCGTCGGCCGATGACGATATTGTCCAAAGTTGCTGGTAACGATTCGGGCGGTAATCGGGTGTGTCAGGGGTCACAAATTGGCGGGTTCGGGGCTGTCCTATAATGGGCCGCAATTTCAGATTTGGAATTTGAGTGCGTGTTCGTGCGGAATCGCATGGATTCCGTGTCCTTTCCCCTTAGAAGATTCTGAGCGAGGGGGCCGGAATCGATTTCTGGACGCACGAAATGAGCCTGAACGATTGGACCGCGAAGCACCCGGGAGCGACCAGGGCGGCCAGGACGCCGCAAAGAATCGTAACTCTTGTTCTTTGCATTGAGCTGCCGGCGCTGGCGTTCGCGGCGCTTTTCCCATTACTTGCACAAACTGGACCCAGCAGCCGCGACGCGAGGACGGCGGGGCACGTGCCGGCGCGGGTGGCGGAGGCGCAGCGATTTCTTGCGCAGCGGGGATGGAGGCGTGGACATCGATTGCCGCAGATGGGCGGCAAGGGGCATCCGGGCATTCTCTCGCCGGCGGCGCAGGGGCAGGGCGCCGGCTCGTCGAATACGTGGACAGCACTTGGGCCGATGGCGGTGCAGACGGCGCCTTTCGGCCTGGTGAGCGGGCGAATTTCGGCAATTGCGCTCGATCCATCGGACCAAGCCGGCGGGCAGCTCTACGTGGGCACGACGGGCGGGGGCGTGTGGTTTGCGAACAACGCGGCGGCCTCGGACCTTTCGACGATCGACTTTACGCCGCTGACGGACTCGCTTTCGGCATTTGGAAATGCGCTGGACACGTCGATCAGCATCGGGGCGCTGACGGTGCAGCCGGGCGGCACGGGCGTGATTCTTGCGGGGACGGGCGACGCCAACGACGTGCTGGATTCGTATTACGGGGCGGGGATATTGCGCTCGGCCGACAGCGGGCAGACGTGGAGCCTGATTACCAGGACCAACGACATTGCAGCGGGCGAGGGCGTGCAGAATTACGGCTTTGCCGGCGAGGGGTTTGCGGGGTTTGCATGGAGCGACCAGAATCCGCAACTGGTGGTGGCGGCGGTGTCGCAGGCCTACGAGGGCGAGCTGGTGGATGCGGTGAATGCGGGGGCGAGCACCCAGGGCCTTTACTACTCGAACGACAGCGGGGCGACGTGGCACCTGGCGTGCATCGCCGATGGAACGGCGTGCAGCCCGGGCAGCGGGACGGACGTGCAGGGGCCGCTCGATGCGTTTCCGAAGCCGGACGGCAATGCGGCGACAGCGGTGGTGTGGAACAAGGTGCGCGGGGTTTTTATTGCGGCGGTGCGCTACCACGGTTATTACCAGAGCAGCGACGGGATGACGTGGACGCGGATGACGGCGCAGCCGGGCGCGACGCTGACGACAAGCGCGTGTCCGACCGACACCGGTTACGCGACAGCGGATGGGTGTCCTATATTTCGCGGGGCGCTGGCGGTGAATCCGGTAACGGGGGACACGTTTGCGTGGACGGTGGACCTGAACGACCAGGACCAGGGGCTGTATGAGGGCCAGTGCCTGCCGGCGGGCGGACCATGCGCGAGCGGGATCACGTGGCAGCAGTGGAACACGCAGGCGCTGGAGAGCGACACGCCGAAGGGCCCGGCAACCGTTGCCGATGGCACGTACAACCTGACGCTGGCGGCGATGCCGGCGGCGGGGCAGGGAAGCATGGTGCTGGCTGGGGCCAACGACCTGTGGCAGGCGACGTGTCCGCTATCGCAGGGGGCGGCGTGCGCGTGGCGCAACACAACCAATGCGACGACGTGCATGAGCGCAAAAGTGGGCGAGTTCCAGCATGCGCTAGCGTGGGACGGGCAGAATCCGCTGGAGATTTTTTTGGGCAACGACAGCGGGCTGTGGCGGTCGCTGGACGGGATTGCGGAGAGCGGCACGCAGTGCGACCCGTTAGACGACACGCACTTCCAGAACCTGAACGGAGGGCTGGGATCGCTGGCGGAGGTGGAGAGCATCTCGCAGGTGGATACCTCGCCGTACTGGATGATGGCAGGATTGGGCGTGAACGGCGCAGCCGGTGAGAAGAGCGGCGCTCTTACGGCGGACTGGCCTCAGGTGCTGGGCGGCTACGGCGGGCCGGTGGCCATCGATCCGACGGACAGCTCGAATTGGTATGTAAACGATCAGCTCGGCGTGGCCATCTATCGCTGCGCGCAGCCGTCGGAGTGCACGCCGTCGAGCTTTGGTTCCACGGCGGTGGTGACCGAGAAAGATGTGTTTAACGACGGCTATCCGTTTCAGAATCCGGCGCCGTTCCTGGTCGATCCGGTCGATCCATCGCAACTGATCGTAGGCACCTGCCTGGCGTGGCGCGGCCCGGCTTCGGGCACGGGTTGGAGCAAGTCGAGCGCGGTCACGCGGACCGTCGATACCGAACAGACCTTATCCGACCTCCTCCAGACCTCCGCGGGTACGGACCAGACCCCCCAAGCCTGTACCGGCAATGCGTTGATCCGCTTGATGGCCGCCGTGCCGGTGACGGGGACAAACAAGGAAACGATCTATGCCGGCACCTACGGCTCGGCCAACGGCGGCGCCACGCTCCCCGGCCACGTCCTGTCGGTCACGTTCGATCCCTCCGCCAGCACGATCCCCAAGTGGCAGGACCTGACCGCGAACCCGGTGGAGAACGACAAGGTATACGGCTTCAACCACTACGGATTCGATATTTCCAGCATCACGATCGATGCGCACGATGCCAGCGGGAAGACGGTGTACGCGACGATCGGGGCGGTGTCGGAGGTTTCAGAGGTTGCGCAGACGGTTTACCGTTCGACGGACGGCGGGGCAACGTGGAACACGATTACGGCGAACTTGCCGAATGCGCCGGCCAATGCGGTGGCCATCGATCCGCAGAATGCGAACACGGTGTACGTGGCCACGGATCGGGGAGTGTACTACACGACCGAGGTGGCGGCATGCGCGCAGGCGCTCTCGAACTGCTGGTCGGCGTTCGGTACGGGATTACCGGAGGCGCCGGTGGTGGCGCTGAGCGCGGCGCCGTCGGGGAGTTCTTCACCGGTGCTGGTGGCGGGGACGTACGGGCGGGGCATGTGGCAGACGCCGCTGTGGACGGCGGGGACGAGCCTATCCGCAGCATCGGCCGCGCCGAGCGCGCTTACGTTTTCAAATCAGGTTTTTGGAACGACCAGCGCCGCGCAGAGCGTGACGATTACGAATACCGGCAGCGTTGCATTGTTGCCGACGGCGCCTTCGTTCAGCGGCGACCAGAACGACTTCAATGTGGCCGCGGGGAGCAACTGCATCGGGCAGTCGATTGCCGCGGGCGGGACGTGCACGCTGCAGGTGACGTTTGCGCCGCAGGGGACGGGCCCACGGACGGCGCGGATGATCGTCTACGCAAATGTCTATGGCGGGCAGCTTGCGGTGGACCTGAATGGGACGGGGCTGGCGTGCAGCAACTGCGCAATCGAGTTGAGCGCGGCGAGCCTGCCGTTTGGCCAGGTGGCGGTTGGCGTCACCAAACAGCTCTCGGTGACGCTGACGAATCCGCCGACTTCATCCCCGGCTGCCATTGGCGGGATCGCGGCGGCGGCGCCATTTGCGGTGGCGGCGAACACGAACTCCTGCGGCGCGACGCTCGCGCCGAACAACAGTTGCGCGGTATGGGTGGCGTTCACGCCCACCCAGACGGGCCCAGCCACGGGCGTGCTGACACTCAGCGGGAACTTTGGAACGCAGACGGTTCAGCTCAGCGGCACGGGGGCCGCTGCGCCCACTGACGATCTGAGCACAACGTCGATCGCGTTCGCAGCGACTGCGTCGGGACAGGTGAGCGCGGCGCAGCCGGTGACGATTACGAACAACGGCGATTTGCCGCTGCACGTGACGTCGATTGCGGCGAGCGCCAATTTTCAGGAGTCGAGCGGGTGCCTGAGCGGGGTTGCGGCGCACGATTCGTGCAGCGTGAGCGTGCAATTTGCGCCCACGCAGACGGGGCCGTTGACGGGGACGCTGACCATCGTGGACGAGCTGGGGACGAAGACGGTGGGGCTTTCGGGGACGGGATTGCAGCCGGCGGCGCTGACGGTCTCGCCGCCCAGCCTGACCTTCTCGCAGCAGCAGCCGGGCGTGGCCAGCGCCGCACAGACGGTCACGGTGACCAACAGCGGCGGCGTGGCGATGGCCAGCATCGGATTCCAGATCAGCGGTCCGGGCGCAGCCAGCTACGCGTGGAGCGCGTCGACGTGTGGCGCATTGTTGAACCCCGGCGCGCAGTGCACGGTGCAGATCGCGTTTACGCCGCCGGGGACGGGCACGAGCACGGCGGCGCTGGGCATCTCCACGTCGACGCCGGGCGTGACGGGCGCGTCGGTACCGCTGAATGGAACGGGGCAGTTAACGTCGGGGTTGCAGAGCAACCCAGGGCAGATCGGTTTTGCGACGGCGATCGGGGTGGGGCAGTCGAGCACGGCGCAATCGGTGACGGTTACCAACACGAGCAATTATTCGGTGGGCTCGGTTTCGGCCAGCGCGACGGCGCCGTTCAGCCTGACGCAGAACACGTGCACGGGCAGCTTAAGCGCGGGGGCAAGCTGCACGGCCACGGTGGTGTTTCAACCGGCGGCGAGCGGCGCCGCGACGGGGACGCTGACGGTGAGCTCCGGCGATGTGAAGACGCCGGCCACGGTGGCGCTGACGGGGACGGGGTTCAGCTTTACGGTGGCGGTGTCGGGCTCGGCCAGCCAGACGGTGAGCAGCGGGCAGCAGGCCGACTACAAGCTGGCGATTACGCCGAACGGAGCGCAGGGAGCGTTTGCGTTTCAGTGCGGGACGCTGCCGGCCTATGCGTTGTGCATTTTTAATCCCGCGAGCGAGACGCTGGCGGGCGGGGTGGTGGGCAACGTGACGGTGGAGGTGTTCACGGGGAATTCCGGCGCGAACGCGCGGCTGGAGCGGCCGGTGTTTGGGCGCGCGTGGCGGCTGGTGTGCGTGCTGCTGGTACTGCCGCTGGCATTGTGGAGGCGGCGCGGGCTTTTCCTGGTTGCGCTGCTGGCGGTGGCGTTTGCTGCCGGAGCGTCAGGATGCGCGGGCGCGGGGGGCGGGTTAAAGGACACGGGCGGCGGCGGCAGTTCGAGCAGCACTCCCCCGGGAACCTATACGATTCCGGTCACGGTCTCGTCGACGGGGCTGACCCAGTCGGTGCCGCTGACGATGACGGTGGATTGAGACGGGACGGCGGGGTTATCCGGAATCGCGAGTTTGAAAATTGCATCGTCCCTACGGGACTCCAGTCACATTCGGGTCGTCTTCCCCACGCTAAAGCGCGGGGCTAACAACCCATGCGCCTACGGCGCGTAAAATCCCATGCGTTCCTTGCGCGGCAATCTCATCCACCTGAGTTCTGGCAATGGATGACATCTAAAATCCGCATTCCTGACCGATATACTGGAGCTTCGGGACGCAATCTGAATCCTGGGCGCGATTTTTGCGCCGGGCCGAGCACTCGATCCCTATGACAATCAAAGTTACCGAAGAAGATGTGAAGCGCGTGGCCGAGCTGGCCCACCTGGAACTTACGCCGGAGGAGAGCGTCCGGATGCAGAAGGACCTGAACGCGATCCTCGACTACGTGGCCGAGCTGAACGAGCTGGACACGGCGGGCGTGGCTCCGCTGGCGCAGGTGAGCGAGCTGAGCACGGCGAATGCCACGGCGTTGCGCGCCGATGAGCTGGAGCCGTCGTTGCCGCGCGAGGCGGTGATGGCGCAGGCGCCGGAGACGAATGGGGCGTTCTTCAAGGTGCCGAAGGTGATTGAGAGATAGGGATGAGGCTAGGGAACAAGGGAACAAGGGACCGAGGGACCAAGAGATCGAGGGACTGAGGGACTAGGGACTAGGGAATAGGGAATAGGCGAGCGAGGCTTTGGTTGGCGAGATGGGGACTGACAAAACATTTGTGGAGAAGCCGAAGAGCCTGGCGGAACTGCGCGGCGATTTAACCGCGGGGCGGGTGAAGGCTGCCGATTTGGCGCAGAGCTACTACGAACGGATCGAGAGGATCAATCCGGCGCTGAACGTGTATCTGAGCCTGACCCGGGAGCGGGCGCTGGCGCAAGCGGAGCGCATGGATGTGCTGGCGGCGAAGGGCGATCCGCTGCCGCCGCTGGCCGGCGTTCCCGTGGGCATCAAGGATGTGCTGGTTACAAAGGGCGCGGCGTCGACGGCGGGGTCGAAGATTCTGAAGGGCTACGAGCCGCCTTACGACTGCACCGCGGTGGCGAAGCTGGAAGCGGCGGGCGCGGTGCTTTTGGGCAAGCTGAACTGCGACGAGTTTGCGATGGGCTCGTCGAATGAGAACTCGGCGTACGGGCCGGTGCGGAATCCGGTCGATGCGGAGCGGGTGCCGGGCGGGTCGAGCGGCGGGTCGGCGGCGGCGGTGGCGGCGAACCTGGCGGTGACCACGCTGGGCACGGATACGGGCGGCTCGATTCGACAGCCGGCGAGCTTTTGCGGCGTGGTGGGCGTGATGCCCACCTGGGGACGGGTGTCGCGCTACGGGCTCATTGCGTTTGCCTCGTCGCTCGACCGCATCGGGCCATTTGCCGGAAACGTGCGTGATGCGGCGGTGATTCTGAGCGTGATTGCCGGCCACGACGCCAGGGACGCGACCAGCTCGCCGGCCCCGGTGGAGGACTACGCGGCGGAAAG
>Ga0187812_1000893_pt1 | contig 10294 bp, 4 predicted proteins | sample NC_S_2_FD_130582 | JGI IMG/M metagenome (GOLD analysis project Ga0187812, IMG submission 130582) | Wetland sediment microbial communities from Neuse River Estuary, North Carolina, USA - ASW-S_2 | ecosystem: Environmental > Aquatic > Freshwater > Wetlands > Sediment | place: USA: North Carolina... | reverse complement strand
ATAGCAGCGGAAACATCTACATCGCCGATTGGGAGAATGACCGCGCGCTCAAGGAGTCCACGGGCGCGGTGGACTTCGGCTCGGTTGCAGTGGGAACTCCGAGCACCCAGGCAACGCTGTTCTTCAAGTTTGGAACTGGGGGCGCTCTCGGCTCGACGGGTGTGTTGACGCAAGGCGCCACGGGGCTGGACTTCGCCGACGCCGGCACGGGAACCTGCACCTCCGGACACTCCTACAACCCTGGAGACGTGTGCTCAATCACCGTCACCTTTACTCCGAAATACGCGGGACTGCGCACGGGCGCTGCCGTCCTCAAGGATGGCTCGGGAAATGTCCTTGCCACAGCCTACCTTTACGGTGTCGGCGTCGGGCCGCAGATCTCTTTTCCGCCCGGAACCCAGATCGGAATGACGGATAGCACTCTGTTGAGCGGGCCTTCGGGCGTTGTCGTGGATGGCGGCTTCAACTTCTACATCGTCGATAACGGTCACGACCAGGTCGTGAAGGATACCTGGAGTGGCACCGTTTATACGGGCTTTACGGCGACTGTGACGGGCTTGAGCGATCCGCGCGGCATCGCGGTGGATGGCGCCGGCAACCTGTTCATCGCCCAATACACGCCCGGAATCGTGCTCGAAACGCCGGCTGGCTGCTCGAGCGCAAGCTGCCAGAAGAAGGTTGCGACCAGCATCGTGAATCCACGCGGCGTAGTCGCCGACGGAAGCGGCAATCTGTTTGTCAGCGACGACGCGACCGGAGCGGTCTATGAGATTCCGTGGACGAGTGCTGGATACGGATCGGCCTCGGCCGTCGTAACTGGGCTCAACCAGCCCGGCTTTCTGACTATCGACTCATCGGGCGACCTGATCGTCGCCAACTCCGGCACCAACACGATCGTGGAGGCGAAGTGGAACGGATCGGGCTTCGCAGCCCCGGTTCCGCTGGTCTCTAACGGTCTGAATCAGCCCATCGGCGTCGCCGTGGACGCCAATAGCGATCTCTACATCGGAGATTACGGCAGCAGACGGCTGTTGGAGGCGCCGTGGACGGGCAGCTCTTATGGCAGCGTGATCCCGCTGGTTTCGCCCAATCCGGCGCGGCCCAGCTTTGCCCCCACCGGCGTAGCGATGGACGGCATGGGCGATTTGCTGGTTGCCGATTTCGGCAGCAACCTGGGCATGAAGCTGGATCTCGCCGATCCGATCACCAATTTTTTCGCCAGTACCGTCGAGGGCACGACCAGCAGCGACAGCCCACAAACAGAGGAGGTAGCGAATGCCGGCAACGAGAACCTCATCTTCGAGGGTGCTTCGCCCGATCCGAGTTATCCGAGCGATTTTCCCGAGAACACGGCGGACGCGAATCTCTGCGCCTCGGGAACTCTGCTTCAGCCTGGCTCGACCTGCGATCTGAGCATGAGCTTCACGCCCCTGGCGGGGGGAATGCTCTCGGAGCCACTCGTTCTCACCGACAACAACCTCAATGCGGCCGGCCCCAGCTACGCGACGCAAACCATGACGCTGAGCGGCGACGCCAACAATACCGCCCAGGTCCTGCTGTCGACTTCCTCGGTCAACTTCGGCGACCAATCCCATGGGCCGACGCTCGCCCCCTCCACGGTGCTGCTGAGCAACGAGGGCAATCTCATTGTCAACATCTACAAGATTTCTATCGTCGGCGCCCAGAGCGCGAATTTCTCTGAGACCAACACCTGCGGGCCGGTGCTGAACGCGTATGCCAATTGCCAGATTTGGGTCACCTTCACGCCCCAATCGACTGGCACGTTCAACGCCACTCTCCAAGTGCAGGACAACGCGGCTGGCAATCCCCATACCGTCAGCCTCAGCGGCACAGGCACGCCGGTGGGCGTCCTCCTTTCTCCGTCGTCCCTTAGTCTCGGCTCTCAGAAAGTCGGCACGGTCGGCAGCCCGTGGAATGTAACGCTGAACGACACGGGCGCAACCACGCTGAAGAATATCAACATCGAGACCAGCGCGAATTTCACCGTCTCCAGCACGACGTGCGGCTCGCAGTTGGGGCCCTACTCCACCTGCGACATCTTTGTGAGCCTTGCGCCCACTGTCGTGGGCCCTCTCAATGGCACCCTGTCGGTTTACGACAACGCAGACCCCAGCCCGCAAACCGTTCCGTTGAGCGGTACCGGATTGCAGGGATCGCAGACCATTACCTTCAACCTGGCCAGCCCGGTGAGTTACTCGTCATTTCCGCAAAACCTCACTCTCGCGGCCACGGCAAGCTCCGGTCTCCCGATCACCTACTCCGTACTCAGCGGCCCGGCCACGGTCAATGGGAATGTGCTGACCATCACAGGCTTTGGCACGATCACCATAGCTGCCAATCAATTTGGCAATGCGAACTGGGCTGCGGCGCCGGAAGTAGTGCGGTATTTGGTGGTGAACAAAACCGCACCGACGATCACCTGGGCGACGCCGACCGCCATTACCTATGGCACCGCGCTCAGCGCCACGCAGTTGGACGCCACCGCAAGCGTTGGGGGAACCTTTGCCTATTCGCCAGCGGCGGGAACCATTCTCGCCGCTGGCACCCCCACTTTGTCAGTCACGTTTACGCCGACCGACACAACGGATTACAGCATTGCCACAGCCAACGTCACCCTGACGGTGAACCCGGCGTCGCCGGCAGTCGCGGTGAACTGCGCGTCCGATCCGATCACCTGGATACCGCCCAGCGGAACGCAGACCGCGACCTGCACGGCCACGGTGAGCAGTGGGGCTACCGGCACGCTGACCCTCTACTGGGGGCCGGGATCTTCGGCCACCAATCTCTGGTCGAGCCAGACGTTACCGAGCGGAAACATCTCCATGAGCTTGACGGGCTTCAACACGCTGACGCCCGGACTCTACACCGTGAAGGCCGTCTATTCTGGCGACGCCAACAATAACGCGGGCAGCGCAACGACGACGGAAACCATCAACCCGGCGGCGCAGACCATCGTCTTCCCGCAGCCGGCTGCTCCCGTGATCTACCCCATGACAACATCGGCAACGCTGACGGCCAGCGCCACCTCGGGCGCGCCCATCACGTACACGGTCGTCAGCGGGCCGGCGACGGTTAGCGGCAACACGCTGAGCTATACCGGTCCCGGGACAGTGGTGGTTCAAGCGGCGCAGCCCGGCAACGTGTACTTCGCTCCGGCAGCTCCGGTACAGGTGACCGTCACCGTCATCGCTCCGGCTAACTCGTACACCGCACCCACGGAACCCGTAGGCACAACCAGCCCGGTCCAGACCGCGGCCATCCAGATACCCGCCGGCTTCAAACTGGGATCGATCTCGGTGGTCACGCAAGGAGCTGTTGGCCTCGACTTCCAGCCTGCCAGCGGCGGAACCTGTACCGTGGGTACGCCCTACAACGCCGGAGATGCCTGCACAGTGAACTATACCTTCAAGCCTTTGGCGCCGGGAATAATGCGGTCGGGCGCGATCGAGCTTTATGACACCAGCGCGACGCCGGTTCTGGAGGCCACTGTCTTCCTCAGCGGCTTGGGCACGGGGCCGCAAATTGTCTTCACACCTGTCTCCAAAGCGGGAGCGCCACTTTCAGAGAGCGTGTTGCCAGTAGCCGGTACCAATCCGCTTGCCAACCCCGAGGCTATCGCTATCGATGCCGCCGGGAACATTTATATCTCCGATCCTGTCAGCGTCCACCCTCCCGGCCAGGGGGGCTATGGCAATGACCAGGTGGTAAAGCTAACGCCGAAGGCAGGGGGCGGCTACAACCAACTCACCATAGCCCCGGGCGGCATGTGCAGTTTGGCTAACCCCTACGGTGTATGCAGTCCGAATGGGATCGCCGTGGACGGCGCAGGCAACGTGTATATTGCCGATTCCGCCGGTGAGTTGTACAAAGCTCCGTGGAACGGCAGTGCCTATGGCGCATTGATCCCACTGCTCACTGGCACCTCCTGCATCGGAGTCTGCCAGCCCGCCGGCGTCACGGTGGACGTGAGCGGGGACGTCTTCTTTACCAGCCTTAACGATACGCATGTCTATGAAATTCCTCTGGGTGGCAGTCCGACGGCGATGGCGCAGTTCGCAGGACTCAAGCAGCCCAACGGACTGGCCTTCGACGCGTCGGGCGATCTCTTCGTCTCCGACTACGATCCGAACTCCGGCCCCACTTATACGGGCTGGGTGTGGATGCTGAGCACCAGCTTTTGGAATTCCGCCGCGACAAAGCAGATGATCGGCGGTTTGGGAATCCCCGCGGGGTTGGCCGTGGATGGCTACGGCAACCTGTTCGTTGCCGATTTCGATCAGCATCATGTGTACAAAGAACTGTTGACAAGCAGGGGCTGGGGCGCGCAAGTGACCGTGCCAACCAGCCATCTGGACTCGGTAACCGGCGTAGCGTTGGACGGCGGAGGCAACCTGTACGTCACCGAGTGCGACTGCGACCAATGGTCCAATCCGCGCGTTTTGAAGGAAGATTATGCGGACGCGCCCAGCCTGAGCTTTACGCAAACGGCCTACGGAGGCACCAGCACTGACAGCCCGCAGATAGTGACGATTGCCAACAGTGGGAACGCGCCTCTCACGACCGAGAGCGCGCCTGCGATTCCGCCGGACTTCGACCTGAGCGCTTCGACCTGCGCCACTTTGCAGGGTTCGGGCACGCTCACGCCCGGGCAGACCTGCAACCTCGTGGCAAGCTTCAATCCGTGGCAGGTGGGTAACCCCCTGAATGAATCACTGATTCTGACCGACAACAACCTGAACGCCACCGGACCGGGGTGGGCAACGCAGACCATCCAGTTCAGCGGCACGTCCGTGCAGGCGACGAACGCAACTATCCGCATCAACAACCTTCCTGCGAACGCGGCGTATGGAGGCGGCTTCACGCCCACCTACACCTATACGGGGACGGGGACGCCGGCGGAGTCCGTGGCGTCGAACACGCCGAGCGTATGTACGGTGAGCGGCGCGGTGGTGAACTTCGTGGGCGCAGGGACATGCACGCTGACGGCGAGCGCGACGGCCACGGCGGACGACGCAGCGGTGGGACCGAGTGCGCAGCCGGGCTTCAACGTCGGCATGGCTACGCCTTCGATTACGGTGAACTGTACTCCCAATCCAGCCACGTACTCCGCGGGAAGTTCGCCGATTGCAACCTGCACGGCGACGGTAACAACGGGGGGCGGAGTGGCAACCGGCACGGTAACCATGAAGTGGGGACCGGGGGGTTCGGCCAATAACGCCTGGGGAACTCCGACGCTTACGAATGGAAGCGCATCCCTGGCGGGCTTCAACGCCCTGGCGCCGGGGAGCTACACCGTCGAGGCTACTTACAACGGCGACACCAACAACAACGGCGGCGAAAGCGCAACGACAACTGAGACGATTAGCCCGGCGACGCCGACCATCAGCATCAACAACATTCCTACGAACGCCGTGTATGCGGGCAGCTTCACACCTTCCTACACCTACACAGGAACTGGAACTCCGACGGAATCTGTGGTGTCGAACACGGCATCCGTGTGCGCGGTGGGCAGCGGTGTTGTGAGCTTTGTGGGCCTAGGAACCTGCACACTGAAGGCGAGCGCATCCGCCACGGCGGACGACGTCGCGGTGACGGGCAGCCTGCAGAGCTTTACCGTGTCCGGGGCGCCGCAGACGATCATGTTCCCGGCACTGGCCACACCCGTACAGTACCCTGCGGTGAATTCCGTGACGATGAATGCAACGGCCAGCTCTGGCCTGGGGGTGTCGTACTCGGTGGTCAGCGGGCCGGCTACAGTCGCCGGCAACACGCTTACCTACACCGGTACAGGAACGGTGGTAGTGCAGGCGGCGCAAGCGGGAAATGCCGACTACGCGCCGGCGACGCCGGTGACGCAGACCATTACTGTTGCGGCCATCTCCTACACGGCGCCCACCAAGCCGGTGGGCACATCCAGCCCAGTTCAGACCGCGGTGATTCTGATACCCACGATGACGTCCCCCTTGAGCTTCACACTGGGATCGATTTCGGTGGTCACGCAAGGGACCACTGGGCTTGACTTCAACCTTGTTTCGGGCGGCGGGACCTGCACCTTAGGGACTGTCTATACCTCTGGACAGACCTGCACGGTGCAGTACATCTTCACGCCGCAGGCGCCGGGGATGCGCACGGGGGCCATCGAGCTCTATGACAACAGCAACCAATTCTCAATAGTGACCGCATTCCTCAACGGTGAGGGAATGGGCCCGCAGATCGCCTTCCCGCCCGGCACGGAGAGCTCGATACTGCCGGTCCCTTCAAGTTTCAATCAGCCCATGGCTCTCGCGGTCGATGCTCTCGGCAACGTGTACGTCAACCTGAATCCCAATGTGGTGAAATTCACTCCCGCTGCCGGCGGCTACTCGAATACCACGCTACCGGGTTCTCCTTCGACGGTAAATTCGATCGCGGTCGATGGCGCCGGGAATGTTTATATGTTGCAGGCCGGTACAGGTCTCTTGAGATCGGCGCCGGACGGACCCACCTACCTCCCGCCCCAGTCCGCGCTGGCAAACTATCAGTGCGCAGGAGCTGGCCCCTGCGTGCCCGAAGCGATGGCGGTGGACCAGAGTGGGAACATTTACTTCGTCAATGTCGATAACCACCTCTATGAAGTTCCTCCGCAAACTGGTCCGGTGCCGTCGATTCCGCCTGGGTCTACAGCGTTAGAACTGACGACGCCAGTATTGCCGAACCCGATCTCCGATATGGTGTTCGATACCGCCGGCAACCTGTTCCTCTCAATTACGGGCGCAGTGCTCGAACTGCCCCGGACCGGAGGAACGTGGGGGACGATCATCCCGGTTGCGACTGGCCTGACGACCCAGCAGATCGCGGTGGATGCCGCCGAGAATGTTTACGCCGCAAGCGGTCAACATGTCGTAAAGATCCCTTGGACGGGTTCCGGATGGAGCCCTACTCCAACAACCGTCCAGACCCGTACGCTAGCCAGCACAATGGGGCTTGCTCTGGATAGCGCAGGCGATGTGTATGTAAGCGATCCGACGAACAACGTGGCGTTGAAAGAGGATTTTGCGTATCAGGCGAGCGCGCCGCCCAGCCTGGGCTTCGCCAGCACGGCCATTGGCTCGACCACCAGTTCCCAGACAGTGACGGCCGAAAACCTGGGCAACGCCGATTTGACCTTCAGCTCCGTTACGGTGGATGCGAATTGGGTGCAGACGGCTTCGGGAGGAAGCGACTGCGCGACATCCACCGTGCTGGCCGCCGCCGGCAGTTGCAACTTGGCGATTGCGTTCCAACCCGCTGCGGCCGGACCGCTCACCGGGCACGCCACGCTGACCGATAACTCTCTCTACCAGGCATCCGCACAGCAGTTCGTCGCGCTCTCCGGCACGGGAGTGCAGGAAGCGCAAACGATTAGCTGGGTCAATCCGTCGTCGGCGGTCAGTCAATCGGTGGGCGCCGGCAATTTCCCCTATACGATTTCGCTCTCGGTCAACGCGAGCTCGCGACTTCCGGTCACCTTGACCATTCAGTCTTGTAGCGCTTCGCCGTGCCCGGCAAGCTTCGGCGGCAGCAGCACTACGTCGGTCAACTACAACGGCAGCGTCAGTTTGACCTTTAGTGCAGGGGCTGACGTGCTGGTTGCCGCCAATCAGGGCGGCACGACGGAATTCGCGCCGGCTCCCGAGGCGAGCATGGAGTTTACGATCACCGATCCGCCCATCATCACCTCGCCCAACTTCACTCTTGCCGCAACCGCGAACGCATTGACGATTCCGGCGGGACAATCGGGCGCTGTGACATTAGCTCTCAAGCCAGCAGCCGGCTACACGGGAACCGTGTCGCTCTCCTGCTCGGATCTGCCTTCAGGAGTGACGTGCGGCTTTGCTCCCGCCAGCCTGATTGCCGACGGGCATGGCGCCCTGCTGATCTCGAAACTGACCTTGTCGACGACCGGATTCAGCGCAGGAGCGGCGCCTCCGCAGCAAAACATGCCAGCGAACAAGGCGCTCGCCGGCATCCTGCTGCTACCGGGTTTGTTCTTCGGCTGCCTGCTGGCTTGGCGCAGGAAACAGTCGTCCGGATGGGCCAAGCGGATGCTAGTCCTGGCAATGCTCGCTTCCGCGCTGGCCGGGTTTGCCGGCTGCGGCGGCCCGGGCGGCGCCCACTTCGTTAACACACTGATCGGCACACATACGGTGACCATTACTGCGAAAGCTACGGTCACAGGCTCCGGTGGAGGATCAACGACGCAATCGGGCAGCCTGACGCTGACCGTCACCCAGTAGTTTCGATTTGGGCAACGGAGGAATCGATCGAGAACAAGTGATTGAATCCGCCGGGTAGTGTCCTAATTTGAAATCCACAGGCTCACGCTCCAATCATGGCCGGTAAATTGCCGCGCAGCCATTCCGATACGGTTTGATTCTTCGCCCTTGCTGCCTTTTCAATCGCAGCCCGCTCGTCGGGAGTCACACGGACACGGAGCATGACAGCTTTCGCGTTCCCTTTGGGTAGTGGGGGCCGTCCAGGTTTCTTGGCTTTAGGCTGTTTCGGCATCGCTCGACTCCTGCATGATGGCGGCTCTCACGGCTGTTTCCGGGGAAACGGCGGGGGGGATTTTCAGGACTGCCACGCTGCGTTTCGGGTGCTCTGGATCGTCTGTTTCGTGGCTCCAAGCGTAAGCGTGGGTGGCTTTGGGATGGCCGTGCAGTTCAAAAACTTCCACGATTCCTTCCCAAATCACCTTTCCATTGAATTTCTCCGTTACAGGCACGCTTTTGACGTGCGTAGAGTGGACTCCGTGAAGGCTGTAAATGACTTGCCGTAACTCTTCCAAATACGTCACTTCACGGCCTCCAGTAATTCGCCCACACTCCAAAAGGTGTTTTCCACGCCAGCGGCCATTGCTGGGGTACAGCGCAGCGTATTGTGACGACGAACAAGGTTGTAATAGGGGAAGTGCAGGCCTACCGCAGCGCGGAAGTTTTCGAGTTTCTTTGAGAAAGCCAACGTGAGCCGGGTAAGACGGCGCATGTGCAGCCGAGTGGTGGCATTCAGCCGCTCAACGTAGCTCGTAGAAATCAGGTCATAGTCCGGGTTCCCCTGCATGACAGTCTTTTCCGTTCCGATCACTTCGGGCGGCGCATAGCGATGCTCGTCACGTTCCTCATGGCCGAGGACCTTGACGATCTGCGCGTAATCGACGTTCGCGCCCCATACGGCCTCTACAGCCTCGCGGTACGCTCGCAGGCTGTCCGTGGACACTTGAACCCGGTTCCGCATCCGAGAGGCTACGTCTTGCATGAATGCCTTAGTGACCGGGAGGCTGCGATTCGATTCCACCTTGAAAGCCGGAACGAGTTTAGTTTCGGCATCAATTGCGCAGAACGTCCAGACGTTGCCAAACTGCGGATCGTCTTCCGGCTTGAGACGGGATTCCTTCTTACCGATGAATCCCCACACTTCGTCAATCTCCAGACGATTGCAGGGCAAGTCACGCCTCTTGGCGTACAGCAACGCTGTGCATCTCTGTCCCACCCGCACCCCAAGGCGCATAATCGTATCCCTATGAACGCCCGTCATGCGCTCAATTGCCCGGATGCTCGACCCTTCGGCGAGAGCGGCGATCACCGCGATCTGCTTATCCGTGTTGAGTATGTTCGCCATGGGAGTTCCCTCACTACAAATACTGTACCCCAACAATTATCGTTTGTCTAGTGTTTTTGGGGTACATTTTATGTAAACTATAGGGAAAGCAATTGCAATGGCCAACGATAGGACACCAAAAACTGCAACGGTTATTACAAATATGCGGTTGAGGAGGGCTTCCATGTCGGTCGAGTTCTGGAAATCTCTGTTTGACGTAGCAGCAGTCGTTCTGCTGTTTTTAACGTTTGCTGCCGGTGCTGGCGTACTCATTACTGGAAACATCATCAATAAACGCCAAGATGTAAAGCTGCGGAAGTTTGATAGCGACCTCACTAAAGCCAAATCCGATGTGGCCTCACAAGAATCACGCGCCGCCGCTCTTGAGATAGAGGCTGCTGACGCTAAATCCGCCCAACAGCAAGTACAAATCGAGCTTGCCAAACAGCAGACGATAACAGCGAACGCGGAAAAGGACTTAGCAACTCTTAGAGAGAGAATACAGCCGCGCCTAATCTCCCCAAGACAACGCGCCCTAGTACTACTGTGTTATAAAAAGCCACGCAAGCAGCAAGGACAACGGGGCAGAGATCTGGCCAGATGCGTCGCGATATGACGGCGCAGGGTGGAGATGGAGCAGGGATTATGCCTTTCGGTT
>Ga0187812_1000892_pt1 | contig 10300 bp, 8 predicted proteins | sample NC_S_2_FD_130582 | JGI IMG/M metagenome (GOLD analysis project Ga0187812, IMG submission 130582) | Wetland sediment microbial communities from Neuse River Estuary, North Carolina, USA - ASW-S_2 | ecosystem: Environmental > Aquatic > Freshwater > Wetlands > Sediment | place: USA: North Carolina... | reverse complement strand
GCGCAGGTTGAGCGCGATCCTGGCCACGCCGGATACGGACGCGGCGGGCTCGTTCAGCGACTCGAGGCCGCGGATCCTGACCGGGCGCATCGCGGGGGTGAGCAGGAGTTCCTGGCCGGTCCGGACGGTCCCGGCGGGCAGGGTGCCGGTGACCACGGTGCCGCTCCCCCGGATGGTGAAGGACCGGTCCACCCACAGCCGGACCGGAGCGTCCACGGACGGGACGGGCAGGCGCGAGACCAGCCGGGCCAGCGCGGCGCGGAGTTCGGGCAACCCGGTCCCGGTCACCGCGCTCACCGGCACGGCCTCGACGGTGCCCAGGCTGGTCCCCGCGATCCGTTCCCGGGCCTGCCGGGTGGCCGGGCCAGGGTCGGCCAGGTCGCTGCGGGTGACGGCGAGCAGGCCGTGCCGGATGCCGACCGCGTCGATGGCGGCCAGGTGCTCGACGGACTGCGGCATCCAGCCGCCGTCGGCGGCGACGACCAGGAGCACGGCGGGCACCGGGCCGACGCCGGCCAGCATGTTGGGCACGAACCGCTCGTGGCCGGGCACGTCGACGAAGGCCAGGCGCTCCCCGCCGGGCAGGTCCATCCACGCGAACCCCAGGTCGATGGTCATCCCCCGGCGCCGTTCCTCGGCCCACCGGTCGGGCTCCATCCCGGTCAGGGCCCGGACCAGGGCCGACTTGCCGTGGTCCACGTGCCCGGCGGTGGCGATGACCTGCATGACGGCGGCCCGGGACGAAGCTCAGGCCGGGCGGGCGACAGCGGCGGCCGCGGCGAGGACCGCGCCAACCAGGCAGCGGTCGTCGTCCGGTGATACCGAACGCAGGTCGAGCAGGAGCCGGCCACCCTCCAGGCGCCCGACCACGGCGGGGAACTCGCCGTGCGAGGTGCGCGCCACCAAACGCAGCGAGGCGGCCAGCGCCTCGGGCAGGCTGACCGCGGCGCTGGGCAGCAGGACGCCCGGCGCCCCTCCGCCGCCGACGGCGGCCCGGGACGTCACCACGCGAGCGTCGAGGCCGGCCTCGGACAGGAGCACCACCGCTCGTTCGGCGCGACGGAAAACAGCAGCGGGGTCGGCGCCCAGCGCGGCGGCGACCGGCGGTACCGGTCCGGCGAGGGTCGCCTCCAGGGCGGCCAGGGTGAGCTTGTCGACCCGGAGCGCGCGGGCCAGGGGATGGCGGGTCAGCCGGCGCACCAGGTCGGCGCGGCCGAACACCAGGCCGGCCTGCGGCCCGCCCAGCAGCTTGTCGCCGCTGGCGGTGACCAGGGCCGCGCCGTCCCGCAGCGCGGTCGCGGCGCTGGGCTCGCCGGGGAGCAGCGGGTGCGGGGTGAGCAGCCCGGAGCCGATGTCGAACACGACGGGGACGCCGTGGGTCTCCGCCAGCTCGGCCAGCTCGGGAACGCCCACGGCGGCGGTGAAGCCCTCGATGCGGAAGTTCGACGGGTGCACCTTGAGGATGAACGCGGTCCGCGGGCCGATCGCCTCGGCGTAGTCGGCGGGCGTCGTCCGGTTCGTGGTGCCGACCTCGCGCAAGCTCGCACCGGTCGAAGCCAGCAGGTCGGGCAGGCGGAACCGGTCGCCGATCTCGATGAGCTCGCCGCGGCTGACGATGATCTCGTCAGCGTCGGGCCTGGTCAGCGCGGTCGCCGCGAGGACCAGGGCGGCGGCGTTGTTGTTGAAGACGGCGACCATCTCGGCGGCGGGGACGGCGCGGGCCAGCGCGTCGAGCGCCCCGGCGCCGCGGCGGGCGCGGACCCCGGTCGCGAGGTCGAATTCAACGTCGCAGTGGCCCGCGGCCGCGGTGATCGCGTCCACGGCCGCCGCGGACAGCGGCGCGCGGCCCAGGTTGGTGTGCACGAGCACGCCGGTGGCGTTGATCACCGGGGTCAGCGCGGCGGCGTGGGCCGGCAGTTCGGCGACCGCGGCGTCCGCGACCTGGTCCGGGGCGATCTGCCCGGTCCTGGCCCGCTGCTGCGCGCGGGACACGGCGGCCTTGACCAGGGCGCGGCCCAGGCGGCGTTCGGCGGCGGCGAGGCGGGGATCGGCCAGGACCTGGTCGGTGCGCGGGACGAGGCGCCTGGTGTCCACGTCGCGAACCATACCCCCGGCCGAGGAATAGTACCTGCCGCTCGGGGTAGTGGCGTACGGTCAGGCCGCCAAACGACTCATATCGGAACTCACTCGGGAAGTGATAGGCAATGGCCGGGATGCTGCAGATGCGGCGCACTCGCGGGGCAGCCAGCGGTTTTCTGCTGGCTCTGCTCGGGATCTGGGGCGCGATCATCCCCTTCATCGGACCGTACTTTCACTACGCCTTCACGCCGGACGCCAGCTGGACCTACACCACGGCCCGGCTGTGGCTGGAGATCCTGCCGGGCGCGGCGGTCTTCCTCGGCGGTGTCCTGCTGATGATCGCCACCGGGAGGCACATCGCGCTGTTCGGCGCCGGGCTGGCCGCGCTGGCCGGCGGCTGGTTCGCCCTGGGCACCGTGCTCAGCCCGCTGTGGAGCACGGGCGGCGTCACCCTGGGCGGGACGCCGGTCGCCTCGACCACGCTCATGCGGATCATGGAGCAGGTCGGATTCTTCACGGGCCTCGGGGCCGTGGTCATCTTCCTGGCCGCCGCGGCGATCGGCCGGATCTCGGCCGTCTCGCCCGGGCTCAGGCAGGTCGAGGCCGTCCCGGCGACCACCGGCCCGATGAACGCCGTCCCCACCGAGATGGTCCCGATCCGGTCGGCCAGGACCGAGGAGACCCAGACCACCGCGCCGTAAGACCGACCCCCGGACTGCCCGTCGGCCCGGGTCGGAGCGGGGCCGACCCGTCGATGCCCCTCGGGGATGGCCCCCGGATTCCCAGCGGCCCGGGTCGGCGCGGCCCATAGCCACTATCATCGGCTGGCACGGCACATTCGTGCCAGCCGGTGATTCTCGGCCGTGACGAAGGGACTCCTCGGTGCGGGCATCCTCAGCCGCAGCCGCCGAGGTGGCGGCGCCCGGGGGGACCGGGCGCGACGCCCCCCGGTGGCTGCTGCCAGCCTGCGCCGTCGCGCTGGCCGCGGTGCTGGCCGTCTACCTGGCGGATCTGGTCACGCACCTGCCGGCCATGGCCGCGATGCGGGACCTGGTCGTGTACCGGGAGGGCGGGCTGATCGTCCGGCACGTCTCCCCCGCGTACCAGCCCCACCTGGCCTCGCCGCTGTACGACTGGACCGGCCGCAGCGGCGTCCAGTTCACGTACCCGCCGTTCGCCGCGGTGATCTTCGCGGTCGCGTCCGTGCTGCCGTGGACGGTGCTGCGCTGGGCGATGACGCTGGCCAGCCTGGCCGCCCTCGGGATATCGCTCTGGCTGACGTTCGGCGCGCTCGGGTACCGCGGCCGGGCCGCGGTCCGGCTGGCCGCGACGCTCGGGGTTTCCGCGCTGGCGCTGGCCACCGAGCCGGTGCAGCAGACGCTCGCCCTCGGCCAGGTCAACCTGCTCCTGATGCTCCTTATCGTGGCGGACCTGCTCACGAGGGGCGCGGACCGTCCCGGGGGCCGGACGCGCTGGTGGCACGGGATCGGGATCGGGATCGCGGCCGGGATCAAGCTGACCCCGCTCATCTTCATCCCGTACCTGGTCCTCGTCCGCAGGTACCGCCAGGCCGCGACGGCGACGGTGACGTTTGCCCTGACCGTCCTGCTTGGCTATGCGGTCCTGCCCCGCGACTCGGGCCGCTACTGGGTCCACGGGCTGGTCTTCAACGCGAACCGGATCGTGTTCCTCGGGACCCGGGGCAACCAGTCGCTGCGCGGGGTGCTGACCAGGCTCGCGGGCAGCGTGACGGCGGGCACCGCACCCTGGTTCGCCGTCGCCGCCCTGGTCCTGGTCGTCGGGGTGGTCGCCGCCGCCCTGCTGTACCGCGCCGGGCACCCGGTGCCCGGGATGCTGGCCTGCGCGCTGACCGGGCTCCTGGTCTCGCCGCTGAGCTGGGACCACCACTGGGTCTGGGTGGCGCCGGGCCTGGCGCTGCTGGTTCACCTGGGCGCGCAGGCCCGCGGCGCGGTCAGGGCCTGGTGGTGGGCGGCCGCGGCCGTCCTGTTCGCCGTGTTCGCGGCCTGGCCGCAGTTCTGGGACCTGGCGCAGGCCGGGCTGACCCCGGCCGGGCTGTTCTGGTACGGACCCGCCACCTACTTCGCCCGGGGTGACCAGCCGTGGTACCACGAGTTCCACTGGCACGGGCTGCAGATCCTGGCCGGGAACAGCCTGGTGCTGGCCGGGCTGGTCGCGCTGGCCGCTCTGGTCCTGGCTGCTTTTCAGGTACGGAGCGGCGGTCCGGCATCGGGTAGCGACTAGTGGGCGATGAGCTCACGCGGATGCGGGAGCGGCTGGCCGCGCAGGTCATCGCGGCCAACGCGCTGATCGGCGAGACCGTCGCGGACGCGCTGCGCGACGTACCGCGGCACCTGTTCCTGCCGGAACTGCGCCCGGACGTGGCCTACACCGACGACGCCATCGTGACCAAGCGCGACGAGTCAGGCCGGCCGATCAGCTCGTCGTCCCAGCCCGCCATGATGGCCATCATGCTGGTCCAACTCGACCTGGCGCCGGGTCAGCGGGTGCTGGAGATCGGCGCGGGAACCGGTTACAACGCCGCGCTCGTCAGGCACATCATCGGCGGCTCGGGCCAGGTGACCAGCGTGGACATCGACGGCGAGCTCGTCGGGAAGGCCCGCGCCCACCTGGCCGCCGCCGGGTACCCGGACGTCACCGTCCTCTGCGCGGACGGCGCCGGGGGGTGCCCGGCGTATGCGCCCTACGATCGGATCATCGCGACCGTCGGCGTCAGCGACCTCGCCCCGGCCTGGCTGGAGCAGGCGGGGCCCGCGGCGAGGATCGTGGTGCCGCTCGACGTGCGCGGCACCCAGGTCAGCGTGGCGTTCGCGCGCGCCGGTGACGGGCACTGGACCAGCCGGTCGCTCGCGCCCTGCGGGTTCATGCGGATGCGCGGTTCGATCGCGGGCCCCGAGGCCATCGTGCCGCTCGCGCCCGGGTTGTACGTCACGCTGCCCGACGGCGTGATCCGTCCGGCCGGGCAGGAAGCCGACGGCGAGGCGCTGGGCGCCGTCATGGCCGGGCCGCCCGTGCTCTGCCCGACCGGGGTCAGCGCCGGGCCCTTGGAGGTCTTCTGGGAGCTGGGCCTGTGGCTGGCCACCCGGGAGCCGCGCGCGTGCCGGGTCGACGAGGAACAGCCCGCCGACCCGGCCGTCACCGGGCCCCGGCTCGGGCGCGCGCCGCTGCGCGGCCGGGGCTGGCACGCCACCGTCGGGATCCTGGACCCGGGCAGCATCGCCGTGCTCACCGCCGCGCCCGGGCCCCAGGAACCGCCGGAACCGCCGGGATCATCGCAGGACGAGGCGTCGGGGCCGATAACGCTGGTCGCCGCGGGGTTCGGCCCCGATGCGGCCCAGCTGGCCGGCGACCTGGCGGCCCACGCCAGGGCCTGGGACCAGGCCGGCCGGCCGGGTGTCGCGGGCCTGCGCGTCGACGCCTACCCGAAACCGGCTCGCTCCCCGGAACCCGGCCGTGACGCCCTGGTCATCGACCGACCCTCCACCCGGTTCGTCGTGTCCCACGCTCAGCCTTGAACCGTTAGCCTGGAGCCGTGACGAACCCGGGTGAGCATCTGGAAACTGAGCAGAAGTACGACGCCGACGCCGATTTCGTCCTCCCCGACCTCGCCGGTCTCGGGGGTAGCGCGAAGGCGACCAGAGCGCGCAGGTACTACCTGAGCGCTACGTACTTCGACACCGACGACCTCGACCTCAGCAAGAACCGGATCACCCTGCGCCGGCGCGTCGGCGGCACCGACGAGGGCTGGCACCTCAAGCGGCCCGTGCGGAAGGACACCAGGCGGGAGCTGCGCGTTCCGCTCGACGAGGGCCCGGCGCCGGACGCGGGAACCGTGCCGGCCCTGCTGGCCGCGCAGGTTGAGGACCTCACGGCAGGCCGGCCCCTGCGCGCCATCGCGATCCTTGATACCGAACGGACTGTGGTCACCCTCACCGATCCTGCGGGCGGGCCGATGGCCGAGGTCGCCGACGACCGGGTCACGGCCACGCGGCTGTCGGCGCCCGGCAGCGAGCCGCTGACCTGGCGCGAGATCGAGGTCGAGCTCCTGGCGGAGGATCCCGCCGCGACCCCGGGCCTGCTCGAGGCGGCCGGCCAGGCCCTACGCCAGGCGGGCGCGAGGCGGTCGTCGTCCTCGTCGAAGCTGGAGCGGCTCCTCGGCGGCGGCTGAGCTCTGGCTCAGAGGAGATTCAGAGGTGAACCTGACCCGCCTGTTATCTCGTTCGGATGAAGTAGAAGCCTTAGGGAGATTATCCCTGCCTTGCCGGGGATATTGGCGGGCAGACATCCGATCGGGACCAGGGGAACATGGACAACTTCGCCGCCGACGCTTCCGGCCACGGCCGGGAGGCCGGCCTCATCCGGGCCGACGGAACCCCGGTGCGCGTGCTCGTCGTCGACGACGAGCCCAGCCTCGCCGAACTCCTGTCCAGCGTCCTGCGCTACGAGGGCTGGACCGTCCGGACCGCGGGCACCGGCGCCGACGCCGTGCGGACCGCGCGCGAGTTCCGCCCGGACGCGGTGGTCCTCGACATCATGCTCCCCGACTTCAACGGCCTGGAGGTCATGCGCCGGCTGCGCGCCGACATCCCGCAGGTCTGCGTGCTGTTCCTGACCGCCAGGGACGCCGTGGAGGACCGGGTGGCGGGCATCACGGCGGGCGGCGACGACTACGTCACCAAGCCGTTCAGCCTGGAGGAGGTCCTGGCCCGGCTGCGCGGCCTGCTGCGCCGGGCCCACCTGACCCGCGTGCACTCCGAGGGGTCGCTCGCCGTCGGCGACCTGACCATGGACGAGGACGCGCGGGAGGTTCGCAGGGACGGCGAGCTCATCGACCTGACCGCGACCGAGTTCGAGCTGCTCAGGTTCCTCATGCGCAACCCCAGGCGCGTCCTGTCCAAGGCGCAGATCCTGGACCGGGTGTGGAACTACGACTTCGGGGGCCAGGCGCACGTCGTGGAGCTGTACATCAGCTACCTGCGCAAGAAGATCGACGCCGGCCGGACGCCGCTCATCCACACCGTCCGCGGCGTCGGCTACGTACTGAAGCCAGCGAGCTGATGCTCGCTCGCCTGCTGTCGCCGAGGACGATCAGCGGAAAGCTCATCATCGGGCTGTTCGTGCTGTTCGGGCTGGCCAGCGTGGTGGTCAGCCTGGTCACCGCCGCCTCGCTCAGCGGCTCGCTGATGTCCGCGCTGGACGGGCAGCTCCAGGCCGCGACCAACACGTGGTCCAGCTGCGTGTACATGGCCTATCACGACGGCGACGGCGGCGGCCAGGGCCAGGGCCAGCCGCCCGGGCCGGGCACCGGCCAGGACGGGACCGGCCAGGACGGGACCGGCCAGCCGGATCTGGGCGGCTGCAGCGGGACGGGGCAGGCCCCGGGAACCTTCGAAGCCGTGCTGACCGGAACGCAGGTCACGTACAAGGACTACGTGCTCAAGACGTGCACGCTCAACCCCGCCGACACGATCATGCTCGCGGACCTGCCGTCCCACCCGGGCTCGTCCTTCCCGCCCCCGCACTCCTCCGGTCCCTCGGGTTCGGCCCGCGCCTCTGGTTCGGCACCGCCCGCGACGACCTATACCCGGGAGCTGGACTCGCTCGGGATCAAGTTCCTGTTCACCAAGGTGCCCGGCCCGAACGGCACCGAGCTCGTCACCGGGCTGCCGCTCACCACCGTCGACGCCACCCTGGAGAAGGTGGAGAACACCGAGCACCTCCTGTTCGGGGGGGCGGTCCTGCTGGCCGTGATCCTCGGCGCCGCGCTGGTGCAGCTATCGCTCCGGCCCCTGCGCCGGGTGGCCGCCACCGCCACCCGGGTGACCGAGCTGCCGCTGGATTCGGGCTCGGTTACGTTCCCGGCCGGGGTGCCCGACGCCGACCCGCGCACCGAGGTCGGCCAGGTCGGGGCCGCGTTCAACCGGATGCTCCAGCACGTCGAGCGGGCCCTTGGCCGGCGCGAGGCCAGCGAGGCCAGGCTGCGCAGGTTCGCGGCCGACGCCTCGCACGAACTGCGTACGCCGCTGTCGGCCATCCGCGGCTACGCCGAGCTGGCCCTGCGGCACCAGGGCCCGGTGCCCGAGGACGTCATGCACGCGCTGGGCCGGGTCCAGTCGGAATCGGTGCGGATGAGCGTCCTGGTCGATGACCTGCTGCTGCTCGCGCGGCTCGACGCGGGCCGTCCGCTCGAGCGCGCGCCCGTGGACCTGTCCCGGCTGGCCATCGACGTGACCAGCGACGCGCGGGCCGCTCGCCCGGACCACCACTGGCGCCTTGACCTCCCCGGCGACCCGGTATTGGTCCTCGGCGACGACCACCGCCTGCACCAGGTGCTGGCCAACCTGATGAGCAACGCGGGCAAGCACACGCCGCCCGGATCGACGGTCACCCTCGCCCTCGCCGTCGGCGGCTCCGACGTCGACCCGGCCTCCGGCCCGGATACGGGGGTCGTCCGGCGGGGCGTCAGGCCGGCCGGGCCGCGCGTCTGCCTCAGCATCACCGACGACGGCCCCGGCGTTCCGCCCGGACTGCTGCCCGACCTGTTCGAGCGGTTCACGCGGGCCGACACGTCGCGGGCGCGGGACGCTCACGAGGCGGGGAAGAGCACCGGACTCGGCCTGGCCATCGTGGACGCCGTGGTCGGCGCGCACGGCGGGAGCATCACCGTGACGAGCCGGCCGGGGCTGACCCGGTTTGCCATCTTCCTTCCCCTGCTGCCTGACCAACCGGACTGAGCGTGTGCTAGTCCTAGGTTATGGACAGCGATCAGCGGCGGCTCCTGGCGACGATGCCGCTGCACGCGATCACCTCCACCTACGGCGAAGCGGGGCTGAGGGAGCGGTTCGCGCTGGAGATCGCGTCCTGGCCGGAAGCGGACCGTGCGCGTCTCGAGCGGGCGCTGGACCTGGCTACCCGGCTGCACGCCGGCGACCGCCGGGACCGGGAGCCGTACCTCAACCACCTGCTCCGGGTGGCGATCCGCATCATCTCCCACTACGGCGTGCACGACCCCGACGTGATCTGCGCCGCGCTGCTGCACGACGCCGTAGAGGACCACCCCGACGAGCTGGCCGCCCTAGGGCCAGGGGGGTTTGGGGGGACGGGCAGTCCCCCCCAAGGGGGGTCTGGGGGGATGGGTCCCCCCAGGAGCGGGGGGGTCACCGGGGGGGTCGTCCCCCCGGGGGAGGAGGAGTCCCCGCTGGCGGTGCTGGCGGCGGAGTTCGGGTCGCGGGTGGCGGAGCTGGTCGGGGCGGTGACCAACCCGGCGTACGCGCCGGACCGTGACGCGCACGACCAGTACCGGGAACACGTCGCGGACAGCCTGGCCGCCTCGCCGTGGGCCAGGGTCATCAAGGCGTCGGACTTCACCGATAACGGCGTGGGCCTGATCCACACCACGGGCCCCCGCCTGCGTACGCTCGCGGCCAAGTACGCGCCGCTGGTCCCGGTCCTGCGGGAACTCATCACCAGGCCGGACACGCCGCTGGACGCAGCGGCCAAGGAGCATATCCTGGCCCAGCTCGACCGGGCCGACGAGCGGTTCGCCGCCCTCCGCGGGGACGCGGGCTAGATGCCGGAACTTCCCGAGGTCGAGACCGCCCGGCGCCTGATCGCCGACCTGGGCCTGGGCCGGCGCATCGCCGACGTCGACGACGCCGACACGTTCGTCTGCCGGCCGCACTCCCCCGGCGAGTTGCGCGACGCGCTGACCGGGCGGACGCTGACCGCGGCGCACCGCCGCGGCAAGGCGATGTGGTGCGAGACCTCCGGGGTGGGCTCCTCGGCGGGACCCGGCCCGGACCTCGGCATCCACCTGGGCATGAGCGGGCGCATCGTGGTGGTCGCGGCGGACGGGTGGGTGGCCGAGGGCGGGGACCCGCCGGGCCGTGACGCCCAGCCGCGTAAGGTCCAGTGGGACCGCTTCACGCTCGAGTTCGCGGACGGCGGCCGGCTGTCGCTGTTCGACAAGCGCCGGCTCGGGCGCATCCAGCTGAACCCCGACATCGACGCGCTCGGGCCCGACGCCGGCGAGGTCACCCAGGCCGACTTCCGCGCCCTGATCACCAAGGGGACGATCGCCGTCAAGGCCCGCCTGCTGGACCAGTCCAAGATCGCCGGAGTGGGGAACCTGCTGGCCGATGAGATCTTGTGGCAGGCCAAGGTGCCGCCCACGACGCCGGTC
>Ga0187812_1000891_pt1 | contig 10307 bp, 8 predicted proteins | sample NC_S_2_FD_130582 | JGI IMG/M metagenome (GOLD analysis project Ga0187812, IMG submission 130582) | Wetland sediment microbial communities from Neuse River Estuary, North Carolina, USA - ASW-S_2 | ecosystem: Environmental > Aquatic > Freshwater > Wetlands > Sediment | place: USA: North Carolina... | reverse complement strand
CGCCTGCGCCCGCAGGGGCGCCCGCCGCAGCGGCGGGTGGCCGAGGCCGGGTATCGTTTCCCGTCGCACGCCGCGGCCCAGAAAGCGCAGCGCCCGCTCGAGCTCCTCCGCCTGCAGCGGCGGCACGACGTCGTCCTCGAGGCCGTGCACCAGGAGCAGCGGGGCGTCGATGCGGTCGGCGAGCGCGAGCGGCGAGCGCTCGAGGTACGCCGCGCCCTGCTGCCAGGGCGGCGCCAGCTCGGGCAGGCCCGTGGCCTCGGCGAGATGGCCGAGCGCCCAGAGGCCGACGAGGTCCGTCGCCGCGCCGAACACCGCCGCGGCGCGCACCTTGGCGCCCGCCGCGAGGAGCAGCAGGGCGCGGTAGCCCGCCTGCCCCTCGCCGCAGAGGCCGAGCCGGGACGTGTCCACGGCCTGGCGGGTCGGTCGCACGGCCGCGACGTGGCGGTCGATCCGCGCGAGCAGGTCCGCCGGCGCCTCGGAGGCGCGGGCATCGTCGAGCGGCACGCGCAGGACCGCGAGGCCTCGCCCGCAGAGCGCCTGCGCCAGGAGGCTCGAGGTGTTGCCGGTCGCGCGGTCTGGCAGGTCGCCCAGCAACACGACGAGCGGCGCGGGGCGCCCGCCCGGCAGCGGCAGCAGGAGGTCCGGGCCGTCCGCGCCGACCGGCTGCAGCGGTGCGAACGAGACGTCCGAGAGGAAGAGTTCGTGGTGGTCGCTGCGCAAAAGGATGCGACCGCTCTCGTCGCGCAGGAGCGCCTCCGGCGGCTGGTCCGGAGGGCCGGCCAGGAGCGCGGTGCGCTCGCCGTCGGCGGTCGCGGCGAAGGCCTGGATCCTGCGCCCCTTGGTCTCGTCGCGGCGCCAGCGGCCGGAGGCCGGCGCGCAGCGCGCGAGGACGCGCTCCGGCCCGCGCGCCAGGAGCGCGATGACCTCCTGCCCGTCGCCTGTGACGAAGACGTCAGGGCTGGCGTCCGGGCAGAGGTACGGGGCGAGGGCCTGGGGCCAGGGGGCCTTGGCGACCTGCTCGGGGTCCTCGCCGCCGGGGTGCAGCCGCCACAGCGCGGCCTCGCCGTCCGCACCCAGGCCGAAGGCGTAGAGGGTCTCCCCGTCCGGCGCGAACACCGGCTGCGCCCAGGCGGCGCGCCAGGGCGTCAGGAGACGCCAGGGACCGCCGTCGACGGGCACGAGGCCGATCGCAGCCTGGACGGCATCCGCGCGGCGCAGCAGGCAGGCGATCGCCCGACCGTCCGGCGCGAAGGTGGGGTAGAGGTGGTCGCGGTCGTCATCGCTCAGCTGGCGCCACGTGCGGTCGAACTCGAAGTGGAAGAGCTGGCGCGCGGTCTGACCGGGCGGTCCGACCGGAGCGATGACCGCGACCTGGCGCCCGTGCGGCCCCCAGGCGAAGGCGTCGACGCCTTCGCGCAGGGCGGTCAGCGGCTGGGCCTCCCCGCCGGCCAGGGGCAGGAGGTGCACCTGCGGGGCGCCCCCGACGTGGCGCAGGAAGCCGAGGTGGCGGCCGTCCGGCGCGTACCAGGGCTTGCGGTCGTGGGGGCCCCGGGTCAGGGCGCGCGGCAGGCCGTCGTCGAGGCCCAGGCGCACGATGGACGACGTGTAGCCCTTGCGCGCCTCGTCGGGCTGGATGAGGGCGTAGGCGATGGCCGAACCGTCCGGGGCGATGGCGACATCGTCGAGCTGCCGCAGGTGGAAGATGTCCCTAGGGCGAAATGCCCGCAACGCTCGTCGCCTCCTCTGTTCGACAGGGTTCGGTGTTCGCCCTCGGCCCCGGACATCCCTCGCGGGGTGCGGGGCGATGGCGGCGGGCGGCGTGACGGCCACGACAAGGGGAGTACCCATGGAGAAGGACACCGAGCGGGCGCTCATGGTCTATGCCGGACCGCGGCGCGGCGACGACCTGCGCTTCTACCTCGACGAACTGCGGGGGCTGTGCGAGGCCGCCGGGGCCGAGGTGGCCGGCGAGGTCGCCCAGAACCTGCCCCAGGCCGATCCCAGAGGCTACCTCGGCAGCGGCAAGCTGCAGGAGGCCGCCCAGGACGCACAGGAGTACGGGGCGGACTTCGTGCTGGCCGCCGATGCCCTCAGCGTGCGGCAGCAGCGCGCGCTCGAGGCGGCTACGGGGTGCAAGGTCGTCGACCGCACCGCGCTGATCCTTGATATCTTCGCCCAAAGGGCCCTGAGCCAGGAGGGCAAGCTCCAGGTGGAACTCGCGCAGCTCAGCTACCTCCTGCCGCGGTTGCGGCGCGCGGCGGGGAGCCTCTCGCGCCTGGGCGGCGGCATCGGCACCCGCGGTCCCGGCGAGTCCAAGCTCGAGACGGACCGCCGCAGGCTGCGCGCGCGCATCGCCGAGCTCGAGGGACGCATCGCGGCGCTCGGCCGCCAGCGCACGATCTCGCGCCAGGAGCGGCAGACGCTGCCGCGCATCGCGCTCGTCGGCTACACGAACGCGGGCAAGAGCACCTTGCTCACCGCCCTGACCCAGGGGGGAGGCGGCGGCGAGGACCGCCTGTTCGCCACCCTCGACCCGTTGACGCGCCGGCTCCACCTGCCCGGCCACGTGGAGGCCCTCCTGACAGATACCGTCGGGTTCGTGCAGGACCTGCCGACAGAGCTCGTCGCAGCTTTCCGCGCGACTCTGGAGGAGACCGTCTTCGCCGATCTCCTCCTGCACGTGATCGATGCGTCCCACCCGGACTGGCAGCGCCAGGTCGACGCGGTGCACGGGACGCTCGGGGCGATCGGCGCCCAGGACGTGCAGCAGATTCCGGTGTTCAACAAGGTGGACCGCGTGCCGCGCGAGCTCCGCGAAGCCCTGCCCGGCGTCGCGGTCTCCGCGCGCGACGGCCTCGGGCTCGACGAACTCCGCGCCGTCATCGCCCGCGAGCTCGCCGGGCGCAGGGTGCGCCGGCGCTTCGCGCTTCCGCTCGCGCGCGGCGACCTCCTGGCGCAGGTGCGGGCCCACGGGGAGGTCCTGTCGGAGGAGGCGGACGGCGTGCAGGTGGTGGTGGAGGTCCTGATCGACAGAGACTGGGCGGGCCGCATCGCGGCGGCCCTGCATGTCTAGGCTCGAGGCGGCCCGGGCACGGGCCGAGGAGGTCATGGCGGCCGCGCGCGCGCAGGCGTTCGCGGTCTCGCGGCACAACGCCCGGAGGGTGCTCGCGGCGTTCCAGGCGGCCGGCGTGGGGGAGTACGACTTCGCGCCGTCGGTCGGCTACGGCTACGGCGATCGCGGGCGCGAGAGCCTCGACCGCGTCTTCGCGCAGGCCCTCGGCTGCGAGGCGGCGCTCGTGCGCGCGCAGATCGCCTCGGGCACGCACGCCATCGCCCTCGCCCTCTGGGGCGTGCTCTCGCCCGGCGGCGAGCTGCTCGTCGCCACCGGCGAACCGTACGACACCATGCAGTCCGTCCTGGGCCTGAGGCCGACGCCGCGCTAGTTCCTGGACTGGGGCATCGCGACGCGCGTCCTGCCGCTCGAGGCGGGACTCTCGGGACCGGCGCTGCGGCGGGCCCTCGCGCCGCGCACGCAGGCCGTGCTGTTCCAGCGCTCGCGGGGCTACGCCCGGCGGCCCGCCCTGACGCCCGACGACCTGCAGGAGGCGCTGGACGCCTGCCGGGCGGCCGGCGTCGTCTCGGTGGTGGACAACTGCTACGGCGAGTTCGTGGACCTGCGCGAGCCCGCGGCGGACCTGCTCGTCGGCTCCCTCACGAAGAACCCCGGTGGCGGCCTCGCGCCGGGCGGCGGGTACGTCGCGGGGCGGGCGGAGCTCGTCGCGGCCGTCGCCGACCGCGTCACGGCGCCGGGGCTCGGCGCGGACGTCGGCGCCTTCCCGGGCGGCAAGCGCGATCTCTTCCAAGGCCTCTACCTCGCGCCGCAGGCCGTGGCGGAGGCCGTGACGGTGGCGGAGTACGCCGCTGGGTTCGGGCAGGCGCTCGGCCTCCCCGTGGATCCGCTGCCCGGGGCGCGCCGCGGCGACATCGTGCAGGTGATCGGCTTCGGCGCCGAGGCGCCGCTCTTGCGCTTCGGCCGCGCGCTGCAGGCGCACTCTCCCGTGGAGAGCCGGGCCCTGCCCGAGGCCCAGGCGCTGCCGGGCTACCCGGACCCCGTGCTGATGGCCGGCGGCACCTTCATCGCCGGGGCCTCGCTCGAGCTCAGCCTCGACGCGCCGCTGCGGGCGCCCTGGGACGGGTACCTGCAGGGCGGCATCGCTGCGGCCTACGGCCTGGACGCGGTTGGGCGGGCCTTCGTGGCGGCTTTCCCCGAGGCCTGAGACAAACCGGCGCGGCATAGGCGTTAGCGGGTGAGGCGGGTGACCTTCCTGCTGGCGACCTCTGTCGCGTTCGGCTGGCTGCTGGTGCTCGCGGGCTTTCGCCAGGGCCACTGGCTGATCGGCCTCGGCCTGCTCCTGGCGCGCCTTGCGGGCGCCATCGGCACGCGCTACTTCGTCGAGATCGGTTCGCTCTGGCTCGTGGCCTGGCTGTTCGAGCGCATCCTGCAGTCCGCGCTGCAGGACAGCGGCCTCGGCCGGGGACTGCCGCGCTGGCTGCCGCTCGCCGGCGGCGTCCTGGGCGCGAGCGTGGGTCTCCTGCTGTCGGGCAACCAGACGGCGACGCTCTACGGGGGGTTCCTCGGCGCGCTGGTGGCCGGGTGGCTGCGCGGGGCGGGCGAGCTGCGCCACCTGAGCCCGCTCTTCTGGATCTCGGAGTTCGTCCGCGTGCTGAGCCTCTTCATCTCCGCCGTCTGGCTGATCTTCCGCCTGACGTAGGCGTCCGGAGGCGGCCAGCACGCCAAGCGGGACGGCGCCGGCGTGCGGGGAGGGCCGTCGAGGTGCTAGATTGGGTGGGGAAGGGGCTGAAGCCGTGAACCCACCAGGGGCGGACGACGTCCTGCGCCTCACGCGCGAGCAGGGCATCGAGATCGTCCAGCTGCAGTTCACCGACATCCTCGGCACTATGAAGAGCGTGAGCATCCCCGCCGGCGAGCTCGAGCGCGCCCTCGGCGACGGCGTCGTCTTCGACGGCTCCTCGATCGAGGGGTTCGTGCGCATCGAGGAGTCGGACATGTTCCTGCGCCCGGACCCCGCGACCTACCTGCGCTACCCGTGGCAGCCGCGGGTGGGCCGGCTCCTCTGCGACATCGTGCGCCCGGACGGCAGCCCCTTCGACGGCTGCCCGCGCACCGCCCTGCGCCGCCAGCTCGCGGCGGCGGGCGAGGCGGGCTTCCAGTTCCGCGCCGCCGCGGAGCCCGAGTTCTTCCTCTTCCCGCTGGGCCCGGACGGGCGCGCGCGGCCCGAGACCAGCGACCAAGCCGGCTACTTCGACCTGTCGCCGGCCGACGCCGGCGAGCGGGCGCGCGGCGACATCGCCGGGCAGCTCGCCCTGATGGGGGTCGCCGTGGAGACGTCGCACCACGAGGTGGCCCCGGGGCAGCACGAGATCGACTTCAAGGAACTCGGGGCCCTCGAGGCGGCGGACCTCATCGCGACCTTCCGCATCGTCGCGCGCATCGTGGCCCAGGCGCACGGCCTGCACGCGACCTTCATGCCGAAGCCCGTGTTCGGCATCAACGGCTCGGGCCTGCACCTGCACCTGTCGCTGTGGCAGGACGGGGTCAACGCGTTCGCCGACGCCGCGGCGGCCGACGGCCTCTCCCAGACCGCCCGCCACTTCATCGCGGGCGTGATGGCGCACGCGAAGGGCCTCACCCTCGTCGCGAACCCGCTCGTCAACTCCTACAAGCGGCTGCAGCCGGGCTACGAGGCGCCCGTGCACATCGCGTGGTCGCTCGCGAACCGCAGCCCGCTGGTGCGGGTGCCGGACGAGCGGGGCGCGCGCACGCGCATCGAGCTGCGCTCGCCGGACCCCGCGTGCAACCCGTACCTCGTGCTGGCCGCGACGCTGGCGGCAGGGCTCGACGGCGTCGGGCGGCGGCTCGAACCGCCGCCCCCCGTGCCGCGCGACATGTACCGCCTGACGCGCGAGGAGCAGCGGGAGCTCGGCATCGAGGAGCTGCCGCGCACCCTGCGGGCGGCGGCCCGCGCCCTGCGCTCGGACGAGCTCGTGCGCGCCGCGCTCGGCGAGCACATCAGCCGGCAGATCCTCGAGGCCAAGGAGATCGAGTGGCAGATCTACGAGGCGCAGGTGCACCAGTGGGAGATCGAGCAGTACCTGATGTCGTACTGAGGCGGGGACATGCCAAAGGGGGCGGCGGCCGGGTGGCCGCCGCCCCCTCGACGAGAGGGCGTCAGGCGACGACCTGCGTGCCCTCCAGGCCGTGCAGGGCCGCGACGGCGTTCTCGATCGACGTGATGATGGCACGGCGGCCGGGACGGCCGCGCACGAAGCCGATGCAGGCCTGCACCTTCGGCAGCATGCTGCCGGGCGCGAACTCGCCGGCCAGGCTGAGGCGCTCGAGGTCGGCGCTGCGCACGCTGCGCAGGTCCTCCTGCGTCGGCTGGCCGTAGCGGACCGCGACGAACGGCACGGCGGTGAGGATGAGGAGCGTGTCCGCGTCCAGCTGGTCGGCGAGCGTCGCCGCGGCGAGGTCCTTGTCGACGACGGCCTCGACGCCCTGCAGGCGGCCGCTGTCCTGCTCGCGCAGCACGGGGACGCCGCCGCCGCCCGCCGCCACGACGAGGCAGCCCGCCTCGATCAGCAGGCGGATCGCGGGGAACTCCAGGATCTCCTGCGGGCGGGGCGAGGGCACGACGCGCCGGTAGCCGCGCCCGACGTCCTCGATCACGGTGTAGCCGAACGCGCGCGTGAGTTCCTCGGCCTCCTCCTTGGTGTAGAAGGGGCCGATCGGCTTCGAGGGCGCGCGGAAGGCGACGTCGTCGCCGCGGACGAGGGTCTGGGTGACGACGGTCGCGCAGGGCATGGCGAGCCCCTGGGCGGTCAGGGCCTCCTGCAGGGACTGCTGGAGCCAGAAGCCGATCATGCCCTGGCTCATAGCGCCGCACACGTCGAGCGGCATGGCGGGCATCTTCTCGGACGCGGCCGCCTGCTGCTGCAGGAAGATCGTCCCGACCTGCGGCCCGTTGCCGTGGGCGACGCAGACGTGGTGGCCCTCGCGCACGATCTCCACGATGGCCTGGGCGGTCTCCCGCACCCGGGCCTCCTGCTGGTCCGCCCGCACCTGATCCTTGTCCGCAATGGCGTTGCCGCCCAGCGCTACGACGACGAGATGGTCCACGTGCTTCACTTTCCTTCTTGGCCGGAGCGTGCGCCCGCTCCCGGCGGGCGCGCCGGGCGAAGCCTAGGCGAGGGTCGCGACGAGCAGGGCGGCGATGGTGTGCAGGCGGTTCTCCGCCTGGTCGAACACGACCGAGTGCGCGCTCTCGAACACCTCGTCCGTGACCTCGAGCCCCACGAGGCCGTAGTCCTTCTCGACCTGCGCGCCGAGGGTGGTCTGCGCGTCGTGGATGGCCGGCAGGCAGTGCAGGAAGACGGTGTCGGGGTTGTGGCTCTGGGCCATGACGCCCGCCGTGACCTGGTAGGGCTTCAGCAGCTCGATGCGCTCGCGCAGCTTGGACTCCTCGCCCATGGACGCCCAGACGTCGGTGTAGATGGCGTCGACGCCGTCGACGGCCTTGCCGATCTCCTCGGTGATGGTCAGGCGGGCGCCCGTGCCGGCGGCGATGGCCTCGGCCTCCGCCACGATCTCGGCCGCCGGGAACAGCGAGCGCGGGGCCGCCATGCGGAAGTCCATGCCGGCGGTGGCGGCGGCGACGAGCAGGCTGTTGCCCATGTTGTTGCGGGCGTCGCCGAGGTAGGCGAGGCGCGCGTGGCGGAGGTTCGGCACGCGGTCCTGGATGGTCATCAGGTCCGCGAGGATCTGCGTCGGGTGCCAGAGGTCCGTGAGGCCGTTGTAGACCGGGACGCCCGCGTAGCGGGCGAGGCCCTCGACCACGTCGTGCGCGTAGCCGCGGAACTCGATGCCGTCGAACATGCGGCCGAGGACGCGCGCCGTGTCGGCCAGGGACTCCTTCTTGCCGAACTGGATGTCGTCCTTGCCCAGGAACTCCGGGTGCGCGCCGAGCTGGGCGCACGCCACGGCGAAGGCGGCGCGGGTGCGCGTCGAGGACTTCTCGAAGAGCAGTGCGACCGACTTGCCGGCGAGCAGAGGCGGCAGGGACCCGGACCGCTTCTGGCTGCGCAGGTCGCGCGAGAGGTCGAGGACGTAGTGCAGTTCGAGCGGGCTCAGGTCGGCGGGCTTGAGGATGCTGCGGCCTCGGAGATTGATACCCATCGTCGTCATCCTTTCCGGGACATGGCTGCTGGCTAGGCGAAGAGCGGGCGGCGGCGCAGCGGCATGCTCATGCAGCGCGGCCCGCCGCGGCCGCGGCTCAGCTCGGAGCTCGGAACCTCGATCACCTCGACCCCGTGCTGGCGCAGCACCGCGTTGGACACGCGGTTGCGGTCGTAGGTGAGCACGACGCCCGGCGACACGGCGAAGGTGTTCGACGCGTCGTTCCACTGCTCGCGCGACGCCGCCACGAGGTCGCCGCCGCCGCAGGGGATGAGGTCCACCTCGGTGAGGCCGAGGCTCGAGCGCAGCACCGCTTCGAGGCCATCGCGCGGCGTGATGCGCAGGTCGCCGTGGCTGTCGAGGTCCAGGACGAAGGCGTGCATCTGGCGCGCCCCGCCGAGGATGGTGGGGTGGAGGGTGAACTTGTCCACGTCCACCTGGGTGAACACGGTGTCGAGGTGCATGCAGCTGCGCAGCTTCGGGATCTCCACGGCGAGGATCGAGCGGAAGCCGGAGGACCCGCCCAGCAGGCGGCGCGCGAGCAACTCGACGGCTTCGGCGGAGGTGCGCTCGCTGATGCCGACGCACAGCACCTCCGGGGAGAGCACGAGTTCGTCGCCGCCCTCGATCGACGCGGCGTGCGGCCGCTCGTACCACACGGGCGCGCCCTGCATCAGCGGGTGGTGGTGCGCGATGTAGTGCATGAACAGCGACTCGCGCTGGCGCGCGGGCCAGCGCATGCGGCTGACGGCGACGCCGCCGCCGATCACGGCTGCGGGGTCCCGCGTGAAGTAGAGGTTGGGCATCGGGTCGAGGAAGAAGGGCGAGGGTTCGGTCACGAGGTCGCTGAGGTGCTCCGGGCGCTCCGCCGGCAGATCGCGGCGCGCGACGCCGGCGATGAGCGTGTCGACCAGGTCGAGCGGTGCCAGGGACGAGAGATGCCGCTGCAGCAGCGGGAAGACCCGCGTCTCGCGCGCGCCGCTCTCCGCCAGGAAGGCGTCGAGGAAGCGCAGGCGCACGGACTCCTCGGCGAGGGCCTGCGCGAGCAGGTCCCGCACGTAGAGGACGTCGACGCCGCGCTCGCGCAGGATCTCGACGAAGCGGTCGTGTTCCTGCTGCATCGTCGGCAGGTACGGGATGTCGTCGAAGAGCAGCGCGGTCATGCTGTCCGGCGTGAGGTTGTCGATCTCGGGGCCGGGACGGTGGACGACAACCGTCTCCAGTTGTCCGATCTCGGAGGTCACGTTCAGGTGATGCGGCATGGGGATCGCTTCCTTGCAGGGAGCCTTAGCAATCAGCACCCGTCCCGCCGCGGCGAGCCCGCGGGGGACATCTGGACAACCGAATGCGGGCCTAGGTTGCGCCAAAGGACTTTGGCACAGCCAGCATAGAGGGTATGGCGCGCGATCCCAAGGGCACAAGGGACCGCCGGGGGGCGCGCCACAGGGTAGGGCCCGCCGCCATCGGCCCATCGGTGCAGGGCCGCTCTGGGGCACGGCTCCGGTCCCCTGCGCCGGCCGCGTTATGCACAGGGTGTATAAGAACGCGGCGGCGCCCGTGGGGCCGGCCCCGCCGACGCGTGGTATGCAAAGGGCAACGGCAGGTCACAGCCGATACGACCGAAAATAGGCCTTGCCATGCCGTTTCGCGCAGTAAGGAGAGTTATGCGCATGTGCATGAATCCGGCGGTATAGAGCGACATACACACCATGTGGTAAAAAGAAACCCGACCAGATTGCCCTTGAACCCGCGCCGATCAGTCGGCGCGGAGCCGTCCCGGGCGGCGGGCTGCATACCGCCGCCCTTGGCGATGGCCGGCGCGCTCAGCGGATCGCACCCGCGGCGTTGTACATCCGGAGGAGGCCGACGACGCGCCCGACGATGCTCAGGTCTTGGGGATGCATGTCGGGGTAGGCGGGATTGGCCGCCCGCAAGATCCAGGCCGTCCCCTCGCGCTCCAGCTGCTTGACCGTCGCCTCGCCGTCGATCAGCGCCACCACGAGCGCGCCGCGTTCGGCGGAGCTCTGCTGGCGGACGATGACGAGGTCGTCGT